>TARA_R100001440_G_scaffold64091_1_pt1 | contig 59166 bp, 83 predicted proteins | sample TARA_R100001440 | Tara Oceans TARA_R100001440 (sample SAMEA2622112) | marine metagenome | biome: marine biome (ENVO:00000447); feature: surface water layer (ENVO:00002042); material: "saline water (ENVO:00002010), including plankton (ENVO:xxxxxxxx)" | depth 5 m
AGCTGGCACAACGGCTCTAGGGTCAGAGGCAGTCACAGCTGATGCAGACGTAGCAGTTACAGGAGTGGCTGGTACAAGTGCTTTAGGTTCAGTAACCACAGTTGCGAAAGCAAACGTAGCAGTCACAGGTGTAGCTGGTACAAGTGCTCTGGGTTCAGAATCAGTAACAGCAGATGCGAATGTAGCAGTCACAGGTGTAGCTGGCACAACGGCTCTAGGGTCAGAGGCAGTCACAGCTGATGCGAATGTAGCAGTCACAGGTGTAGCTGGTACAAGTGCGTTAGGGACAGTCACTCTTAGAACAGTAAATAATATATTTGTTACAGGGGTAGCTGCCACAGGAGCTGTAGGTTCAGTTACCACAGTTGCTAAAGCTAATGTATCTGTTACAGGTGTTAGTGGCACTTGTGAAACAAATGTATTTACACTGGTATGGGGCGATATAGATACTTCACAGACAGCAGGATATTCAGATGTAACCACATCTCAAACACCAAATTATACGGACATAGATACTTCCCAAACAGCAGATTATGAGGATATAGCAGCATGATAGTAGAGGCAAAAAAATTAGATGATGGTACAATACAATGTAAATATGAAGTAAACTTAGAGTGTTCAGATTGTGGGCTAACTGTAGACGCAGAAGAATACGAATCGGGAACTTGCTCAGATTGTGGTGCCACGTGGAATCAGAAGAAACATACTAAGATTCACGTAACAAGTGTTCCATTAGCAGGTAAATCAAGCTAATAGGAGGAGAAAATGGCTAGTACATATTCAGATTTAAAAATAGAACTAATTGGTACTGGAGAACAATCAGGTAGTTGGGGTACAACTACTAATACTAATTTAGGCACAGCATTAGAAGAAGCGATTGCGGAGTCAGTCGATGTAACATTTTCAAGTGGTACAATTACTCTTACCTTAACAAACTCAAACGGAACACAGTCGGCCCGTCATTTAAGGCTTAACTTGACAGGCACGTCAGGTGGAGCACAAAACTTAGTAGTACCAGCAATAGAAAAACCATACTTAGTTAATAATGGTTGTGCTGATGCAATCACTGTAAAAACTTCTGGAGGTTCAGGTATTGCTGTTCCTGCAGGTAAAACTATGTGGGTTTACGTTGATGGTACTAACGTAGTAGATGCAGTTACTGCTTTATCATCTTTAAAAGCAGATGGTGGAGTAACAGTAGATAATATGACCATTGATGGCACAGAGATTGATTTAAGCTCAGGTGATTTAACACTAGATGTAGCAGGAGATATTGTTTTAGACGCTGATGGTGATGAAGTTATTTTTAAAGATGGAAGTACGAATGTCGGTCATGTAAGCATGGATAGCGACAACCTAACCATAAAATCTTTGGTTAGCGACAAGGATGTCATCTTTCAAGGAAATGATGGTGGGAGTGGTATTACAGCTTTGACACTTGATATGTCAGAGGCAGGAGAAGCTACATTTAATGCAGGTCTTACAGCTCCTGGCACCATAACTTCTTCGGGTACACTGGCTGTTACTGGAAATCTAACTTTTGATGGTGCTTCAGGTACATCTGGACAAGTGTTAACATCAGCTGGTAGTGGAGCAACCCCTACATGGGCTACTGCTGTGCCATCAGGTGTAATTATGTTATGGTCAGGTGCCACTGATGCTATTCCTACTGGATTTGTAATATGTGATGGAAACAACTCAACACCTGATTTAAGAGATAGATTTGTAGTTGGTGCAGGTTCAACTTATTCTGTAAATGATACAGGTGGTTCAGCTGCAATAACTCCAGCAGGTACAAACGCTGGAACAGCTTTATCAACAGCTCAATTACCATCTCATACTCATTCTACAGATATTCAACAAGCTCAGTTTGGCACAGGAAGCGAAACTAGAGTGGCACAAGGTGGTGGTGCTAATATATCTTTACAAACTTATACATCAGCTTCAACAGGTAGTGGAGATACTCACACTCACACTTTTAGTGGTAATTCACAAAGTAACTTACCACCGTACTTTGCATTAGCATATATAATGAAAACTTAAAGGAGTTGATATGAAATATATTTTAACATTTATAACAATAACTTTTTCAAACACAGCATGGGCACACCACGAATCATTTATGTATGATACTAATTATCTTGTCCTTGCTTTGGTAATGTTGTTTTTTACTTTACTCAATAGGAGTACAACATGATTGGACTAATAGTAAATGGTTTAAGTAAAGCGGTTGGAGGATACTTTGAGCACTCTGCTAAAAAATCTAAAGCTAAATCTGATTTGAAGATTGCAGAAATAGAAGCAAAAACTGCTGTAAAAAGAAAAGTTGCAGAAGGTAAAGTTGAGTGGGAAACCGCTATGGCAAAGGCTTCTGACGATTCCTGGAAAGATGAGGCTTGGACTCTCACGTTTATAGCCATAATAATTTTTAGCTTCATACCATACTTTCAACCATTTGTTGCTAGAGGTATTGAGTTCTTAGCTACATTTCCAGAATGGTTACAATGGAGCATAATGGCAAGTATTGGAGCGTCCTTTGGACTTAAATCTATTGGTAAATTTACAAAGTAATGTTTAAGCTATCTAAAAAATCAATAGCTAAACTAGATGAGGTGCATCCAGACTTACAAAAGTTAGTTAAAAGTGCTATAGGTTTATCAACTATGGACTTTGGTATTAGTGAAGGGTTGCGTAGTAGAGAAAGGCAAAAAGAATTGTTTGATGATGGCAAAAGTCAAACTATGAACTCAAGACATCTTACAGGTCATGCGGTAGACGTGTATGCATGGAAAGATGGTGCAGTATCTTGGGAGTTTGAGGATTATGAAACAATTAATATTGCTTTTAGTCAAGCGTCAAAACTTACAAATATAGATTATGTGTGGGGTGGTTCGTGGAAGTCTTTTAAAGATGGACCACATTTTGAACTAAGAAGAGAAGGTTAAAGTGCTAAAGAAACTCGTATTTCAACCAGGTATTAATAGAGATAGAAGTAGCTATTCTTCCGAGGGTGGCTGGTACAACTGCGACAAAATAAGATTTAGACAAGGTTATCCTGAGAAGATAGGTGGTTGGAAGCCAATCAACATCACTAGATATGTTGGCACGGCTAGTAGCATGATACAGTATGGAACTTCAGACGGGAACCAAATAATTAGTGTGGCTACTAATGAAAAAAATTATATCATTAAAGGTACCGCTCTCACTGATGTGACTCCTCTGAGGGATACTTACACCACGTCTACTACTCCGTCAACAGACAACTGTTTTGCAACCACAGATGAGTCAACTACGGTGGTAGTGACGATTACGGGTCATGGTGCTTCAGAAGGTGATTATGTAACTTTTAGTGGCTCTGCTGCTGTTGGTGGTGTATCTGCTGCTAACTTAAATACAGAGTTTAAAATAGCTAATGTTACAAGTAACACTTTTGAGATTACAGTTGCAGCTGCAGCCACATCTACAGTTTCTTCAGGTGGTGGCACGGGTATATCAGCAGCTTTTCAATTTCCTGTAGGTAACGCTAATGTTGAATTTGGTTACGGTTGGAGTGCAGGAGCGTGGAATAGAAACACTTGGGGTTCTGCTAGTGATACCCCTGTAGATTTACCACCAAGAATAACATTCCAAGACCAATTTAATAATGATGTAATTTATAATATTGAAGATAATGACATATTTTTCTTTGATTATGATGCTTCAATATCAAACCGAGTTGTTAAATTAAATACATTAGTTGGCTCAAGAGCAGTACCAGAGCAAGTTGGTAAAGTTATGTTTGCTTCTAGTGGACATTTACTTTGTTTGCGTGGTACTTCTTATGCACGTGCTTTTACTGCAGGAGCTTCTATATCTAGTATTACTAGGTCTGGCACTACAGCTACAGTAACTACAGGTTCAGGACACGGCCTAGCAATTAGAGATTGGGTAGAATTTAGTGGTCAAGCACCACAAGCATATCAAGGAGAGTTTCAAGTATTGACTGTACCATCAGGCACTACTTTTACGTTTACTTTGCCATACGACCCAGGTGGAAGTGCAAGTCCAGTAGGCACTTATCAAAAGATAGATTATTCAGGAACTTTTGACCCAATGCTCATAAGATGGGCTAATGTAGATACCGATATAGGACCTCAACCCGAAGAGTGGAAACCAGAAATTACTAACTCTGCTGGATTTATACGGGTAAAACAGGGTTCACAAATTATTACTGGATTTAGAACTAGACAAGAGGTACTTATTTTTACTGATATTGCATTATCAACATTACAGTTTTTAGGGACAGAAGAAGTATTTGCTATTCAAGAAATTAGTGACAGTATAAATATTATAGCTCCTAAAGTAGTAGCAGAGGCAAACAATGTTGTTTACTGGATGGGGGTAGATAAATTCTTCGCTTATGATGGTAGAGTTAATACCTTGCCGTGCACTGTAAAACAGTATGTGTTTGAAGATATGAACAAAGATAGTGGGTTTTTAAATTTTGCTGGTATCAACAGTGAGTTTAACGAAGTCATTTGGTTCTACTGTTCAGGTGGTTCTAATAGTATAAATAGATATGTCATTTACAACTATGAAGAAAAAATTTGGTATTTTGGTAATTTAACTAGAACAGCATGGGCTAATACTGGAACTATTAAGTTTCCATTAGCTACTTTTGATGGTTATGTATATAGACATGAAGATGGCAAAGATAATGTCGTTGCACCTGGTGATAGTCCAACTGCCATATCAGCATTTATTGAGTCAGGGGATATGGGTATTGATGAAGGAGATTCATTTATATTAACTAAGAGAGTTATACCTGATGTAAACTTCACTAACTCTGATACCTCAACCGCACAAGGAGTGGCTTTGACACCAGAAGTGCAAGTAACAGTAGGAGTTAGAAACTTCCCTGGTGCTGCTACTAGCACAACTGATGTTGTCAGTAATACTCTATCTAGAGATGTTATCACTACGGCTACTGTTGACGAATACACTAATCAAGTGTTTGTAAGAGCACGAGGTAGACAGATGAACTTTAAAATAGCTAGTGAAGATATTGGAGTGCAGTGGCAACTCGGTACAACTAGAGTAGACTTTAGACCAGACGGTAGGAGAGGATAATGTCAAATATACCATCAACCAAAGGACCTAACTTAGCTAACCCACCAACAGAGTATGATGCAGGACAAGAACTACAGCTAGTAAATCAGTTGCGTCTATACTTTAACCAAATAGACGGTAACAATAATGAAGTAAAAGAGAGTGTAGATGCACTAGCTACATTGAATTGGTTGGGGGACAACTAATGGCACAGAATATTACTAAAAGACGTGGTAAGTCTTCAATCAAAACAAGATTGGAACAAGAGCGTAAAGCTGCTAGACTAGACCCTGCAGGTAAAAAAGCATTTACAAAAGGACTCGACACTGCAGCAGAACTACTTGCTTATGGTGTGCCTATAGGTGTCGTTGGTAACTTAAGTGCTAAAGCGGCAACTAAATTATTAACTAAATATAAAAAATATCAAAAATTTCAAAACACTCCAAGCATATCCTTATATAGAGGTGAGCCTGTTATGAAAAAGTCATTTGGTAGAACAAAACAATTACTAAAACAAAATCCTCAAACAGGAAAGTGGTATACTACAAATAAAGATTATGCTAGAGACTATGCTGGTGGTTCTGTATTAGATAATAAAGGTGAACCCAAAGCATTTAGAATACTTAAAGAAGTAAAAGTTAGTCCAAAAGAATTTAAAAAATTACAAAAAGGTATGGTGGATAAAAAACAACCTTTTGCAGGGAGTCAAGTAAAACATTTAAAGAAATATTTAAAATTTAAACCTAATAGAACAGTAGCCCCTACCTCTAAAGTAATGGACTCTATTGGCGGTGGGATGAAACAAGGTAAAGATTTTCATGGAACTATTCCTGGTGAAATTAGAAGACGAGCAAAAGTGATACCAAAAGCAAAAGGAGGCGTGGTTAAAAAACGTGCTGTTAGTAAACGTGTTAACGTAACTAGAGGAGATGGTATAGCTAAACGTGGTAAAACAAGAGGGAGAATGGTCTAATGGCATTTCAAAAGATTACACCAATAAGATTAGCTCAAGCAGCAAGCACTACAGCTTTTTTGGCTATTTACACTTGCCCAACTAACACTCGTACTTATGTAAAAGATATAACAGTATGTAACACTACAAGTGGAGCAGTGACTTTGTTTGTAAGTTTAGTGCCTGACCAAGGCACAGCAGGAACAGCAAACGCATTATTTAGTGGAGAGAGTATAGCTGCAAATACTACTTTTCAATGGAAGGGTACACAGATTTTAAATGCAGCAGAAACTATACAGTTTAAAGGTGGTGCAACAGGTTTAACAATTCACGTATCAGGGGCTGAAGCCGTTGATTAAGGTTATAAAAAGGTTATAATGACGCTATGAGTTTAGGAAACATATTCAGAACAATCGCACCAATAGCCGCAGGAGCTATGTTTGGACCTGGAGGTGCAGCGTTAGCTTCTGGTACCATGGGAACTGCTATTGCTGCAGGAGCTGCTACAGGTGCAGGGATTGCTGCATTATCAGGAGATGACCCTTTGATGGGTGCTGTTTCAGGTGGTTTAGGTGGTGCTAGTGGTTCAGGAATAGGAAAAGCTATGAGTGGAACTGCAGCTGTAGCTCCTACTACTGCAAACATTCCTTCAGGTATGTATGATGCAGCTTCGCCTACACTTGCTAATGCTGCAGGTCAGCTACCTGCACAAAATTCAGCTCTTATGGCACCATCTACTGGCACTAATTTTGGAGCTGGTACTATGAGAAATGTAACAATGCCAAATACAACACAAACCGTAGGTTCATTTGGTAAGCCATCAGACAGTACTTTCTTAAGTAGATTAGGTGGTGGCAGTGAACTTATGGGTGCTGGTAAATTAGGTGTTGCGGGTTTACCTGTGCTTGGTGCTGCAGCCATGCCAGATACTGCTAGCCCTGACAGTAATCCTATGAACAGATACGACCCTAATCGTAGATTAAATTTAAATATGACTACAGGTATTAGGAATGCATTGATGAGAAATTCAGGACTAAGATTACAAGAAGGTGGTATTTTAGACCTACCAATGTCGGCTCCAGAGGAGATGGAGGCATTTAGAAGATTTGAACAAGAGCGTCAACTTAGAGAATCAATGTCACCTAACATGAATAAAGGTGGTTATTTAGAGACAGGTATGGGTGATGGTGTATCAGATGAAATACCAGCTAGTCTTGATGGTGAGCAAGATGTTCTATTGTCAGAAAATGAATTTGTAGTACCCGCAGATGTAGTTAGTGGGTTAGGTAATGGCTCTTCAGATGCAGGAGCAGAGCAACTTTATGCTATGATGGATAGAGTTAGAAAAGCTAGAACAGGTACTAAAAAAATGGGAAGAGAGATAAACGCAGAGAGGTTAATGCCAGCTTGAAGAAAGCAACGATTGTTCCAAAAGAACATATCGCAGATGTTTGGGAAGATATAGAAGAGTATGTAAAAAACTGTGCTAAATATACATACGGTAGATTCACCGAACAAGATATACTGAGAGATGTGTTATCAAAAGACCAGCAGTTATGGGTTTCATTTGATGTAGAAACTAAGGTAATTGTAGGATTTTTGATAACAGAAGTAGTACAGTATCCTCAAGCAAAGATGTTAGTGATGCATTTTACAGGAGGACAAGATTTTAAAAGTTGGGTGCCTGATGGCTTACCAAAAATACAAAAGTTTGCAAGAGATAACGGATGTATTAGGATAGAGTCACATGGCAGACCAGGTTGGGAAAAGATGTGGAAAGAATATGGATATAAAAAACGATTTGTATTCTATGAATTACCAGTGGAGTAGCGGATGTTGTTAAAGTTAGTACCAAATAAATTAAAAGTATGGTTGATTAAGCAACTATACACAGACCTTGCATCTAAAGGTCGCATGGGTGATACCCGTTTAGCTCACGTTAATGATTATGAAGCTAAATTACTTAAATCAATAGGTGGCTCAGGTACAATCAACCCTGCTACAGGACTATTTGAGTATGGTGGGGGTAGTGGTGGTGGAACCACTAAGTCAACCACAACTAACTTACCTGAGTACGCTCAACCTTTCTACGAAGAACTTTTAAAGCAAACAGGTAGACAAACATACACCACAGACGCAGCAGGCAACGTTACAGGCGTACAAGATATACCACAGTATGAAGGCACTAGAGTTGTAGGGTTTACCCCAGAGCAAAGAGCAGTGCAACAAGGAGTTATGGCATTAGATACTCCTGGACAATTCGCTACTGCAGGTCAAACATTAGATGATTTGTCTACAGTGGGTACAGCAGCCGCAGCACGAGGTATCGCAGGTGCACTAGATTACACTCCTGGCACAGTAGAAAGTTTATCTATGCAAGCTCCTGGTACATTTGACCAAGCAGCTATGCAACAGTACATGAGCCCATTTAGTGAAGCAGTAACAGATAGAGCTATATTAGAAGCTCAAAGACAAAGAGATATAGCTAAGAGTCAAGCAGCTATGGGTTCTATTGGTAGAGGCACATTTGGTGGTGGACGAGAAGCGTTATTGACTGGAGAAGCTGATGCTCAAACTAGAGCATTAATAGCAGATTTAAGAGCTAAAGGACAACAAGATGCTTTCTTAAATGCTCAACAACAGTTTGAAAGAGATAGAGCCGCTGGTATGAGAGCTGATGAACAGACTCTTGCAGCTGAAAGAGAAAGAAGACAAATGGAGCAACAAGGCGGTCAGTTTAGTGCTCAACTACAAAGAGATTTAGGTCTTGGAGGATTGGGTACTGCAGTACAAACAGCTCAAGCTCAAAGTGGGTTAGGGCGAGATGCACAAATAGCTAATTTAGAAAGACTTAAAGCTCAAGCAGTAACTGCTGCACAACAACAAGCACTAGACCAAGAGATTGCAAACGTAGAGTTTCAAAAATTCAAAGAAGACCAAGATGCACAAAGACGATTATTGGAGTTTCAATCAAACATACTTCGTGGTCAAGCGGGTGCATTGGGTTCAACACAGGTGCAATACGCTCCACCACCTAGTCTAGCCAGTCAAATTACAGGTACAGGGATTGCAGGTCTTGGACTATATAGAGCGATGGGTGGTTAAGAAACAACATGAATATTATACAACTACAAGATAGACTTAAAGGAATGCCAACTGAAACTTTAGTTAAGTTTGTAGAACGACCTATGGGTGAAGTGCCCGTATATTTAGCGTTGGGTGAGTTACAAAGACGTAAGGAGATGAAAGAAAGATTTCAAGCAAGCCAAACAGAAAAACCTAGTGTATCAGAGCAACTTGTAGCAGAAGCAAAACCAAAACCAATGCAAATGGGTTTAGGTGCCATGGCTAGACGACAAATGATGCCTGGACAACAAATGATGCCTGGAGCTCAAGGCGTAGGTGCTCCACAACCAGCACCACAAATAAGCCCAAGACAAATGGCAGCAAGTGGCATAGCCGCTAACCCTGTAAGAAACGTAGGTAGCCCAGCTATGATGGCTGCAGGTGGAATTGTAGGGTATCAACCAGGTGGACTTATTGACCCAGATGACTTTGCTCCTAATCCTTTTGATAAACTTGCAGGCACAGGAGGCACAGGAGGCACAGGAGGCACAGGAGGCACAGGAAATATAACAAGAGATTCTATTGCTGGTTTTTTTGATGATGTTAATGTTGATAGCCCATACAATCCATATCCTTTCTTTACTCGTGAATTAACAGGTATTCCATATTTTCCTAAAAGTTTGACTCCAAAAGACTTCATGAAAAGACGTGAAGCTGTAAACAAAGAATTAGGAATAGATAATATGTACTTTGATGAACAAAGAGACAGAGCACTTGACATGGGGCTAATTGAAGCAGGTCTTCGTATTGCAGGAGGCACATCTGCTAACCCATTAGCAAATATATCTGAGGGAGCTATACCTGCCTTAGAGCAATACAACAAACAAATAGCAGCTGCTGACGCTGGCACTAGAGCAGAATTAATAAATGCAAGAGATGCATTTATAGAAGAGCAATCTGAAATTAGAAAAATGCAATCTGATTTATTAAATGATTATTTTGCAGCACAAGCTGCAGCTGCAAATGCTCAAGGAGGTTTAGCTAAAGAGGCTTTTGACGCAACTATAAAATATTTGGGCTATTACATACCTGAAGCAAGTATAAGAACATTTTTTGATAAATACCCACGAGAGGCAGCAGCATTATTCCAAGACATAAATTCAGTTGTTATAGATGCATTTAAAGAAAATAGAGCGGTTGACCAAAGTGAAATAGATAGAATAATGTTAGATATACAGAAATATATAAAAAAAGATAAAAAATAAGGAGGATTAATGGCCACCTTAGTTGAAAAAATACAAGAAGCTCTACAGTCAGGATTCACAGAAGACCAGATTAGAAACGAATTACAGAAAAAAGGTATTGAGCTACCTAAAAATTATTTTGGTGCTCCCCCCGAACCTGAGCCTAAACCTGAGCTTAAACCTGAGCCTAAACCTGAGCCTAAACCTGAGCCTGAATCTCAACTCAAACCAGACGTTACAGAAGAAACACCTACTTTTTTAGGTATGTCTATAGATGAGGACGATGATTTTTTAAGAGCCTTAAAAACATATATTCCAGAGACAAAAGAACTTTTTGGTGGGTTACAGGTATTAACAGGTAAAGGCCTAGAAACGCTTGGTTTTGACGGAACAGGAGCGATTGAATCAGGGCTTGAAAATATAGAAGAAGCTCAAAAAGAAATACAACCGTTTACAAAAGAAACTGATTCATTTTCTGCAGTAATAGACGAAGGTCTTGGAAGTTTTTTAACAGAATTTTTACCTTACTATGCAGGTAAAGGGGTTGCGATGTTTAGTGAGGCAGCTTTGTCTGGTCTTATTGGAGCCATAATAGGAACAACTGCAGGTCCAGGAGGTACTGTAGCTGGAGGACTTAGTGGAATTGTTGCTAAGTCGCTTGTTAAAAAAGGATTAAAAGACAAAATTAAAAAAATTAGAAAAGAACAAGGTTTTATCAAAGGAAGAGCTGCTGTTAAAGACCTTGTAAAAAGAGAAGTCGCAAAAGAAATAGCCACTAACCCTGCTTTACGAAGACAAGTAAATCGAAAAATAGGACAGACTCTTGGTATAGGCACAATGTCAGCACGATATGGTGCGGGAGAAGTTACAACTAGAGCTGTTGATGAGGCTATTGCAGGAGTAGACGACCCTCAAGAACAAATGCGTATTATAAAAGAGTTGAGCACAGGTAAGTTAGCTGCTTTAAGTACAGGTCATGCTCTTGCACAATATGTGGGTTTAAAAATTGGTTTGGGTTCTTTAGATGCAATGAACACTGTCACAAGAAATATATTTATAAATGTATTTAAAAATGTAGGAATTACAGGTTTAAAAGAAGCTCCTGTTGAAATTTTTCAAAGTATATTAGAAAGGTATGGAGCTGACTTACCTTTAAAAGATGCTCAAGCTATACGAGAATATGTAGATGCTGCTGCGGGAGGATTCTTTATGCCTATCGTGCCAGCAACAATAGGTGGAGCAAGAAGACCTAAAAGCCCAACAAAACCTACTGATGCAAAAGGAGACCCTACTACTGATGCAAAAGACGACTCTGAAGGTACAGATACAGATACAGATGCAGATACAGATACAGATACAGATGTAGATACAGATAGAACTATAAAAGAAGAACGTAAAAAAATTACAAGTGAAATAAAAAAAGAAGCAGATAAGATAAAAGCAGAAAAAATAAAAAAACTTAAAGTAGATACTCTCACTCGTGAAATACTAAAAGACTTAGGTATAAGAGGTAATGTGAGTGGATTTTCTGAGTTAGAAGGTGCAGAACTTAATACTGTTGAAAACATAGAAACAGTAGATAACATTTTAGAAAGTAAAGAAGCTTTGCCATCAACTAATACTGAAGCAATTCAAAACTTTAGAAAAAAACTTAAGAGAAAACGAAACAAATTATTAAAAGAACAAAAAGATGTTAAACCAAAAGAAACAAAAGATGAAGACGGCACTGATGTAGCTGGAGAAGAGGTGCAATCTACTATAGTGGACCCTGTGGTAGACCCTGTGGTAGACCCTGTGGTAGACCCTGTGGTAGACCCTCAGGAGCAACAAATTTTAGATTTTGTTAAGACAGAAGACGGAACAACTGTGTCCGCTATACAAAAGAAATTTAAAATAGGTCTTAACAAAGCCAAAAATATTATGAAAAAAGCTGTTGACGCAGGATTAATTACAACAGAAACTAAAGGAAGAAGCACTATTTATAAGGAGGTGCAAGATACTCAAGGAACTAGAGAAGGAATTGTCGGAACAACTGGAGCTGTTGACCAAGAAGGACTTGGAGCTCGCGATGATGCACCTGTACAGACCACAGAAGAGACCGCTACCGAAGTCGTTGACGAAACTGACGGAGATGCAGTGGTTACTCCTAGACCAGATACTGGACAGCTTACTGGAAGAGAAGAAGGAGTCGATAGTACATTAGATTTACCTACTAGAGTTAAAGAAGTTAAAAAACTTTTAAACAATATAGACCCAGATAATGAGTTGTTCCCAGAGTATAAAGAAACGCTTAAAGATGTTGATATTACTCAAGAAGAATTAACTCAAATAGAAAATGATTTATTTGAGGTTATTAAAGAAAAAGATTTTTCAAAACGACCAGGTAAAGAAAGCGATAGAGAAACTATTCAAGGGCTAAATAAAGTAAAAACTTTAGGACAGGCTCTAAATACATTAACAAGTAACTTTAATGATTCTTTATCAGATTTACAAAAAGGCACTATTGAAAGGCTTATAAGCACCCCTAATATAGGTAAAACTAAATTCGTAATTAATCCTGAGTTAGAAGAAAAAGAAGGAGCTTATGGAGCCTATGACACAAATACTAATACTGTAGAAATATCACAAAATGCTGATGTAGATACTGTACTACATGAAGCAGTCCATGCAGCTACCACTAATCAAATCAATAAAAATATAACTAAAGATGGTAAGGGAAGAACTAGAGTTGGTAGAGATTTAATTCAACTTTTAAACGATGCTAAAGAAGCGGATAAAAATAATGAATTTAGTGAAGCATTAAGCAATGTTAAAGAATTTATTTCGGAAGGATTTAGCAATTCAGAGTTCCAAAAATTTTTATCAAGAACTCCAAGCACGCAGGGTTTAAGTTTATTAGGAGAAGAACGTGCTTATAGAGCTAAGTTAAGAGAAGAAGGAACTAATAAACGTATAGCTGACAATATTATAAAAGAAAGAAGGAACGCTGCTAGTTTAATTAATACTATGTGGGGTAATTTTGTAAAACTTATTAATGAAATGGTAGGTAAAGCAGACATAACTTATAGCGTTATGAATGATATAATAGCTTTAGCTCCTGAGTTGTTTACAGGAGTAGACAAAAATCAAACTGAAAGTCCTGGTGAAAGACTATTAAAGAAAAAAACTAAACAAGAGATAAAAGAGTTTAATCAAAAACAAAAAACACCAGAAAAAATAAAAAGGGAAAATCAAAAACAAAAAGACCCAATGGATGAGCAATTCCCTAACCGAACCGAAGTAGGAAATATATTTAATATTAAAGATAAAATTGACCAACAACTTTTTTCTTTTGATAAAATTCTTAATGGAGAAATTATCAAAAACATCAAAAAAACAAAAAATAAAGTATTTGGTATATTTTATGGAAAAGCTGATTGGAAATTTATTCAAGATGAAATATTAAAAATAAGCTCTTCTCAATCTTTACATAATGAGGGAGTTGCGACAGCTAGTCTAAACTATGGTAAACCTGTTTACAGAGAAGAAGGTTCATTCTTTGACCATGAGGTTGACCCTGACACTGATACAAACGACCAAGCTAGTTATAAAAAAGTTTTAAGGGGATTAAGAGATTACTCAAAAAAATTAGGGGCTCCCTATAAAGATGTTCGTGAAATGGCTCATAATGCATTTGTTGCTCTTCGTGCAAACGGTATACGAATAAAAAATGAAGAGAAAAAACAACAAGCTGTAAATTTACGAGTGCAAGGAAAAGATAAAGAGGCGAGAGACGTGGAAAAAACTATTATTCCTATTGATTTATCTAATGAGCAAATAGACAATGGAGTAGAACTTTTTAATAGCAGTCCTGAACTGCAACAAATATTTGAAACTTGGATTCAAGCTAAAAATGATATAATTCAGTTACTAGTTGAACATGAAGTAATGAGTCCTGAAATGGCTAAAGAATTTTCTCAAGTTATAGATGTAGAGGGAATTGAGGCTTTTGATGACTATATTACTTACTATAGAGATGGGCAAGAATTGTCTGGAACCTACACAAAAAAACAAGGAGACCGCGGAACATATTTTAAATTAAAAGGTAGTTTTGTTCCTGTAGCTGACGTTTTTGATAATATGGAAACATGGATTCGTACTGGAGTTAGACGAGCAGTTTCAAATAGAACAGCAATTAACAAAGTAGAATCTTCATTTAAGTATTTACCTAATGATATTAGAGAAATATCTGAGGCAGAAAAAAGAGCAGACACTCCTAATGTAGTTAGTTTTAGTAGAATAGATGAAAAAACTGGAAAAAGACAAATTAAACATTATCAATACTCATCACCATATTTTGCTGCTGCTTTTGGAGAACAATTAGGAAAACTTGAAATAGATGGGCACCAATTTCTTAAAAATAATTCTAACTTTTTAAGAACCAACGTAGTTTATTACCCATTATTCGGCTTGACTCAACTTCCAATGGACGCTTACAACGCCATGTTTTCTTCAGGAATACGTAATCCTCTTATGATTCCACTAAGAATTATGAAAGAGTTTCCATTAACTTTACTTAATATGAGTGAAACACATAAAATAGGTCAACGAGTAGGATTTACTGGAACTTATAATTCTTTTGTACAAGGAGAAACTCTTTCAGATAATGAATTAAAAAATCAAAAAGGTCTTTACGCATCTATGACTAGATTTATTAATAGTGTTCCTGGACTTGGAAAAGACATAAGTCTTGACCGTATTGGTATTGAAACACCTATTTCTGTGAAAAGACTGTTGGAACGTATTGCTATGTCCTCTGACAACGCAATAAGACAGGCTGTTTATGAACAAACCATGGCAGAGACAAATGATAAAGGGCTAGCGGTTAATAGAATGGCTGAGATAATTAACTTTAAAAGAGCAGGAGCTAACAAAACTATTGCTTTTCTTCGTGGTGTAGTTCCATTTTTTGGAGCTTTTATGCAAGCAACTGCAATACAAGGACGAGTTTTATTTGGTGATGGAGTTTCACCTCAACAAAGAGCGTTTGCTCTTGCTAAGTATTTAAATGCAGGAACTCAAGCTACAGTAGCTGCACTTGCATACACTCTATTAATGCAAGATGATGATGAATACGAAAGACTTGACCCCAGCACAAAAGATAGCAAATTTATATTTCCTAATGGGTTTCATTTACGTTTACGTCCAGATATACACACCCTTTTATGGAAAATAATTCCAGAAAATGTTTTAAATAATATGCTAGGTAATTCAGATAACCAAAAAGTTGCAGACGCTATAAAAAGAGGTTTACGTGAGGCATTTCTTACGAATAGGATGTTACCTCAAGCGATTAGACCTATCATGGACTTATCTTATAATTTTGACCCAAGAACGCAAAGAGACATAACAACTCAATCACTAAAAGACCTTCCTGCTGGAGAGCAGTTTACTAAAAACACAAGTGAATTTGCTAAATTTCTATCTCAAAAAATAAATCTTGATGAACTTGGAGTTACCCCAATACAAATAGATTTTTTTCTTCGCCAATATTTCGGGTACACAGGAGGCCTAGCGACCATGTTGATAGACGAAATTCTCAAAGATTTGGGAGTATTTGATGTTGAACCTGCTAGCAAAACCGAAAGAGACCTTATCGCTAGTATTCCAGGCATGGGAAGCTTTATTTCAAGAGAATATGGCAATAGACATACAAGTGATTTCTTTGAACTAAAAAAAGAAGTTGAAACTGCTTACCAAGCATATAAAAAGTTGATAGCAGAAGATTATGATACAGATAAAGCTTTAGACCTATACCAAGACAAAGCTAAGTTAATTGATGCTAAAGACGAAATAAATACTTATATGAAAGTAATTAAACAAATAAGAAAAGAAAGAAATTTATTGTTAAGAAAACCAAAAGATATGATAAGTTCTGACGAAAAAAGAAAAGAATACGAACGTCTTAACAGAATAGAAGAGAGAACTTTAAATAGTATACTAAAAGTTCGTCAAAGAGTATATGGAACTATGGAAAGCCCAAAACTACAAGAATTTTTAACAGAAAAGGGTCTTCTTAAAAAGAAAAACTAACTTATCCGCCATACTCTAACCCCTAAATGATTATCTTTAGAAGTTACAAATACTTTAACCCTAATCCCTGCTCGTTTAGCCCCTGATTCAACCGCATAAATTAAATGAGATGTCTTGAGCGTAGGTATAAAAAAACTTTCTCCTACGTCCATAGCTTCAAATGGGAATATCCACTCTATATCATCATACAAGTTCAGGGTCAATCTCCTTAATAACATCTGGTGGTAGTGTATCTGTGCTAATTATATACGCCATGCTGTTGAACTCGTCTAGTCCTGGTTTCCAATCAGCTGCCATTTTCTTACGTTTTTCTACAATCTTAATGCCGTGCTGTTGCATTTGATACACAAACTGCTTAGGTGATACGCTATTTTCCTCTATTAGAAACTTTCTAAATACTGACTTAGTGATACATAGCTCTTTCTTATCTGTATCTAGGCGTATATATAGTGAGTTCCTAGGTTCTATGATGACTTTAGTATCGTGAATCTCAAGTATCGAGTTATTGTGCTGTGATATAAATTCTCCTATAAGAGAAAGATAGTTTACATTGTTAGCTTTCACTACGTTATCTCTAATATCTATCATCTCTGCAACGATTTTACTGTAAACTCTATCTACATCTATATGCACAATACCAGCTTTATCACATATCTCACCTGCTAACATACAAACAGCCACTAAATTTTCATAAAATCTAAATGCTGTGTTGTCACCGAAGTCAGTCTTAAATTTATTAACCCAATGCTCAATACGTCCATCAAGATAATCTTTTTCATATGATACTAACGCTTTGATAAAGTCAGGTCCTGCCCATCCGTGATTAGTTAATAATGGGTTGAACATCTGACGACCTTCTTCAGGGTTATCTTTGAGTAGCTGTGGTTTATGCAAATAAAACTCAATTAATCTTGCAATCTCTCCATTTGGGTCTTTCTTAGTAATCGTAAGCTTGTCAATCAATGAGTGATTAGTAGTAAAAAGACCCACCAAAGAAGCTGACATCTCATGCTCTCGTTCTGCGTTAATAGATGCTTGCATACGAATCTTTGCTTTACCTTGTGATATTTTATGGACAAGTTGTGAAAGTAGTCTACCATGCATGTTTCCCACTTCATCAAGCCCTATAGGTAGATTATGTAGCCCTAAAAAACGTCCTGTAAGGCCATTGTCAGTGGTTTCAAGCACCGCCATATCCTTTGGGTGCCCCCATATACTTAGTGCGGCATATAATGCACCTGTCTTACCAGCTCCTGTGTCTCCTGTCAGCGATACACTTACACCTGAAGTTGAAGTATAGTTTAATAAGGTAGAGCCAAACCCTGTCAGCATAACAAATGCATGTACTTCTAATCCTTCTCTGTTTAATTTGTTAGCTACTTCTTTCCATTTATCGTAACTTCCTGCTCTTACAATATGTCTTGCGATGTTACGGCATAATGGTGACGTGGGGCTGTTGACTTCACTGCCATCTCTTTTTATTTCCACATCTCCCACAACAAAAGCGTCATGGTCTGGAGTCCAGCCCATTTGAGTTCTCATCTTAGCAGCTGCTTTATCTGCCTGTAGATAACTACCCCATGATAATAAATAGTTCATAATAAGTTTCCATTGGTTGCTATGAGGGTTAAATAATACTCCATGTTTTGATATAACTTTTCTAAGCTCGTGACTATCATATATCACGCTAAACGGCACGTAAAACTCTGCTGGTTCATCGTGAGGAGGGTCAATCTTCATCAATAGACAGTTGCCCTCATGTGCACTAATCACTCGCTTCAAAGAATATAAGTCGTAGATAGAGACAACCTGCGTTTTCTGTTCCACTACCTCTCCACTCTCATCAAATACAGGAGCTGGTTTAAAATATATACCCCCACTCTGACCACGGTAAAAGCCTTCTCGTTCTATCTCAGGTGGCAGTCCTTGTAGGCTTGTCTTGACTAAAGGTTTGCCGTTGGGTAGTGTTACCACCTCAGTTTTGATAGGTTCTATCGCTGTAGGTGAAGATACAAAAGTTTTACCTAATATAAGTGGATTAGTAATCTTACCAAAGTGTGGGCACTCTGGACAAATATCAGGGTTCAAATCGTTAAAGACGGCACAAGACTGCGGTTTGTCCTGAGTTTGTGTCGCCTTCTTTTCTGTCTTATCTGGTTCATAACCTGGGTGGTCTTTGGATAACATATGAATGAATACATCTCTGTCAACACAATGCTGTGCAATAGATAGTCCTGCGTACCACAGAGGTTCAGATAAACTTTGTCTGTTTCTTATAATGTGCTTTATTTGAGCACACCCTTCATTTGACTCTTCGTCTAAACTTTTTCTAGATATAATATCAAATTTTGAAGAAAAGTTACTGAGCCCATTCATTTGTCTTGATACTTCTGTTAATTTAGTTTTGATAATTTCTTCGAATGGTGTGTGCTCTTCTTCTCCTAAAAACTCTTTGAACATTTCAAACTTGTATACTTTGATAGCTCCACTCAATATTCTCGTTGGTGTTGGTGGGCTTGATTTAAAGTTAAATGTGTCAGGACATCTTAATATACGAGCTTTATCAGCTGTTACCGCAGGGTCTATTCGTAGTCCGTTGTTAAGACATAACTGCTTAAACTTATCTGCATAAATTTTCCATTCTTCCGCAGACACCTCTGTATCCAACATCCAATACCCATGTATCCCATTACCGCTGTCTACAACAACAGGTGGTGGTAGCTCCTGCGATTGTATAAATTTTCCTAAGGCGTTGACAGCTTCTTCCTGGGAACTGTAGTCCTTAGTGTCACCTACGTCTAAATCTATAAAGAAAGACTTAAGTGTTTTTGCCTTTTTACGACTGTGCCCATCGAAGTTTGCTATACCAATAAATACATGGCTGTCTTGTTTTTTGCTATCTATAGTCTCACTAAGTTCCTCTATAGAATCTACAAAAATGTGTTTCATGTGTTGACCTTCTCCTGTAGGTAACACAGCTACACAATAAGTCCCCTCGTTTGGCAATAGTTTATTATAAAATTCTATGCTCATTTTTCTAATTTAATATCAGACTCTATAAAAACCCTAGCACAAGCTATATCGTGAGCTGGTAAAGTACCCTTTGTTAAACCACGCTGCACTTGTTTCATAAATTTTTTTACTTTCTGATGGTTATGGTACTTCATGGGTCCTCCCCTGAACCATGAATGTACTGTCATACGAGTTGTACCTATTCCTTCAGCTACATATTTTATTGGTAAATTAGCTTCTAAACATAATTTCGCTAGTTGTATGCCTAAAATACTGTCGTCAGCTTGTTCCAATCCTAAAATAAAACTATCACTATACGGTCTTGGCATTATTTATCCCTCCATTTATCCATTATTTCATTAATACTTTTAGCTTCTTTCGCTGATTTAACTTTAGCTTTTTCTTCATTTGATGCTTCAAATGCTTCAAACTTAACAGGTTCTCTATCTTCTTCATCTACCTGATACACAGTTAATTTAATAGCGTTGTAAGCTGCTTGTTTTTCTGCTTGGTCTTTTATAACCTCTAAAACCCAATCTTCTGCCGCCTCTACAGGAGAAAATAAAGCTCTAGGTTTAATTGAGTTTGGGTCAAACTGCATTCTAGTAACAATTCTACCCGCACTCACATTATTGGTTGCTAACATTTGAACATATGTTTTAAACGGCCATCTCCCTTGCTCTTCTTTACCAAAACAAGAATTAGAAGGAAGAACTAATTCCAAAATATCACCCTCTGGGTCATTAGCTAAAACTATAGCCACTCTCCATGAAAGTCTGCATGAAGTGCTAACACCACCAAAGCCAGAGCCTCGCACACTGTTTGGGCAAGTATGACAAGACTTGGCTTGGGGTTTCCTCACCTCTACATCTGGATTTTTAGAATTATTTGACCAACATACGGGGCTTACTCTTTTACCCTCTTCATAAGAATCTTTATAATATACTCTTGATGGATTATGTGCCATCTTAATAATTATAATATTCATTATAGAGGAGTTAGCTGTGCTAACTTCTTTTCCCCCAACTATTTTTCTAAACACACCTCCCCGTAAGGATATGCGTTTTGTTTGATTAGAGAAGCTACTATTTGCAACAGCAACGGTATCTTCATCTAATCCAATATTAGGGTTCTTTTCCAGAATGCCCTTGAGTTTGTCCATCTGTTAATCTTTAGCTCCCCACTTATCTACAATGTCAGCAATATCCGTACTGCCGTCATTCTCTGGTTTGCTTTTTACAACCTCTGGTTCTGCTACTTTTTCTTCAACTACTGATGGAGAGTTATCAAAAACTTCTGAACCCTCTTCTTTTTCTTTTTTAATGTAGCCTGAAGTTTTTTCAAAACCAAAACGTCCTGCACCCTCTGAGCCCTCAACAAGAGCGATAACTTGTACTGCTCTTAGTTTTAATGACACACCTGCTCCTATGGTAGAAACAAAGTATGGGTATAGTGCTGCGTTTACTCTTATTTCAGAGCCACCCCATATTTGAGTGTCTGTAAGAGTGTCTCCCCCAGCATCAAATATAGCAGGTTTATAAGCTGCTTTTGATTTGAATTTAAAGATAACATTCCCTGTAGGTTTACCATCATCATCTAACTCGTCTGCATAAGGTGGGTTAGCTGTTTTAATAGTTTTTTTCTTTTGCTTTTTTAGTTCATCTTTTAGATTCTCTGAAAAAACTTCATTGATAGTATCAATAATAGGTTGTGCTTCTTTTTTAGAGAGCACAAGATTAACTTTGTACTCCCCGTCTTTATTATACTCTGTATCTGGTTTACTCAACCACGGATATAGAGCTATGCCTGTCGGTGTGGTTATGGTTTGTTTTGCCATAATATATACTCCTTATTTACTTGGTTTACGAACTACTATACTGAATGCCCTCATGGAACTAATTCCTGGTGGCAGTCCTTCTTCTGTACGACTAGATAAAAACTCTTTAAAATTTGCTTGGTGTATGCGTTGTTGTAATAATTCTGGTGCTTCATTCTCTAAAATAAAGTCCTTAAAATTACTCCAGTCAGAACACACAAAGTTTTCTTTTAAAGATTTAATAATCGTACCCCTCGAAGTTTTTATGCTATCTGCATTTACTTCATTACAAGAATTAAGCATGACTTGCTCTAACTGCTCAAGGTCGTTTTTTAACTCTTGGTCTTTCTTTTGAAACTCTCTAGCTCTTCTGTCTTTTTCGTTGCGAATCGTTATGTAAGTATCAACCACTTCATCTAACGGAATCTTTTCGTTGTCGACAGACTTTTCTAGAACTTCACTTACTTCATCACTCATAGGTCTAATTCCTCCCTATATAAGTCAACTAATTTAGTATGCTGGTCTACTTTACCTTGTAGCATCGCATACATTCTTTTTTCAACATCAGACCCTTGCAGATGAACAACTGTCATTTTGTTCTTTTGCCCAACCCTATCCATTCTGGCAACACATTGTAAGTAAACTTCAACAGACATTACAGGAGACCAAAACACAACTGTGTCTGCTCTAGTTAGTGTCACTCCGTGAGAAGCTGACTGTGGTTGTATTACAAGAACTTTAGGTTCGTCTTGATTTTGAAATCGGCTAATAATACTTGCTCTTTGATTAGCAGACACATCACCATTGATTACTTCGTTAGTTATGTTTTTTGAGTCTAAAAACTCTGATAAAAACTCTATAGTATGTCTGTAAGGCACAAAGAGAAGCACCTTATTGTTTGTTTCGTCCAACACTTCCATCAAAGCGTTAAGTCTTGGTTTAATATCAAACTTGATAGTTTGTTGCTCGTCAGTATAAACTGCACCGCCAGAGATTTGTAACAATTTTTGTAAGCCCGCAGCTGCGTTCACCGCACTAACAGATTCAGTATCGGTAGCTATAATCATTTGCGTTTTTAGTTGTTTATAAAATTTTTCTACTTGTTTTGTCAGAGGTACGACTCTAGTTTGATACATTACATCGGGTAAATCTAAACATTGGTCTTTGGCAAATCGTATCGCAGGTTGTAATGCTTGAAACACATAATCTTTAGCTTTAGGTCTAGGTAGCCACTTAAATCTTGATACTTGATACATTACTTTTTCTCTCCAAGCTGCCGATAATTTAGGTATCCTATTAGGACAAATAAGTTTTGCAATCCCAAAAGCGTCCATAGGAGATTGTGAGGCAGGTGTGCCTGTCATCATCCATACTCTTGTTTTAGGAGTTAATATTTTATTAATTGTTTTCCACCTAACTGTAGTATGTGATTTATATGCGTTACACTCATCAATTATAATTAAATCGTAGTCTATGTGTTTGATTTCATTTTTGACTATATTCACTCCATCATAATTAATAATAGTAAAATCATAGTCGCTTTCTATTATTGTTTTTCTTTTGTGAGCAGAGCCATGACAAACAACAGAACTTCTATGCATACAAGTGTTAAATACATCTCCCTGCCATGCGGAGTACATAATAGATAGCGGACAAATAATTAAAACTTTTTTTATTTTACCTTGTTCCATTAAATAATCGGCTGCCCAAAGAGCAGACGAAGTTTTACCTGTACCTGCTTCATTGAAACAAAAAGCTTTTCTGTTAATACTTAAAAATTCAGCAGTAGTTGCTTGGTGTTTAAACGGTTTGTATAGTCCTGGATATGAATAGTCTCTTCTCATAGGTGAAGGGAGATTATTTTTAAGTCGCATGAGTTTATTTATTTGAGTCATTTCATCAAGACCCCAATAAACTACAACAGAAGAACGCTTATCTTCTGTATTTAATATTTCGCTCTGTGGTATTGTTTCTTTAACAAGTTTACCTAAGTGTTCAGGCAACACAAGTTTAACGGCTCTCTCTCCAATTAATTTCATATGTTTTTACTAATTTTAACTATTAACTTTTTACTAAACTAAACATTAACTATATCACTACCTAAAAAAATATGTCAAGTCTTTCTTTTCTTTTTACTTTTCTTTTTACCTGCTTTAGACAATGCAATAGCTATTGCTTGTTTGTGGGGCTTTCCTGCTTTCATCTCTTTTCTAATATTAGATGATATTGTTTTTTTAGACTTTCCTTTTTTTAGTGGCACGTTTCTTCCTTTCTCTTGTACTTGTTTCTGATACTAACTTTCTCTGTGAGTTTCTTTTAAATGACCTATTCTTTGACCTAGATTGCACTATTAAACCATCAGAGTTTTTACCGCCTTTGGATAAAGCTTTTTTATGGGATACATCTTTGCCTTTACGGTCTATACCTTTTGCGTCTATTTTTCTACGAGCTCTAGCACGAGCAGCTCTAGCTTTCTTTTCATTTCTAGCTTTCTGCTGTTGATATTCTTTTTTATAAGGTCTTGGTTTATTTACATACGGCATAGTACAAATTTTATCACATCAAAATGGAGATGTCTTGGGTCTGTTGAATTCGCAAGTGTCCACGGAACACCAGCCACACAACGGTGTAGGATTAGGTTGCCATTGGTCATAATCATAGCTTGTTTCTAGTCTACTTAAGGGTGCTTCAAAAGATTTCCAAAGTTTATCCATGTCATTTCTGTGATACTCTTCTGTCAAAAAACTATTTTTTAAAACAAACAAAAGTCCTGCTTTAATTTTGACGATTTCTGGCATTTGAGTAAATAACATGATAGCCATAAGTTTTAACTGCTTTGGGTCAGGGTATTTATTACTGCCTGTCTTATAATCAACAATATACGCTTGCTCACCATCTATAATAACTAAGTCAGCGATACCTCTAACCCACCTATTTTCAGCATAAAAATCACATGGCTCTTTGTTATACGTAAGTGCCATTTCATATTCACAAAATTTTTTGCCTTTTATATTTATTAAAGCATCAACCATTTTTTTAAATCGTTGGTAGTTTTTAGCTAAAGGTTTGCCGTCTCGCACATATTCTTCTAAAGCCGTATGAACTTCTTTTCCATATATCATGGCTTCACTTTGTTGTACAGTATAATTTTTTAATACTCTTATCTCGTGATATTGTTTTGGGCAGTTTTGATATTGTTTAAGTGATGAGTAACTCCATGTAAAATCAGTCACTTTGTCTCCGCACTCTTTATTATAGTTATTAAATATTATCATATATTGATGTTCTTTGTAACTTCAACAGTCTCCATAGTTGTCTGCGTAACCGCCCTCACACGCTATCGGACAGTCCTTTGCCCAACCTGGAGGCTTAGACATTTCTGCTATAATATAATTTAAAGCATCATCTTTATCCTTTTCTGCTGCGACACAAACAATAGCGTCATGCACTGTTAATGCAGGTCTATACTTATCACTTATGTTTATCATTTGTTCCCCAATAACTATTCGAGCTAATGCTTGTACTATATTTTCAACCATACCACCACCCCAAATACCAACTTTGCCATTTCTTCTTTTATATGTGTATCTACTTTTAGTTTCAGAAGTGTCCCACTCTAAATCTGGATAGTAAATATATAAGCCATTCGGTAGCTTTATTCCCTTAGGAGTAATCATTACACACTCACCCTCACCAATGTAGTACGGTTCTTTGCCCTCAGGCCATGACGCTATGTCTGCTAATGCATTATCACATTCTTGCCACAACTGAATTACTTTATCGTTAACCTCTCTGTAAACTCTTACTAATCTTTTACATTCATCTTCATTAAAGTCTACACCTGCTCCCAACTTCAAAACATTTTGTAGTTTCATAGCACCTGTGCCATAACCTAAACCAAGAATACAGGTTTTACCAACTGCTCGTTCTGTTTTTTCTTTCTTAGTAATCTTCTTGTTATACACTTTACTAGCAAACTCACAGTACACATCTCTGCCCTCTCTGTACCACTCTGTAACATCTTGCTGCCCTGCCAACCAAACCAATAGTCTTGCCTCTATCTGTGAAGAATCTATGTTCATACAAACATAACCCTCAGGCGGCACTATGGCTTGTTTCAATGCTTTCTTTTTAGCGTCCCTTGACGGCAAGTTTTGAAAGTTAACTTTATCTGCACCGCTCCATCTACCTGTGTGTGCTCCATAATACTTAAGCGGTATTGGTAGTTTGCCTCTGTTTCTTGCTCCTATATCAATAAAGCGTTCTATGCGAGACTCTTCAATCGTTGACTTTGTGCCTAAACGAACTGAACATAAGTCTTGAATTAACGGGTCTGCGTGGTTTTGAAGGGCGATAAAGGCTTCATCTGTCTTTGCTAAAGCAAATGTTGGTTTGCCTGTGGTGGGACTTTCTTTCATAGGCACAGGAACACTAAGTTCTTCAAGTAATTCTGCAAATTGTTTATTACTCGCTAATTTTTTACGCACTTCTTCTGCTGATTCACAGTTTAATTTAGCCTTTAATCCATCTAACAACAGTTGTTTTTCTTCTTTGATTTCCGCAAGTCTATCTATTAACAAAGCATCATCTACTTTTAACTGCGGTTGTGTAAACATTCTTATGGTTAAATCAATAAGCTTCAGCTCGCCTAGGGGATAGTGTACTTTTAAAATATTAAATAGTTTATAAGTTAGCTCTACATCATTAACACAATAGTTACCATACGCACCCAGCTCCTCACCATCAAAGTTCTCTAAGCGTTTGCCCTTAGCATCTAATACTTCTGTGCCCTTTTCTCCTAGCTGATAGCGTTCTGCAAGTGCTTTCAAAGAACCACCTGCATTAGTGCCATGATAAGCTCGAGCCATAGACAAGGTATCAAAATACACCTTAGGAGATATGTCAAAAACAAATGATAAGATTGCACCATCAAACATCGTATTGTGACACACTAGGGCCGAAGCCCTCCAATCAATAGTGTCTAGCACAGCATGAATATCTTTATGTGTCCCTGTATGCCAATGAGTAAGCCCATCATCAATTTTAATACCTACGCCTATGACTTGAAAACGTGAGTCTCTTATGTATTCTTCTGTAGTAAGCTTGTTAAGACTATAGCCAACATCATAAAAAGTCTCAAAATCAATCGTAACTAACTGCATAATTTCTCTCTTTTTTTTCTTCTCTACATCTACCTACTAAATTGTATGCCCCTTTTTTGCTTTTCCATGTGCACCACCACACGCCTCTATCAAGAAATTTAGCTTTCTCTCCGCACTTATTACACACTTCTTTGTGTGTTTTTTTATTATCACTCATTTTTTATGTTGTTTTCTAAGTGCTTCTTTTCCTTTTTTAAATATAGACGCAACTTGTGTTTTGCCCATAACTTTAGCTCGTTGCTCACCAACTGTTAGGATTTGTATTTTACGTGCGTATGGCTTGTTAATTTTTTTAACTTTAGCCACAGTCTTTCTTGCGTCTGTAGGAGTCGCAAACTTTATGCCTACAGTGTCCTTCGGGTTTTCGTCAGTATATAGTCTACGACCACTACCCTTTGGTTTTTTACCTGTTCCTACTTTTGGGTCTTTTCTTTTTTTCATGTCTCCTCACTGTCTAAGTCATAGCCAGTTCCCAGCCCTTTTTTAAAAAATTCTTCATCAGTCATTCCTAACACTGCTTCATGTTGATTTAAATTTAACTGTTTATTTTTGTCAACGTAAATCGTAAGATATGTGATTCTATCCTTAGGGTGCAGACTATCATAAGTGTTGGAATTTCTACCTCTCTCAATGATGTCGCTTATGGTTGTGGGTTTTTTCTCTTCACTCATAATTTTTAAATGTTACTTTCACTTGATAGTATCAAACACTCTAACATGTCAACATTTGTTTCGTCAACAACTAATGATTGACCTAGTGAATTTTTTATATCGTTGAGATTTTTTTCTTGAAGTGCTGTGGGTTTGTTGCCGTTGGCTTTGCACTCGATACCAATGAACTTGCCACGATAAGATACAATAAAGTCTGGTACACCACTAAAGCCATAGCCACCTGTTGCAGGTGTACAGTAATAACAGCTAAGTTCCTTTAAAATTTTTTTTACTTTCTGCTTGACTTTTTTCTCTGGTGTCAATACTAATTCCTTTCAGTTCAAATAGTTCATGTTCAGACATGACTATAACATATATACTATCAGACACACACCAACCGATATGTTCGAACTCTGGATTTTCGCTTGTGAATTTCTTCCCGACATAACAATCTAGCTCCACAAAAAATTCATCTTCAAAAGCATTCCAATCTTTTTTAGAAATAGAGTTAATCATGGCTAACTTTGATTTAATAAAGGAAGGTAATGTTTCCGCCTGGAGTATTCTTTTTGTGTTATTACCAGTATAAAATTTATATGATAGAGAAGCTGAGTTTTCCCGTTTGCTTACGGGAACTTCCGTTTCTAGGAGCACCATGTGGTGGTGCTCTGAAAATTGTTTTGGACTGTATAATATCTCTCCTACTCTCATAGTAGGAACTATAATTACACTTATTTTATTTTTTGTCTATTTTTTTCTTCGTTATTTGCGATTTAAGGTACTTAAAAAAACTTTCGCTTATCTAAGTACCCCCATTTTAATTATGAGTAATAGTGTTCAAAAATAACTTTGCCGTTTTCATCTTCAATTAAATATTCATAATCTGGATTTAGTGATAAATGCTCGTCAACCACTCCCTCGCCATAAATTTTCATTATTTCTTTATCGTCTTTTGCCTCGACCACTATTTTCCTTGTCCTAGTCACAAAGTATTTTTTCATAATTCACCTCCTTCATAAGCTTTATAATCTTCCTCAAGTTCCCACTCATGCCATCCAAAGCATTGGTCTATCCCATAAAGAAAAGCATTTAATTCTTCAATGGTATCAAAAGTATATGTTTCTTTTGTTTCCTTATCCATTCCCCAAATTATTGTTACTTCTTGTTTAACTTTTTCTTTATCACTCATCATTCACCTCCTCTAACATGTCCTCTGTAAAACTTTCCTCAAAATATTCTAATTCTTTACAACGAATTTCTGGTTTTAAACGATATGTTTTACCGTCATCATTACCATCTTCATCTATCATATAAAATGTAATCTCGTTAAATCTTATGTATTTATCACTCATAGTTTTTCACCTCTCTCTTTTAAAATTTAGGTTTAGGCACAAGCACCCAACTTACATTACTTAGTGCTGTCTTGTTGCTAGAGGCGTTAACATAATAACAACCAATATCTTCAAGCCACTTTCTATCACCATAACTAATACGTCCTTTATAATACTTTCTATGTATTTTACCATCAGTTTCATTCTGCCAATTCTCTAGCTTTAGTTTAAGCATAGCGAATGTAGGTTTTAAACTATCATAAAAACACAAGTCGTCTAGGTGGCGTACCCTTTGTGAATTTGTAAGTTCTAGTCTTTTAAAATCTATCCCATACTTACGATTGCCTGTCTCGTCAGCAAATGCAGATTCTGGATTTTGAGTTACTTCGCCCACCAAATAACCTACATTATTAGACACTCCGATTGCAATAAACCCATTATCCATTTCTTGTTTAATTTGTTCATAAGCATCTTTTATGTCCTCTCGGTGTTCATCAAGAGCTGTTAGTTCCTTAGTATAGTGTTCAGCAATATTATGAGGTATCGCTGTTTTGTTTTTAAACAAGCACATAAGTATCTCACTTAAATAGCTTTTCTTATCATCTGTCAAATTATAAACTTTAGCTTCATAATCTCTACAAAGCTGTTGTAAGTTTGCCTGTGCACCCGTACGAGTAATATCCGCAATATATTCATAGCACATATCTCTAGTATCCATGTGATAATTAAAAACATAATGACCTACAGTTCCCAAATCATAGCTATCAGTGGTATGATTGTGTTCACCTCTAAGAGGTACATACTTCTTACGTTTTAAAGCTCTTAACACTTGTGATAGTTTCTTTGACCTAATCGTTCTTGTATCCCATGAACTATGACCTCTGTCTTTGATTTCAAAGTCTGCATGAAAACAGTAATCATTTTTATCATCAATACAAACTACAGCCACATCAATTCCTTTGTGTGCAAGTGCGAAACTCTCAAAGTCTTGCCAACCACTGAATTCATTTCTAATTGTTTGCCCATGTGGACTATCGTCATCATCATAAGGACAATATTTGTTATCATTTTGTCTATCGTCAAGAGGGAAATCAGAAAGTGCATATTTAGTACGATGACTGTGGTTCCCAGCTGAATTAGGACGTATGTACTTCACCAATCTTCGTTGACTTACTTTGAGGTCGTGGGCATGACATATGTCCCGTACCATGGGCAAGACTTTACTCTCGCTTAAACTCTTCTCTAGGTCTGGTGTCCACATAGCTTTTTCAATATATTTCTTAATCATAGTTTTTCTCCGTTGTTAACATCGTCATTATTCTCTTTGACATCAGTTATTAAATTTGCAGATACTTCAATTATTTCTAAATCAGTCGCAGTATATTGTTCTAAAAGTTGATTACCACGCATTACATTAATTCGTAAATCTCCGTTCCAATCATCTTCGTGTATTTCTACTGCTACTTTAATCATTGTAAATTGTTTTGCCATTTTAATTACTCCATAGTTTTCCCGTTAGCTTACGGGAATATTTAGTATTAATTAAATTTAGATAGTATCTCGTCAATGCCTTGCTTGACATCTTCTCTGGTACTATCACTCTCACGCAATAACTCGGTACTGACACCACCAATTACTTTTTCCAAGTCATCAACTGCATTCTGCAACTTAATGCTTTGCTCGTTGTCGGTTGGTCTAAAGTTCTTGATAGTATTTACTAATGCTTTTGCTCGTTCAAAGGTTGTGTCAAAAATAGCTCGTTTTCTAAAGATAGGCTTACCCTCTTTGTCAACACTTTCATTGTGTCCACAACAATGTGAAATACTTTTCATCACATCAACAATACGATTGACTTGTGTGTCAATAACGTTATGCACAATGTTATCTGCCTGTTGTTGATATTCTGCCTTTAGATTTTCTGCTGTGTCTTGTGCCACTTGACATCTAAAATCGTGGCTTGGTACTTCCGATACATACAATCGCATATTAAACTTTTGTCGTAACTCCTCAATACTTGGATAGTCATTCTTATCAAACATATCACCTTGTTTAAATGCCTCATCACTTACAAGAGTTTGATAGTTGTCCAGAAAGTCCTCTACTGCTGTAGTAAATTCACTCTCATACTTATCATACTCTTTCTTGAATTTTTCAAGGTCAACTGTTGGTAGCAAGTCTTGAGCATTGTTCCACCTATAAGTAGAGTGCTTGAGCCATTTAAGTATCAACTGTCGTAACTTCACAATCCTATGGTGTTTAGGATTTTTAGCAAACAGATACTTGGTAACTTTCGCAGTACCCATTTCTGCTTTTTTCATAGTCGTTACTTCATCAGAGATACCTCTGTCTTGCTTGGTTGCAGTCCACACATTGACATCAACTGACACCAACATGCTTGATGTTGCCAACGACACAATGTGTTCTGGTTGTTGTAGCTTATAGCTATCTGTGGTTATACTACTTTCTTTTTTTAACATAGTTTTTACTCCTGTTGTAATAATTGTTTCAGTTTTACATTCTTGACAAACAAAAGGCACACACCCATATTTGACATCATGTTCATCATGCTTTGTTTCTTTTTTACAAGTTTCGCAAAATCTCCACTCATACCATTCTTCTTCTGTCATAGTTTTTCTCCCATAGTTTAAATTAATTAATCATACTGCACGACAATACTTCCAGTCGTACCTTTAAAGTCTTTGTTACCCTTAACAATGTGTAGTGTGGGTGTAGACATATTCCAATCAATATCATGCTCCACCCAGCCGTCAGTAAACACAATGATTGCCTCTGCTTGTATTCGTTCCTTTGTGATGTATTCACTAACACAAGATAGTCTAGTGCCACCACCACCCTCAACTTTAAGTACCTTGCTTATATTTTCGTATTGGTCTGGTCTGAATATCTGCTCACTACATACCTCATAATCCCACCACAATACTCGTATTAAGTCTGGTGTAACTGTGTCTACGATACTCTGCAATTCGGTAGCAAAGATTGTCAGTTCTTCTTGACCGATACTTCCAGAAGTATCACATGCAATCACCAGCTCACCTACACTTTCGTTTTCCATAGAGGGTAGATACAAGTCATTAGGTAACATTCGCTTGTTAAACTTTCGCCAAGTAAACTCGTCATTACCCTTACAGGTTGATGATATAAACTCCCTCATCATTTCTCGCCAATCAAGTTTTGGCTCAAACAGTTCGTCAATAGCTCGTGGTATTTTCTTACCAAGTTTACCTGCAAGTATCCCACCCTCTTTGAGTGCGTTTTCAATTTTCTGTGTCATTTCTCTCTGTTCTTGAGGTGTCATAGTCTGACTGCTATCGCCAAAGTCGTGTTCATCAAGAGGTTCAAGATTTCCCGTATGCTCACGGGAATTTCCATTTCCGTTTCCGTTTTCGTCTTTATCTTGTTCCTCTAAGTCTCGCAGTATCTCGTTGACTGACCAATTATGATACTTCTCTTCATACAAACAACCATCGGGAAGTTTGCACAATGATGTATCCTCTAGGTGCACAATTACATCATTCACTACGTAATCAGCACACACATTCATATGATATGGATTTTTCTTAAACTGTTGCTTAAACCTACTGACATGATTAAGTGCCACGTGCAAATTCTCGTGCAAGACCAATGCTCGTAGTTCTTCATCTGTCAGTCCCTCAACAAACTTTCTGCCATAGAATTTGTTGTAGCCGTCAGTCTTTGCAGTTGGACAATCATCTACAATCTCATTCTTACCCATGAGAATTATCCCAGAATACAATGCGGTTTCTGGGTGTTTCATCAGACTAATATGAGCTTTCTTTAGCCGTTCTTCGGTTGTTATCATAATATTTCTCCTATCATAATTACATAATGTTAAAGTTATCCACAGCCCAGTCTGCAATCTCTTTGTTACCTCTAGCAATCTTGACTGTGCGTGAGTTTTTCATAAGCATAGTAAAGAAAATAGCTTGTATCTCATTACTCGCCATGCGATTGACAAACTTCATAAATGCAGTCAAGTCGCTTTGCTGTTTGACTTTATCAACAGCTTGGAACATCAACATCAGTTGAGCCGAAATACTTTCTGGCACAGGAGTTGACTCTGGCTCTTTGAGTACGTCATCAAAGGTCGGTAGCTCTTTCTCAAGTCGTAGAAAAGCCGACATATCAGCACTCGCACTCTGACCGATTGTGCCACTCAATGCACACATAGTTAGATTGTCGCCTAGCTTATCCCTGTTATCCACAATCACACTAGCTTTTTCTAGTGAACGTGGACTGACAAAAGACAATATAGGTTTTTTTGGATTAAAAATGTAAGGATTATCCTCTTGCCCCTCGTCTCGGTAACTCGCAAGACATCTAGCGAATGTATGTACGAATGCTCGTATCAAAGGACTAACTCCATTTTCAGTCGCCCATACTAGCCAATCTTCTACTTGTGGTTTTTGCATTTCCACAATGCACACTCTGTTACCAGCATGTGCCAATACTGAGTCGCCCAAACCGTCAGCTTGATTGTTAGAAGTACCAAACACAATACTTCCTTTTGGTAGAGGTGTATCACCTACAGTTCTTTCCAACATCATTCTAGTATAAAGTGTCTGACATAACCTAGGCGATTTCATAAACTCATCTAATAGTATGAACTTAGGTTTATCACTATCAAGTTTAAACAATGAGCCAGTATAATTGTCTAATGTTTTAGTATTATGGTTAGGAATAGTCATAGCAATATCTGACATATCCTTGACTGGACAATCTACATAAATGTAGTCGTACTTATCTCCATATTTTTTCTCAATCGCTTTGAGTAAACTTGTCTTACCGCAACCAGGCTCACTCTGTATGATTACTGTTAGCTTCTCTCCAATGGTGGGTATTAGAGTTTCACACTCTTTAATTGTTGCTCTTAATTGTATAGCCATAGTTTTTACTCCTGTGGTTTCCCACTATTTGAGGCATATCTGCCTGTTCTGTTTTCTAAGTCTTTCATATCTTGGTGTTGCAGTATCATTAGTAACCCAATAGCTGTTACTATCAATCCTAATGCAAACCCTATTACAAACATCATTATCATAGTTTTTACTCCTGTGGTTTTTCCCGTATGCTGACGGGAATTTAAGTTATTAATTTATTGTCTGGGTCGAATGTAAGCTCAAATACTTCAATATAAGGTTTTGATATACAAGCCAAGTTGTAACCCATATCACCATAGCACTCTTCCACTAAGTCAGAAGTTTCTTCACCCACTCGTAGAAAACAAGCCGACATTCCAAACTTATCGTCCTCGCAGTAATGACTTGCTTTACCGATAATACAATTATAACTCTGTACCCATTCATCTGTGTCGTACCACTTGACATCTTGAAAATGCACATACAAAGAGCAGTTTTTCATATCAATCCCATTTTCCCCAAGCTCCTCGTGCTTTTTGCCATTCATAAGTTCACGCATAGCCATATCACATTTAGGGTCAGATTTAAGTTCAGCGATAAACAAGTGCCAATTCCTAACACTTTCCTTATCATTGTCATCCATTTGTACAGCTATACAAACTTCACTACGATATCCCATACTAACCCCCTATGCTACGCATGTAGACTGTTACAGCACAAGATACCACCACTAACAAGGGTATAAGTGCTATAATCGTTAACTTAAAATATATTATTAGTTTATCCATTTTCACTCTCCTGTTGTTCTAACTTCAAAAGTTCATTAGCATACTCAAGTTCATAATCGTATTCTTCGTCATTGTCTTGATATTGAAACACTTCTTTACTCATAGTTTACCTCTCTGATTTTTTAGATAATACATTGTATGTTTTAGGTGGTGCGACTTTCTGATATGGTTGGAACCAATTAATATGTCCTTTGACTGCACCGACTAATTCTGGTTTATCCCATGGTTCTCTGTCCCTATATTCTGGTGTTGCGGACATTAATTGCTCGAACATTCCATCAATATCCTCTTGCGTGTGTATGTTGCCGTCTGGATACACATGTAAAAATCCAAGTACATTATCGTCTTTTACTACTAAAGTTAATTTTGACATTATATTTACCTCTCTGTGTTAAGTTTGTTTGTTGTCATCTTTACCCCCTTGCACATACTCATGCAATATTTTGATTTGTTCCTCTCTCGTAAAACTTTTAGCTATGTATTGTTTGAGTGCTATTTCATACTCTTCTTTAGTTACATTAGGTCTATTCATCTCCCACCATAGATATGCAAAGTCAGTCATCTTTCACCTCTTCGTCATCTATTATCTCTACATCAAAATCACCTGCAAAACTTGTGGCTAACTCAATAGCGTTTTCTATGTAATTGTCATCATCTTTTACTTCAACATCTTTATAAACTCTTACTGTTATGTACTCTTCACTCATCTGTAAAATTCTCCCATTCGTCTGGTATTAATTGTTTAATATCTATTTTAAATCCTTCTTCCATATTATTGTAAAGATAGTCTGCAATTTTTCGGACTACTTTAACTGTCACATATTTATATCTTAAGTCCATTCGTAAAAGAATTTCTGTAGTCTGCTGTGACACTTCTGTAAACCTTCCAAACTCATTAAATCGTATTGAGTGTTTTTTCAAATATTGTACTAATACTGAAGTATCTACTTTTATTCTTGTGAATGACCCCGAAATGTACCTACCCTTATTTTTTAATTTATATCTTTGCCTAACTATTGGGTGTTGTCTTTTAGGTTCATCAATATCGTTATAATTTTTATGGTGTTTCATTTGTATATTTTTCATTTGTATACCTAATTTTGTATTAATTTCGGTAGTTAAAATATTCATCTGTGAAATCCCCCTTTGTTGTTAATACCCTTTAAGTCTTTTAAGTCGCTAACTACAACATAGTTGGATTTGTGCATAGGTGCGATTGTGTGCTTTACTTTTCTGGCTTGAGTTTCCCCACAATCTAGGCAGGTGGTGAACCCTGCCTCTAATCGTTTCTTGCTGTAATATGCACCACAGCTAGAACAGATTGCTTTCATTGATTTACTCATAGTTTTTACTCCCGTGATTTTCCCGTATGCTGACGGGAATTGTTATCTTGTTAAGAATGCGACCTCTTGTGTTGCTTTGCGTTCCATATACCTCATCATAGAGCCACATCTTATATACTCTTTCATTTCGGCAGTATCTAGCCAACAATGTATTTTCTCATTAGGTCTACATTGTGATTGATGTTTTGAAGTTGAAGATGAATAGCTACCTTGATTGCCTATCCATATCCCAGCTTGTCGGTCATAGATGTACATAGGAAAATGATATCCATAGCTATATACGACATATAACCCTTCATCATCAAAGGATACTTTATTTTCTGCAAAGATACTTGCGTCAGCATATCTATTATATGAGCCCTTAAATTCTTTCAGCTCGTTGACATATTTTTTTGCGTTTTTATTTGCTACTCTCATAGTTTTGCTCCTGTAATTTTCCCGTTAGCTTACGGGAATAGTTAGTTAATATTAGTCGTCTGGTTTTTAAATATATTTGTACCATTATGACTATTATACTATAGGTCAAGTGATAAGTACAGTGTTCTGCACTTTTAATACAATCTAAATGAGCTGATGTTTTTCACTATCCTAACATGACTACTACACTAACTACACCAACTACATCAACCACATCAACCTGTGATTATCCTGCGGACATCAGGTCAGGGTTAGTGTTATGTATCGCTGTAAACTTTTGCTGTTGGTATAAACTCAGGCTCTTCTGCCTAGCCATAAAACTAAGTTTTTTGTTATTGTGAACTTTTGTTGGTGGTGTAAAACTGTTTCATCATCTCCTTGTTTATTCTGTATGTTTTTTATGAGTGTAAACTTTTGTTGGTGGTGTAAAACTCTACGGCTCGTATACGTCCAGCGTCTTAAGTTATCTATTGTAGTATACATCTGACTGCGATTAAAACTTAAAGGTCGATTCCCATTGTTCAGACTCTAACTTTGTGTCTTTCTCCCTATCTAAATGTTACTCTCATAAAAACTTAATAGAGGCTACGATGCTAGATAGTGTCGCTTTCTGCTAGTTTTCCCCGTAAATTTACGGGAATCTGCGGTTCACGGTTCACAAAGGGGTCAACTTTACATATAGAACTGGAACCGAACATTTTGTCGAGCTGTAGTCAGACTTAAGTGTCTGTTTTATTTAAAGTATAGTATAGTATATATTAAGTTTATTTTAGTAATTTTATGGTCGGTTCCATAGTTCCTATCTTTTTTATAGGACAAATCCTTTTTGCTACAAATACTACACCGCAAAAATCAGAGGCACGACTCCAAGTAATTTAAAAAACTTCTCACTATCTAAATAAAATAGGAACTACGGAACTGGTCTTATATATCAAGCACTTAAGTAGGAACCAAAAAAGGAACTGAAGTACTTTACATATAGAACTGAACCTCACTATCCACATAGACCCACTATCTAACTGATAACTGGTGTTAAAAGTCTTGCTGAGGTTTTTCAAAAAAAATTCTAAAAAATTTTAGACAAAAAAACCCCCGTATACTCATAATATACAGGGGAAAAATAACTTCCATGTTAGTCCTAATTATTCAATTACTTGAATATCGTTCTCATCTTTGAATTTTTGGATTTTATCCGCAATAACCTGTAAATCATTTTTAATAATTTTGTAAAATAATTTTTCATTTGCGGAATGTAAATCCTTATTTTTATCTAGTAAAGCATTAATTACAGGCGTTGAGGTTCTTGTAATATTTTTATCTAGATTGACAACAAGATGCTGTTTGATGGTGTTTTTCTTACTTTCACCTTTAGCCCTATTTTGTAATTTAGTAAACTTTCTTTTCATATTGCCGTCAGCATTTTCCAAAATACCACGTTCGGACTTATCGCCTACTTTATAACCTTTTAGAGTATTTGCGATTTCTTCAGTATATTTTGGTTTTCCTTTACCATCTGTTACTTTTAGAAAATCACCCTTTGAAAGTGGCAAGTCAAACATATCAACCTTGTTAGTAATAACATACTTGCTAATGTCTTCATCTTCCATGTAAACATTGATTTTAATAACAGAATGTAAGTCAACATCTACTTTTTTAAGTTCTCTCATACTTGAAACTTCAAGTAATGCAGGGTTACTTATTGCCATTTTTTGAGCTACACCCGTAGCTAGAATATCACTATCTTCAGAATTTTTTAAATGGTTACTGAAATTTTCCATTTGTTTATATAAGTTTTTAATACTCATTTTTATTCCCTCGTTTTAAAAGTTTAAGTTTAAATTTCCCGTATGTTGACGGGAAACCCCGTATAGTGAAATACAACTTTATTAATCACTATACCTTTTACTATACACGAATGTATATAATTTACAATAGTAGAACACAAAAAAACTAAAATAAATGAGCCGTAAAAACTGGCGATGTAAGTTGTTGATTTTATTAAGAAATCCCGAAAGTATCCACAAGTTATCCACAGAGTTATCCACAGAATAATTTAAATTATTTTAAGAATTCCCGTTATTTTACGGGAAACTGGTTATACCACGCATACCCCATACGGCAAAATTTTTGTACACGCACACAGTCCCCTATACACTGAGTTTTACGCAAATAATCGGCAAAATATGTAAAGCCATAGACCTACCCTTGCTATATGTAAAGTAGCCCCCTATGAAATAAAAAGGCGAGTGCAAAAAAATTTTCTGCAAAATTTTGAAAAACCAAGGGGCAAAAAAACCCCCAGCAAGTGTGGGGGAAAAGAAAAGTAACGACACTTAATTAAACTTTAACCCGAGGGGAGTAAAAAATCGTTACTATGTGAAAACTGATGTAGGCCGAATCTTGTACTTTCACCACTCTCTAACTATTAATAATTAATCAAAACGACCTACTACATATAAACTATACATGATTTTAGTGCCAAGTCTAGCCCACTCCGACCATTATTAAAAACAGTTGGACTTTTTACTTGTTCTTATTTCCCACAAGAACAAGCGTAGGTTTAGAACTTTCTTTTGCTTCGGGAGGACAGAAAGATTCTAAAAATTCCTCTCCTGACAAAAATTGTTTTATTATCCTTAAATTCTTCAATATATCGTTTGGGTGCACTTCAATATGAGTTACGCCATCTATATTAGTGTGAATGACCTGAGCCTCCGCTTCAGCTAGAAGTCCTTTGGTGTATAAGGCATAGTATGCATTCTCAAATTTTTTCTTAACAGAACGAGGCAATCCCATATAGTAATATATGAATTGGTCTTGGTCTTCTTGAGTTTCTACATCAAATATGTTTAAATGTAAAACTCCGTCTCTAGTTAGGTTCATCTCCATAAAAACCTCTCAAGTTTCGTTGTATTAAAAATAATTATATATTATACTTTTAGTAAGTAAAGTAAGCTGCAATTAATGTACATGGGTGTAAACAGCGACACATGAAGACAGAAAACACTCCCGAAAACCAAGTAGTGATGGTCCCTAACATAGAGGACGATGTTGCTCTCCCAAAAAATGCCCGTGAAGCTTTACCCGATATGTCCCCTGAGCAAGAACTCACTATGAGGTCAAACACTGTCAAGCTAATATCTGACTTGGCGGGTGAAAGTATACAACCATCACAAGAAAATATGGAAGAGGCAGAAGAAGTTGCCAAGCAGATGATGGTAAATCCTAAATTGAAGCCAGACTTTGGTACTTACCCAAATGAAACTATAGCTTATCTTGCTGGTATGGTGGCACAGACTAGCCATATGGTAGCCAAAGACCTTGCCGATATAAAATTATCAGTTGTAAATGGACTACTGCAAGAAGCAACTCTAGCAAAATCATCAAGAGAACGTATTGCTGCGTGGAAAGCTATAGGTGAAGTGGACGGAGTTGACGCATTTAAGAAAAAAACTGAGGTAACACATATCAATAAGTCTGGTGAAGAGCTAGAAAAAGAGCTTAAAAAGACGATTGATGAACTAAAAGGTAAAATTATACATACTAAAGAGGTCATTGAAGTACAAGACGTGGAGTTTGAGGATGATTAGTCCTAAAGATTTAGAGTTATTAGAACAAGCCCTACCTCAAATGAGTGAATCAGAGCGACAACGCAACTTAAAACTACTACAAGCTTATAAAAAAGAGCTAGTTAAACAAGCTGGTGGTAAAACTTTCTTAGAATTTATTAAACATGTCTATCCAGACTACAAAGTAGGAGCACATCATGCAAAACTTGCTAAATTATTTGAAGAAATTGCAGACGGAAAACGTAAAAGAGTTATTGTCAACATCGCACCACGTCATGGGAAGAGTGAGCTCATATCTTATCTCGCTCCTGCGTGGTTTTTGGGAAAACACCCAGCCAAAAAGGTCATCATGGCTTCGCACACTGCGGATTTGGCTGTCAACTTTGGTCGTAGAGTTAGAAATTTGGTTGGTTCGGACTCGTACAAGGATATATTCCCAGATGTATCACTACAGGCGGATTCTAAGTCAGCGTCCAGGTGGGGTACGAACTTTAATGGCGAGTATTTTGCTATTGGTGTGGGCGGTGCTTTGGCTGGTCGTGGAGCCGACCTATTTATTATTGACGACCCTCACTCGGAGCAAGACGCTAAGTTAGGAAAGCCAGATGTTTTTCTACCAGCATGGGAATGGTTTCAATCAGGGCCACTACAACGTCTAATGCCAGGTGGTGCTATTATTGTGGTGATGACTCGTTGGTCAAAACTTGACCTAACAGGACAGATTGTAGACCAGATGATAAAAAATGATGAGGTAGACGACTGGGAAGTGGTAGAGTTTCCAGCGATACTAGAGAAAAAAGGAGAAGAAGTAGCTTTGTGGCCTGAGTTCTGGCCGATAGAAGAATTACAATCTAGACGTGCTGCCTTAGATATACGATATTGGAATGCACAGTATTTACAAAACCCTACATCAGAAGAAGGTGCTTTGATAAAGCGTGAGTGGTGGAATGTATGGGAAGAGGAAAAGCCACCTCCTTGTGAATTTATTATAATGACACTTGATGCTGCTCAAGAAAAAAATAATCGTGCCGACTATAACGCATTATTAACATGGGGGGTGTTTCTTAACGAAGAGACAGATAATTACAATATTATGTTATTAGATGCTGTTAAACAAAGACTTGAGTTTCCAGAACTCAAAGAGTTATGCATTGAAGAATATAAATCTTGGGAACCAGATGCGTTTGTAGTAGAGAAAAAATCAAATGGTGCTGCACTTTATCAAGAGTTTAGACGTATGGGCATACCTGTAGGAGAGTTTACACCAGGCAAAGGACAGGATAAAATTAGTCGTGTGAACGCTGTATCTGACTTATTTAGGTCAGGTATAGTATGGGCACCAGATAGAAGATGGGCACATGAAGTGATAGAAGAGTGTAACGATTTTCCATCAGGTGCGAATGATGACCTAGTAGATGCGACAACGCTTGCCTTAATGAGATTTAGGCAGGGCGGATTTATTAGGTTGCCTAGTGACGAAGAAGATGACATTCCTGGTTACAGAAGGTACAATCAAAAACGTCATTATGTTATTTAACAACGGGGATAATTATGTTATACCAATTTATAAGAGATAAAATTAAGTGGCTGAAAAAAACACACGCTAAATATAATTTAATAATAAACATAGTGCTGTTAGTGCTAGTAATCATTTGCTTACTATAGGAAAAAATCATGGCTGATGACAATAATGTCGACAAGGGTTTATATCAAGCTCCTAAAAGTATGGAAGAAATGGCTCAAGGTGAGCCTGATTTAGAAATAGAAATTGTAGACCCAGAAGAAGTTAACATTAGTGTTGACGGCATGGAGATTAACATTGACCCTGACCGCATGGACGATGATGAGTTTTCTGCAAACTTAGCAGAAGAGATGGATGATGACGTACTTGAGGCTTTGGCTAGTGATTTGATTGACGACTATACGGGAGATGTCAATTCAAGAAAAGACTGGCTAGACACTTATGTTGATGGACTAGACCTTTTAGGTTTAAAGTTGGAGGACAGAAGTGAGCCATGGGAAGGAGCTTGTAATGTTTATCATCCATTACTCACCGAAACACTTGTTAAGTTTCAAGCAGAAACTATGACTGAAACATTCCCTGCAGCGGGACCTGTCAAAACAACTATCATTGGTAAAGAAACAAAAGAATGTATAGACGCTGCTAATCGTGTAAGAGAAAACATGAACTATCAGCTAACTGAAAAGATGACTGAATATAGACCAGAACACGAAAGAATGTTATGGGGTTTAGGTCTTGCAGGTAACGCCTTTAAAAAAGTTTATTATGACCCTAATCTAGAACGTCAAGTATCTATGTACGTTCCAGCTGAAGATATAGTTGTACCGTACGGTGCTTCAGATTTAGAAAGTGCAGAAAGAGTTACTCATGTCATGCGTAAAACAGGAAATGATTTACGTAAATTACAGGTTGCAGGATTTTATCGAGATATAGACTTAGGTGAACCCACCTACGATTTAGATGATGTAGAGAAAAAGATAGCTGAGAAGATGGGTTTTAGTGCAACTACTGATAGTAGATTTAAAATATTAGAAATGCATGTAGACCTTAATTTAGAAGGATATGAAGATAAAGATAAAAATGGCGAAGAGACAGGTATAGCTTTGCCTTATGTGGTAACTATAGAAAAGTCAACTAACACAGTTTTATCTATTAGAAGAAATTATGACCAAGATGACAACACAAAACAAAAACGACAGCATTTTGTGCATTATGGTTATGTTCCTGGTTTTGGTTTCTACCACTTTGGTTTAATACATTTAATAGGAGCGTTTGCTAAATCAGGCACCATGATACTAAGACAGTTAGTGGACGCAGGTACATTATCTAATTTACCAGGCGGATTTAAGTCTAGAGGGCTTAGAATCAAAGGCGATGATACTCCCATCTCTCCAGCAGAGTTTAGAGATGTAGATGTACCATCAGGTAGCATCAGAGATAATATACTACCACTTCCTTACAAAGAGCCAAGTCAAGTTCTTAATCAGTTGATGAATCAAATTATTAATGAAGGTAGAAGATTTGCTAGTGCAGCTGATTTGAAAGTATCTGATATGTCAGCACAAGCTCCTGTTGGAACAACCCTTGCTATTTTAGAAAGAACATTAAAAGTAATGTCTGCGGTGCAAAGCCGTATTCATTATGCAATGAAACAAGAGTTTAAATTACTTAAAGGTATTATTAGAGATTTCACTCCGCCAGATTATAAATACGAACCAGACACAGGTTCTAGAATGGCAAAACGTGATGACTATGATAAAGTAGAAGTAATACCTGTAAGTGACCCAAATGCTGCAACGATGTCACAAAAAGTAGTTCAGTATCAAGCAGTGATGCAATTAGCACAACAGAATCCAGATTTATATGACATGGTAGAACTTAATCGTCAGATGCTAGATGTATTAGGAGTTAAAAACGCTAACAAGTTAATACCCGACAAGGATGATATAAAAGCGTTAGACCCTGTTTCAGAAAACATGAACATTATTAATGGTAAACCTGTAAAAGCATTTGCTCATCAAGACCATGAAGCACACATCAAAGCTCATTTAGCATTTATAAATGACCCTATAATTAGGGAGATGATAGGACAAAGTCCAAATGCTAATAAAATATTTGCAGCTATGGAAGCACATATTGCAGAGCATATTGCGTTTGCTTACAGAAACAAGATTGAAGAAGAGCTTGGAGCTCCTCTACCTCCACCAGGTGAAGTGCTACCTGATGATGTGGAGATTGAACTATCAAGACTTATTGCTAAATCAGCTGACCAACTACTACAGAAAAATACAGCTGAAACTAAACAAAAAGAAATTGTTAAGCAACAGCAAGACCCATTGATACAAATGCAACAACAAGAGCTTCAAATTAAACAAATGGAAGCTCAAGCAAAAGCTAAGAAAATGTCAGATGACGCTACGCTTGATGTGGCAAAACTTCAGCTAGAAAAAGATAGACTAGAGTCGCAAGAAAGAATCGCTGGTGCTAAACTTGGTGCTGACGCAGTCAATCGACAGAAAGAGCTGGATGCAAAAGAATTTATGGAAGGCACTAAGTTAGGTGCTGAGGCCGTAAAACAACAGCAGGAACGTAATAATACGCAAACTTAAAAACAGGAGAGAGAAATGGACGAGCTAATGACCCTTGCTAAACAATTAGGTGAGGAAGAGCAACGCATAAAAGATGATATGGCACAAGGTAGAGCTGAAGAATACGCACAATACATGCACGCATGTGGTATTATTCGAGGCTTTCAAATTGCTCAAGGCCATGTGGCTTCCTTGATAAGAAACAGGGAGGAAGATGATGAGTGATATACAAACCCCAAATAAAGAAATAGTATCTGCATCTGGTGCACCGATGAATACTGCTAAATCAGAGGTAGATGAAACTAAACCCACACAATTACCTGACGTTCAAGGCTACCGCATATTATGTGCTGTGCCTGAAGTAGAGGAGACATATGAGAGCGGGTTAATTAAATCTGATAAAACTAAAAATATTGAAGAGCATTCAACTGTAGTTTTATTTGTGCTGAAGTTAGGAGATATGGCTTATAAAGATAAAGAGCGATTTCCTACTGGTCCTTGGTGTAAAGAAGGAGACTTTGTTATAACAAGGGCATATTCTGGAACTCGAATCAAAATTCATGGAAGAGAGTTTCGCATTATTAATGACGACACAGTAGAAGCCGTAGTGGACGACCCACGAGGCTACGAACGTGCATAAATGGAGAAGTAGATATGGCAAACATAATCAATGAGATTCCTAATGAATTACAAACGGAAGAACAAGAAGTTGAGCTAAAAGAGAGCAAAGCTGAAAAAGTTGCTTCTGAGGAGAGGACAGGTGAGGTAGAAGTGGCTAAAAAAGAAGCCGAACCTGTGCAAGGAGAGTTAGATTTTGATATTGAGATAGAGGATGATACTCCTAAAGCTGATAGAAACAGAGAACCTTTACCTGAGAATGTAAAAGAAGAGCTTGAAGCTGATAATTTAGAAGAATATTCTGAAAGAGTAAAAAACAGAATGGCTCAACTTAAAAAAGCTTGGCATGACGAGAGGCGAGAAAAAGAAGCATCTGAAAGAAGAAGAACAGAGGCAGAAAGAATCGCTGCTATGCAAATGGAAGAAAACAAAAAACTTAAACAAACACTTTCAACAGGCGAAGAAGATTATCTTAAAACTCTTGAAGCAAGATATGAAAGTGATTTAGCCATGGCTCAAAGAGAATATAAAGAGGCTTATGACCTTGGAGACAGTGAAAAGTTAGTAGCAGCTCAAACAAAAATGAACGAAGCTCAATATAAACTGGGACAAGCTCAAGATAGAAAACCACAATATAGCAAAGAAACTTTACAAACTGAAGAAAATGCGATATTGTCAGGGCAAGAAACAGTTAAACCGCAAGTTCCACAACCAGATGCTAAAGCTCTTGCGTGGCAAGACAAAAACAAATGGTTTGGACAGGACGATGAGATGACTTCATTAGCGTTAGGACTGCATGAAAAATTAGTCAAAAGTGGGGTAGACCCATCTTCTGACCAATATTATCGTAGTATTGATAGTACTATGCAAAAACGATTCCCTGAATATTTTGGGGAGACTGATTCGTTGGAAGAGGCACAACCCGCCCAACGCAAACCTTCAACTGTAGTTGCTCCAGCAACAAGGTCAACTGGTCCTAAAAAGGTTAGATTGACTAAAACACAGTTAGCTTTAGCAAAGAAATTCAAGCTAACCCCAGAGCAATATGCACGTGAATTAATTAAAACGGAGACCAAAAATGGATAAAGCTAAAAATCGTAAGAGTAGAGAAGCAGTAACTCGTGAAGAAACTGAAGTTCGAAATAAACAGTGGGAACCTCGTTCTACGTTACCAGAAGTCAAGCATGAAGCTGGCTGGGCGTATCGTTGGATTAGAGTTTCACTAGCGAATGAAGCGGATAACATGAATGTGTCTTCCCGTATGCGTGAAGGCTGGGAGCCTGTGAAACATTCAGACCACCCAGAAGTAAATTTACCGACAAACCCTAACTCAAGATTCAAAGACGGTATTGAAGTTGGTGGATTGTTATTATGTAAGATGCCACAGGAAATGGTAGACCAGAGGAATGAATACTTTAAGGAGAAAGCTAGAGCTCAGGAACAGGCTGTAGACAACAGTTTAATGAGACAGAATGACCCTAGAATGCCGTTATTCTCTGAGAAAAAATCTACCACATCTAAAGGCAGAAAATAGTAGATAGGAGATAATATTATGGCAAGCACAGCCGCACCTTATGGGTTTAGACCCGTAAATTTGATTGGTGGACAGCCTTATGCTGGTTCTACTCGTCAAATTAAAATTGCGTCTGGGTATAATACTAACATTTTCAATGGGTCAATCGTTTCTATTGTAGGGGCAGGCACTATTGAAATAGTTACTACAAATGGTGATAACTCTACTGGTTTTCCAGCAGGAACTATCGGTGTGTTTGTAGGATGTACATATACAGACCCAAATACAAATCAACTAACCTTTAGTCAGCATTTTCCAGCTAATACAGCTGCGTCTGATGCGAAGGCTTATGTTGTAGATGACCCTGATGTAGTGTTCCAAGTTCAAGCAGATGCTACAGTTGCTCAAACAGCGTTAGGTTCTAATGCTCACTTAGCAGCCGTTCAGTCTTCTTCGACTGGTTCTACCACAACAGGTAATTCAACCACAGCACTAGATGCAACAGTTAACACTACTGCTGGATTTGCGTTTAGAATTGTCGACTTTGTCGATGGTCCTAAATCTTCCGTAGGAGATGCTTTTACTGATGTGCTAGTTAAGTTTAACCCTGATAGCCACAGCTATCTAAATAAGACTGGTATTTAAGGAGAATAAATCATGGCAATTTCAAGAGCTCAGTTATTAAAAGAGTTGCTCCCAGGCCTTAATGCTTTATTCGGAATGGAATACGAGCGTTATGGGGAAGAGCATAAGGAATTCTACGAAACTGAAACATCAGAACGTAGTTTTGAAGAAGAAACAAAACTAGCTGGTTTTGCTGGAGCCCCTGTGAAAGCAGAAGGTGCCGCAATCGCTTATGACAATGCTCAAGAAGCGTTTACAGCTAGATATAACCACGAAACCATAGCTTTAGGTTTCTCACTAACAGAGGAAGCTGTAGAGGATAACCTTTACGACACTTTATCTGCGAGATACACAAAAGCTTTAGCACGTTCAATGGCTAACACAAAACAAGTGAAAGCTGCTAACGTATTAAACAATGGTTTTCCAGGTGGTCCTACAGGTGGTGATGGTAAAACATTATTCGCTACAGACCATCCATTAGTGTCAGGTGGCACAAACAACAATTCACAAACAACAGCTGCTGACTTAAATGAGTCATCATTAGAGAACGCAGTTATTCAAATTAGTCAGTGGACTGATGAGAGAGGTTTGTTGATTGCTGCTAAACCACGTAAACTAATCATCCCACCAGCGTTACAATTCGTTGCGACACGTCTATTAGACACTGAGCTAAGAACAGGCACAGCTGATAATGACCTCAACGCATTGAAAAATAACGGTGCAATTCCTGAAGGATATGCAATTAATCATTACTTAACAGATACTGATGCATACTTCTTAACAACAGATGTACCAAATGGTATGAAATACTTTGTAAGAACACCATTAACTACATCTATGGACGGTGACTTCGACACAGGTAATGTTAGATACAAAGCCCGTGAAAGATATTCATTCGGATTTTCCGACCCATTAGGAATGTGGGGCTCACAAGGTGCTTAATAGGCACACTTGAGGGTGTTTAGTTTTTCATAGTTCTAAACACCATTCGAAAGCCCAACATATCTCTCGTTGGGCTTTCTTTTTGCTTTTAATTATTTTTAGAAAGAGTATACTTTATACATCGGGAAACATAGAACTTATCTAACTGCCCCCGAACAGACGCATACACGATAGATAAGTTTTAACTTTGTATGGAGATATAAGATGGCTACATCAACTTTTTCGGGTCCAGTAGTATCCAAAAATGGATTTATTAACACAGGACCAGGTAATGTCGTAGATGCTGATTCAAGCATATCTTTAACAGTCGCTGCACATGCAGGTAAAATTATTCATAATGATGCCGCTGGAGCAGTAACTTACACATTACCAGCATTAAATGCAACCGCAGATGGAGCAAGTTCAGGACCAGGTTCTGACCTTGACAATCTAAATAATATTGGTTCCACTTTTACAATAGTTAGCTCAATAACAAAAACTGGAGACTTAGTGGTTCAAGTTGCAAACGCAAATGACGTTATGACTGGTTCAGCGACAATCGTTGACACAGATACAAATGATAACATGGAAGGATTTGTAACAGCAGCTGCATCAGATACTATTACATTAGATGGAAGCACAACAGGTGGTGTAACACACGCTACAATCACATGTACAGCTATTAGTTCAACTAAATGGAGTGTTTCAGTTATCACAGGTGGTACTGGAAACTTAGCTACACCTTTTAGTGCAGCAGTTAGTTAATAGGAGAAAAATATGAGCAGTAATGGAGAAATATGGGCAGTAACCCCTTCCACAAGTGCTACATACTATAGAGCTGCAGCATCTATATCAGGTGCTGGGGCTCTGACTCTACTCACAGATGACGCAGGTCCCAACGGGGTCGGTTATAAAGTTAGATTTACTTCAGCAGGAGATGACAGCGGAGATACTTTCACTATTGTCGGAATCACTGTGGCTGATGTAATTACAGGAAACTCAACTACAGAAGTCGTTACGGGTGCTGATACTGGAACAGCTGATTCTACTAATTTTTTTGCTAAAATTACAAGTATTACAGCTTCAGGTGGTTCAGCAGGAAACGTAAGCATAGGAACCACTGGGTCCATAGCGTTACCTAGAACTAGACTGAAAGGGTTTTATTATCTAGCTAGTGGTAGTGGAGGTAGTATTAAATTAAATTTAAATAGTACTTCAGGTACAGAATTGTTAAATATAGCGACACCAGCAAGTGCTACTGGCACGCAGGATATGTTCCTTCCTGGTCAAGGTATATTGACAACGTCTACTGGTAGTAGTGTTAGAGATTTTTCTATAGTTACTATAACTAATGTAACTAACACAGTTTTATTCTGTGGATAGCTAAATATGGCTACTAGAAAAAAAGGAATGGGAATAAAGACTTCGGTTAAGTCTGGTAATTTTAGAAAGACTAAAGCTGGAGCAGGGATGACAAAGAAAGGTGTAGCAGCCTATCGAAGAGCCAACCCTGGTAGTAAATTACAAACAGCAGTAACTGGAAAGGTTAAAAAAGGTTCTAAAGCTGCTAAGAGACGTAAATCATTTTGTGCACGTAGTGCAGGGCAAATGAAGAAGTTTCCAAAGGCGGCTAAGAATCCCAACTCAAGGTTACGTCAAGCTCGTAAGAGATGGAAATGTTAACATGGAAGACAAAGTGCAACAGACTATAGCAGTACATTCGGCAGAAATAGACCATATGAAAAAGGATATAGACCATATCATTGTCAAAGTCGATAAAATGGATAAGTCTGTTGATGATATCAAAGAAACTCTTGCAGAAATTAGAGGTGGCAAAGCCGTTGCAATATGGTTCTTTGGTATATTTGGAGTGATTTTAGGGTCACTTGTAACTTGGTGGATAGGTAAATAACCTAGGAGATTTAAAATGAAATACGGTAAAAAGAAAAAAATGAAAGATGGTGGTATGGCTAAAAAAGTACACGATGCTACTGTGAAGGCTATGAAAGATATGGATGCAAATTTTATGAGTAAATCCCCAAAAAATTTCCAAAAAGATTATGAGTCTTTAAGAAAAAAAATAGAGGAAAGTATGAAGACAGGAAAATCAGGTATGAAAGATGGTGGTATGGCTAAGAAAAAGATGGCCATGGGTGGTAAACTGAAACCTGTAGATAAAAAGAAAAATCCAGGTCTAGCTAAATTACCAACAGAAGTTCGTAATAGAATGGGCTTTATGAAGAAAGGTGGTGATGTTAAAAAAGCTGGTCAAAAAGCTGGAGAACTAGGTGCTGCTATTGCGAAAGTCAAAAAGAAACAAGGTATGAAAAAAGGCGGTATGGCTAAAAAGAAAATGATGGGTGGCGGTATGGCTATGAAATATAAACACGGAGGCAAGACTGGTAAATGTCCTCGTGATGGTATCGCTATGCGTGGTAAAACAAGAGCGGGGCGTTAATTATGATGAAATCTAGAGGTATGAGTAGGATAATGAAGCCTATACGCATGAAAAAAGGTGGTAGCACTAAAGATGCTTGTTACCACAAAGTAAAAGCTAGATATAGAGTTTTTCCTAGTGCGTATGCTTCAGGTGCCATAGCTAAATGCCGTAAAGTTGGTGCTGCTAACTACGGTAAAGGTGGGAAGAAAAAATAGTGGCTGTCCGTAAGACTAAAAAAGGTCTTGCTTTAAAAAGATGGTTTAAGGAAGACTGGAAAGACGTAAGAACAGGCAAAGCCTGTGGTCGTCAAAAAGGTGAGAAACGTGGTACACCTTATTGCAGACCTAGTAAACGAGTGTCAAGTAAAACTCCTAAGACATCAGGAGAAATGACGGCAGCTCAAAAGAGGAAGCGTATTGCTCAAAAGAAAAGACTTGGGCAACCAGCTGGAAAACCACGTAGAGTACAGGCAGTTAAAAGGAAGAAGAGGAAAACATAATGGCTATTAAAGTAAAAAAAAGAGACCCGTTAACAAGAATGATGGATAATACGGCCTTTATGAGATACTTAAAGAGTCCAGAAGCTCGAAATAGATTTTTGGCTATACCTGGATTAGAAATGGATAAAATCCCTGCTATAAAAAGATTGAGAGAAAAAAGATTAAAGGAAATGCAAGAAACTTATAAAGATAAAAATAGAGTTAGAGATGCAAGAAAAAAATTTGATAAGGATAAAAAGAAAATTAAAAAGAAAGCAGGTGGTAGGGTTAAAAAAGTCAAAGCCCATCGTGGTGATGGTATTGCTAAACGTGGTAGAACAAGAGGAAGGATAGTATAGTGGCAGTATCAGGAACAACAACATTTAATTTAGACTTAAATGGTATTGTAGAAGAAGCATTTGAAAGATGTGGTGCAGAATTACGTACAGGCTATGACTTACGCACGGCTCGTAGAAGTTTAAATTTACTTACTGCAGAGTGGGCTAATCGAGGTGTTAATCTTTGGACTATAGAAGAGGCTAGTGTATCTTTAACTGAAGGCACTATAACTTATAATCTTCCAGCTGATACTATTGATTTGCTAGAGCAAGTTATTAGAACAGGCACAGGCACTAATCAACAGGACCTTACTATTAGCAGAATATCAGCAACTAACTATGCAACCATACCTAGTAAAAACCTTACAGGTAGACCTAATCAAGTATGGATAAACAGACAAGCAGCACAACCGAATATAAATGTATGGCCTACTCCAGAGGATAATAGCTATACATTTGTGTATTGGGCACTTAAAAGAATAGATGATGCAGGTAATGGTGTGAACACCCAAGATATACCATTTAGATTTTTACCGTGTTTGATAGCAGGACTTGCTTATTATTTAAGTTTAAAAATACCTGAAGCAGGTGATAGAATTCAATTCTTAAAAGGAGAATATGAAGAACAGTGGGCTTTAGCTTCTACTGAAGATAGAGAAAAAGCCGACTTAAGAATAGTTCCACGTAAACAACATATATAGGAGATGTCAAATGAAGAAGATGACTAAGGCTGAAGCTAATTTTAAACCACACATGATGTATGATAAAAAGTCAGGTAAAGGTGTAAGAGCAGGGACTTTTAAGAAACATCTAGATTTAAAGAAGAAAGGATATGGACACACTAAACCAAAAGCTAAAAAGAAAATGATGGCTGGTGGCATGGCTAAGAAAAAAATGATGGCTGGTGGCATGGCTAAGAAAAAAATGATGGCTGGTGGCATGGCTAAGAAAAAAATGTATGGCGGTGGCATGGCTAGAAAGAGAAAATAAATGAGTAGTAAGTACGCTTCAGCAAAATACACGATTGCAGAGTGTGATAGATGTGGTTTTCAATTTAAATTAAATGAATTACAAGACATATTTATAAGAACTACCGAAACAAATATTAAAGTATGTAAAGAGTGTTATGAGCCTGACCATCCACAGAATATGCAAGGTATGTATCCTGTAGATGACCCACAGGCCGTTTTAGACCCTAGACCAGATAGAAATTTAGATGAACAAAGAAATTTTCAGTACGGTTTTAATCCTGTGGGACTTAACAATCCTTTGGGTTTGGAAGGACTAGAAGATGATTTAGAAGGTGCTGGACAAGTTGGGTCAGTTACCGTAACAATAACGTAGGAGTATATTATGAATAAAGATAGAAAAGGCGTGAAGCCAACTTATAAACAACCTGAAACTGTTGCTACACCTAATACAGGTGGATATCCTGAGAAGGACGTAAAGACAGAAGGAGTGGTAACTCGTGGTAACGGAGCAGCTACAAAAGGAACTAAGGCTAGAGGGCCTATGGCATAATGACATATACGGAGTTAGTAGCAGCAATAAAGTCTTACACAGAGAATGACTATACTACTACTGATGTAAATACTTTTATTAAAAACGCTGAACAACGTATATTTAATGTCGTGCAGTTACCTGACTTACGTAGAAATGTAACAGGAACTATGACATCAGGTAATAAATTTTTTGCTTTACCTAGTGATTGGTTAGCTACTTTTAGTATTTCTGTTATTAATAGTGATAATGAACACTCGTTTCTTTTAAATAAAGATGTAAATTTTATTAGAGAGGCTTTTCCTGACACTGATTCAGGATTCTTTGGTAAACCTGAATATTATGCTATATTTGACGATGAGACAATGATTTTGGGACCAACGCCTGATGCTAATTATAGTGCTGAATTACACTATTATTTTTATCCTCAAAGTATTGTTACTGCTGGTAATTCTTGGTTGGGGGATAACTTCGATACTGTATTATTTTATGGTGCATTACTTGAAGCAGCTGCGTTTATGAAAGAAGACCCAGATACGATAACTATGTATTTGGGTAGATATAATGAATCTTTACAATTACTTAAAAATTTAGGTGATGGTAAAAATAGAAGAGACGCTTATAGAAGTGGACAATTAAGGATACCCGTAGGAAGTGGATAATAAAGCAGAAATAATACAAGGCGTTGACTATGATGTACAAACTACATCGTATGGTGGCATGACACCAGAGCAAGTAGCAGAGTTAGCTCTTGCTAAAATAATTCATGTAGGCGAGAACGCTAATCCTTTATTAAAGGAACAAGCACTAGCTTACAAAGATAGCATTAGGCAAGTTCTAGTGTATTATATGAAACAGGCTATAAAGTCTAATCATACAACCGTAGCGAATAAACTGCGTGAAGCAGGGCATTCAGAATTAACTAAACTTTTGGAGGTATAAAATGGCAATTTCACAAGCAATGTGTACATCATTTAAAGTTGAGTTGTTGAATGGTATTCATGCTTTTAGCACAACAGTAGCTCGTGGTGACACATCTGCTGATAGTTTTAAATTAGCATTATACACTTCATCAGCTTCTTTAGGTGCTGGTACTACAGCGTATACATCATCAAACGAAGTTTCAGGAACAGGATACTCAGCAACAGGTTCAGCACTTACTGTAGTAGCTCCTACATCTTCTGGGACTACAGCGTTATTAGATTTTAATGATTTGACGTTTTCAACGGCTACAATTACAGCTCGTGGTGCGTTAATTTATAACGACACACAAAGTGACAAAGCAGTTGCAGTGTTAGATTTTGGTGGTGATAAAACATCTACAGCGGGAGACTTTACTATAGTATTCCCTACAGCTGATGCCTCTAACGCTATTATACGTATAGCTTAGTAGGAGTGTTAAATGGCACTTGTTGTAAACGACAGAGTCAAAGAGACTACTACCACAACAGGTACAGGGACAGTCACTTTAGCTGGTGCTGTATCTGGGTTTGAAACTTTCGCTGCTGGTATAGGAAACAGTAATACTACATATTATTGTATTCAACTAGGGTCAGAGTTTGAAGTAGGTTTAGGCACATTATCAAGTGACAGTTCAACCCTAGCTCGTACCACAGTTATATCAAGTTCTAACAGCGATAGTGCTGTTAATTTTTCTGCAGGGACAAAGAATGTTTTTTGCACTTTACCTGCCAGTAAGACACCTATACTAGATGCAAGTGGAGACGTAACACTCTCTGGAACTTTAGAGGCTAGAGAATTAGAGGCATCTAATGGTATAATTGCAAACAGTGAAACAGTTAGTGCTAATTATACTTTTCCTACAAACTATAACGCTATGAGTGTAGGCCCAATAACTATAGCAAGTGGAGTAACAGTAACCGTCCCTAGTGGACAAAGATGGGTGATATTATGACATGTAAAATTAATGCAGATACAAGTAGTGGACTACAATTAGAATCAGATACAAGTGGTGAAATCGATATTCAATCTGGTGGTAATACAGATTTTAGTATTACTGCGAACAACTTAAATGTAAAATCTGGTTCAACCTTAACGATTGATTCAGGTGGCACTATAACCAATAGTGGCACGTTAGGTTCTGGGTTTAAATTAAAACAAACTGTAGCTGATAGTGACCATTTAAGTTATACCATAAGTGTTACTAATTCTACTTCAGACCATGCTGGTACAAAAGCTTACTCGATAACACCAACTTCATCCTCAAATAAAATTAAGATAGATTTTTTTATACCCCAAGTAAGAAATTCTGCTAATGTTGCTGGGTTACGAATGAGGCTGTATAGACAAATAAATGGTGGCGGTTATTCACATGTAACAGCGTTATCAGGTGATGCAGCAGGTAATCGTCTTGCATCTCTTGCAGGTAACTATGACCAAAATGGCGATGGTAATAGGTCAAGTGCTTGGTTTGGTGGAACGATTGTTGATAGTCCAAGCACAACAAATCAAGTAGATTATAAATTTTATTTTGGTGCTGGAGACGGCTCTACAACATTATATGTAAATAGAACTCAAAACGATGCTGACTTTAATTATACAAGTAGATGTCGTACTCATGTATGTTTAACGGAGATTGAATAATGACAGAAAATGTGTACCCAGGAAAAGACATAGCAGCAGCTATAAAAGCAATAGACCCTAATGCATCTTTTGTAATGATAGAGGATGATATAGATAACATTGACTGGGTTACTACACCAGTAGCAAAAGATGATATTTTAGCAAAAGTAACAGAATTAGAGACTGCTTATAATAATCTTGAGTATGCAAGGAAACGTAAAGCTGAATATCCCTCCATATCAGAACAGTTAGATAAAATTTATAATGATGGTATTGATGCTTGGAAAGCAGACATCAAAGCAATCAAAGACAAATATCCAAAGGGGTAGATTATGGCAATAACAATACATGGCACAAAAGGAGATAATACAGATTTACAAACTACAGAATCTAGTGTTGATTTGAATGGCACAGAGTTAATATTGGACGCAGATGGCGACACAAGTATAACTGCTGATACAGACGACCAAATTGATTTTAAAGTAGGTGGCTCTGACCTTTTTAAAATGTCAAGTACAGATGGCACTTTTAATTTTGGAAATACAGGAAATTGTACTCTAAGTGCTAATGGCAGTAATCAAATCACTTTAAAAGCTGGAAGTGCATCTGGAGATAATATAAAATTTTCAAGTTCTAATGCTGTACAATTAGATATTTTTAGTACCTCAAATGCAGTAAACCATACAAGAATTGTTGGTTCACTAGCTAATGCTCCTGTATTAATAGAAGGTGTAGGAACTGATAGTAATATAGGTATAAGATTAGTACCAAAAGGTGTTGGGACTGTACATATTTCTGGACAACTTACTAAAGATAGTGGTTCATTTAAAATCCCACATCCATTAGAAAGTAAAAATAGCTCACATTATTTAGTTCATTCTTTTATTGAAGGGCCACAAGCTGATTTAATTTATCGAGGTAAAGTTGATTTAGCTGGTGGAACAGCTACTGTTAATATAGATACAGTATCAGGTATGACAGCAGGTACATTTGTTGCATTGAACACAGACGTACAATGTTTTACCAGTAATGAAAGTGGATGGACCGCAGTCAAAGGTTCGATATCAGGAAATATTTTGACCATTACAGCACAGGATAATAGTTGCACGGACACTATCTCATGGATGGTAGTGGGTGAAAGACAAGACCAACACATGAAAGAGACTGGTTGGACAGATGAAAATGGTAAAGTAATTTTAGAACCAGAAAGAGAACCAGAAGGCACTGTATTAACTACTGAAGGGTTAGGAGGATAAATGCCATTAGTAATCAAAGGCAGCAGTTCAGGACAAGTAACGGTTGATGTACCAGCAGCTGCAGGTACTAATACATTAACCTTTCCAGCTGCGACAGGTAATATCATAACCAATAAAACTGCTGGAACGATTATACAAGTTGTAAATTTCACCACTGGAGCTTCGGCTACAGGTACAACTCAAATGGTTGGGGATGATACTATTCCACAAAATGATGAAGGGGATGAGTACATGACTTTAGCTGTAACTCCAACTAATTCCTCTAATAAATTAATAATAAATGTTAGAGCAAATGTAATACATAGTGGTACTGCTGGTTCTCATTACGGAGCTTTGTTTCAAGATTCCACTGCAAATGCTCTTGCAACTGCTTGGGCAGCTAAAAATGCTGCTGCACATAACCCTACCATGTTAGTAATAGACCATTACATGACAGCTGGTACAACTAGCGAAACTACTTTTAAATTTAGGTCAGGTATTTCTGTTTCTGGCACTACAACATTCAACGGTGTTTTAGGAGCAAGGTTTTTTGGTGGCTCTTTTGCATCGTCCATTACAATAACGGAGGTAGCAACGTGATTACTAATATCTATTATGATATAGCTTCCGCTATTTTAGCAATAGACCCAGACGCTAAAGTTAAAGTAAACAATGAAGATATTGATGATATTGAATGGACTAGCTCTGAGATATCAAAGTCAGATATACAGGCAAAAATAGTTGAACTTAAAGCAGCACATGATGCGTTAGCATACGCTAGAAATAGAGAGCCAGAATATCCATCTATTGGCGACCAACTAGATGCTTTGTATCGTGCGGGAGTATTTCCTACAGATATGGCAAACAAGATAAAAGCAGTTAAAGACAAATATCCAAAGGAGTAATTAATGAAATGGTCTACTGTAATTATAGTATTAGGATTAGCATGGTTAATGCTGTATGTCACTGATAGTTTTGGAGCAGATACAACCATACGTTACAAAGACCAACCACCACCTTCAGCTATAGCACCATCGTTGTCTATCGGTAGTGGTAGTGATGTTTGTATAGTGGTGAGAACAGGAGCGATTGGTACGGGAATTTTCTCTGGCTCATTTGCAACTCATGTGATTGATAAAAACTGTGAAAGAATAAAATTAAGTAGAAGTCTTGCTCAACTTGGACTGAAGGTATCAGCTACAAGTATCTTGTGTCAAGACGATAGAGTTTTTACAGCTATGTTGGCTGCAGGAAGTCCTTGTCCTATAGATGGTTTAGTAGGAAAGGAGGCTAAAAATAAATATTTAGAACTAGGGATTATAGATGAGAACAATAATATTGTGGGCTCTCGTGATGCTCTTCGCATCAACATTAGCCAGCCACGCAGACACGACTACGGACAACCTACTCAATAACCCAAATTTTACTACTGATACCAGTGGTTGGGAGTTGTCTGATAACAACCAAAACAAGGTTAAAAGAGACCCTGCGACTTACTCTGGTTCTGCATCTAAAAGTGTAAGGTTTAGATATCAAGGTGGTAGCATTAGTCAAGATGTAGATATATCAGGTGTATCTGAGAATCATTTAATAAAAGAAATAAATATGAATTTTGACTCTATAGGCTGTGGCAATACAGGCAGTCAATGGTGTAATGCTGGAGCTGATGATACGGTAGTATCAACCATTACTTTATCAACTGAATCAACATCAGAGGTATTATCAGAAACTACAGCTGTGCCATACGAAGATGGATGGGAAAGTTATTCTTTTACTAAAGATGTAACAGGGGATTTTAATACAGACGATACCTCATTAAACTTAACAATCACAGGTAATGACACAGGTAATTCTAGTAATTGGTATGGTCCTATTATTGATAATCTAAGTTTATCTTTGACCATAGAAGAGTATGTGGCTCCTGTGGTAATTGAGCCTATCGTAGTTCAACCAATAATTGAACCTTTGGTAGTTGAGCCTATAGTTGAGCCTATAATAGAGCCGATTGTGATTATTGAAGAAACTTTGATTGAGGGTTTAACTTTGGACACAGAGATTGTTAATGATGTAATATTACAACCTGTGGCTATTGAAATACCTACATTACCTGACTTACCAGATTTACCTGAGGTTAGTGAGATATCTCCTGAAGTTCCTGAGGTATCTGAATTACCTGAAATATCCATGGATATTGAGATACCAGAAATTTCTGTAGATGTAAGTGAAATATCCATAGAGGTTCCTGAGATTGAGGTCGTTGAGGAAATTCAAGAAATTGAGGTTAGCGAGCCTGTGGTTGAAGAAATCGCTGAAGTTGAGTTAGAGACTCCAGAAGAATTAAAAGAATCAAATATGGAAGAGGATGTTAAGGAGGGTTCCACAAATGATGAACCAGAAGAAATGGCAGAACAAGAGGCAGAAACAGAGACTGAGACAAATGAAAACAGCGAGTTATCAGACTCCAGCGAAGCCGAAGTCAAAAGTGACGAAAGTAAAGTCGTCAAAAAAAGTAAATCTAAAGACAGCAAAACTAAAAAGAAAGATGGTGTTAAAAAGGAAACAGCTAAAAATACCCCTAGTAAAACAACTAAAACTAACAAGCCAAAAGCTGTGGCTAAGGTTAAAAAACCTGCTACAAACGCTGATAACTTAGGACAAATAGATATAACGACTATGGTGTATTTGCAAGTAATACCTCAAACAATTACAATACAAGAAACAATCTCATTGACACAGGAGAACATATATGAGCAAGACGTTGGTACTCTCGCCAGCAGTGCTACTTACGATAATCTTATCGGTAGTGCCAGCCGCAGGTGGGTTCGTATGGTGGATGTCAGACCTAAGCACACGTTTAGTAGCTATGGAAGATAAAATAGCTAGTAGTGATACTGGGTCTTTGAATGATAGATTAACTCAAGCAGAAGAACGAGTACAGTTCAACAGTGATAACATTGATGATGTTTGGGAAAGTTTTGAGAAACTTGATGCAGAAATGAATAATATGGAAGATGAATTAGCTGCTTGGATGGAACGAGAGTTAGCTAAAGTATACGATATTATTAATGATAACCCATTAGGAAACTAATATGGCATTTGGTATTACCGCCTTTGCTGAAGATTCTTTTGCTGCCCTAGGTAGTACAAGTGCTGATGTATCGGTTACAGGTGTAGTTGGAACAACGGCTTTAGGGTCAGAGACAGCCGCAGCTGGTGCTGATGTATCAGTCACAGGAGTAGCTGCCACAAGTGCCCTAGGTTCAGTTACTACAGTTGCAAAAGCTAATGTAGCTGTTACAGGGGTAGTTGGTACAAGTGCTGTAGGGTCAGAGGCAGTAACAGCTGATGCGAATTTTGCAGTCACAGGTGTAGCTGGCACAACGGCTCTAGGGTCAGAGGCA
>TARA_R100001440_G_scaffold25074_7_pt1 | contig 58655 bp, 51 predicted proteins | sample TARA_R100001440 | Tara Oceans TARA_R100001440 (sample SAMEA2622112) | marine metagenome | biome: marine biome (ENVO:00000447); feature: surface water layer (ENVO:00002042); material: "saline water (ENVO:00002010), including plankton (ENVO:xxxxxxxx)" | depth 5 m
TACACCGGCAACCCGGTTATCCGGCATCAACGCACCACCAATAGTGGCGCCATCGCCCGGCAACAGTTGCACTGCGCTGCCCGGGAAGCCGGCTTCAAGCATCAGCTCGAAGGCCCGATGAGCCAACAGACTGGTCTGCTCCGCAGGCTTGGCGATCACCGTATTGCCGGCGACCAGCGCCGCCATCATCTGACCGGTGTAGATGGCGAGCGGGAAGTTCCAGGGGCTGATACAGACAAAAACACCACGGCCTTCCAGGTAGAGTTCATTACTTTCACCGGTAGGACCTGGCAGCGTAATGGATTCGGCGAAGCGCAGGCGCCCCTGATTGGCATAGTAACGACAGAAGTCCACCGCTTCCCTGACCTCGTCGATGCCGTCCTGAAGCGACTTGCCTGCTTCACGGGAACAGATCGCCATCAGCTCCTCAAGGTGTTTCTCCATCAGGTCTGCATAGCGTTCGAGGCAACGGGCCCGCTCTTCAACCGGTGTTTCATTCCAGCTCTTGAATGCGCCTGACGCAACGTCCAGCGCTTCCCTGGCGTGGGCCTCGGTCGCCCAACAAACACTGCCGACTTTCTGGGACTGATCAAAGGGCGCATGCACTGTTTTGCTCTCGCCATCAGTGCGCTTCTGTCCGTTGATGACCGGGCCCGCCGTCCACTGATGACTGTCCCAGGTTTTTAATGCACGCATGAGCGGGTCCAGATGGGATTCGACGTGTAAGTTGACCCCTTTGGAATTGCGACGATCAGCACCGTATATCTGGGATGGCAGCGGAATACGGTTGTTGGCCAATGTCTTGTGCTTCTGCAGATCCTGAACCGGGTTCTGTACCAGATCCTCTATTGGCGTTCGCGCATCAACCAGACGATGGACGAACGAGGAGTTCGCGCCATTCTCAAGAAGACGCCTTACCAGATAGGGCAGTAGATCTTTGTGTGCGCCGACCGGCGCGTAAATACGCACCGGAATATCATGCTGGTTGAGCACCGTGTTATAGAGCGCATCCCCCATGCCGTGCAGCCGCTGGAATTCAATCTTGCGTCCCTTGTTGCGTGCCATGGCCAGTACCGACGCAACCGTGTGGGCGTTATGGCTCGCCAATTGCGGATAGATCGCGCCCTTGGTGAAATCACTTAACAGGAAGCGCAGGCAGGCCAGGTAGGACGTATCCGTCGCCTCTTTGCGGGTGAACACCGGGTAACTCTCAAGCCCCAGTTGCTGGCAGATTTTGATCTCTGTGTCCCAGTAAGCGCCTTTGACCAAACGGATAGGAATTTCTCTGCCCTGCTCCTTACCCAGCTTCGCCAGCCAGCAAAGAACCGGCAACGCGCGCTTGGAGTATGCCTGGATAACCAAGCCGAAACCGTCCCAGCCTTCGACAACAGAATGTTTGAATACTTTCTCGAACAGCAGAAGCGAGAGCTCCAGTCGATCCATCTCTTCGGCATCGATGGTAATCGAGACGTTCTTTTCCCGGGCGAAGCGCAGCAGCTCAACGACGGTGTCATGAAGCTCGGTCAGCACGCGCTTTTCCTGAGCGACTTCATAGCGTGGGTGTAACGCGGACAGTTTGATCGAGATAGACGGTCGCGGCGCCTTGCTCTCGGGATAGGGATCGTTGCCAACGGCTTCAATCGCATTGCGGTAATCGGCCAGATAACGGCCTGCATCTTCTGTGGTCAGCGCCGCTTCACCCAGCATATCGAACGAGTAGGTGTAGCCCTGGTCCCGATAACTACGGGCGTTCGACAGCGCTTCATTGATATCACGACCAAGCACAAACTGCTTACCCATGATGGCCATGGCCTGATACATCGCGCTGCGGATAACCGGTTCACCGGAACGCTTGACCAGACGCTTCCAGATATTGGAAGGCGAGCCATCAAGCCGCTTGTCCATCTTCACAACACGCCCGGTCAGCATCAGACCCCATGTGGAGGCATTGACCAGCGTTGATTCACTCCGGCCAACATGCTTCTTCCAGTCTGCATCGGACATCTTGTCGTGAATCAGTGCGTCAGCCGTGTACTTGTCGGGGATCCGCATCAGCGCTTCAGCAAGGCACATCAGCAAAATACCTTCCTGGGTATCGAGGCTGTACTCCTGCAACAGGGCATCAATCATATGGATAGAGTCATCCTGAGCCCGCACCTTTTTGATCAGATCTGTCGCAGTCTCGGTGACGTCACGATATTCCTCGGCATCACTCTGTGCCAGCGGAATCAGTTCCTGCAGGTATTCCGCCTCATCAACAGCGTAGTTCTCGGTGATGCCCTTCCAAAAATATTCTCTGGGGTTCTTCTGAAAATCAGCATCCAGAATTTTGCTCGCGCTGAACATTACCGAACTCTCCAATGCAGAAAATGGTTCACCCAGTATGGTTCACATGAGCCGTACCGTATGACCAATTGTGAAATTTCAACCGTCATGCCGCTAATCTAGTGGCGCAACCGACGACAGGCTTGCAAAAATCTACGATTGTTTTACAAAAATGTCTTTTTTCACACCATAACAGACTGACTGTCACGCTTGCGCAATGCAGATGGCGTTACACCGCGGTGCTTTTTCATCGCATTGGTGAGCGCACCCTGGCTGGAAAAACCGGTTCGGAAACTGATATCGGCAAGCGAGCTGCGAGACTGCACCATCAGATCGGTGGCCCGTTCGAGTCGAGCCTGGATAATGTACTGGTGAGGGCTGATACCGGTCATTTCCCGGAATATTTCGTGGAAGCGACTGACACTGAGACAGGATTCCGCCGCCAGCTCGCGTATGGTGATCTTTCTGTGGAGGTTTTTGCGGACGTAATGTCGAATGGTTTCGACATTAAAACAATGGCGTTTTTTCCGCGATGCCTGGTCGCCGACCAGACGTGAGGACAGACAATGCATGATGCCGGCGGCAAAATGATTATGGAGAGAAAGGTTGTCAGGAGCCTGATTCAGCTCTGATGCACACAAATGAATCAGGCACTGCAGCCTTTCATCCATGTCCAGATGAAGTGGCCGGTCAAATAATGGTGCCAGCCGATCATATTCACTGTGAAGCGGGTTGGATAATGCCGGAGCCCGGGCGTCCAGATCAATCACCAGGACATGGTTGGCATCGTTGCCAAAGAAGTCGTGACGGGTTGCGGTCGGCACCAGACAGGCACGCCGGGTACCCAGATCGACACCCCAGCCATCACCCGCAAGACCAGAGTGACCCTGCAAACCGATCACAACCTGATGATGCTCGTGTTCGTGCTGGTGCGCGTTTTCCGGCAATTTGACTACTTTGGCATTCAGCATAGAGGGCTTTTGGCCAACTTTAATGACTGAATGTTCATTAAACCATACTGAGCACCCAGATTCATCCTGACCAAAGCCTCACAACCTCTTATGCGCACTATCGGCATGATGACGCCATCAAAACCGTCTCCGTCAGGCCGCAAACTCAACTCCGACTTCACTACCGGTGCACCATTTTACTTTCGCTGTACGATCGCCAATGCGCGGGTGTCGCAACCTGACATCGCCACCGGTGCTAACCGAGCCGTTGCCGCTATAATAAAGTCGTGCTCCGGATTCCGACATATCGAGCAACGTACATACCTCTCCGACATCGGGCATATCGGCAACCGAAAGTGACTCCGGCAACGTGAGCCTTAAATGGCGACGCTCGTGAAACACCTGACAACCCTGACTCAGGGCCTGGCGAAGATTGGCGCCATTGTGAAAATTGCCACCGGCTTCAAGGCGATCCAGCGCAGCAATGTGAATTTTTTCGGTAACGGCCGGCTCCATTGACTTCGCTTCTCTTTGCACCTCACCAATAACACGTTGATGTGGGCGCATCAGGCGGTAGGGCAAGCGATAGCTATCGTGCAACGTCCCCTTGAACCGCTCGTTGGGATCCGAGCTGAACACACTGCCGATTTGCCACTCCAGCCCCTGTTGATTGGCCTGGCCAATCATGAACTGAAGCGCAATATCGGCCAGTGCCGCATCCGGGTAACCACCGCCAATATCCCCATGCACGCCAGGCAACCAAACCTGTAACGTCCGCCGGGAAGTGGAATCCCGCGCAACCCGGGTTGCATCCGGAGAGTGTGTCCAAAGGTCTGGCTTGAACGGCGCTCGCAGTTCGTCAATCGCCAGTGCCTGAACGGCATAGGACACCGAGTCAGAAAGCTGCGTGTCGTGAAACCCTATCCAAGGCCGGGACAGGCGCCGCAGCCCCGGAACCGGCAGCCCCAATGCGCCGACTGTATCGAAAACACCGAGAAACCGTATTGGAATACGGCGACTGGACTGACGCAGTTCCTCGACCAACGCAGCATTCGGCACATTGTCCCGGTCCTCCCCGGGTGAGGCACGATACCAGCGGTAAGCGTCCGGCAGGTGCTTCATCTCGGCCTTGCCAATAAGCCCGACCATATGAATAAAGCCCGCCAGGCTGCGCACTGTGTATGCACCACGACTGAAACCCAGCAGGTAAATATCATCACCAGGCGCCCAATTATGGGCGATAAAACGATAAGCCTGAATCAGGTTTGCGGACAGCCCAACGCCTAGCAGTCCACCGAGCCATCGGTCGACCCCACCACGGTTACCGATGCCTTCATCGTAAAAAACCACTTGATCGCGGCGGCCTGAATGGGCCTTTAATGCACGCACACACTTGAGGATATTGGACGGGACTGTGGATTTTGATTCAGTTTCTGGCTGATTCCAGGTGCCGTCGCAGCAAATAACAATTGCCTTGGACATCGATTCACCTCCACGCTCGGCTTACACCTGACAACAGGTGACCGACTGCATGCAGGGTCCACCGGGAAAACCGGGCTCCGGCTCGCACCTCCATCGGATACTCGAGGCACATATAGAATAGAACGTTTTTTAACCAACACTTGTAGACTAGCAGACAACGCTCAATAGAGTTAGCACAGTCTCACGCTGAAACGGAGCGAGCCAGAATGCCATCCAGCGCTTGGCCGAGAGAATGACTGACAGCATCCAGTGCTTGAGTGGCGTCAATCACGTGATAGCGTTCAGGCCATTGGGCTGCCCGCTCAAGATAGGTTTGGCGGATGCGATCGAAAAATGCCACTGCCTCTCGCTCGAAGCGATCCAGCTCACCTCGCTTTCGTGCCCGCGACATGCCAACTTCGACGGGGGCGTCCAGCAGTACCACATGATCGGGCCTCAATACCCCCTGCACCAGATTTTCAAGCAGACTGACATTGGCCTGGGACACACCACGCCCGCCCCCCTGGTAGGCATAAGTTGCATCGGTGAAACGATCGCACAGCACCCATTTTCCGGCTTCGAGATGCGGTTTGATTAGGGTTTCAAGATGTTGAGAGCGTGCCGCGAACATCAACAGCAACTCAGTCAGATCCGCCACCTTCTCTTCCCTGGGTTGCAACAGCAACTCGCGAATGGACTCCGCCAAGGGCGTTCCACCAGGCTCCCGCGTGACAATAAAATCGATATCACGGGCTTTCAGCCAACTGGCTGCATACTCAAGCTGGGTGGATTTTCCAACGCCCTCGGTGCCTTCGAAGGTAATAAAGAAACCTGATTTCATAGTGTGGCCTGTCTCTCTATTGCGTTGCTGGCGATGAACGGTAATCCGAACGACGACGAAGCTGAAATTCACGCACCGCACGCTGATGTTCTTTAAACGTTCTGGAAAAAGTATGAGAGCCATCGCCACGCGCGACAAAGTACAGTGTATCTCCTGGCGCAGGATGCAGTGCTGCATGTATCGCTTCTCTGCCCGGCAAGGCGATAGGGGTCGGCGGTAAACCGGATATGCGGTAGGTATTGTACGGAGTCGCCGTGCGCAGATGCTTGCGAGTGATGTTGCCCTCGTAGCTCTCTCCCAGACCATAGATGACAGTGGGGTCTGTCTGAAGCCGCATACCTTTCTGCAGGCGCCGGACAAATACACCGGCAATCTGGCCACGCTCTTCCGGCACACCGGTTTCTTTCTCTACAATGGACGCCATGGTCAACGCGTCATAGGCCGTTTCATACGGCAGCCCTTCTGCCCGGCCAGCCCATTCCTCCGCTAATAGCGACGCCATGCGATCATAAGCGCGTTGCAGGATGTCGAGATCGCTATCGCTGCTTGAAAAGACATAGGTATCCGGGAAAAAACGGCCTTCAGGGAACTCTTCAGGCTTTCCAAGTTTCGCCATGATCTGCTCGTCTGTCAGATCAGCAATCGTCTGGTCTAACTTCGGATGTTCGGTGAGCGCCTTGCGCAACTCACTAAAACGCCAGCCTTCAATAAACCGGACGGTCCAGGTTTTGGTATCCCCGCGCACCATCTTGCCAATCATGTCGTGCGCATCTGCGCCGGGACCAAACTCGTACTCACCAGCCTTGATCAGCGTTTCATCAGGATTGATTCGACCCCAGACCTTGAGCCAGAAAGCACTACTGACCAGGCCTCGCTGTTCCAGAGCCTGAGCTACAGATGTGAACGAACTGCCCTGCTCAACTTTAAACAGAACAGGCTGTTCGAGAGATGCCGGCGTTTCCAGCCCCTTCAACCCCTGCCAGATCCAAAGACCTGTTCCGCTGGCGACCAGAACAGCACCAAGCAGCGCAACTAATATAATTCGTTTGAGCAAAGTCAGGACCCAACAGCGTCAGAAAGAAAGGAAACGATTGTGGCAAGGCGGTCAGAGATAGGCAACTGAAAGCGATCAATCCGTTTTACTGGTAACGCGCCCATCACGCTGTTCGTGAGTACCAACCCTTCGAAATCACGGCGATAAAGCATCGCCATTGAAAGAGGGTACTCCTCCACAGGTGCGTTTTGCGTATTCAGGTGATCAATCAAAGCCGCTCGCGCCACCCCCGCAACCGCCAGCGATGATACTGGAGGTGTCACCCAGGTATTACCCAGCAAGCAAAAAAGATTGGTACGCGTACCCTCGATAAGGCAGCCTGCGCTGTCACACATCAGCACGTCGAACCATCCAGGCTGTATCTCGCGACTGGCCTGTACCTGAGCGAGACGATTCAGGGATTTCACGCCTGCAATAGCCGGATCCACTACCAGCACCGATCTGGCAATGCCTACCTCGACGCCACTGCGATCAGGCGGCGCCGGTAACGGATGGGCGCTGATAATAAGGCGGGGCGAGGGATTTTCAGGCGGCAGATACCCGCGGCCTCCTGAGCCACGGGTCAGCATCATTTTCAGGATCCATCCCTCGCAATTCTGCGGGAACTCAGACTGAAAATGCACCAAGGCAGAATCGACTGCACCTGTCAGCTGATCACGTGTGAGCGGAATAGCCAGGCGGTTTGCCCCATCGAGCATCCGTCGCAGGTGATAGTCCAAAAGGGAGGGTTTTCCGTGCGCGATGCGCAAGGTTTCAAAGAGGCCATCGCCATAGGCCAGCCCGCGATCACTCGCGGGTACGCCTTGCTCGTCAGCCCATACCGTTTCAAGCACGTGCCGCACTAATCCTCGAAACGCTTGAAGATCAAAGTCCCGTTAGTGCCGCCAAAACCGAAGGAATTCGACAGGGTGACATTGACGTTGGATTTGCGGGCTTTATGCGCCACAAAGTCCAGATCACACCCTTCATCAGGATTATCAAGATTGATGGTCGGCGGCAGCATATTGTCGCGAATAGCCAGCAGCGAAAAAATGGCTTCGACGGCGCCGGCGGCACCCAGCAGGTGACCGGTCATCGATTTGGTACTGGAAATCGCCAGTTTGTTGGCGTGATCCCCAAACACGGCCTTTACCGCTGCAACTTCTGCTACATCCCCTACCAGCGTGGAGGTACCGTGAGCATTGATATAATCAACGCCTGTAACATCAAGTCCGGCGTCTTTGAGCGCATTGCGCATCGACCGTTGGGCACCTTCACCATTTTCTGGCGGCGATGTGATGTGGTGGGCATCATCGCTCATACCAAAACCGACGACTTCACCATAAATGGTCGCGCCACGGCGACGGGCATGCTCAAGCTCTTCAAGCACCACTACACCGGCGCCATCGCTCAGTACAAATCCGTTCCGGTCTGTGTCCCAGGGACGGCTGGCTTTCTCGGGTTCGTCGTTGCGGGTCGACAAGGCTCTGGCGGCTCCGAACGCGGCGATTCCAGTTGGCGTGGTCGCCATTTCCGAACCGCCGGCAAGCATCACATCGGCATCGCCGTATTTAATTGTGCGTGCAGCATAACCGATGTTGTGCGTGCCAGTGGTGCAGGCAGTCGTAATCGCGATATTAGGCCCCTGGAAGCCGTATTTGATTGCGACATTACCGCCAATCATATTGATCACTGAGGCTGGAACAAAAAATGGCGAAACCTTGCGCGGACCGCCCGCTTCCAACGCTTTGACGTTACGCTCGATAAACTCGAGACCGCCAATACCCGAACCGATCGCAACACCAATACGTTCGGGATCACAGGCGCCTTCGGCATCCAGCCCTGCACTTTCCACAGCCTGGCTCGCAGCAGCGACACCGTAGTGGAGAAACGCGTCCATTTTCCGGGCATCTTTGGCACTGAGATAGCGCTCGAGGTCAAGGTCTTTGATGGCGCCACCGATACGGGTGTTGAAACCCTCAGCGTCAAACCGTTCGATCGGTCCAATGCCGCTTCGGCCAGCCAGTATGCCCTCCCAGGACGAGGCAACATCGTTGCCCAATGGAGACAGCATCCCAAGACCAGTGACTACCACACGTCGTCCAGACATTATTCATCCACCTATTGCATCATCAGATATCGGCGTTGCTGAATTATCCTGCACTATATGTTGCAGCAACCAACACCCCTTTCAGCGGGCTGATCAAAACCCACCCGGAAAACCAGGTAAACGCGGGAGCGTTTATCTCAAACGCCCATGACGGTTCCATGACAATAGCAAAATGCCATGAAACTATCGTTTATGAAATCTGCCGCTGATCAAATCTGCGGGAATCTTTATCAGCCGACAGGAAAAGACCTGCCCGTCGCACATTGGCCCGGACAAGCGGCAGACTGTCGGCCTGAAAGCCAAATAAAAAAGCCGTCCTTTACTTCAAAATAAGGACGGCCTCTGCTTGGCTTTCAATACTTACTGAGTATCAGGTATGTGCGACGATGTAATCGATCGCATCCTGTACACTCGCGAGCTTTTCCGCTTCTTCATCAGGAATCTCGGTCTCGAACTCTTCTTCAAGAGCCATGACCAGCTCAACGGTGTCCAGTGAATCCGCGCCCAGATCCTCTACGAAAGAAGACGTGTTCTGAACTTCAGAATCCTTAACGCCCAGTTGTTCACAAACAATCTTCTTAACGCGCTCTTCGACTGTACTCATATTTTCCTCACTTAATTACCAACCAAGCACTGATTTGCGTGCAGTTTAGTTTAATCCCCACCCGCAAACAAGCAGGGTTTGAAGCTAAAGGCTTGTCGTTCAATGGCTTACGACAAACCCGCTTATCCCATGAACATACCACCGTTCACGTTGATGGATTCTCCGGTAATGTAGGCCGCTTCTGTTGATGCCAGAAAAGCGACAACCGCAGCAACCTCTTCAGGCTCACCAAGACGCCCCGCAGGAATGACTCCCATCATAGCGTCCCGTTGTGCCGCGTCCAGTTTCTTCGTCATATCGGTATCGATAAAACCCGGTGCAACACAATTTACGGTAATGCCCCGATTTGCCATTTCTTTTGCCAGGCTGCGACTCATACCTTCAACGCCAGCCTTGGCGGCACAGTAGTTGACCTGACCGGGATTACCCATGCCTGCAACCACTGAGCTGATGTTTATAATACGGCCCCAACGCGCCTTTGCCATTCCACGCAATACGGCTTTGCTGGTGCGGAAGATCGCGCTGAGATTGGTCGCGATGACGTCATCCCAGTCGTCTTCTTTCATTCTCATCAACAGGTTATCACGGGTAATGCCGGCGTTGTTGACCAAAATCAAAGGAGCGCCGGATTTTTCTGCAATGGCTTTCAGCCCTGAATCGACGCTATCCGCATCCGCCACATTCATGACAAGACCGTAACAACCCTGAGCATCGATTGACCGGAAATCTTCTGAAATCGACTCCGCGCCCTGCTCGGTTGTGGCTGTGCCGATGACAACAACGCCCTTGGCAGCCAGAGCCCGGGCAATTTCACGGCCTATACCACGAGAAGCGCCGGTTACCAGCGCTACTTTGCCTTCCAAAGATGACATATCAAATCCTTTAATTTCGCGTTACCCGGCAAAGCCGTCCAGCGCCTTTTGCAATGCCGCCTTGTTCTCAATACTGAAGACCGACATGTCCCGCTCAATGCGTTTCACCAGCCCGGCCAGCACCTTGCCCGCGCCACACTCCACTGCTGTGCCGACACCTTCTTCGCTCAGGTAGCGCACAGAGTCTGTCCACTGTACGGGTGAGTATAGCTGGCGCACCAGGTTCGCCTTCAGAGCATCGCGATCCTGCTCAGGCGCCGCGTCTACATTCTGCACCACGGGTATGACCGCATCATTGAACTGAACGTCATCCAGCGCTTGCGCCAATTCATCGGCGGCGGGCTTCATCAGATCACAATGCGACGGCACGCTGACAGGCAAAGCCATCGCGCGCTTGGCACCTTTCGCCTTGCAGATATCAATTGCGCGATCGACCGCAGCGCTGTCGCCCGCAATGACCACCTGCCCCGGAGCATTGAAGTTCACGGCAGCCACGACGTCTCCGTCGGCAGCCTCGCTACACGCTTCGATCACAGCGTTGTCGTCCAGCCCCAGAATGGCAGCCATTTTGCCCTGCCCTGCAGGAACGGCGCTTTGCATCAGTTCGCCACGTAAGCGAACCAGCTTCACCGCGTCAAAAAAGTTCAGGCTCTCCGCCGCAACCAGCGCGCTATACTCGCCAAGGCTATGACCTGCCACAAAGTCCGGCCGGGGGCCGTCAGCGACAAACCACTGACGCCAGAGCGCGACACTTGCGGTCAACAGCAACGGTTGCGTAATAGCGGTAGCATTCAGCTCTTCCTCAGGCCCTTTCTGACAGATGGCCCACAAATCAAAGCCCAGCACCTGGGACGCTTCGGAGAATGTTTTTGCAACGATAGGCCAAGTTTCTTCGGCTTCGGCAAGCATGCCGATAGATTGGGAACCCTGCCCTGGGAAAAGAAATGCTGATTTCATGATGATCAGTCTACTCCTGTTTGGTATCTGAGAAGATTAGCCAATGGTACAAGCCTTTGCCTCCCAAAACACGAGGGGTTAGATCATCAATTCGTCCAGTTGCTCATTGATTCGTCGCGGCACTTCGAGCTGGATCTCTCGATGGGCCTGGCGGATTGCGGCCAACATCGCCCTTTCATTCGCGTTGCCGTGACTTTTAATCACAACGCCCTGAAGCCCGAGAAGGCTGGCACCATTGTGACGGGAAGGATCGATCGTTCTGAGCAGGCGCGCTATTGTCGGACGGGCCAGCCAGCCAACAAAACGGCCATACAAGGTTTTGCTGAAGGCCTGGTCCAGCAGCTCCATTAACATGGTGGCGACACCCTCGCCTGTTTTCAGTGCAATGTTGCCGACAAACCCGTCGCACACCACCACATCCGCAACATCCCTGAACAAGTCACTACCTTCCACGTAGCCGATGTAGTTGAGCGATTCACACTGGGCCAGCATATGGGAAGCGAGCCTGACCTGCTCGTTACCCTTGATCTCTTCTTCACCCACGTTGAGAAGAGCGACCCGAGGCTCCTGCAGGTTGTTGATCGCCGCCGCCATCAACGACCCCATCAACGCAAACTGATAGAGGTTTTCGGCTCCGGCATCGACATTGGCGCCAAGATCCAGCACATGGCAGCGTCCGCGCAAGGAAGGAATTTGCTTGACGATCGCTGGGCGTTCGATGCCGGGATACATTCGCAGCAGCGAACGACCAAACGCCATTAACGCACCGGTATTGCCGGCACTGACGCACCCTTGGGCCTCGCCATCTCGCACAAGACGAAGTGCCACCGCCATTGACGAATGCTGCTTATGTCGTAAAGCGTGCGATGGGCGCTCGTTCATCCGGACAACTTCAACCGCCTCGACAATGCGAATGCGGGGATGCTGCGGCTCAACCAAAAAAGCCTCGAGCTCACTCTGTTGACCTACCAGAATGATGCTCAAGGCCTCATTTTCGCGCACAGCGTCTAGCGCTGCAGCGACAGCAACGGCGGGACCGCGGTCACCGCTCATCGCGTCAATGGCAATGGTGAAAGATTTCACCGGTTACCCTTCACACGCACAGGAACAACCCGGAATACCGCGCCATTCCATAACGATTACTCGTCGCGCGCTTCAACCACTTGCTTTCCACGGTAAAAACCGTCTGGAGAAACGTGGTGACGACGATGCACTTCACCTGTTGTTGAATCAACAGACAGGGTTGCTGCAGACAGCGCATCGTGTGAACGACGCATGCCGCGCTTGGAGCGGGTCTTACGATTCTTTTGTACAGCCATGGTGTTACTCCTGAGCTAAAAATGACAAAGTCCCAAAGCCACCGTTTAAAGGCTGTGGGTCAATTCTGAGACGCACCTGAATCAGTGCTGGTCTTTTTTCTTGAGCTCCGCCAGCACGCTGAACGGATTCTCTCGTTTTTCCGGTTCCTCGGATCCGACTACTTCATCCGCGCGCTCAAATTCCTCAAGCGCTTCGGACGCCGGGCACTCCTCCCGCTCATGCAACGGAAAAGGCGGAACAGCAAGCAGCAGCTCGTCTTCAACCATCTGCCAGAGATCAGCCTCAAAATCCTTCATCAGGAAAGGCTCATACTCTCGCGGCAGCTGACGCGCCTGGTCATCGCTGATCACAAGGCCCAACACGAAATCGGACGACAGGGTTGTCCGAAGCGCAGACATACAACGCTGACACTCCAGTACCACTGACGTATTCAGGCGACCTTCGATAATTCGCCGCTTTTCCGGGTCGCGCCCGAACTGCAATACCACACTGACTTCACCTTCCGGATCATGCAAAACTTCAGCAAATCGGGTCAGTGAACGCAAAGGGACTACACCTTCAAGACTGACGCTCTGTTCCGCCAGCTTGCTGGGATCCACTAATCTGGGCAGTTCGGTATTTGACATAGGCGCACAATTTTAGGGCTCTGCCCGCCCGCTGTCAAAGAGTTATGTACCTGATCGTGGGAACTACCGAGAGAACCAAGCGATTTGGTTCAGAACCCGGACATTTTCCGCTATGCTCAAGCGCCAAAGCCACAGCGCATTCGGAGCTTTTCGTGAATACCCGGCCTCTTCTGCTTGCCTCATCCTCCCCTTACCGGAAAGCACTACTGGAGCGGCTGAGACTACCGTTCACCTGCGCAAGCCCGGATATCGACGAGACCGCCCTGCCCTCGGAATCCGCCGAAACGCTGACACTGCGGCTAGCCGAACAAAAAGCCCGCGCCCTCGCCAACGAATACCCGCGCCATCTGATTATCGGATCGGATCAGGTCGCACTGCTACCCAGCGGGCAAATCCTGACCAAGCCCGGGCACTATGACGCCGCCTTCCAACAACTTCAGGCCAGCAGCGGCAAAGCCGTTACATTTCTCACCGGCCTGGCTGTGCTGGATGCGGAAAGCGGCAAAGTCCGCCGGACATGCGAACCTTTCAAGGTCCACTTCCGACCACTCTCGGCAACTGATATCGAGCACTACCTGCTCACCGAAGAACCCTACGACTGCGCTGGCAGCTTTAAAATGGAGGGACTTGGCATCAACCTGTTCAGCCGCTTTGAAGGGAGAGATCCGAATAGCCTGATCGGCCTCCCCCTGATCGCGCTGATCGAACTGCTACATGCGCTTGATGTCGATCCACTGGCGATGGCCTATCGCAACTCCACCCGCGACTGAAGCAGTTCACTGGCCACACCGCTTCCCAGCGATACACCCAGCTGATCAATAAGCTGCTTGAGCTGGGATGGTCGACGACTGTAATCAACCAACTCTTCGGCGCCAACCACTTCCCGGGCAACATAGCTTGAACTACCCAGGCCGTCGATCAACCCCAGATCCAGCGCCTGCTCGCCTGTCCAGACCAACCCACTGAAGAGCCTGCTATCATCTTTCAGCCGATCACCACGCCCTTCTTTTACCTGCTCGATAAACTGCTGGTGCGTGGTATCCAATACGTCTTGCCAGAATGCAACTTCCTTGTCGTTCTCCGGAGTAAAGGGATCAAGAAACGCCTTGTTTTCGCCAGAAGTGTATAGCCGCCGCTCCACACCCAACTTATCCATCAAACCGGTAAAACCGAAGCCACCGGCGACAACACCAATAGAACCGACAAGACTCGCCTTGTCGGCATAAATCTCATCTGCTGCTGCAGCGATGTAATAGGCACCCGAAGCACCAATATCGGAGATCACCGCATAGACCTTTTTGTCCGGGTGTTCGGCGCGCAAGCGCTCAATCTCATCATTGATATAACCGGACTGGACCGGACTTCCCCCCGGACTATTGATGCGCAGTACAACCGCCTTGGCTTCCGGCTCATCAAAGGCTTCGCGAAGCGCCGTCACCACACTGTCGGCATTTGCCTCCTCATCTGCGGCAATAGGGCCGTTGATCTGGATTAACGCGGTATGTTCACCACCTACTTTTTCGAACCCGGACTGCACGGGGGCATACAGAAGAAAAAGAATCACAAACAAATAGATAAAAGTCAGGGATTTGAAAAAAATGCCCCAACGACGACTTTTTCGTTGCTCTGCCTGCGATGACAGCACCAGCTTCTCGATCAACCTCCAGTCGCGACCGCTCTCAGACTGTTGAGCCGCTGAAGATGAAGGTACACTCTGATCGCCCCAGCCAGGGTTTTTATCACGATCCCAATCCGACATTTATCCATCCCTTTTAACTACGTTAACTGCAACTATTCAGACAAGCTTCAGTGCATCCCGCAAAGCTGGCACCGAATCCACGACTGCAAACGGCGCAAACGCGGATAAACGATCCCGCTTGTGCACCCCCCATTCCACACCGATCGCCGGCATCCCCATACGCTGCGCCATATCGAGGTCGTAAACCGTGTCACCAATCATCACCGCCTCTTCGGGCGCAATTCCAAAATGCTGCACAATTTCCTTGAGCATCGTAGGGTCAGGCTTTGATCGTGTTTCATCAGCACAGCGCGTGATCGCGAAATGAGCGCCAAGCCCGCTACTCTCGAGTGCCAACGACAATCCCCGACGGCTCTTTCCTGTCGCAACCGCCAACCCCGATGAACGACCACCAAGATCCACGAGCACATCTTTCATGCCGGCGAATACATTCTGCGGCGTCGTCTTTTTGCTGAAAAAATAATGGCCATAACCTTCCCGGATCGATTTCATCTCGTCACGACTCAATCCCGGATACAGTTTTTCCAGCGCCTCGACCATTCCCAGGCCGATGATATCCCGATAGGCCTCGCGCTCCCGCGCAGGATAGCCCAGCTCTGTTGCGGCCTGCTGCAGGCTATCGGCGATGTGCTCAACCGAATCCACCAGCGTTCCATCCCAATCAAAAATAACAACCTTCGGGTTCATGGTACGACTGACTCCGTGTAATAAATGACTTTAACTGGACGCTTTACCGGTTCGACGCTCCCGCAGCCGACGTACCGTTGTGTCAAAAACAGCGTCGTAGGGTGCCTCAAAACGCTCCTGCCGACCATCAGGTAATACCAGACTCAATGCGAATGCGTGCAACATCAGCCGCTGCCCACCCTGGGTCCTGAACGCGCGCAAACTGACATCATCCATATACTTGTCATCACCCGCGATCGGATGACCGCCGTAGGCACTGTGCACCCGAATTTGATGCGTGCGACCGGTAACAGGGTATGCCTGGACGAGGCTGTAGCCATCAAACAATTCGAGCAACTGGTACCGCGTTAGCGCGCTCTTGCCGGCCTCGGAGACTTTTACCATCCGCTCACCCGACTTTAATTCGTAACGCTCCAGCGGCACATTCACTTCTGTGCAACTGGCCGGCCAGTGACCCGCAACGAGCGCATGATAGTGCTTCACCACTCTTCGCTGGCGAATTTCTTCCTGCAAGTGGCGCAGCGCTGCTCGCTTCTTCGCCACCATGATCAGCCCCGAGGTATCGCGATCGAGGCGGTGAACCAGCTCAAGGAAGCGTGCATCCGGCCTCGAAGCCCGCAACGCCTCGATCAAACCAAAACTCAATCCGCTCCCCCCATGCACCGCGATACCCTGGGGCTTGTTCACCACGAGCATTTGCTCGTCCTCGTAAATGACTGCAGCCTCCATCACCTTCTGCACGCGGGATCCCGGCACCGGGCCGACAGGCTTCTCTTTCTGAACAACAGGCGGAATGCGCACCTGATCCCCCGCCTCCAGACGCGTATCGGGCTTCGCCCGCTTCTTGTTGATACGGACCTCCCCTTTGCGAACGATCCGGTAAACCACACTTTTGGGAACACCCTTGAGCTTGGTCAGCAGAAAATTATCCAGCCGCTGGCCGGCACCGTCCTCATCAATATCAACCCAGCGCACCTCGCTTTTGACTGCCTCGCCGGCGCCCTGTTGCGGCGACATACTGCTGGCAGGCGTACCCACCGAGGCAGATTGCGGTATTGATGACGGTGCCGATTTACGCTTCCCCCGGTTCGCAGCAGGGGACTTTTTCATGCTTGCTTTTCGAGAGTCTTTTTTCCGGGGTGGTTTGGCCATGGGTTGGCGGCGTCCTGGGTGGTGACTTTGCAGGATTGACGGCTCTGGGTATTACTGTTATGTTCCGGCCTGCTTTTATGCTCAAAATCTCGGCGCTCTCTCGACAATCCTGAGCGAGCCGCCTGAGTCAGATGAGCCCGAAGTATACCGACACTATTCGAGACTTTGAAAGCCAACGGTTGGTTATCTCGACGACCGTTTTGCTATGTAAAAGGCTCCATCCCGGCAACCGTCGATCCGTTTTAAGATCCAGAGTTCGGGATGGATATTTGATCAATCCGCACGGAAAGCCGGCGGGTGACATCGCGAAGAATCATTGCAATCACGCCGGGTCGGGCCGTCCAGCTTACGAATATGACGTGAGACCTAGACACCGGAGTGAACTTGAACTGGATAACATGCGCCAACTGACACTGAATCGTTACGGTATATTCCTGCTTTTGCTGGAAGAACTGGCCGCTAGCCTTTTGAACCGCGCGGAACGGATGACCGTTACCGCCTGATTGTGTCTGGCTGCTTGTTATTTTGCAGCCCGCTGTATCCTGCCTCGCCGATGAACGCCATTCAGGCCGGTTTCCGTCGTTAACCGACAGGAAACTCGTTCTTCATGAAAAGAATGCTCATCAATGCAACCCATCCGGAAGAGTTGCGCGTAGCCCTCGTAGACGGACAGCGTCTGTTTGACCTGGACATTGAAGCCAGCAACCGAGAGCAGAAAAAATCAAACATTTACAAGGGCAAGATCACCCGCATTGAGCCCAGCCTTGAAGCCGCTTTTGTCGATTTCGGCGCCGACCGCCACGGCTTCCTCCCACTGAAAGAAATTTCCAAGGAATACTTCAACAAGTCTCCGAAGGAAATTGAAGGCAAAATCAATATCAAAGACGTCCTGAACGAAGGTCAGGAAGTCATTATCCAGGTCGACAAGGAAGAGCGCGGCAACAAAGGCGCAGCTCTCACTACCTTTATCTCCCTGGCGGGCCGTTACCTGGTCCTGATGCCCAACAATGCCCGCGCTGGCGGCATCTCACGCCGCATTGAAGGCGAAGAACGCGCCCAACTGAAAGAAGCCATGAACGGTGTTGATGTCCCCCGTGACATGGGCGTGATCGTGCGCACAGCCGGCATTGGCCGCAGCTCCCAGGAACTCCAGTGGGATCTCAATTACCTGACCCAGATCTGGCAAGCCATCACTGAAGCTGCCGGCGGACGCAAAGCGCCCTTCCTGATCCACCAGGAAAGCAATGTCATCATCCGTGCCGTACGCGACTACCTTCGCCAGGACATCGGCGAAGTACTGATCGACTCCTCAGTCGTGCATGAAGATGTCCTGAACTTTGTTCAGGCCGTCATGCCGTCATTTGAGAACAAGATCAAGCTCTACAAAGATGATATCCCTCTGTTCAGCCGCTATCAGATAGAAGGCCAGATCGAAACGGCATTCCAGCGCGAGGTCAAACTCCCGTCTGGCGGTTCAATCGTTATCGATCCCACCGAAGCGCTGGTCTCAATTGACATCAACTCTTCGCGCGCGACCAAGGGTCACGACATCGAAGAGACGGCGCTACAGACCAACTTAGAGGCGGCAGAAGAGATCGCACGCCAGCTGCGCCTGCGTGATATCGGCGGCCTGATTGTCATCGACTTCATCGACATGACACCCGCCAAGCACCAACGCGAAGTAGAGCAGAAAGTCCGCGAAGCACTGGAAATCGATCGTGCACGCGTACAGGTTGGCAAAATCTCGCGCTTTGGCCTGCTCGAAATGTCCCGTCAGCGCCTGCGCCCATCACTCGGCGAAACCCGCAGTGAAGTCTGCCCACGTTGTGACGGCCAGGGCTCGATCCGCGGTATCGAATCACTCGCACTGAGCATCATGCGACTGATCTACGAAGAGTCGTCCAAGGACAAGACAGGCGAAGTCCGCGCGATTGTTCCGGTATCAGTTGCTACCTTCCTGCTAAATGAAAAGCGCAAGCAGCTGGCTGACATTGAGGCACGCCAGGAAGTCACCGTATTGGTTGTACCCAACCCGCACATGGATACGCCTCATTTTGAAATTCTGCGTGTGCGCGATGATGAAGTCGGCTCGGTAGAGCGTGCGTCAAGCTATGAAATCGCCGATGAATTCAAAGAAGACGACACACCGGAAACCCAGGTTGCACGTGAGCAGCCTCAGCGCGAAGAAGCTGCGGTTAAAGGTATTCGCCGCACAGCGCCCGCACCGGCTGCCAGCGCTCCTGCAAAAGCAGCAACCGCACCAGCAGCTGCCGACCAGGAAGAAGGTCTGTTCAAGCGTCTGGGGCGCAAACTTTCTGCCTTTTTCGGTGAAGAGTCATCAGAAGAGCGCAAGACCACAAGCACCGGTAATGCCCGCAATCAAAACCAGCGTCGCGATAATAGCGGTGGCCGTCAGGATCGCCGTAAGACCCGTGTCGCAAGGGATGACAACCGCAGCGAAAACAGCCGTGATGGCAACAAGCGTTCTGACAACAACCGTCGTCAGAACGACAATGAAGGCGGCAACCGTCGCAACAACCGGAATCGCAAGCCGAACGAGCAACAGAATCGTGGTGACCGCAATGAGCGGCCTAACCAGAGATCGTCTGCGAAATCCGGTGGTGACCGCAACAACAACCGAAAAGAGTCCCGTAACGACGACAAGCGCGGCAATCGCGATCAGGATAACAACACTGCAGCACCGCAGCAGGATCAGAACACTCAGAGCAGCCCCAACCAGGGAGGCGAAGAGAAGCGCCGTCGTCCGCGCCGCCAGCGCAACCGCGATGGCTCTCCTGTAGATCCTGCGAACCGCCGTAGCGAAGAGCGCAAGCAAAACACGGCCGGGCCCCAAACAGATGCAGCAGCCAGCAAATCGGCTGAAAAGGCACCTGCGGCCTCTTCGAAAGTAGCCGATGCAAAACCTGCTGAGCAGTCAAAAACGGCTCAACCGCAAACTGCCGAAGCCAAACCGGCAGAACAGGCACCTGTTAAGGAGTACCGGACAACGGACGGTCGTACCGTGACCACTCCCCCTCCGGAATATCAAGCGCCGGAAAGAACTGCCAGCAAGCCCGAAACCGCAACAGCGGAAACAGCGCCGAAGGCAGACAAAGCGGAGACTCCGAAGATCGCCGAGAAGCCAGTTGAGAAAGTTGCAGAGAAAACCGCGGAGAAGCCGGCCGAGAAAGTAACACCAACGCCGGAAAACACACCTGCGGCGGACACACCAACCAAGCCTGAAAAAGCAGCAGCGCCTGCGCAAGCTAGCGAAGCGGCGCCGAAAGAAGCGGTCGCCAAACCCGCTCCAGAGAAGCCTGCTGAAAAGGCCTCGGAAGCCACTAAGCCAGCCGCTCCGGCCAAGCCTGAGAAACAGGAACAGGAAGCAACTGCTGATGCACCAAAGGCGGCGCCAGCTCCTTCTACTGAAAACGCAACGCCCGCGGCGAAGCCGGCTGAGCAACCAAAAACGGAAGCACCTGCACCCGCACCGGCGAAAAAGCCGGAGCCTGTAGCCGAAACGCCAGCGAAACCCGAAAAGCCTGCTGGCGAGCCAGCCCTCGCGGAATCGGGCCGGGCTTACAATGACCCTCGGGAAGTGCGCAAACGCCAGCGTGAGGCCGCACAGAAGGCCAAAGCGGCGGAAAATTCGGCGAAGGCAGAAGCTCCAGCCAAGGCTGAAAAGCCTGCTGAAGCGAACGCAGCTGAAAAGTCAGCGCCAACCAATGAAAACTCTGCCGCCTCCGATCCAGCCAAAGACTGATCGGTCACTACGCCCTGACAGCGCTGCTTAAAGCAGCCTGTTCAGCAGCGAAACGGATAGAGTTATTCAGTATGGACAGGCGGGATCAGGGTGTTATGCCCTGCCCGCCTTTTTTGATGTTCCGGACTAACCGACGGAATATTAAGCGGCGGTCACACCTCTCGCCCTTTTAAACGCTATACTCACCAGCGATGCATCTCAGGAGTCCCAACATGCTGTCCCCTCAAGAGATCGAAGCAGTCGAAGATATTTTGTTTGCAGAACCATGGGGCGAAGACGCGCTCGACTTTTTTGGTCTGCATGGTGTCGTGAGCGCCAGCGTTGTCGGCCCGACATTGCTTGACGCCAAGGCGATTTTCCTGATCTCAACCGGTCTCGACGAACTGCCTGAGGGCGGCGTGCCGGATGCCTTCGACAATGCTGTGAGCAAACTGGCTGACGACATGACACAGCTATTGAATATGGGGGAGGCTATCGAACTGCCCGAACCGGAAGACGGCGACCCGATGAATGCGCTGGAAAACTGGTGCGCAGGCTTTGTCGACACCTTCCTTCAGAATGAGGACGCCTGGCTGGAATCAGATGAAAAAGAAGCAGCAGATCTGCTCGTCCCCATGTTGGCGCTGTCAGGCCTGTTCGAAGACGAAGATTTTGAGAAGGTACGGAACAGCGAAACTCTGAGCCAGCAAATGGCTGACGCCATCCCCGACTCGCTGACAGATCTCTATCTGCTGTTTCACGTTCCCGGCTGAAACGCGCTAAACCCTTGCCATACAGGCTCAAGCCCGTCTGGCAAGGCAGGCAATCGTCCCAGCTCGCACCAAGGCGCACCGGGGAAGTGAAAGTCGCTTCCTCTGGACGCAAGATACCCTTCACGCCGACACAATTCAGTAAGAAAACCCAGATCACCGCTGGATTGGCCTGACGTCAGTACCTCCATCCCCTGTCCACCTGCTGACTGAAAATCTTTCATCAGGGATCTCAGCTTGGTTGCCGTCATTTTGTACTTACGGGGATGAGCCACAACAGCCACACCTCCGGCATCACATATCCACTGCACAACCTCAGCCAGTTCGGGCCAGCACGCTTTCACATCGCCGGGTTTACCTGCCCCCAGATGACGTTTGAATGCCTGCGCGGAATTGCCAATAACCCCTTCCTCGACCAGCACAGAAGCAAAGTGCGGGCGCCCGGGGACATCGCCATCGGCTTTGGCAATGGCCTTGTCCAGTAACGCCTCCACTCGCAAATGGCTTAGTTTATGATCAATCAGTCGGGCGCGCTGCCAACGGTTATCTTCCTGGCGGGCCAGTGCGGATCGCCATGCCGGCTGGTCGTCATCAAAGTCCAGCCCCACCACATGAATGGTTTGCGAACGCCAGATGCAGGACAACTCGATGCCGTTAATCAAGACCAGACCCAGCCTGGCGGCTGCTGCACGCGCCTCATCCAAACCGGCCGTTGTGTCATGATCGGTCAACGCCAAGTGCGTCACCCCTTTTTCCACTGCGCGTTCCACCAGCGCAGAAGGGCTCAGTGCACCATCTGACGCCAGGCTGTGACAGTGGAGATCGACATTCTGCAAGCCGCCCGAAGGGAGCGAACGCGCATCATGCTCAGGTTCTGCAGATGCGGCCGCAGGGCTGGTAGAGATGGAATCAGCAATTGTGGATGTGGTCATGAACGCTACAAACCTATAATGTACTGCACAGCATACGCGTGCCGGCCAACACAGACCAGTTACGCAATGAGATGACCATGACACCAGGAGGGTTAGATGTACTACGCCATTATCAGTCAGGATGTACCCAACAGTCTGCCGCTTCGCAAACAGGCTCGTCCGGCACACATCGGCCGATTGGAGCAACTCAAGTCCGAAGGCCGCCTCCTGCTTGCCGGCCCTTGCCCTGCCGCGGATACCCCGGATCCGGGTGAAGCGGGCTTTACCGGCAGTGTTGTCATCGCCGAATTCGATTCACTTGAAGCCGCAAACCTCTGGGCTGAGGCCGATCCGTATGTCGATGCGGGCGTCTACGACAGCGTCGTAGTCAAGCCATTCAAGCCGGTTCTACCCTGAAACGGGTCGGCTTCCGCCGCAATCATTGACGGATCGTAATACCTGGTCGCTTGATCGCTTCGTCGACTGTGCCAAAATCCCGGGTTTATAATGATCCCAATCAGGGTAGCGTTACTGCTCAGCATCGCTACCTATTTTAATAAGCAGAATAGTCAGGGATGGCACTGCCACCATTTTTCCTGGGCTTATTCAGTAAATTGCAGGAAACAGACGTTGTGATCCATACGAAAACCTCCCCACTCAGACTGTTATGCGCGGCCCTCCTGACTGTACTTGCGGTACCAGCATTCGCCCAGACGATGTATATCGATGACATGCTACTTGCACCGCTACGCAGCGGCGAAGGCCTGCAGTACCGCATAGTTAACAAGGGTCTGCCGTCGGGCACTCGAATTGAACTAATCGAAACAAGCGACTCAGGCTACAGCCGGGTACGGACATCAGAGGGCCAGGAGGGTTGGCTTCCCACCCGATTCCTGACCCCGCAGCCTGTCGCAAAAGACCGTCTAGCTGCCGCAACCCGGAAAATGGAAGACGCTCAGAACGAACTGAAAGAAACTCAGGAAGAGCTCGAAAACGTTCGCAACGAACGCGATCAGCTGGCCTCATCAGAGTCCGACCTCGAGACCCGATCAGGGAAGCTGAGCCAGGAGCTGGAGCGTATCAAAGCGGTTTCCGACAACGCCCTCAACCTCGATAGACGCAACCGTGAGCTTCAGCAGAGCAACCAGGAGCTGAAAAAGGAAGTCGAGGTGCTCACTGCCGAAAATGAGCGACTGGAAGCCAACAAGGAATCCGATTTTATGCTGCTTGGCGCCGCGCTTGTGGCACTTGGGGTATTCATTGCGGTCGTACTCCCATGGCTTAAACCTTCCCGCAAAGCGGATAACTGGGCATAGACATTAAGCCCGGGCAGCCCCGTCAATCTGCCCGGGCCCATCCCCCCCTCTCCTCCTATTGACAGAACTGTGTTTACCGCGCCGTACACCCCATATCTTGTGTCTCATAGAACCAAAAACCACAAAATATTTGGATTTTTGAGTTTTTTATAAACGATCAATCTTTGACTGTGCCCTCTCATCTCTTTATAACAGGTAAAACAACAGGCAAAGAGGTACGCGCATGGCCATGACAATGAGAGACTATTCTGAAAAGCGGGATTTCCACCGTATGCAGGTCAATTCAGAGGTCATCATTACTGATAGTCTGGGCAAGGAACATCACGGTATTTGCAAGGACCTGAGTGGTACCGGGATGCAGATTCAGGTGGACACAAATTTCCCTGAAGGCTCGGAGCTCCAGACACTGTTACCATCAAACAATGATCAGTTTCCGCCATTCGAAGCGACGGTTGAAGTGCTCCGATGCCATCAGCATGGTGATGGTTTTTTACTCGGGGTCGCAATAAAAGAAGTGAAGCGCTGAAGACACTCTTTTGAGATAGCAAACCGGGCGACATAGTGGCCGCCCGGTTTGAAGCAAAAACGGCCGACAACCCGTTTAGGCAGGCAGTTCGAGCGCCTTCTCTGACACAATAATACCGTTGTTGTCAGCGTAAACGTAGTGACCGGGCTTGAACGTCACACCGTGAAAGGTAACCTCGACATTCAGATCACCGATACCACGCTTATCTGTCTTGCGCGGATTGGTAGCAAGCGCCTGCACACCCAGTGACGTTTCGCCAATGACATCAACATCACGAATGCAGCCGTAAATAATGATGCCGGCCCAGCCATTGCTGGCCGCCTTCTCCGCAAGCATGTCGCCAAGCAGCGCCGCTCTTTTCGAGCCACCGCCATCGACAACCATCACGCGGCCTTCGCCTGGCAAACCAACCTGCTCTTTGACAACCGAATTGTCTTCAAAGCACTTTACCGTCACGATCTCGCCACCAAAGGCCTTGATGCCGCCATAGTTGTTGAAGCCAGGATCAACCACGAGGACTTCCGGGTAATCATCACAAAGATCAGGGGTCACAATAGTCATGGAACGCTCCTTTCAGAGTTTCGTATTTAACAACAGACAAAAAAAAGCCGGTGGTCTGGAAGAGATCACCGGCTTTTATGGATAAATCAGGCTCCGGGCAACTCTTCTTCCGCGAGGAAGAACCAGGTATCCAGCACCGAATCCGGGTTCAGCGAGACACTGTCAATGCCCTGATCCATCAGCCACTTGGCCAGATCCGGATGATCCGACGGGCCCTGGCCGCAGATGCCAATGTACTTACCGGCTCTCTTGCATGCCTGAATGGCATTTTCCAGCAGTGCCTTCACCGCTTCGTTCCGCTCATCAAACAGGTGGGCCACGATTCCGGAATCCCGATCAAGCCCCAATGTCAGCTGGGTCAGGTCGTTTGAGCCAATTGAGAAGCCATCAAAGTGCTCCAGGAACTGATCTGCAAGCAATGCGTTAGCAGGTAGCTCGCACATCATAATGACGCGCAAGCCATTCTCACCGCGCTTGAGACCATTCTCAGCAAGCAGTTCAATCACCTGGCTGGCTTCGCCCACAGTACGCACGAATGGCACCATGATTTCGACGTTTTCAAAGCCCATGTCTTCGCGTACGCGCTTGAGCGCGCGGCATTCGAGCTCGAAGCAGTCGCGGAAGGTTTCCGAGATATAACGCGACGCACCGCGGAAGCCCAGCATCGGGTTTTCTTCGTCTGGCTCGTAAAGTGTACCGCCGATCAGGTTGGCGTATTCGTTGGACTTGAAGTCCGACAGGCGCACAATGACTTTCTTGTCGGCAAAAGCAGCCGCAAGCGTCGAAATCCCCTCAACCAGCTTATCGACGTAAAAGTCGACTGGTGAGCTGTAGCCGGAAATCCGCTTTTCAACGGTTTCCTTGATATCCCGCGGCAGGCCGTCAAAGTTCAACAGCGCTTTAGGATGCACACCGATCATGCGGTTGATAATGAACTCGAGCCGCGCAAGGCCAACGCCTTCATTCGGCAACGACTGGAAATCAAACGCGCGATCCGGGTTCCCGACGTTCATCATGATTTTGAACGGAATATCAGGCATTGATTCGACGGTGTTCTCGCGCAGCTCAAAATCGAGACTGCCTTCGTAGATCAGACCAGTGTCGCCCTCGGCGCAGGATACGGTTACTTCCTGACCCTCTTTGAGCACGTCGGTCGCATCGCCACAGCCCACTACCGCTGGAATGCCCAGCTCGCGCGCGATAATCGCGGCGTGACAAGTACGCCCACCGCGGTCTGTCACGATTGCAGAGGAGCGCTTCATGACCGGCTCCCAGTCAGGGTCCGTCATATCGGTGACCAGAACATCACCTGGCTGCACCCGATCCATCTCCTGAATGCTGGTGACGACACGTACCGGGCCTTTGCCGATACGATGGCCGATACTGCGACCTTCTGCGATCACCGTGCCCTGCTCTTTCAGCAGGTAACGCTCCATAACATTGGCAGAAACCCGGCTCTTGACCGTTTCCGGACGTGCCTGAACGATATAGATGCGACCATCATCGCCGTCTTTTGCCCACTCGATGTCCATCGGACGCTTGTAGTGCTTCTCGATAATCAACGCCTGCTTGGCCAGTTCTTCCACCTCGGCATCGTTGATACAGAAACGGTTGCGCTCTTCCACATCCACCTTGACGGTTTCTACCGATTTGCCCGCTTCCGCGCTGTCACCGTAGACCATCTTGATGGCCTTGCTGCCAAGATTGCGGCGCAGCACCGCAGGCCGACCAGCCTCGTAGGTGGGCTTGTGTACGTAAAACTCGTCAGGGTTTACGGCACCCTGCACGACCGTTTCGCCCAGACCGTAAGATGCGGTGATGAAAACCACATCCTGGAAGCCGGATTCGGTGTCCAGCGTAAACATGACACCACTGGATGCCGTTTCACTGCGGACCATTTTCTGGATGCCGGCAGAGAGCGCCACCAGTTTGTGGTCAAAACCGTGGTGTACCCGGTAGGAAATCGCACGGTCGTTGAAAAGTGAAGCAAATACCTCACGCACCGCGTGCTTGACGTGGTCTATGCCAACGATGTTGAGGAAGGTTTCCTGCTGACCGGCGAAAGACGCGTCGGGCAGATCTTCGGCCGTTGCCGAAGAGCGAACCGCAACGGCCATGTTCGTGTTACCGTTCTGAAGTTGCTCGTAAGCCGCCTCCAGAGCGTTATCCAGTGATTCGGGGAACGGTGTCTCCGAAACCCACTGGCGAATCCGGGATCCGACACGGGCGAGTTCGTTAACGTCATTGATATCCAATGCGTCGAGCTCTGAATCAATACGGTCCTTGAGTCCATCCTTGGCGAGAAACTCGCGATACGCATGAGCAGTTGTGGCAAAACCACCCGGAACCGTTACACCTGCATTGGCAAGGTTGCTGATCATTTCTCCCAGTGAGGAGTTCTTGCCGCCAACCCGGTCAACATCTGACATTCCCAGGTTTTCAAACCAGATGATGTAATCTTCCAAAGCGCATCTCCCTAAAGTCTGTGAAGCCTAAATGACTGCTAATGTCTCGTCTGGCTAATTCGCCGAACTACTGAGCCCTTGTGGGCGAGCCGCTAACGCCTCTACCCTTGTGTTGCCAGCCTTTGACGGAGAGCCACCCCGCCTGCAGACTGACGTTTTGTTCAGAATCACCAGCGACTCGAAGCAGGTCAACGAATTAACCGAACGGGGCACTAGCCACTCGAATATCGCCCGTATCATACTGTAACCTGCGACGATAACCTAGAAAACAGCCTCTAACCCGCCCGCAACGGGGGTTTCAGAGTGCCTCTACGCTACTGGCAGTCACAATCTGTCAGTTTTATTGCGACCCACACGGAGCCTTACAGATCAATATGAAACGGTCTGCTTTTTTTATATCCGACGGCACTGGCATTACCGCTGAAGCATTGGGCAACAGTCTACTTGCCCAATTCGAAAAAATTCATTTCGAGCGAATTACGATTCCGTACATTGATGATCTCGAAAAGGCGGCCAAAGTCGTCACACGGATCAACAAGGCAGCCGAACTGGATGGCGACAAGCCCATCATCTTCGACACCATTGTCGACAACGCCATTCGTGAAGCCGTGTCCAAGGCTGACGGCTTCATGGTTGATATTTTCGGCACCTTCCTGCAACCGCTCGAGCATGAGCTGGCTGCATCGTCTTCATACTCCGTCGGCCGATCGCACTCAATTTCCAATGAGAGCAACTATGAGCGCAGAATTCATGCTGTAAACTTCGCTCTTGATAATGATGATGGCGCCCGAACGCGACATTACGATGAAGCGGACATCATTCTTGTGGGCGCTTCGCGTAGCGGAAAAACGCCTACCTGCCTGTATCTTGCGCTGCACTATGGCCTGAAAGCTGCCAATTACCCCATCACCGAAGACGACATTGATGACCAGCGCTTGCCGAGCGTACTGCGTGCTCATCGCGAGAAAATTTTCGGCCTGACGATCGATCCCGAACGACTCGCGACCATACGTCACGAGCGACGCCCCAACTCACGCTACTCGTCTGAACGGCAATGCCGCTTCGAAGTAGAGGAAATCGAGTTGATGTACCGCCGGGAACGCGTGCCCTTCCTCAACACTACGGCCTATTCCGTTGAGGAAATTTCGACGCGGATCATGGTGACGTCGGGTATCGAGCGCATTCGCTAGCACCCGACACCCTTTTACAAGCAGCTTAAAGTTCCCGGATCGCCAGGCCTGCCTGCTCCAGAGTTTCACGATGTTGTGGACTGGAGATTACCGCAGTGCTTGCCCGCTCCGGTGCCAGCCACTCTGTTGTCACTCGTTTCAGATCCGCTATGGTAACGGCAAGTACCCGTTCACGGAAACGCTGTTGCTGCTCCCGGGTCCGGCCAAACAGACGACTATGGAAGGCGTGCTTGGCTTCACCCGCGGGCGAACGGGGCTTGTCGAGTTGGCTGATCACGCCCAGCACCGCTTCTTCCAGTGATTGAGCATCATGATCTGTGTCAATCAGCCAGCTCAATGCGGCATCAAAATCATCCAGTGTATCCAGCAGGCGAGGATCCCGGTACGAGAAGAACCGGAACACGCCATTGACGCTATCCTGCGCTGCGCCGCCGCCGTATGCGCCGCCTTGTTCACGGATTGCGCGGTGCAAATAACCATTGCGCAGGAAGCCGCCCAGTACGCTGAGCGCAGCGGCGTCAGGATGATCGATGGCCACGGTACTGAACGCCTTGGCGCAGAAGTTGACCTGGGTGGAAGTCAGCCAGGCTTCTTTCACGGTTTCATTGATACCGGGAACTTCCCAATGATCGTTGCTGTCCGTTGTGACCGCCGGCCATGATGACGTCAGCCCGGCAACCATTGCATCCAGATGCTCCTGTTCGGCCACCACCAAAAACTGACGCGCTTGCTTCTGAACACGGGCATGAATGCCTGCAAGATGATCGCAGAGTGCCTTGAGCGCTTCAGCATCATCGAGGGAATCATCCAGCGCCTTTATGCCTTTGATCGCGGCCATGCCTCCAAGCCTGAACGCGAGTTGCGCACCGGGGCTCAGTCCCTGCGATGCGGCACCCATCGCCAGGGCATGCCCGCTGCCAGTAACAGCCTGCTCACGACGGGCCCGAATCTGTGCAACGGTTTCGCGAATACGGGTGGTTTCATCGAACCGGGCGCCGTTAAGGATATCCCGCAGCAAATCAGTCAGCTTGTGCTGGTTCCGCGCCAGTGCCTTGCCGCTCAGCACCAGATAACCGGTCAGTTGCTGCACATCATCCACACGCCCTTTGGCCACCGAGAAGGCACTGACTCCGCCGGATTCAGCCGACATGCGATCCTGCATCTGCAGATAATCGAGATCGCCACACCCGACTTCTGTCAGGCATGTTGTGTACAACGGGAGCAATAGCTGCTCTTCCTCACTCAGCGAGGGCAGCGGTAATACCACTTGCTCGTAAACCAGTCCGTTTGTGCCTTGAGCATATAAGGTCGCGGGGAATCCCGTTGCCTCAATCGCCTCAGGCTCCGGCAGCTGCAAAGGCACATCGCCAAGATCAACTTTCGGGAGAATGGAATCATCGTCGCGGCGCTGCTGACGGGCTTCCAACGCGGCCGCCCGATCGATAATGAGCTGACGCTCATCCTCGGACAGGGCCTCTTTGCGGCGAGCCAGCGCGTCCGCTACAAACTTCTGCTGGTTAACTTCCATCTGGTCATCCGGACGCAAGGTCAAGGTGACGCGATGAGGGTTATCCAGCAGCATTCGACGCACCAGACCCGGCACAAAGTCTTTGTCCTTGATTTTTTCGCGCAAGCTGACCAGTACCGGCTCGAGATCCAGAAGATCAACCGGGTCGCCGCCATGAACCATGGGTGAGATGGCAGACATGATCAGCTGCAGACCATAAGGGAACTGGTCACCGGCTATTTCGCGCTGATGCAGTTCAAGTTGGTGCAGGATCGCTTCCAGGCGCTCTTCCAACACACCCTCGTCGGCCACTTTTTTCAGCACGCCTTCGATCAGTGCTTCGACGTCACTTGCACGCTGGGGCTCAGTGCCTTCAATACCGCATACGAACGTCATTTCGCGATTGGAGTCTTCGAGCCCACACATTGGCGACGGCGCATGTCCGATGTCGGTGGTTTCCAATGCGCGCAACAATGGCGAGGCACTGTTCTCGAGCAATACATTGGCCAGCAGATGAGCTTCAAGATTTTCCTGCAGATCAAAACTGTGACCAAGCAACCACCCCATCACCACATGGGTTTTACCCTCGGTATCCTCACCTTCACTGACGGCATAGGCCTGATCGACGCGTATCGGGGAGAAGAAGCGCTTTTCATCGCGGACCGGCAGTTTGACTTCCTGATACTCGAAGCGGGACAGCGCCAGCGTCTCGAAGCGTTCGTGATGCTCGTGGGCCGGAATATTGCCGAAGGTTGCGAAAATGGCGTTGCTGGGATGGTAGTGGTGCCGGTAAAACGAGAGGAGATCGTCGTATTTCAGGTCGGTGATGTGATCAGGCTCACCGCCACTGTTGTAGTGATAGGTGGTGGTCTGAAACAGATGACTGCTGAGAATCTGCCAGAGTTGCGAGGTCGGCGCACTCATCGCGCCTTTCATCTCGTTGTAGACGACACCTTTGTAAACCAGTGGCGACGACGGATCAGACGGGCTCTCGAATTCAACCCTGTGACCTTCCTGAGCAAAATCCATTTCGTCCAGCTTGGAGAAGAACACCGAGTCCATATAAACCGACAGCAGATTATCGAAATCCTTACGGTTTTTGGTAGCAAACGGATACGCCGTCCAGTCGCTGCTGGTAAAGGCGTTCATAAAGGTGTTCAGCGAACGCCGGATCATCATGAAGAACGGATCGCGTACCGGATAGCGTTCACTGCCGCAGAGCGCTGTATGCTCGAGAATATGCGCCACCCCGGTCGAATCCATCGGGAAAGTGCGAAGCGCCACGAAGAACACATTCTCGTCGTTCTCCGACGCAAGATGCAGATGTGTCGCCCCTGTTTTCTTGTGGCGATATTCTTCCACATTGATGTTCAGCGTTTCGATCCGATGACTACGCACCTTTTCGAAGGCCGGGTGTACAGCGTGTTCAGTGGCTAGGGTCATTGCATAATCCTGATCAGAATTCGGAACTGAATGGGTCTCAGGCGACGGTGGCAACCGAGCGGCTCTGATAGACGGAAAAATCTGGCTGCCGACGCTGATAACTGCTGAAGCAAGGAGAACTGACAATAAAATCGGCCGAGCTCTCATTACAGGCTATGGGAATATTCCAGAGCGTCGCAATACGCAGTAAGGCTTTGATATCGGGGTCATGTGACATAGGTTCAAGGGGATCCCAGAAAAAGATAAGTAAATCGACCCGCCCTTCTGAAATCCGGGCACCGATTTGCTGATCGCCTCCAAGCGGACCACTCTGCAAACGTTCGACCTCCAGCCCGGTCTCCTGGGCGACAAGCTTTCCGGTTGTACCCGTCGTAATCAGGCTGCACCTGGACAGAGCGTCGCGATTGCGACTGACCCATGCAATCAGCTCAGACTTTTTGTTGTCATGAGCCACCAGTGCCACATGCCGGATCGCTTCAGTCATGATCGATTATCCCCTGTTATTATTGATAAACACCTCTTACGGCGAGGTTACCTGCCAAATAGGGTAACATGCACTATGAAACATGAAGCAGCCGTATAGGAAGAGCTACCCGGTTAATGGTTCAATTAGAAAATACCTATCGGGCCTGCGAGTGCATCTGACATCGTGCGTCTACAATTTGTATGGTTACAATCTAAAAACCAATTAAATCGATACCGGCAGGATAACAACGCTACCGAGTGTAATCGTTTGAACTTCAGGACAACCTTACCCGCATGACAACCTCTTCTGACCTTCAAAGCGATAACCTGACTGTCGAGACACCCTCACCCGCAGCATTGGCCCCGGCAGCGGCCGCTGACACCTTGCGCTCAAAGGCCAAGCCCGAGCCGGGCAGTGCGGAACTGGCGCCCTACTGGGTTGAACGCAAGCGCTACGTAAAACAGATCCGCAAGGTCCCCGAGTTGCGCCGGCGGTTCTGGACCTCCGCAATGGTCTACCTGCTGAGACGCCTGCTCTGGTCATTTGGCTTCTTTCCGGTATTCATCGCATTCTGGGTGCCATTGGTGATGGCCAGCTTCAATCCTGTCGTTATGGTCACTAACATCTTGCCCGACCTGCAGGCATTCGTCGCTTCAAACCCTGAAATGCAGGCAAACACCGCTCAGACTCTGGTAGTGGCGTGGTTGTCAGTAGGCTTCTTTTTCCTGATTTTTGACTTTGTTCTGACTCCCTTTCGCTCGCCCTACGAATACGAAGCTGACGTCTATATGCGTGCTTGGGAATACCGTGAAACCGGTACCACGCCCCACACAGAAACCAGCGCTCAGAGCGAGACGCAACGCAAGGGTGATTCCATTCCGGACAAAGTGTGAAGCATCCTGCAAACTCGGCAACTCCGTTCACTTTCTGTTACATAACAACGATCCGAAACGCTAGTATGAAAGTCCGGATCGCGGCCTGCCAGAAGGGTTCTGGTAAGCCGGAATTGTCGAAACGCGTTATTGCGAGGTAGTTCATGGTCGATTTCAGACCATTACTGTTTATCAACGCGCTAGCACTGATGTTATTGGTGACAGCAGGCTTTGCTTCCATTCAGCGCGAGACTGGCCATTTCCCCGGAGTTGCGGCTGAAGCCAATCACACGCCCGCTCAAACAGAGCCAGCAGCCAAAATAGCCAGCGCAGACAAGCCACCTGAACCGGCCTCCCCTGCACCAGCCCAAAAGCCTGACTCGGTATTTGTCGATAAGGCTCAACAGATCCCGGTATCACCTCCTGCTGACACGGCAACCGTTGCCACCGCGACCGATAAAGCGCCCGAGATATTCAGCGTCGATCCTCCTGATACTCGCGAGCCCGAAACAACAACACCCGCGACCGCAGCCGTCACTATCGCGACCATTGACGCCAGCAAAGCGACAACCTCCAGTGCCCCGGCAGTAGCGGAAACCAAGCCCGAGAGGAAGGACGCACCCGAACCGAAACCGGTAACAGCGCAACTCACGCTTCGTTCAAACGTTGAAAATGACAGCGTTGAAATCAACGGCAAAACCTACGGCCCGACTCGCCTTGATCTTGAATTTGCTCCTGGCAACTATGACATCGTGATCAACAAGGAAGGCTACAAATCCTGGTCGCAGACCGTTCGCCTGAGCGCTGGTGATGACCTCACCCTGCGCGGCAAGCTCGAAGCCTACACCCGGGTCGACTACCAGAATGGCACCTGGACCGGCGGAGTCAAAACCGGCGATGGCACCTATATCGATGGAGACGGCCTTCAGTACACCGGTCACTTCATCAACGGAAAATTCGAGGGACAGGGCATCGCCCGCTATCCAAACGGCGACCGATACGAAGGCAACTGGTCCGCCGGTGAATGGTCTGGTGAAGGCACACTCCGCAAAGCCGGGGGCGCCAGCTACTCAGGAAGCTTCGCCAACGGCGCCTTCAATGGCCAGGGCTCGCTCACAAAAGCGGACGGCGATATATTGACCGGACACTGGCAAGACGGGCAGCTCGACGGCCACGGCTCCCTGACGGGAGACGATGGTAAACTCTACGTCGGCGGATTCAGGAAAGGCGAGTTTCACGGCGAAGGCACCCTCACCTATGCTGACGGCCGCCACTACGAAGGCGGGTTTTCCAATGGCGCATATAATGGTGAGGGCAGCGAAATTTTTGCTGACGGTAAAAAATACGTTGGCAACTACATGGAAGGCGAGTTTCACGGTAAAGGCACATTGCTGAATCCGAACGGGAGTTCTATCGAATCCACGTTTCGCTATGGCAAGCCATACGGTCAGGCTAAACTGACCACTCCGGAAGGCGAAGTCTTCAACGCCCGTTCGAGCGAACCGGGTGTTTGCTACCGGGAAAAAAGTTACCGGGCAACGCAGTGCCCACCTCTGGAAGGCTGGTAATCCGGGAAGGAATCCTACCGCGCGGCCAGTTTAACGAATTCGAGTTTTATTTGATTGAGGTTGTATCATGGCGATCAAGAACGCACTTCTGGTGGATGACTCCAAGGTAGCCCGGTTCGCGCTCAGCAAACTGCTGGAAAACCGGGACATGGACGTCAACATGGCAGGCTCCGCCGAAGAGGCGCTGGATTTTCTCAGCAACAACGGCCGACCTGACGTGATCTTCATGGATCACCTGATGCCCGGCATGAACGGTGTTGAGGCGACCAAAGCGATCAAGGGAAACCCGGACACGGCCGGAATCCCGATTATCATGTGCACCTCGAAGAAATCATCCTCGTTCATGGACGAAGCACGCAACTTTGGCGTGTACAACATCCTCACCAAACCCCCGCATAACGACGGCCTGAATTCACTACTGGATCAGCTCGCAGCGGATGTTGCCAACGACAGTCTGCCGCAGGCACCCGCTTCAGACGAACTGGCCGCGTTTAATCTTGAGATGGAAGAAGACGATCTGCTGGATCTGCCCGACAACGCATCACTACAGGTGTCGCTGAAAGAGGAAGTGCAGACCCTGACCGAAGATGACAGCCAGGATCGTGAGCGCGCCGCCAGCAACCCGCAGGTGGTTCCGCTGACCAGCGACCTGATTGAACAGATCGCCCGTTCCGCCGTGAAAACCCATATCAATAACCGTCTGCACGAACTGCTCAGCAGCCTGTTCGACGAGCAGTATGACCACCTAAAGCGTGTGCTGGACGACAGCGAGCGCAAGCAGCATGACGAATTGTCGGTGCAGCTCACCTCCATTCGCGAACACTTTGAAACCCGGACACAAAGCCTGAAAGACGAAATTGCTGCAGAAGTAAATCTCAGCATGTCACGGGAACTGTCAGACCTGCAGAAAGCCGTAAACACCGGTAGCGGCTTTTCTGCCGATGATATGGCCGAACTGAAAGACCACATCACCAGCGTCCAGACGATCGATACCGAGTTCTGGCAGACGCTTCAGTCCGAAGCCATTCAGCAGGCTCACGATATTTCACGGGAAACCGCTGAAGACATCGCTCAACGCACTATCGACCTCTACGTGCGCCAGCAACGGGCCAGCGCATCGCGCACCTACACGATAGGTCTTGCGGTCAGCCTGAGTATTTTTGCAGTCGGCATCGCATGGCTATCAGGCGTATTTGAACTCTTCTAATACTTCACGTTACAAGGCAGGTCGGTAAGCCGGCCTGCCTGCATTCCGATCAATGCTACAGATAACTCCTCGCACGATTTCAACAAAATCGCCGATTCATGCTGACAACGCATCGCCCCACTCCGTAAGGAGTTTCCACAGTACGCCCGCATCCCTTCGATGACGGGAACCGAGCCAAGCCGCGCCAGAATGCCGCCACCGCGCAACATTCAGATCCGGGTCCTATTTTATCCCCACCCCTAAACATTCACGTCCAGAGCAGGATTTTTGCTAGAATCGCTCTCATTCACAACCCGTCTCCGCCCAATAGAGAATCGCATCGCTCATGAACCAGCTTTTTGTCGACAACCTGACAGTCATTGACTTCGCCTATCTTGATCACCAGCGCGGGCTGGTTGGCGAAAGCTGGATCGTTGATGTTGTGCTGGCAGGCGAACTCGATGAGCAAGGCATGGTCTTCGATTTTGGTTCCGTCAAACGGACCATCAAACAGGTCATTGACGAGCGCGTTGACCATCGCCTGGTAATCCCCACCGGGCAACCCGGCATCCAGATTCAGCAACAGGGAGATGTGTCGGTCGTGGAATGGCCATTGGCCGATGGCAGTGTCATTACCCATCGCTCGCCAGCCGAAGCTATCCTGGCTCTTGATGGCAGCCAAGTCGTGCCCTCGGCTGTGTCCGCGCTGCTGGAGCGCGAGTTGCGCGCCGTACTGCCAGCCAATGTAATCGGTATCGACGTTATTCTGCGCGAAGAAGAAATTGACGGCCCTTACTATCACTATGTCCATGGCCTCAAAAAACATCTGGGAAACTGTCAGCGTATCGCCCACGGCCACCGTTCGCGCATCCAGATCACCCGCGACAATATCCGCGATCACGATCTCGAGAGACACTGGGCCAGAGAGTGGCAGGACATCTATATCGGAACAGAGGATGACATTACCGCGCGGTTCGTTGAAGAGGAGATCAGCTACCTCACGTTCTCCTACGAAGCCAATCAGGGTGAGTTCAGCCTGACCATGCCTCAACAGCGTGTCTATCTGATGGATACCGATACGACCGTCGAGTTGATTGCCGCTCACCTGGCAAACCAGTGCAAGCAACAACACCCCGATGATGAGATCCGCGTGAAGGCATTTGAGGGCGTCGGCAAGGGTGCTATTGCTGCACGCTGATAGCGAAGCATGCCCGGGCGCTTTCTGCGCGCCCGCACGGCCCCCCGGGCCGACCTTTTCTGAAGACATAAAAAAACCGCCCGAATGGGCGGTTTTTTGTGACTGATCCGCAGGACTAGTACGGTTCAGTCTGGAACCTTGCCGATACTGCCGGCACGATTCCGAAGTGGCGTCCCCTAGGGGGTTCGAACCCCTGTTGCCGCCGTGAAAGGGCGGAGTCCTAGGCCACTAGACGAAGGGGACTAGAAAAATTGGTGGAGCCAAGGAGGATCGAACTCCTGACCTCAACGCTGCCAGCGTTGCGCTCTCCCAGCTGAGCTATGGCCCCGTCAACGGAGGCGTATATTAGTGACACCCCCCTATGTCGTCAACCCCTTGCCCTGACTTTTTTCAAGGGAATGACGACATTGCCTTCAAATACCTATGCGTCTGCCTGATTTTCACTCAATGCAGCATATTCTTTTTCTACTCGCTTGGTCTCTTTTTTAGAGAACCCACCCAGCAACTGCAATGCGTGGCGCAAACGGGCACGGGTCATATCCGGACCAAGCTGCGCCATTGAATCCATAACCGACCAGGAATTAGGCGTACCCGCAATGGCAACAAAAACCGGGAACATGAAATCCCCCATTTTAAGCTCCATCGCCTTTGCCAGACCTTTTACGTCGGCAAAGATGTTGTCCTTCGTCCAGTGCCGTTGCGCTTCCAGGCGCCAGAGCGTGAACTGCAGCACTCGCAGCACCTGCCCCTCTTCGAGCTTGTTGTGCCTGAAGCTTTCAGCGGTCAGGTCCAGCATGCCGGCAAACATGAAATTCGCCATCGGGGCGACATCACTGAACACTTCTGCCCTGCCCTTAATGTGTGGCACCAGACCAGCCAACGACTCGCGATTGAACCACCACTGCTGCAGACGATCCATAAAAGCGGCATCGTCCAGATTTTCACGTAACCACAAACCGTTCAGCCAACGCAGCTTTTCAACATCAAATACCGGCCCGCCGAGGGAAACACGCTGGATATCGAAATGATCGATCATTTCCTGCAGCGTGAACTTTTCGCGCTCATCCGGCATCGACCAGCCCATGCGACCCAGATAGTTGAGCACCGCTTCGGGCAGGAAGCCCATACGCTCATAAAAATTGATGCTGGTCGGGTTCTTGCGCTTCGACAGCTTGCTCTTGTCCGGGTTACGCAGCAGCGGCAAGTGGCACAGTACCGGCATATCCCAGCCGAAATACTTGTACAGCAGCTGGTGCTTGGGAGCAGAGTTAATCCATTCCTCACCTCGCAGCACGTGAGTGATCTCCATCAGGTGATCATCGACAACATTAGCCAGGTGGTAAGTGGGCATACCATCGGATTTAAGCAGAATCTGGCAATCGACTTGTGACCACTCGATCTCAACCTTGCCGCGCAGCATATCGTCAATGACGCATACGCCCTCATCCGGCACCTTCATACGGATCACGTGTGCTTCGCCGGCCGCCAACCGCGCTTTCACTTCTTCGGCAGGCAATTCGAGATCACCTTTAATACCGGGATTCAGGCCCTGCGCCTTGCGGTCTTCGCGAATCTGATCCAACTCTTGCGGCGTGCGGAAACAATAGAACGCGTGCCCACTCTCGACTAACTGCTCGGCGTAAGCCCGGTAGTCATCCTTGCGTTCTGACTGGCGGTAAGGACCGTGGGGACCACCAACATCCGGACCTTCATCCCACTCCAGCCCAAGCCAGCGCAGCGCATCCAGAATATCCTTCTCGGATTCACCGGTACTCCGCGCCTGATCGGTATCTTCGATCCGCAGAATGAATTGCCCACCATGCTGACGTGCAAAGCACTGGTTAAACAAGGCAACATAGGCTGTGCCAACGTGCGGATCACCGGTAGGAGATGGCGCAATGCGGGTACGAACGGTCATTAGGATATCCTGTTATGGGAACCGGCCAGAGCTTAGAAAAGGTATTCAGTCACCGGTCGCAATAAATTCGAAGCGCGCATTATAACGTCATGAAAAAGGAATCGCATGACATCAGCACGACAAATACTCCGGATTGAAGTGGCGCTGCCTTCCTCCCGTTATAGAAAAACATCACACTATCGGTTTACTCTAATATTGATACATTATAACATTTCGAAAAATGACAGCGAACAGGACGCATCATGAACCGCTTTTCAGGCTCGGCACTTGCCATTCTTTTAACTCTTGCACTTCTACCCCTACATGCGGTCGCGGCGCCGCTCAAGATCGTGACTTCCATCAAACCGATTACGCTGATGGTTCGCGCCATAGCGCCGGAATCGGCACTGGTGACGACCCTGATCCCTGCCGGAGCAAGCCCTCATACTTATCAGCTACGCCCGTCCGACCGTCAGGCTTTAGCCGATGCTGACCTCATTTTCTGGGTAGGCCCTGATATGGAGCTCTTTCTGGACCGCATACTCAGCAGCACTGAGCTGGCACCCAAATCCCACCAACTGATGAGTGAAATGGTCATAGCCGATGATCAAGAGCATAGGCACCATGATGAACATGAGGATCACGACAGCCATGGTAGCGAAGACGGTCATCATCACAACGGTGTAGACCCGCACATCTGGCTGGATCCTGAGGCTGCATTGGGCATGACGACCATTATCGAGCAGGCTCTGGTCGGCGTCGCCGATGATGCACCCAGCAGCGAAGCGGATGGCATCGCCCAGCGACTGCAGCAGTTTGAAGCTCAGTTGAATGAAAAAGAGACAAAAATCCGCAAGCAACTCACTCAACTGGACGCTGTTGATATCTTTACCTATCACGATGCTTTCCGCCGCTTTGCCGAGCACTACGGCATGACGATAGCAGGCGCACTGACCATTACCCCGGAAAAGACCCCTGGGGCTAAACACATGCAGGACATCCAGAACAGGCTCCACGCGGCGCACCATCCCTGCCTGATGACCGAGCCACAGTTCAACCGGGACTGGTGGCAAAGCCTGTCCGAAGGAATTGATATCACGATCGTGACCTGGGATCCGCTGGCATCGGATATCGCCGACTCGCGCAATGGCTATGTGGAGTTTCAGCAATCGCTGGCCGATGCGGCACTGAAGTGCCTACCAAAGTAGGCTTAGCATCACCGGCATCGTGAACATAGCCAGCAGTGTCTGTCCGCTGATTATCCCGGCCATTAGTGACGCATCACCCCCCAGTTGCCGGGCCAGAATATACGCAGATGATGCTGTTGGCAGCGCTGCCAGCAGAATAACCACTTTTACAATCAGGCCTTCGAGACCGAAAAGCGACGCCAGAGCAGCAGCCAAAACAGGGAACACACACAGCTTGAGCACTGATGAAACCGCAATCGGCATAGAGGCGCCCCGCAGTGCTTTCAATTGCAATCCCGCCCCTACTGTCAACAGCCCCAGAGGCAACGCCATACTGCTAAGCGGGGCAAGGAAACCAACGAGCAATGGGTGAAAGCCCAGCCCGACAAAGCCCCATACAGCACCGGCCAGCGAGCCAATGATCAGAGGGTTGCGGATAATTGTCCCGAAAACAGACCGCCATTGAACCGGCCCCTGCCCTATCACCAGCGCGAACATCAGAATACAGAGCAGGTTAAGCAACGGGATCATGATCGCGATTGCCACAGCAAACAGGGACAATGCCTCGTCACCCAGCAACAAACCGGCGGCCGCCAACCCGACAAAAGTGTTGAACCTCAGACTACCCTGGAACACCGAACTGAAAACTGCGCCCGGCCATTTCCAGAACAGTTGAATAACCACAACCAGCAGCGTCATCACACCCACTAGCGAAAAGACCACAAACAGTAGCTGACCGTAAGCAGATGGCGGTATTGAAGCGGAACCCAGCTTGAACACCAGCATCGCAGGAAAAAGCACGTAGTAGGTAAAGCGCTCCGCCAGCGGCCAGAAACCATCCCCGGGAAAATGCATCCGCCGAAGAAACTGCCCCAACAGTATCAACGCGAAGACCGGCACCAGTGCCTGAAGAACCACATCCACCCGATTTTTCTCCTGCAATCAATCGTTAAACATCACATAGCCGGAACCGTTACGGTGACCCGAAGTTGCCCAGTGTATCAGGTGGCCGCTATTGCCGGGGGCACAGCAGGCTGACACTTTTCGCTCATTTTTTATTCACAGAACAACGCGCTATAATGCCGCCCCTGAAATCGACCCGGGTCGATCAACGCCGTGTTCACCAACCGATACCTGAAGGCAAATGTAATGGCAGTGCCGGATACAAAGAATGCTACCCCCATAGCCTCCGCAGATACGGCACCTTTGAGCCGCCGCTTTTCTGTGGCGCCGATGATGGACTGGACTACCCCGGCCTACCGTTACTTTGCCCGCCTGATCTCACGTCACACATTGCTCTACACTGAAATGGTGACAACCGGCGCGCTGATTCATGGCGATACCGGCCGATTCCTGCGCCACAGCGCAGCAGAGTATCCGCTGGCGCTGCAACTGGGCGGCAGCAAGCCTGATGAGCTGGCGCACTGCGCCGGGCTGGCCGAAGCCTATGGCTTCAGCGAAGTAAACCTCAATGTCGGCTGCCCCAGTGACCGGGTGCAGAACAACATGATTGGCGCCTGCCTGATGGCCCATCCGGACCTTGTTGCGGAAGGCGTCAGCGCCATGCGCCAGGCGACTTCACTGCCCGTCACGGTCAAGCATCGCATTGGCATCGATGGCCGGGAATCATTCGACCAGCTCTGTGAGTTCGTGGAAAAAGTCGCAGCGGCAGGTTGCGAAACTTTCATCGTGCATGCCCGCATTGCCGTACTGGAAGGTCTGAGCCCAAAGGAAAACCGGGACATACCGCCGCTCAAGTACGACTGGGTTTACGCGCTCAAACAACGGTATCCGCAGCTTGAAATCATCATCAACGGCGGCATTCAATCGATGGAAGACACTATCCGGCATCTTGAACAGGTTGATGGCGTAATGGTGGGTCGCGAGGCCTATCACAACCCCTGGATGCTGGCTCAGGTTGACCCGATGCTGTTTGGCACTGACGCACCGCTTGCCAGCAGACACGATGTACTGCGAAGCATGCTCCCCTACATCCGCTCTGAGCTTGAACGCGGCGTGATGCTGGGCCACATTACCCGGCACATTCTGGGCCTGTTCCACGGCTGTGCTGGCGGTAAACAGTTCCGCCGCTACATCAGCGAAAACGCCCACAAAAAGGGCGCCGGGATAGAAGTGGTCGAGAATGCCATGCTCAAAGTTCCCGAAGAAAATGAGCCCGCATCACTGGCCTGCGCGGCAATCTGAGCAGATGGCGGCAAGGTTTTCTTCCGCCGCTGACCCGAACCTGAAAAAAGCGTCATCCTACTGATCACCTTCGTCAATTCCCCGCCCTGTCGCTCTTGTTCAGGCGCGGGCAGATCGCTATTGTAGTCCCAAGGAGCCACATGATGCTGGCACCAAGTAATCTACTGTCAGGACGATAGCCGATATGAGCAATAAACTGGAACAGCTGAAAGCCATGACCACCGTGGTTGCCGATACCGGCGATCTTGAAGCCATTGCGCAGTGGCGCCCGGTCGATGCGACAACCAACCCCTCGTTGCTACTGAAAGCGGCTGACCTGCCAACCTATCGCCCCATGCTTGATGCGGCTATCAATTATGCTCAACAACAGTCCGGCTCGGACATCGAGACCCTGGCTCATGCCACTGATTATCTCGCCGTTCAGGCAGGGCAGAAAATTCTGGAATTGATCCCCGGCGTGGTCTCAACAGAAGTGGACGCACGGCTGTCATTCGACACCCAGGCCACCGTCGACAAAGCGCGCCACCTGATTACGCTATATGACCAGATTGGCGTCGACACCAGCCGGGTGCTGATCAAAATAGCGGCTACCTGGGAAGGTATTCGCGCCGCAGAAATTCTTGAGAAGGAAGGTATTCGCTGCAATCTCACCCTGCTGTTTTCTTTTACCCAGGCAGTCGCCTGCGCCGAAGCGGGGGCCTTCCTGATTTCACCCTTTGTTGGCAGGATTCTGGATTGGCACCTGAAGCAGTCCGGCAAAACCGCCTACCCGGCAGCAGAAGACCCGGGCGTGCTGTCCGTCACCCGCATATACAACTACCTAAAAACCCACAACTACGACACCGTTGTAATGGGCGCCAGCTTCAGGAACACGGGTGAAATCGAACAGTTGGCCGGTTGCGATCGCCTGACAATAAGCCCTGCACTGCTGGAGGAGCTCCAGAACGATAAGGGTGACCTGGCGCGCCAGCTGTCTCCTGAGACTGCCGCTTCTGCTGAATCAAAGCTGATGTTGCCCGAGCGGGATTTCCGCTGGGGTATGAATGAAGATGCGATGGCTACCGAAAAGCTGGCTGAGGGCATTCGCAAGTTTGCCGCTGACCAGATTGAACTGGAGCTGCGCGTACAAAAAATTGCCAAGGTCGCCTGATAATGTTTGATGTATTGAAGAAGATGTTTGGATCGGATAACGGGACAACCCCCGCAAAACCCGATGCCAATCAACTGGCTGTTGCTGCGACGGCACTCATGGTGCAACTTGCCCGGGTTGACTCATCCGAAGATGATATTGAACTGGACACCATTGCCGAGTGCGCAACGCGATCCAAACAGGTTTCCGATACAGAAGCACAAGCGATTGTGGCCGATGCCCGTGCTATCGCTGACGACGCCACCTCCCTCTACGAATTTACCGAGCTGCTGAATGATAACCTTGATCAGCAGGGCAAAGCCGAGATTCTCGAAAGTATCTGGCGAGTTGCTTTTGCCGACGGGCGTATCGACAAGTACGAGGAGCAGTTGATTCGCCGGATTGCGGATCTGCTCCACCTCAACCACCGTGAATACATGGAGTGCCGGCACCGCGCTGAGCAGTCCACTTCCTCCTGAAGGAGATCGACATGCTCGCCATTCTGCACCCTGATACCCAGCTCGATAGCCCTGAGTACAAACACACGCTTGAGTTCCTGAAAAACCTGCCGGGTGTCACCCTGCGCGTTCATGAAATTCAGGGCGCGCAAAAAAAGCTGACTGAGATCTACCTGTTGGGCGATACGAAGTCGCTCAGCAAGGAAGAAATCGCTGCGTTACCGGCGGTTGAACGGGTCATCCGCATCTCTGACGACTACAGGATTCTCGGGCGCCATCATGACGAACAACGTCAGACCGGCTTCACCTACAATGGCGTGCATTTCGATCAGGATAACCTGCACGTATTTGCGGGCCTGTGTGCCGTCGACAATGCCGAGCATGTCGATACCATGATGCGGGCACTGGCCGAACACGGTCAGGTATGCACCCGGATGGGGGCTTACAAACCCCGCACCAATCCTTACTCCTTTCAGGGGCACGGCAAGGCCTGCCTGCCTTATGTTTTCGAAAATGCCGGCAAACACGGCATCAAAGTGGTCGCCATGGAAATCACCCATGAGAGCCACATCGAAGAAATTGACACCTGCCTCGAAAAGCTCGGACGCCCCACCGGCGTTATGCTGCAGGTTGGCACCCGCAACACGCAGAACTTCGAGTTACTGAAAGCTATCGGTCGCCAGCGGGAGTACCCGGTGCTCCTGAAACGCGGCTTTGGCATCACCCTGAACGAGTCTCTGAACGCGGCGGAATATCTGGCCAGCGAAGGCAATGCCAACGTTATATTCTGCCTTCGGGGCATGAAAACCGAAGCCGGACTACCCCATCGCAACATGGTCGACTTTGCCCATGTACCGACGGTCAAACGCCTGACCCGGATGCCCGTTTGTGTAGATCCTTCGCATTCAGTCGGTAACCGTGATCTCGCGCCCGATGGCATATCAGACGTCATGCACGCAACGGCTCAAGGCGTTATCGCAGGTGCCAACATGGTATTGGTGGATTTCCACCCGAAGCCGGAGAAAGCGCTTGTGGATGGCCCACAGGCACTGCTGATGGATGAACTTCCCTACTTCCTGGAAGATATTTCGCTGTGTCATGATACCTGGCGCAAACGCGAACAGATTTACCAGCGCGCCAAAGGCTGAGTTCCGCAGGAAACGCTCAGGGGCTTCTGCGAAATGACACCAGCAACCACCAGATCACTTTTCCCGTCAGGGCGACAGGTTTAACAGGCAATGATTATATACGGACACCGAGGTGCCAGAGGCGAAGCTCCCGAGAATACCCTCCCAGGCTTCAAGGCTGCCTACAGCAATGGCATCCGACATTTCGAACTGGACATACTGCTATCAGGCGATGGCATCCCTGTCGTTAATCATGACACCACAACTGATCGCACGACCGGCGTCAGCGGCAAAGTTGGCAATATGACCGCCAATGCGCTTTCGGAACTGGATGCCCGCAAGAACACAACGCCATGGTCGCGCCCCTGCGGCATACCGACGTTGCAGGAAGTGTTCGACGTGTGCCCTGATTTCCAGCATCTTCAGCTGGAAGTCAAACCGGATCAGCAGCAGCGGATGAACATCCTCTGCAACCGCCTTGTGGAGCTTATCCAGCGCAACCACTGGCATGAGCGGGTTACCATCACGTCGTCAGACAGCTGGTTCCTGAGGGAAGCCAAACGACGTGACCGTCACTTGAAAACCGGCCTTGTGTTCGACAAGCGCTTTCCGAACCCGGTAAAAAGCGCCATCAAACTGGGCTGCGACTACCTTTGCCTCAACTCCCGACTATGCTCAACCGCTGTCGTCGAAGCTGCCCACAAGGCATCTTTACATGTGTCTGTCTGGACGGTAAACCGCATACACGACATGCTCGAACTGGAAAAAATGGGCGTGGACAGCATCATCACCGACTACCCCACCAGCACCCTCATGTACTTTGACAACCGTCCGGGCATCGCCGGCTCACGCATGCCCAAGCGCGTTGAGAAAGACCCTGAGAGCATCACAGGAACAACCACAACGAGCTAACCGCTAGCCCTGTCAGTTGGCCAGAAACAACAATGCCCCGGCACACTGAGTGTGCCGGGGCATTGTTTATTGCAGGTAAGCGATTGCCATAGCTCTGGCGAAATCCAGAGGATCAGAAAATACGGTTAAGACCATTCAACGCCGCTACCCGATATGCTTCAGCCATCGTTGGGTAGTTGAACGTCGTGTTGATGAAATAGTTCAGTGAATTCGCTTCACCTTCCTGGTTCATAATAGCCTGACCGATGTGAACAATTTCTGCCGCCTGGTCACCGAAGCAGTGAATACCCAGAATCTGGCGGGTTTCGCGATGAAATAGTATCTTCAACATTCCTACCGCTTCACCGGTAATCTGAGCTCGAGCCAGATCCTTGAAAAAAGCCTGCCCCACTTCATAAGGCACTTTTGCTTCCGTCAGCTCGCGCTCTGTTTTACCTACCGAGCTTATCTCCGGAATCGTATAGATCCCGGTAGGCACATCCGACACATAGCGGAAATAATCATCTCCCACCAGATCAGACGACGCTGACCGCCCCTGATCATAGGCTGCACTGGCCAGACTCGGCCAACCAATGACATCACCAACAGCGTAGATGCCGTCAACCGAGGTCTGATAGTGCTCATTCACAGCCAGCTGACCGCGCCCGTTAGGCTCCAGACCCACACTTTCAAGGTTCAGCTTGTCAGTGTTACCGCTACGCCCGTTGCACCACAGAAATGCATCGGCACGGATTTTCTTACCAGACTGAAGACTCAGAATCACACCGTTATCGTCACCCTCAACGGATTCGTACTGCTCGTTATGACGAACCAGAACACCGTTATTGCGCAGGTGATAACTCAGTGCATCAGAGATTTCGTCGTCCAGGAATGACAGCAAACGGTTACCGGGGTTAATCAAATCAACCTTGACGCCCAGACCGGCAAAGATCGAAGCATACTCACTGCCGATGACACCCGCGCCGTATATGATCAGCGTGCGAGGCGTGTGGGACAGTTTGAGGATCGAATCGCTGTTATAAATCCGGTGATGTCGAAAGTTAACATCAGGCGGCAAATAAGGGCGAGAGCCAGTGGCAATCACCACTGTTCGGGCATGAAGTACGTCATCACCTTTACCGCCTTTTACCTCTACCCTGTTGGCATCGAGAAAAGAGGCGCGTCCGCCGTACAGGTCCACCCGGTTGCGGGCGTAAAACTGGGTGCGAAGCTTGACCTGCTTGCCCATGACCTTTTCAGCGTTCTGCAATACACGGGGGAAAGAGAACCAACGCGGCTCGCCGATATCCCGGAACATCACATTGGTATTAAAGGTAATAATCTGTTTGACGGAATGTCTGAGCGCCTTGGACGGAATGGTTCCCCAGTGTGTGCAGTTACCGCCAACAGTGGGTTTGTCTTCAACGACCGCCACCCGCTTGCCATGCTTGGCCGCGTTCATTGCCGCGCCCTCGCCTGCAGGGCCGGCGCCGATGACGACAACGTCGTAATGATGTTCTGCCATACGCGCAGTGACTCCTTATCTCCGTCGCAAATTGACTATCATGTAATTACCAGGCGGGGACGCTACCGGCGATGCAGTTGGCCACAACTCCCTGGCGAGAGTGGACGGGGTCAGCTCGCGTCTTTATCGGCGTTATAGGCCAGAGACTCAGCATTCTCAGGTTTCGCGGCCAACGCTGCCACGCGCTCATTCTCTTCTTCGCACTTCTTGTCATCACCCCCGCAAATATCGCAGGCGCCAACCATTCCCAGCGCTCCGATACCGCCACAGGTACCACTGATCGGCTTACGGCCCATCAGTACGCCAATGGACATACCGGCAAGCAGAATACCGACAATCAGAAAAACCAGAAGAAACGTACCCATAACGTACCTCCGTTTATTGCATCAGATAAGAGGAAAAGGCCGGCGTATAGCGCGTTTCAAAGCCTTTATCACTCCTGTAAACAAAGTATGCGGCGATATCGTGCCTGACTGCAAACTCGTAGCCGCGTTTTTCACCCTTCACATTCAAAGCCGTCGCCATGGCATCAGCCGTCATGCAATCGTCGCTAATTACGGAAACCGACGCCAACTTGTGAGTAATCGGGCGACCGGTCGACGGATCAATGGTATGGGAATAGCGCTTGCCGTTCGATTCGTAATAGTTCCGATAGTCGCCGGACGTCGCCATGGATTTATTCTCCAATGCGACAATGCTTTGTACCGTTTCAGCCTCGGATACAGGCTTCTCGATCGCAAGCCGCCAGACTTCGCCTGATGGCTTCTTGCCGCGAGAGCGAACTTCGCCCCCGATCTCAACCAGATACGACTCGATGCCCTGAGCCTCAAGGTAGTGGCCAACCGCATCAACGCCAAACCCCTTGGCAATGGCTGACATATCGAGATAAAGCTTCTCACGGGATCGGATAGCATGAGGCGACGTCTGCAACTCAAGCTTCTGGTAGCCGGTTTCAGCCAACCTTTTGGCTAGCAAATCCGGGTCAGGCACCTTGTCCGGACGCGCTTCCGGGCCAAAACCCCAGAGATTCACAACCGGACCAATCGTGATATCAAAGGCGCCGTCACTGAGTTCACTGATCCGCCGGGACTCTTTCAATACCGTGTAGAAAGAGTCGGAAACAGGGAACCAACGGTCACCATCGGCGCGCTGATTAAAACGGGAAAGTTCCGAATCATCACGCCAGGTCGACATTGATGCATCTACGTCTTCCAGCTCATCGATAATCCCGCCGGCGATCGCCTCCATTCGCTCCTTGTCGTCAGACATCACCACCTTTACGTGGTATTGAGTACCGAATACCGGACCACTGATTTCCCAGATTTCTTCATCAGGCTGAAACGAACAGCCCGCCAGGGCGGCGATGCTGAACAGCATCACTACCAAGGCGGGCCGGATCATGCAGGATTTCATGCGGTTAAATTAGCCCCCGAAGTCATCCAGCATAATGTTTTCGTCTTCCACACCCATGTCTTTCAGCATCTTGATAACAGATGCGTTCATGATCGGTGGCCCGCACATGTAGAACTCGCAATCTTCAGGTGCAGGATGGTCCTTGAGATACTGATCGTACAGGACATTGTGGATAAACCCTGTCGGGCCTTCCCAATTGTCATTCGGCTGTGGATCAGACAGGGCAACATGCCACTCGAAGTTATCATTGTCCTTCGCCAGGTCATCAAAATCTTCGACGTAGAACATCTCGCGCACGCTACGGGCGCCGTACCAGAAGCTGATTTTCCGGCTCGAGTTCAGACGCTTAAGCTGATCAAAGATGTGCGAGCGCATCGGCGCCATACCGGCACCACCACCCACAAATACCATTTCCGCTTCGGTCTTCTTGGCGAAGAATTCACCAAACGGACCGAATACAGTGATCTTGTCACCTGGCTTGAGGTTAAAGACGTAGGAGGACATCAGGCCTGGCGGATGATCGGTTCCCGGCGGCGGTGTCGCCACACGGATATTGAACTTGAGAACGCCTTTCTCTTCCGGGTAGTTGGCCATGGAGTAGGCACGGATGACCTCCTCCTTATTGACCGCCTTGAAACGCCAGAGATCGTGCTTGTCCCAATCTTCGCGGAACTCCTCTTCGATATCGAAGTTCTTGTAATCGATATCGTATTCGGGGCATTCCAACTGAACATAGCCGCCTGCCCGGAAGTCCACTTCTTCGCCCTCGGGAAGCTCAAGTACCAGTTCTTTGATGAAAGTCGCAACGTTGTGGTTGGACTGAACCGTGCATTCCCATTTCTTGACGCCGAAGAACTCTTCCGGCACTTCTATTTTCATGTCCTGCTTGACCGGTACCTGGCAGGACAGACGCCAGCCTTCACGCTCCTCGCGGTTGGTGAAGTGAGTCTTCTCCGTAGCCAGCATAGAGCCGCCACCGTCGATCACCTTGCACTTGCACTGCGCACAAGTGCCGCCACCGCCACAGGCAGACGACAGGAAAATGCCGTTGCCTGCGAGAGTGTTAAGCAGTTTCCCGCCAGCTTCGGTAGACACCGTGTGCTCAGGGTCGTCGTTGATCTCAATCGTTACCGCGCCGGTACTTACCAGCCGTGAACGCGCTGCCAGAATCACCGCCACGAGCGCAAGCACGATGACGGTAAACATGACCACGCCGAGAATAATTTCTGTATTCATGGTCTCGCCTTAATCGTTAATTACCGTGGTCCGGTTGATTTACAGTGAAATCCCGGAGAAAGACATAAAGCCCAGCGACATCAGGCCAACCGTGATAAAGGTAATACCCAGGCCACGCAGGCCTTCAGGCACATCGCTGTACTTCAGCTTTTCCCGGATACCCGCCAGCGCGACAATTGCCAGCGCCCAGCCAAGACCAGCACCAAAACCATAAACAAGACTTTCACCAAAAGTGTAGTCCCGCTCAACCATAAACAGTGACGCGCCCATGATCGCGCAGTTAACCGTGATCAGTGGCAGAAACACGCCCAAAGCGGCATAGAGCGCAGGGATATACTTGTCCAGTACCATTTCCATGATCTGAACGATCGCCGCGATTACGCCGATATAGGTCAGCAGGCCAAGGAAGCTGAGATCAACTTCAGGCAAACCAGCCCAGGCCAGTGCACCCTCGCGCAGCAGGCCGTTATAGATCAGGTTGTTCACCGGCACAGTGACTGTCAGTACCACGACTACCGCGATACCCAGACCAATGGCGGCTTCAATCTTCTTGGAAATCGCCAGGAAGGTACACATCCCCAGGAAGAACGCCAGCGCCATGTTTTCAACAAACACGGCCTTCAGGATCAGACTGATATAGTGTTCCATCAGAACGCCTCCCGGGTCTTGTGGCGGGACATTTTGTAATCAGCCTCTTCAACCTGATCGCCTTTCCAGGCCCGCAGGCCCCAGATCGACAACCCGATGATGAAGAAGGCACTCGGTGGAAGCAGCATCAAGCCATTTGGCTGGTACCAACCGCCGTCATTGACGACCGGCATCAGGGTAATGCCGAATAGCGAACCCGAGCCCAGCAATTCACGGAAAAAGGCAATGACGATCAACATGATCGAGTAGCCCAGCCCGTTACCCACACCGTCAAGGAAACTGAGCACCGGCCCGTTCTGCATTGCAAAGCCTTCTGCACGGCCCATTACAATACAGTTGGTGATGATCAGGCCAACAAATACCGAAAGCTGCTTACTGATTTCGTAGGCAAACGCTTTCAGAATCTGGTCCACCACGATAACCAGTGACGCGATAATCGTCATCTGAACGATGATCCGGATGCTGTTCGGGATCTGGGATCGCACTACCGAGACAAACATGCTGGAGAAAGCGGTTACCGCAATGACCGACGCACACATAACCAGTGTGACGTTCAGGCTGCTGGTTACCGCCAGCGCCGAACAGATACCGAGGATCTGCAGGGCGATAGGGTTATTATTGAAAATCGGTTCGAAAAGAACCTGCTTGGCAGTCACTTCAGCCACGATCAGACCTCCCCTTCACGAAGTTTATTGAGGTACGGTGCGAAGCCACGCTCACCCATCCAGAAGTTAACCAGATGCTGTACACCGCGACTGGTCAGCGTCGCGCCCGAAAGCGCATCAACCTTGTGCTCACTGTTGGGGGCGCTGGCATCTACGCCACCCTTGACCAGCTGAATCAGCGGTTCGCTCTTGTCTTCACCATAGACCTTTTTATCAGGCCACTGGCTTTTCCACTTTGGATTATCGACTTCACCACCGAGCCCCGGTGTTTCGGCGTGAGAGTAAAAGCCCAGACCTTCAATGGTATTGGCATCTCCCTTAAGCGAAACGAACCCATACAACGTGGACCAGAGACCATATCCGTGGATCGGTAGCACAACGCGCTGTAGCTCGCCGTCCTTTTCCAGCACAAACACCTTGGCCACATTGGCCTGGCGCTTGATACCCGCAGGATCATTTGAGGAGTTCAATTTCTCTGATAGCGCCGGATCCGCAGCAGCACGACGTTGATCGTAGCTCATCGCGTCCTTTGCCTGAACGCTTGCAGGATCGACATATTCGCCGGTCTTCAGATCAACCAGCTTTACTTCAAAACGCTGGAATTCATGTTCAATATCATCTGCCGTAGCACCCGGCTCAAGCATCCCGGCTGCCGCAAGGATGTTGGTTTTCATGTCCAGATTGCGGTTAGTGACCTGGGCCGGCTTGAGAATAACGGCGGCCGCAGACACCACCACTGAACAGACGATGCACAATGCAAGCGCGACAGTAAGTGTTCTAAGAGCAGTCTCTTTGCGTTTAGCCACGAGCGAGCCTCCGTTTGATATTGGCCTGCACGACGAAATGATCCATCAGCGGCGCAAACAGGTTGCCGAACAGAATCGCCAGCATGATCCCTTCCGGGAAGGCCGGGTTAACCACACGGATAAGTACCGTCATAAGGCCAACAAGGATACCGAACGTCCACTTGCCGGTGTTGGTCATGGCCGACGATACGGGATCTGTCGCCATGAACATCATGCCGAACGCGAAGCCACCCAGAACCAGGTGCCAGTGCGGAGGCACAGCAAACATGGGGTTGGACTCAGAGCCGATTGCGTTCATCAGCAACGATGTCGCAATCATGCCAATCATCACACCACCCACGATGCGGTAGGAGGCGATCTTCATCATCAGCAGCACACCGCCGCCGATCAGAATGGCCAGTGTGGAGGTTTCACCGATAGACCCCTGAATCGTGCCCAGGAATGCCGAAGTCCAGCTGACGGACTGCTGAACAACTTCCAGGCCAGCAACGGCCGCTTCACCCAGAGGTGTTGCGCCGCTGAAACCATCGATAGCTGTCCAGACTGTATCCCCTGACATTTGCGCAGGATAGGCAAAATAAAGGAATGCACGACCACTCAGTGCCGGGTTCAGGAAGTTCTTGCCAGTACCGCCGAATACTTCCTTGCCAATCACCACACCAAAGGTAATACCCAGAGCCACCTGCCACAGTGGAATGGTCGGTGGGCAGATAAGGGCAAACAGGATGGAGGTGACGAAGAAACCCTCGTTAACCTCATGACGACGCACCGTAGCAAACAGGACTTCCCAGAAGCCCCCCACGATGAATGTCACTGCATAGACCGGAACGAAGTAGGCTGCACCGTAAATCAAATTGTCCCAGATGCTATCGGGATCATTTCCTGCCAGTGCAGAAATAAAGGCAGTGCGCAGACCACCGTCGCCCATCAGGGCATCCGGATTGCTGAGCAGGAAGTTATTGGCCTGATAGCCAATATTCCACATACCAAAGAACATCGCCGGCCAAACGCAAAGCCAGACTGTGATCATAATGCGCTTCAGGTCTACACCATCGCGCACATGAGCAGTCGTGGACGTTACCTTGCCCGGTGTGTAGAAAATTGTATCGACCGCTTCGTACAACGCATACCAGCGCTCGTACTTGCCACCTTTTTCAAAGTGGTGCTCGATACCATGGAGGAACTCTTTCAATGCCATGCGATTAGCCCTCGATCTCAATGCGGGTCAGGTTCTGACGGAGAATGGGGCCGTACTCGTACTTACCAGGGCAAACAAAGGTGCACAGTGCCAGATCTTCTTCGTCCAGCTCCATGCAACCCAGCTTCTGCGCCATTTCGGTATCGCCCACGATCAGCGAACGCAGCAATTGAGTCGGCAGGATATCCAGCGGCATCACTTCTTCATAGGACCCTACTGGCACCATCGCCCGCTCACTACCGTTGGTGGTTGTTGTGAAATCAAACAACTTACCGGCAGCCAGCTTTGACAGGTAGATATTCAGCTTGGAGAACTTACGGGTACCCGGCGACAGCCAACCCATAAATTCGCGCTCAGTGCCCTCTTCGAGCAGACTGATCTGGTTGGCGAAACGCCCCAGATACGCACACGGCCCGCGGCCAGTCCGGCCACCAAAGACGGAGCCCGAGATCGCTCTGACATCGGTTGCAGAATCAAACTCGCCTTTGAGCAGCTCGTCCAGATTCGCACCCACACGAGTGCGGACCAGGCGAGGTTTGGTCGCTTTAGGGCCTGCAATGGCAACAATGCGCTCAACCGGCACTTCACCAGTGATAAACAGGCGCCCAATTGCCATCACATCCTGATAGCCAATAGACCAGACAACCTTGTCACCTGCAATCGGATCAAGGTAGTGGATATGAGTGCCCGTGTTACCGGCAGGATGGACGCCATCGAACTGTTGCACTTCGATCTGATCAACTTTGGGTACTGAAACGCCCGACTCCGGCTTGCCGCAGACAAACACCTTGCCATTGGTCAATTTGGCGATAACAGCGAGGCCGTTCTCGAACGACGCAGGATCATCTTTGATGATAACGGTGGGATCAGCGGCCAGCGGGTTTGTATCCATAACCGATACAAATATTGAGTGAGGCGCAGTATCGATCGCAGGAACTTTGCTGTAAGGGCGCGTTTTGAACAGCGTCCACAGACCAGACTCGACCAGGTTATCCACCACCTGCTGGCGTTCCAGCGACGCAAGCTGTGAGGCCTCGTAGCGGGCGAAAGTTTCGGCGTCATCCTGATCGTCCATCTCGATCACGACAGACTGAAACACACGGCGCTCACCGCGGTTAATGACTTTCACAACACCGGCGGCCGGTGAGGTATAGCGTACACCCTCGGTCTTCTTATCCGTAAACAGCAGCGAGCCGCGCTTGACGCGTTCTCCTTCCTGAACCGCCATGGTCGGCTTCATACCGTTATAGTCAAATCCGATGAGCGCTACGTTGCGCACAGGGTTGGCTTCGGTAATCTTTTGTTCAGGAGCGCCACTGATGGGAAGATCCAGGCCTTTTTTGATCTTAATCATTAGCCCCATCCAATCATCAGAAACTTTTAGTTGGATTTTTTACGTCTGACGAATTATTTCAACCATTACCGAAATCAAAAGAAAATAGCCTTCAGGACCGGCGTTATCAGGTTACTGATGGAAATCCGGCAGCAATGGCAAGATGAAATTTTGGCAATCAGACGCACCTAAAATCGCGCCAATTATAGAGAGTCAGGCGGTTTATTTCCACCAGAACGACGGATACTTTATGCGTAGACACCCCTACAAAATGCCAGTATCAGTCCATCAAAACACCAAAAAAAACGCCCCGCAAGCACTCAGGCCAGCGGGGCATTTTTTTTGAATCGACCAGACCGGAACATGGCCCAGGTCGGTATTTTAGCGAACTCGCGCCGGATAGATCGGGTAGTTCACGCCAGCCATCTGGTTGACCACGCGAATAACCTGCGCACTGTATCCCGCTTCGTTGTCGTACCAAACATAGAGGATCAGGCGCTTGCCGTTTGCGATCGTCGCCTGCGCATCAACGATGCCAGCATGTCGGGAGCCCACGAAGTCGGTAGACACCACCTCCGGTGAGTTCACGAAATCGATCTGCTTCTGCAACTCGGAGTGCAGCGCCATCTCGCGCAGGTAATCGTTAACAGCCTCGACATTGACATCCTTTTCCAGGTTCAGGTTCAGGATTGCCATGGAGACGTTCGGCGTCGGAACCCGAATCGCGTTACCGCTCAACTTACCCTTCAGTTCAGGCAGCGCTTTGGCGACGGCTTTCGCAGCACCTGTCTCGGTAATTACCATGTTCAGTGGCGCACTGCGTCCGCGACGCTGCCCCTTGTGGTAGTTGTCGATCAGGTTCTGGTCATTGGTGTAGGAGTGAACCGTTTCTACGTGACCGTCGATAATGCTGAATTCATCATGGATAGCTTTCAACACTGGGGTGATAGCATTAGTCGTACAAGAGGCCGCTGACAGGATACGGTCGTCATTGGTGATTTCACCGTTGTTGATCCCGTAAACGATGTTCTTGATATTGCCCTTGCCCGGCGCCGTCAACAGAACCCGTGACACACCTTTGGACTTCAGATGAAGGCCAAGACCCTCCTCGTCACGCCACTTACCGGTATTGTCGATCACGATCGCATTGTTGATGCCGTAATCGTTGTAGTTAACCTTGTCCGGCCCATCGGAGTAGATCACCTTGATAAAGTTACCATTGGCAATCAGAGCGCAGTTTTCCTCGTCAACCGTGATGGAACCGTTGAAAGGACCATGAACGGAATCGCGACGCAGCAGGCTGGCACGCTTTTCCAGATCATTGTCAGCGCCACCCTGGCGTACAACGATGGCACGCAGGCGCAGGTTGTTTCCGCCGCCGGCTTTCTCAACCAGAATACGCGCCAGCAAGCGGCCGATACGACCAAAACCGTAAAGCACGATATCCTTGGTGCCGTTTTCCGCGTCTTCCTGAGATTCTTCAGAATGCTTGCCAATCACATCTGGGATTTCATCGCGCAGGAACTGCTCAACAGTGCGGTCGCCACCCTGCTCCATAAAACGGACGGTCAGCTTGCCGATGTCGATATGAGCGCGCCCCAGATCCAACCGGTCCAGCGCTTCCAGCAGCGGCAATGTATCGCACACTGACAATTCACTGTTCTCGACCTGGCGCACAAACCGGTGAGCGCGGAGGATACCGATCACAGACTGGTTAATGATCGCCCGGCCGTACACTGAAGTAACCACGTTGTTCTTCCGGTACAGGCGGCCGATCAGGGGAATCATTGCCTCGGCAATTGATTCTCGCTTGGTCCAGTCGGACAGGTGCTCGTTCATCTGTTCGTGACTCACGCGTAAACCTCTAAAGTTAGCTCTGGATTGGCGGACGCCAGATACTCGGCCGCCCCGATAAAATGGGCGCTTATTATCCAATTTAAAAAACGCCGGAACAAGCCCATTGCGTGGACTTAACGTGAACGCGTCATGACAGCGCATAACACGACCGTTAGAATGACCGACCATTTAGCTTAACGAAGCCAGTCGGCACACCGCCCCGCGGGACGTGAAAGCCGGCACACTTAATCGACTCAGGATTGCGTATACGTCATGACCCAGGCCGCTGCAGACCGCTTTCTTATCGCTCCGGCAATGCCCGAACGCCCTTCAGACCACAACATCTGGAGTGGCCTGCATGGCAGCAGCCAGGCATTGGCGATCTGTGAAGCCGCGCAGACACACGCCGGCCTGACCCTGATTATCACCACCTCCACGGATGAAGCGATCCGCCTGGAACAGGCGCTGCGCTTCTTTCTCGGCCTGCCACCGGACGACGATCTGGCAGCGACCGCTTCGCAGGGGCTGGAACTGCTATCGCTGCCGGACTGGGAAACCCTGCCGTACGATATGTTCTCGCCCCACCAGGACATTATTTCCCGACGCATCAGGACACTTCATCGGCTACCACGCACGCAACGCGGCCTGCTCGTCGTGCCCGCCAGAACTCTGTTGCACCGCCTGGCACCACCATCGTTCCTGCAAGGCAATACGCTGCTACTGGAAATCGGTCAAACCCTGGACATTGCAACCTGGCGCCACCAGCTGGAATCCGCCGGTTATCGCCATGCCGAGAACGTCTATGAGCATGGCGAGTACGCCGTGCGCGGGGCGATTCTCGATATCTTCCCGATGGGCGCCACTCTGCCTTATCGCATCGACCTGTTTGACAATGAAATCGAGACACTGAGAACTTTCGATCCCGAATCCCAGCGCTCGATTGATCGTATTGAGCGGATCGAACTCCTGCCTGCCAACGAATTCCCCTGGCATAAAGAAGCGCGTTCAGCCTTTCGTAACCGCTGGTTCGAGCACTTCCCTCGGGCCGACAAGGATGCCCCTATCTACCGGGATGTCAGCCAGGGAATCACACCGCCGGGCATTGAGTATTACCTGCCGCTGTTTTTCGACGATACAGCGACCCTGTTTGACTACCTCCCTGCACAGACCCGCGTCTTCACTTCCGCGGGCCTGGAAGATGCCATTGATCACGCTCGCGAGGAAGCCGAGCTGCGTTACGAGGATCGACGCCACGACCTGATGCGCCCCATCCTGGAGCCGCGCCTGTTGTTTATGGCGAAGGAAGAGTGCTTCGGCCAGATCAAGCAGTTTCCGCGGGTAACCGTTCACGCCGATCCGGTCGGCGCCGGAGCGCGAGAAACAACGTGCGATACCCAGCCACTGCCCGCAATTGCCATTGACGGTAAAGCCAGCGATCCGGCACGACGCCTGAAAGCGTTTGTCTCGGACTTCGGCGGCCGGATATTACTGTGCGTCGAGTCCGCAGGCCGGCGCGAGGCGCTGATTGACAATCTGACCGAGTTCGGTGTCCGGCCGACGCCAACGGAAAGCTGGAAAGCGTTTGTGGCGAGCGACACCCCTCTGGCGATTACCGTGGCACCGCTGGAAGCCGGGCTTCAGATGAACGCGCACCGGATCGCGCTGATCACCGAAACGGAACTCTACGGCGAGCGGGTGCTGCAGCAGCGTCGAAGGGAGAAGCCTACCGAACTCAATGACGCCGGCTACCGTGATCTTTCCGAACTGCGTATTGGCTCGCCAGTGGTTCACATCGATCACGGTGTCGGGCGCTATCAGGGCCTCCAGACCATTGCCGTTGATAGCGACAATGCCGAGGAGTTTCTGACTCTCGAATACGCCAACAATGCAAAGCTATACGTCCCGGTTGCCAGCCTCCACCTGATCTCTCGTTATGCAGGTACCGACAATGAGCTGGCGCCGCTGCACAAGTTGGGCACCGATCGTTGGAGCCAGGCGAAGCAGAAAGCGCTAGAGAAAATCCGCGACACCGCAGCAGAACTGCTCGACGTATACGCACGCAGGGAAGCCCGCAAAGGATTTGTGTTTGAACATCCCGGCGAGGCCTACCGCGCATTCTCCGCTGGATTCCCTTTCGAGGAAACACCGGATCAACAGGTCGCCATTGAAGCGGTCCTCGAGGACATGACCAGCGAACAACCGATGGACCGACTGGTGTGTGGCGACGTGGGCTTTGGCAAAACCGAAGTCGCCATGCGGGCTGCGTTTATCGCGACTTTTTCCGGCAAGCAGGTTGCCGTGCTGGTCCCTACAACCCTGCTCGCCCAGCAACATTATGAATCCTTCCGGGACCGCTTTGCTGATACCGCCGTTAACGTCGAGTTGCTGAGCCGCTTCAGAAGCAGCAAGCAAACCAGCCAAACACTCGAAAACGCAAGTGCCGGCAAAGCCGATATCGTGATTGGCACTCACAAACTGATTCAGAGCGATGTCCGGTTCAAGAACCTGGGGCTGGTCATCATTGATGAGGAACACCGGTTTGGCGTCCAGCAAAAGGAAAAGCTAAAGGCCTTGCGGGCCGAGGTCGATATGCTGACGCTGACGGCCACCCCCATCCCCCGAACGCTCAACATGGCAATGGGGCATCTGCGTGACCTGTCGATTATCGCCACCCCGCCGGCTC
>TARA_R100001440_G_scaffold25353_2_pt1 | contig 54979 bp, 51 predicted proteins | sample TARA_R100001440 | Tara Oceans TARA_R100001440 (sample SAMEA2622112) | marine metagenome | biome: marine biome (ENVO:00000447); feature: surface water layer (ENVO:00002042); material: "saline water (ENVO:00002010), including plankton (ENVO:xxxxxxxx)" | depth 5 m
TGCACCAGATAGGACAGAATCAATGGTGCCGGCAGGTACTGAGACAAGGCGCCGGCCAGCATCGGGCCCAGGCCCAGCCCGCCCATATTGGCGGCAGTCGCAAAAAAGGTCGCCCGCTGACGCCAATGGGGTGGTGCCAGTTCGATCACCGCAACCGTGGCAGTACCGGTAAATATTCCGGCGGAAATGCCGGACAGCACCCGACCCACCAGAATCATCGTCAGCCCGTCTGCCTGCCAGAACACGATGTCGCTGATGACCGAACACACCAGTCCGGCGAGCAGCAGCGGCCGGCGGCCCAGCTGATCGGACCAGCGACCGGTGACGATCAGCGCGCCGATGACCCCTACCGCATAAGCCGCGAAGATGATCGTAATCATCAGTTGGGAGAAACCGAACCTGTCCTGATAAATCGGGTACAGCGGCGTCGGCATGGTGGTGCCGATCATGGTGACGCTGAAGGCGAGCGCAACACCGAAGAAGAGCAGGAGCCTCGGTAATTGGCGCGAGTCGGATGACGGCATGATGGATATCCAGTGGGCAGTGCAGGCGTAAACAGTTGAATGACACGCGTGGTCACGCGCCATCCTAAAGCCTGTGCTCAGTGATACCCAGCAAAGAATTGCCCGAGGTCATGTTGCACGCCCTGACGTGCCCCGAATTTCCGGGCCGGTGCAGTCAGGACGCAAGGTCAGATGCCGGCATACCAAGCATAGCCGTTGTCTTCCCAGTAGCCGCCTTTGCCACCATAGATACCGGCAAAGCTCTCCACAACCTCTATTGCCATCACGTACTTGGCCATCTTGTAGCCCAACTGACGCTCTACCCGCAGGCGCAGTGGCGCCCCGTTGGCTATGGGCAAGGTCTCCCCATTGAGTTCATAAGCCAGCAACGTCTGGGGATGGACAGCATCCTCCATATCGATGCTTTCATAGTAGGGCGATTGGGATGAGCCGTAGAGATCGGCGCAGTGGAACACCAGAAAACGTGCGCCAGGCAGGGGCTGGACCTGTTCCAGTACCGCGCTCAGTTTTGCGCCACGCCACTGGCCGATTGCACTCCAGCCTTCGACACAATCGTGGCGGGTAATCTGGGTGCGGGAGGGCAAGGCTTTGAGAGCCCCGAGGTTGTAGGACCTGGGGTTTTTCACCTGGCCACCTACCTCCAGCACATAGTCACGGAAGTTGTTGTCTGCGAGTGCCCGGTACTCAGCATTGCGTGGATCGGTGCTCCCGTTCGCCCTGAAAGAGGGAGAGATATCCTCAGGCGCGAACTCCTTCGCCATGGCCTTGCGCGGGGTAACGGCATGTTGAATGGTGTTGCTCAGGGTTTCGCCCGTGCCCAGAACATTTTTGAACCAGGGTGCGCGCGAAATGTCGTCGCAGCCGGTCAGCGCCAGCATGCTGCCGGTGCCCAGCAAGCCTTTCAGCACGCGACGGCGGCTATCATCAGTCATGAAAGTTCTCCCGGGTTTTGGATGCTTCAGTGCTTTCAGATGCGTCGGCGCGATAATGAAAACGGCCAGTAATCATGGAGCGCAGGTTGTTCCAGGGGCCGGTGACAATGACTTCAAAGAGGTGAATAAACACAAACAGCACGAATCCGGACGCCGCCAGAAAATGCAGGCTACGTGCCGACTGGCGGCCGCCGAAGAACGTCAGCACGTCGCCCATCACGGTGTTCATGCGCGGTGACATGCACAGGCCGGTGACAACAATAAGACCACCCAGCCCGAAGATAACAATCAGGTAGGCCAGTTTTTGCAGAATGTTGTAGCGGGTGGCGGCTTCGCCGGTGGGGTGGCGGAATTTGATGTGATCGATCACCGAACGGCCAAATCCTCGCCAGTCATCCAGAGTTGGAATAAGGCGTTTCAGATGACCACTGATCGCCGCCCAGATCAGAAACAGCGCGGCGTTGATCACCAGAATCCAGGCAAAGAAAAAATGCCAGCTGCGCCCCATCGATAACCAGCGGCTGCTCGGAATGGTGAGCCAGGAAGGAAAGCCGCGCACATCGTTGTCTCCGGAGACGCCGAATGTCCCCGTGGTATCAATGTCATAACCCATCACGCTGATGTGGCCGCGAACAGCATTGTCACTATTCCTGTGCGCATCAATCTCGAGCCACGGCGAGTCAAAATCAGATGCTGAGCCCCAGTAAAGATAAGGATGGGCGTTGAAAATCTGAAGGCCGCTCAGCAGCAGAATGAAAAGGCAGATCGCATTCAACCAGTGCGATAGCCGCATGGGCAGGCGGTGCCTGTACATACTGCGGAGCGGTGGCTTTGAAGCCGGCATGGCGCTACCTCCCTGGTCAGCGGCAGGGAAGATTGAAATGGTGAGCGCTTCCCTTTTACTGAAGCCTAGTTGAAGTGCCTGAGTGGGGAGTCACAAGTTCATCAAGAACTTATAAACAAACGATCACAAAGCTTGTGGGCTTGCGCCGGGACGCTGTTTAGCGATCGGGCGATTTGAGACCGAGCAGGACGGCTGCCGCTATCAAGAACGTACCGGCTGCACGATCTAGCCAGATGCCGGCTGCGCCCTTGAATACACCTACAAACCGACTGGCGCCATAGCCGTAAGCGGAGAGAAATGCCGCATCCAGGGCGATATAGGTACCGCTCAAGATTAGAAACTGGGGCCAGAAAGGTGCACCGGAATGGATAAATTGGGGAAAAAGCGCCGCGAAGAACAAGACAGCTTTGGGATTGGCTGCAGAAGTGATAAACCCCTGAAGCCATAGCTCGCGGGCACTGGCCAGGCCCCGCGTTTGGATACGCTGGATGCCAGCTTGTCTGAGCTTCTGCAGGCCGATAAAGACCAGATAACCAACGCCTACCCATTTGATCACCATGAAGGTGGTTTCCGATGCCAGAATAAGGGCACCTAAACCAGCGCCGGCTGCCAGCATTTGCAACATATTGGCAGTCAGGTCACCCGCACCGGTTAGCAGGGACCGCCGAAACCCGTTGGCCATGCTGCTGGATAACATCAATAGTTGGCTGGGTCCGGGAGTGCTCATCAGCAATAGCACTGTAAGCACGTAGATTGTCCAGGTATCCAGTGTCATCGCTATTGACCTCCTCTAGTGGCGGGTGAGTGTACTTGTGCCGGTGGATGTCAGGTTCTAGTGCTTATCATGCAGCGCCTCGGAATTGTCAGCGATGGTACTGCGATCGCTATCTTCGGGGTCCTCAGGCGCCCGAGGCGGCACGGGCGCGAAGTAGCCCACCACCAGTAGCAGCCCACCCACTGTCAGAAACGCGATGATGCGGGCGATGGTGCCGGTGCCGGACATATCGACGGTGAACAGTTTCAGCACCACCACAGCCATCAGTGCGCCGCCGACCAGCCACAGGGGCCGCCAGCCGCGGCGTGTGGCCAGCAGCATGGTGACAAGACCGATCACACTCCACAGGATGCTCAGCCCGCTCTGAACGGCGAACGATGCCAGCATCGGCTCGAACCGGAAGGGAATATCCAGCGTGAAGTGAAACGCTCGCAGCAGGGCCGCATTGATCCACAAGAACGCCAGTGCTCCCGGCAGGCCGTAGGCCAGTTGACGATCGGTGATCAGCGTTGGGTCATGCCGGTGCAGCCAGCGGAAGATCAACCAGATAGCTGCGAGGTTGGTCAGGTCCAGCGGGTTCAGCAGTGGCAGATAAGGTATCGCGCCGGACGACCCCGGTGCCTGCAGATTGCTGATCACCATCCAGAGCGCTAGCAAACCCACCAGAATACGGGGCAGCAGGGTGTTCATTGTTGCGGCGTGACGCTGGAAAGGCCAGCCCAGATGCTTCAGCCGCTGGATGGCTACGAGCGCCAGCGCGAAGGTCAAGCCCCAGGCGGAGATGGCCCAGATACCGGCACTGAGAGGTTGGCTGAGTTGCCAGCCGATGGACACCGTCAACAGCAGCGCGCTGGCAACATGGAGAGCGCCGAGCGGGTAGCCTGGCTGCTTTTCGAGATAGCGCAAAGCACCGTACCAGGCCGCCCAGGCGGCGGGGAATATCAGCCAGCCATAATGCGCCAGCAGTGGTTCGTCACGTATTACATAAATCACCAGCGTGAAGCCGATGATGGGCAGCAGTAACAGCACCGGCTGGGTCAGCGGCGCCCAATTCACGCGACGGTGAAGGGCTATCAGCGGTAACAGCACAACCAGCGCCAGCAGCAGCGACAGGCTGCCTTTTAGACCCTCTGCGACAAAGTGATCAATCTCGCCAAATCCGAATCCCAATAACGTCAGGGTTGCCGCCCAGAGCAACACCCGCTGTGCCACGGACGCGACAGCGATGCTGTCACTGAAACGATTCCGGTGGGCTGATATCGCCATCCACAAACACAACCCGGCGACGATAAGGGCCGACAGCATGTTGAAGTTGATCAACAGGGTGTTCGCAAGAGGATACCTGTGGAGCAGCAACATCAGGAGCAGACCAGCCCCTGCCGTGACCAGTCCGAGAATGAACGGCGCTATTGCGCGGTAACGTTTCACCGCCAGCCAGCAGGCAATGCCGGTGAGTGCGACCAGCACTTCCACCAGCAGCAACTCCGCCAATCCGTTGAAGTGATTGTCGATATCCCGCAGCCCACCGCCCAACCACCAGATATAGCCCCACACCAGCAGCGCACGGGCGCCAAACTTTTGCTCCGGCAGCGTCAGCTTGTCCCGGTGGCGGTGATACAGATGCGCGGCATAACACGCGGCGCCTGCCAGCAGCACTGAGCCGATAAAGTCGGCGTTGAACACGAACGTTGTGGGCCAGCTGGCGGGCGACTCATCCCAATAGAAGACGGCCGCGACCAGCATCAACCCGAGCCCGCTCAGCCGCGGTAACAGATGGCCCTGACGCAGCCCGACCCAGATCAGCGCGGCACCTTCCGCTGCCCAGACGGCGGACGTAACGCGGCCATCAAAGGCCAGCGGAATCGCCAGGGTCAGAAAGGCAATCGCAAGCGCAATGTAGGATTCGCACAGCAGCCCAAGCCCGGCGCGATGACGGACGAACCGGGCCAGCGCCAGATAGATCGCACCCACGGCCGCACTGGACCAGGCCATCATGTAGGGCACTGAGGTGTAATCGTCGAGCAATTGCGATTGCAGCCCCATAAAGGCCACGGGCGTACCGAACACCAGCGTGCCGTCCACCAGACCCTTGAGCGCTGGCGGTTGTTTCATCGCAAACAGCAGGGCGATCAGGGTGTAAAGCAGGAAGAAGCCCACCAGGAAGGGCTCCACCGAATTGAAAAATGCGGCCTGATAAAACTGCGCGCCCCAGACCGTGCCAATGCCGAAGGTGAAGACGAAACCCAACCAGTTGAGAAAGCGCCAGCTCCGGTAAAAGGCGATCAGCGCGATGCCCAGGTTCAGTACCAGATAATAGGAAAACAGGCTGATGTAATCGCCGGAACCGGACGACGCCAGCACCGGGGCCAGAAAGCCCCCGGTGACGCCCATGGCGGCGAGCCAGACGGCGTTCTGAATCACCGCGAGGGCAGCGGTGGCAACCACCACCAGCAACAGCAGGCTGAAGGCTGTTGTGGGTGTCAGCAGCTGATGGAGCTGGAAAGCGGCAAAAATGGCGAGATAGATCAGCCCGGTCGCGCCGCCTTGCATCACCAGCCCATAAGCTGCGTTTTTGCGCCTGAGCCGCCAGCCGAGAACCAGCATCACCAGCGCAGCAGCCAGTATGCCGGTATAGCGCAGCTCCAGCGGCACCACGACTTTTTCGGCGGCGTACTTCAGCAGAAAGGCCACACCGAAGAACAGAATGAGGATACCGACCCGCACCATCAGGTTGCCGCCGGTAAAGTAACTCACCACCCATTGGCGAGCCTTATCGAATACTTTATCCAGCCAGCCTTCAACAGCCGATTTTGGCGCCGGCTCCCGCGGCTCGGGTGCAGCTCTCCAGGCGTTTTCGACCGGTTCCGGATGAAGTTCCAACTCGAGCGACACGTCTTCTGCTTCGACGCTGGCGGCGGGCGGGCTCTCGGCAGCCGGCGTGGCTTCCCGTGTAGCCAGCGTCTCGGGTGCCGGCGCCGCAGCAGATGCGGTTTCAATCGGAGTGTCAGCCTGTCGGGCGCTTGCCAACTCGGTCGTCAGCGCCTGAATCTGATCGTTCTGGCGGCTGACTTTCTGTTGCAGGCGGACGACTGACGCCGCAATCCAACCCAGTGCACCACCTGTGACGAGGCCTGAAACTGACTCGGCTATTCCGCCGAGAATGATGGCGCCGGCCACCGTAAAGAGAACATAAAGCATCAATGGAGAATCCTGCCTTCCTTGACATGGGGAGAGAGTATTGAGCGGAGGCGCGGGCACGCCGGGCGCCCGCTAACCGGGTCATCATTTGTGGCTGAGCGTTTGTCTCATGATACCAGCAGCGAGCCGGTTCCCATCTTGATCACATTGCCGCCAATGCGGCAGGCCACTTCGCGGCTGGCATGTTTGTCAAATTCCACATGTAGCACGCTCTTGCGGGTGTTAAGGCTACCGCGATCGATAGAAAAGGTATGGGTGCCTTCAGCAGTGTGCTGTTGTTCTGCCAGGTAGGCGATGAACTCGGGCATCACGTTGCCGATTGGCGGGAAGACATCCCGGGCGAGATCGGGGCTCACCAGCCGACCATGAAAATCCGATGACCCGGTGATCGAGCCTGGTGCAAACAGCAACAAGTGGGTCGCGTAAATTTCGGACATCAACTCTTTCCAGTGCTCCGCATGCAGGCTGGCGTCGAGCACGTGCTGGGCTTTGGTAAACGGCACAACAAGCGTCGGCTGATCAACACTGACCATCAGGGGTTTGTATTTGCTGAATGTGATGTGCTTTTCGTCAACGCTGAGCGCTTTGGCAATGCGGCTCACATCCGGTGTGTATCGATCAACCGTGGGGGTCAGGATGCGAGAGAACTGGATGGTACCCGGAGCGGTGTCGGACTTGTCGATAAAGCTGTGAATCAGCTGGTCGTTCTGGGCGATATCGAAGGATAAATAGCTGCCCCTGTCCGTCACCAGCCCCATTTCAGTGGCAACGTAGGAGGCGGCCAGAATGGTATGGGCGCCGAACAGGGTTTTACCTTTGGCGTTGTAGACGCTGACAGCGCTTTTGCCCTGATCATCGGCGTCGACAAAAACGGTCTCGGTTTGCTGAAACTCGCCGGCTATCGACAATTTGTCATCATCAGACAGCCCATTGCGGCCATCCACAACCGGAATCTGCGTGCCCTGAAAAGGGGCGTCAGCAAACACATCCAAAAGAGAATAATCCAGCGCCATGACACATCACCTTTGTTGTTTCTGTTTTCAGCGGTTCAATCGAAAAGCGAGATAGGACTTTACCGCAATATACGATGATTGCAGGGCTTTTACACGCCTGAACACGCTCGCTGCCAAAGGGGCGATGATCGGGTTAAGGAACCTTCATCCCGGTTTAATCTGCCCAGGGTTGAATGCAGCACCGAACCCTTCATATTTAAACGTATAAGCCAGAAGGAGAAGTCGTATGAAACCGAAAGCACTTATCCTGTCTATCGCGCTGGCCTCATCGTTGGCCTCCCCGTTGGTGCTGGCCGGTGATTATGGCGGCGGCAGTGTGACGCCTCAGGCCGAGCGGGAGAGCAACACCCATAATCCGGGGACAGCCCAAAAGCAGGGCTCACTCAGTTCTTCCCTGTTTGAACAGCTGGATACAGACGGCAATGGTGTACTCAGTGGCGACGAACTGAATGCCTATGGCGATACTGCTGCAGGCCAGCAGAAGGATAAGAACCAGTCCCTGCTGAACGCTCACGACGCCAACGACGACGGCACCATCACCCGCAAAGAATTTGAACAGACGCGAGAGGCCGATCACTAACCGGCGCCTTAGCCAAGCGTTCAGATGCCGGTATTATTCGGCGCAAAAGCAAGGCTACCGGACCTGAAGAGGTGCCGGGCATTTAGCACATTCAACATCGCAACCGACTTTATTTATACGTCAACCATTAGCGAGGTAGCAGAATGTCGAGCCAAGAGCATAAACAGAAAATCTGGAACCTGATCAAACCCATCAAGACGGGCATGTTGGCCACACTGCACGGCGAAGAACTGCGTGCCCGTCCCATGCATCTGGTGCAGGACCGGTATGACGGCACCCTGTGGTTTTTCACCGATCTGGAATCTGAAAAGGCCTTTGAAGTCGAACAGGACCGGGATGTCTGTATTACCTTTGCGGATTCCCACAAAGACACCTATGTCTCAATGACCGGTGTGGCCCGCCTGACGTCTGACAAGGCATTGGTCGAGGAATTCTGGAATCCGTTTGTTGCCGCCTGGTTTCCCGAGGGCAAAGGGGCGCCCAACGTTGGCCTGATCGAGGTGAAGATCAACAAGGGCGAACACTGGAACAGCGACAGCAGTCAAATGGTCCAGTTCTTCAAAATGGCCAAAGCTAACGCAAAAGATGAAACGCCGGATATCGGCGAGCATGAGAAGTTCGGTACCTGAGGCAAGGCCGAACGACCTCGGATAGAAGTAACCGGGAAGATCAAAGGAGTAGCCAGTTTGGCTGCTCCTTTTTTATGTGCTTGCAGTCAGTGCGGGACGGTTTTCAGGCCAGCACACCATGGTAATATAGCGCCTCTGGCAGATTAACACGCAAGTCACTGTCATGGCCCTGAAACCCGGGGAGACGCTGATCCGGCTCTTCCCTCAGTGCATGGCGTGTTTGCATCGCCGTGCAAAGGAGCATAGCGATGACAAACGTCTGGATACGCCAGCCTCTGGCGATTTACACCGGTAACCAGCAGGATGCCCGCGGCGGCATCGTAATCAGCGACAACCGCATTGTGGAGCTGGTACCCGACCGTGGCCACCCACAAACTCCGGTGGATCTGTTATTTGATGCCAGCCAGCAGGTACTCATTCCCGGCCTGATCAATACCCATCACCACTTCTACCAGACCCTGACCCGCGCCTGCCCCCCGGCCCTGAACAAAAAGCTGTTTCCCTGGTTACAGACCCTTTATCCGATCTGGGCAAAACTGACGCCGGAGGCACTGCAAGCGGCAACCGAGCTGGCCATGGTTGAGCTGCTGCTATCGGGCTGCACAACGGTGTCGGATCATCACTATTTGTTTCCTGGCGGGCTCGACGATGCCATTGATATTCAGGCCGATGTGGCGCTGAAGCTGGGCATGCGGGCGACGCTGACGCGCGGTTCCATGAGTTTGAGTACGGATGATGGCGGGCTGCCACCGCCCAGTGTCGTACAGACCGAAAAGGCGATTCTGGAGGACAGCGAACGGCTGATTCGCCGCTACCATCAAAGGGATGCTCATGGCCTTCTGGAAGTGGCGCTGGCGCCCTGCTCGCCGTTTTCAGTGACGCCGGACATCATGCGCGCCAGCGCCGAACTGGCCGGCCGCTACGATGTCGGACTGCACACCCATCTTGCCGAGACCAATGACGAGAATGCCTTCTGCCTGAAGCAATTTGGCCAGCGCCCGTTGGATTATCTCGAGAGTGTCGGCTGGCTGCACGATCGCACCTGGCTGGCCCACGGTATCCATTTCAATGACGAGGAGGTGACGCGGTTGGGGCAGGTGGGTACCGGCATTTGCCATTGCCCGTCTTCCAACATGGTACTGGCGTCGGGCATTTGCCGGGTCAGGGAGTTGCAGCAAGCCGGCGCGCCGGTGGGGCTGGGTGTCGATGGCAGTGCCTCCAACGATCACAGCAACCTGATGCAGGAAGTGCGTCAGGCGATGCTGATCCAGCGGCTGCGTTATGAAGCTGACGAATTCACCCATACCGATGCCCTGTCGATGGCCACCAAAGGCTCGGCACAATTGCTCAGACGTCCGGATATCGGCGAGCTGGCGGTCGGTAAACGGGCTGACCTGGCCCTGTTCAAACTGGATGAACCCCGCTTCAGCGGCGCCCATGATCCGCTGGCGGCGCTGGTGCTCTGCGGTGCCAGCCAGGCGGATGCGGTAATGGTAAACGGCGAGTGGAGAGTGCGGGACAAACGATGGCTGGGCGGTGACATCAATGCATTGATGGCCCGCCACCGGGAAGCGTCGAAAGCACTCTACAGAGTTTGACCTACCAAGCCATAGCGCGATCAGGTAGTCCGCGCCCTCTTATAAAGGTTGTCTGAACACCCAAGTTCCGATAGCTTAGCGTTTTGCTATTTACCGGCTAGGAAGCCGGTCGCTATCACTTCAAGGAATGAAGCCAATGAGCTACCGTCTCACGGATGTGACGGACCTCCCGCAGTCGCCACAGGCCTTGCTGACGCTGGTGCATCCCCAAAGCGCGGTGGATATTGTCAGCCGCATACTCAGCCCCTATACCTCTGCCAGCGATCCGATTGAGAACCTCGACCCCAATCAGCGCCCGGATGAGTTGCTTGAGCAACTGACCACGGGTGAACGGGTCTTGTTCGATGCCAGCGGCACCAGTGCCGGTATCTTTACCGCCCGCCGTCCTGAGGCCGACGCGCTGGTTGCTAATTTGCCCCCTCGCCTAAGCCAGGCCATTACCGACCGTGGCAGCGGCGGCGTTGGCGGCATCGGCCGGTCAGCCCCCATTAAGAGCGACAGCCTGGCCCCGGCCATTGAGCCCGCGTACCAGTCCCCGCCACCGGCACAGCACACGGGTCCTGAACAGGGTACCCGCACCCTTGATTTGCTCTACCGCTGGCCGGACGGCAGCGGCGTGGCCGGCGCCCCTTTTGTGGTCGACGGCTTTGACAGTTATAAGGCCGGCACACTGGATAGTGCTGGAACAGCCAAGGTGACCGGATTGAACGACCCGGTGGTGAATGTCCGCTTTGGCCCGCCCGCGCCCGCAGGGGAACTCGACATTCTGCGCCGCCAGCTTCAAACCCAAATGGATGCCATTCTGGCACGAGAACGCCAGGAGGCCGCCCGCCTGCAAGCCAGTACCGACAAGCTCCCTCTCAGCATCAATGCCGGTGTCCACTTCGCAAATGGCTTCATGGGCTTGTGGGACTCGGCCGTCGGGTTGGTTGCCCATAACCTCGCTATCGTTAACCTGACCCACCTCGGGTACCTCAACCGCTCCCTGCAGTCCGCGTGGTCCGCTACACAGGACAGTTCGGATACCGCCTGGACAGAGGCATTCAAACAGGACTTCGATGAAGCCAACAAGCGGGCAGTGGTGAATGCCCTTGGCTTCGACCCGGACGCCATTACCCACGAGCAACTCGCCGAAGCCTACGAAATCGCCAGCCTGATCGTGGCTGATCCGGATACCCGTTCAATGCTGGGCGGCTTCGCCGTCGACTTTGCCGAAGCACAGGACAGCACCGAGCTGAGCTACTTCGCTGGCGGGTTGGTGTTTGAAGCCGTGTTGTCGATTTTATTGGCCAGTGCTGCTGGGGCAAGCATGGCTTCATCGGCTCCCCGATACCTGAAAAAACTGGCACCATTGGGCGACGCCTTACGCAATCTGGCAGCCCGCCTCAAAATCACCTACCAAACCCGCTACCACTACAACGTGGCAACCGACACTGTCTGCGAAAGTGCTTGCCGGCCCCGACCCGAAGGCGTCGACCTGCAACCCCGTCACATTGAAACCCGACGCCTGAACGTCAACACCTTTAAAGACGTGCGGGCCGCGTTGGCCGCCTCAAGACGAAGGCTCATCGCACGGGGTGGTTTTACACCCAAGTATACTCAGGACGAGTTGGTACAATTGGCCAGCCAGAGTCTGGATAACGACCGCTACATCGTGCGACTTGTTGAAAAACAGCACCTGGATGGCTACCAGCAACCCGAAGGCGCCATGAATGGCACGCTGGGCAAACCCAGCCCCGCCACAGGTGAAGTCCGATTCTGGTCCACCACCCTTGATCAGGTCGAAGCCTCCGACTCCTGCCCCAAACTCATAGCTCAGCAGATGGGGGTGGAGTACGACCCGAAAGCCACCTATAAGCTGGCGATTATTGATAGAGACATCGCAGCCCAAAAAGCCGGGGCAAAAACACTGATTCCGACCTTTGATAACCTTAAAACCCATATTCGGGAGAATGTGGACGGCTATACGGACAGAGACGAACTGTTGGACCAAGTAATGACGCCTGAGTATCAAGCGAAGTATGAAAAACTGGTGGAGGGAATGGCAAAGGCGGGGTGGAAAGATGCGCGAGTACGCGCCATGTACCTTCGGAAGCAAGACCTTGATGCCGAAGACATTCGGGTATTTGAAACGCGCTTTAAAATCCAGAGCGACACTGGTGCCAACCAGTATTTTCTCGGCAACGGCCTGACCAAGCACACAGCACTCTCACAAGATGGCAAGGACGTTTATGGAGCTATTGAGACCTTCACGGTGGAGAGAAACCCGCAGACCTTCCGTATTATGACCGATGGCGGAAAAGGTGGGCCGGAGGCCTATGTTGATCTAATCGACCTAACCCCCATTGATTTTGGAGAATGACATGAGCTATCCCAAATTGTCACCATGGCCGTTTATTGATCCCGAGTCACCGCCCGAGGGATATTTGAAGGTAGGCGAAAGTACGGATCGAGCCCGCATAAGCGACGAAATAACTCCGGTCTGGCATTTTTTTGTTTACGAACAGCACTTAATCATTTCCATAAAAGACTGGATTCAACTAAACGAATCCGAGCCCGGGGAATACGCATCCAGCCAATATGAATACCCCGTTGCAGGCGCTCGCTGGTTCGTGGACACCGTGGAGCGTTTTTTTCTGCCCCCAGATCATCCCAACGCTGTGCCACGAGGTAAGTTCAATATGCGGGGTGAAGTGGATGGCGAAACGCTTGGCGTGACACGGGGCGCCTGGTTTGGCGGCGAGCATATCCCCGGCTACTCCTTTGATAACCTCAATCGCATTGAGCATTCAACCATTTTGCCTGAAGGAGCTTTCTGCGAGATGTTTGAAATGGGTGATCCGTGGCTGTTTGAGGAAGGGTTGTTTGATTTGTTCAAGGAAATCGCTCAGCGACACGAAAACGGCGAGTTTTAACCGAGTCTCTTGCCGGCGATGCGGCCTTGCTTGCCCGAAAACCAACAGACTTTGAAGAATGAGATGAGCTATCCCAAGCTGCCAGCATGGCCTTTTATTGACCCCGATTCGCCGCCCCAAGGGTATTTAAAGGTCGGAAAAAGTACGGATCGTGCGCGAATAAGCGACCAAATAATTCCGGTCTGGCATTTTTTTGTTTACGAGCAGCACTTGATTATTTCCATAAAAGACTGGATTCAACTAAACGAATCCGAACCTGGAGAATACGCATCCAGCCAATATGAATATCCCTTGGCCGGCGCCCGCTGGTTCGTGGATACCGTGGAGCGGTTTTTTTTGCAGCCGGATCACCCTAACGCTGTACCCCGAGGTGAAATTACTGTTGAGGAACCGGTCGATGGGGAAACCCTCGGTGTGACTCGGGGTGTCGGCTTTGGAGGCGAGTATGTTCCGGGCTATTCCATCGACAACCTGAATCGTTATGAACACAGCACGCTCTTGACGCGTAGCCGTTGTCAAATGTTTGAAATGGGTGATCCGTGGCTGTTTGAGGATGGGCTGTTTGATTTGTTCAAGGAAATTGCCCAGCGGCACGAAAACGGCGAATTCTAACCGAGCCTCTTGCCGGCGATGCGGCTTTGCTCGACCGAAAACCAACAGACTTTGAAGAATGAGATGAACTATCCCAAACTGCCGCCTTGGCCGTTTATCGATCCAGAAAGCCCACCGGAAGGTTACCTAAAGGTCGGAGAGAGCATTGATCGGGCGAGAAGCAAAACGTCTCGAAAGATCTGGCACTTTTTTATTCATGAAGGGTATCTGATTGTTAACAAGAAGATACAACTACCTGACCGAGTCGCACAAACTGGCCGCAATGCCATTACTCAGTATGAATTCCCTGTTTCTGGAGTCCGATGGTTCGTGGACACGGTGGAGCGTTTTTTCCTGCCTCCCGATCATCCCAATGCTGTGCCCCGAGGTGAAATTACCATCGAAGAACCCGTCGCTGGCGAAACACTTGGCGTCACACGGGGTGCCTGGTTCGGGGGCGAGCATATCCCCGGCTATTCCTTCGATAACCTCAACCGTATTGAGCATTCTACGGCTTTGCCTGTAGGAGCTACCTGCCAAATGTTTGAGATGGGTGATCCATGGTTGTTTGAGGAAGGGTTGTTTGATTTGTTCAAGGAAATCGCTCAGCGACACGAAAACGGCGAGTTCTAATCGGGCTTCAATCCACTGTTACGTTTATTGCCAAAAAATGGGGAGCGAATTGAATATAAAGGAAAAACTGAAGATGACTAGTAGGAGGTCACTCGCATCGTGGTCGGTAGGTTTTTTTACAGTTGCCTATTTTCTGATGACCCTCGTAAAGGGCCTTTATCTTTGGACTGATGGAAGTGAAATAAATATCGTTCAAAGTATTCACTCGGGTGTGAGCTGGCTTGTCACTGCAACATGGGTATTTCCAATAAGCAGCCTTTGGCAGTCAGTTCCAGCTGTACCGTTCGAGGGCAGAGATGTTTTGTCCTTCTACAAAGTTATCGTTCCTCCAGCTATTGTTTTTGGAATATGTGCTCTCTTTATTTCGGACCATCGATCCTTGAAGGCTAAGTTTTACGAGCTTAAAGCTGAGATCGAGAGAGAGATTGCTTTGCGCGAAATGCGAAAAGAGGCTGGCCTAGAAACAGCCGCTGAAAATGCGACTGTTGATGTCGTCATTAGCAACGCTACGAACAACGATCCCGCATGGCATGATACTTGGTGGGGGCGTGTTTTTATCGGTGTTGCCATTGCCCTTGTCGTCGCTGCCGTTGGGATCAAGTAGAAAAAATGTAATAAGTTGGTCAACGGCGCGTCGACTACGCTGCGCGTCCGTTGGCACGTATTAGACAGTAAGAAGCATGGATCAAATATTCTCCACAGTCGTTACAAGCGCGTTGGTCGCTACCATAGCTGGCGCTGCGATTAATTTTTGGCTACAGAGTCGCAAAGAGAGACATGTAACCCGGTTTGATGCGCTTACTGCTGCAATCATACTTGAAGGCTATGCGATTTCTTGTGCGGATAAGCTCTCTGACCATGCTCTCGCGAAAGCATCTGATGGGCACGCGGGAACGTTTATGGAGAGTCTGCCGGAGCTGCCAAAGTTGTCGATAGTCGCTGGGTTTTTAAAACCTGCGAGAGCGAGAGTGGCTGACAGACTCATGTTTTTCCCTTATGAGGTCCGTCAAGCAGATCAAGTTGCTACATTTTTATGGGATGTTACGACTGATGTAGACGCTGTTCGTGAAGCGTCAGTAGCGCAGGCAGCCAAAATGGGATTGTATGCGTTGGACCTCTCTGCAGATATTCGAGAGGCTTTTAAACTACCAAAACGAAAGATAGTGTTTGGTGCGTTTGACGTCCGTGAAGTTCTCGAAAAAAGTCGTCAAAGCGATCAAGGTAGTGCCTAAACAATAGCTCCAGTTTGGGGCGGATTAAGGATGTTGACATGGTCCTCACATTAGTCTGCGATAGACTATAAAAGCCCCGGTAACCTTCTTGGTTTCCGGGGCTTTTGTTTTCAGGCGATGGCGTTAATCAGGCCGCCGCTTCTTCGTCTTCTGATACCGAGTTGCGGATAAGGAAGTCGAAGGCACTCAGTGATGCTTTGGAGCCTTCGCCCATGGCAATCACGATCTGCTTGTATGGCACTGTGGTCGCATCACCGGCTGCAAATACGCCGGGGATGGAGGTTTCGCCGCGGGCATCGATCTCAATTTCGCCGCGTGGGCTCAGTGCCAGGTCGCTGTCCTTCAACCACTCGGTGTTGGGTACCAGGCCGATCTGCACGAACACGCCTTCCAGCTCGACATGCTTGATCTCGTCGTTGGTGCGGTCTTTATACGTCAGGCCGTTTACCCGTCCGTCAGCACCGGTCACCTCGGTGGTCTGGGCTGAGACGATGATGTCGACGTTCTTCAGGCTGCGTAACTTCTTCTGCAGCACTGCATCGGCACGCATCTGGCTGTCGAATTCAACCAGCGTGACGTGGCTGACAATACCGGCCAGATCGATCGCGGCTTCAACACCCGAGTTACCGCCGCCGATGACCGCAACGCGTTTGCCCTTGAACAGCGGACCGTCACAGTGCGGGCAGTAGGCGACGCCTTTGTTGCGGTACTCTTCTTCCCCGGGCACGCCCATCTGGCGCCAGCGTGCACCGGTCGACAGGATCAGGCTGCGGGCTTTTAGCGAGGCACCGTTGGCCAGCTGGATCTCGTGCGGCAGACCGGGTTTGGACGCCGGGATCAGCTTTTCGGCGCGCTGGAGGTTCATGATGTCCACGCCGTACTCTTTGACGTGCTCCTCAAGCGCCGCTGTCAGTTTGGGGCCTTCGGTGTAGGGCACTGAGATAAAGTTCTCGATACCCATGGTGTCGACCACCTGACCACCAAAACGCTCGGCAGCGACACCGGTGCTGATGCCTTTACGGGCTGCGTAGATCGCGGCCGAGGCACCGGCAGGGCCACCGCCAACAACCAGCACGTCGAACACGTCTTTGGTTTTCAGCTTTTCGGCTTCCCGGGCTTCAGCGCCGGTATCCACTTTGGCAAGAATCTGCTCAAGGCTCATGCGGCCCTGGGCGAAAGGCTTGCCATTGAGGAAGACACTGGGAACCGCCATGACTTCGCGCTGTTCGACTTCGTCCTGAAACAATGCGCCGTCGATGGCAACGTGCTTGATGTTGGAGTTCAGCACGCTCATCAGATTCAGGGCCTGCACCACGTCCGGGCAGTTCTGGCACGACAGCGAGAAGAAGGTTTCAAACGTGAACTCGCCTTCCAGATCTTCGATCTGTTTGATGACGTCCTGGGCTGCTTTGGACGGGTGGCCGCCAACCTGCAGCAGGGCGAGCACCAGCGAGGTGAACTCGTGTCCCATGGGAATACCGGCGAAACGGACACCGATATCCGTACCTGTGCGCTGGATAGCAAAAGAAGGCCTGCGCACATCGGAGTCATCATCACGGCGCAGCGTAATGTGCGCCGACAGGGACGCGATCTCTTGCAGCAGCTCATCCAGCTCCTGTGACTTCTCCCGGTCATCCAGTGCCGCAACCAGTTCGATCGGCTGCGTCACCTTCTCGAGATAAGCTTTTAGTTGATCCTTAAGATTGGCGTCCAACATGATAATGATTCCCCTGCGACTAAATTTGGGTCGAGCGTCACCCTGAGCCCGACAAAGCCGAACACGGAGTGACAGTCAAATAAGAGGGTGTTGCAGCGAACCCGGGATTCCGGGTTCGCGATGCCGGCTTAGATTTTGCCGACAAGATCCAGAGAAGGAGACAGTGTTTTCTCGCCTTCCTTCCACTTGGCTGGGCAAACTTCACCCGGGTGAGCAGCAACGTACTGGGCTGCTTTTACTTTGCGCAGCAGTTCGCTTGCATCACGGCCGATACCACCGGCGTTCACTTCAACGATCTGAATTTTGCCTTCAGGATCGATAACAAAGGTGCCGCGATCAGCAACGCCGTCTTCTTCGATCATCACGTCAAAGTTGCGGCTGATAGTGCCAGTCGGGTCGCCTACCATGGTGTAGTTGATCTTGCCGATGGCCTCTGAAGTGTCGTGCCATGCCTTGTGTGCAAAGTGAGTGTCGGTAGACACACTGTAGATTTCCACGCCCAGCTTCTGGAACTCGTCGTAGTTGTCGGCCAGGTCTTCCAGCTCGGTCGGGCACACGAAGGTGAAGTCAGCAGGATAGAAGAATACAACAGACCACTTGCCTTTCAGGCTGGCATCGGTCACTTCCAGGAAATCACCTGCTTTGAATGCTTGCGCTTTAAATGGCTTAACTTCTGTGTTGATCAGGGACATTCGCAATGACTCCTTACAAGTTGGTTGAGGCACTCAAGATAATGCCTTTCCGTAATTTGTTTAAATTGATTATTCATAACCAATCAATAGGTACTGTCTATGCCCTGTTTGGCGGAGCTATCGGCACCGACTTAAAGGATGCTTTTCGCCGCCAGGCCGAGCTGGCCTGTGCCATCTCTATTCAACTAACAGAGCACCCGAAAACCTGGCCACTCTTTCTTTTGACACAAGCTTTATATGGGTATGCGAAGCCTTATATCAAGGCGCGTAACCGGGGCATCCAGCATGATCTACCCGGCAGTTGGTCGTCGGTAACTTGATATGAGTCATTTAATGGCAATTGGAATGCGAATAATTACGTTTAAACTGGGGCAAATGGTTGCTTGACTCCGCGCCCTCTTGGGCCTGTACCAAGGTTCCTGAGTGTTTTAACTGGCACCATGTCTGACATCCCAAAATCATGACTCCACGCAGGACCAACACACCATGATCCAGCAATGCCTGAAGCTCTCTGCCTTTTTGACGATCGGTCTCTCAATGGCGCTCCCGACCCAGGCTGCCGAGTATCCGATTGGTAAACCCCAGCTGCAACACGGTCTCGAAGTCGGTGCTGTCTATCTTCAGCCGGTGACCATGGAACCGGCAGGCGAGCATCCTGCAGACCAGACGGACGTCCACCTCGAGGCTGACATTATGGCGCTCGAGGACAACCCCAACGGATTAGCACCAGGCAGCTGGGTGCCCTACCTGACGGTCGATTTCAGCGTACAGCGCAAAGGTAGTGACAAAGCGGTCAGTGGCACGTTCATGCCGATGGTAGCCAGCGATGGCCCGCACTATGGCGCTAACGTCAAACTCGAAGGCCCCGGCAAATATCATCTGACCTACACCATCAAACCGCCCACCTATAACGGCCAGCCATTTCGCCGCCATGTTGACCGTGAAACCGGCGTTAGCGCCTGGTTTGCGCCATTTACGCTGGAATACGACTTCGTTTATGCCGGCACCGGCAAGAAAGGTGGTTACTAACCATGTCTGTTTTTCAAAGCGGGACGTCGGCGCGCAAGGGGCGTTCAGATATGTTCCGTCGATTGGCGGGTCTGATTGCCTGCGCGCTGCTGATGGCCGCGTCGCTGCCGGCATCAGCAGGGTTGCCCAGCTATGACCTGGAATTGCATGACGGCAAGCTGGTACCGGAGAAGATTCATGTGGTGGCCGGTGAGCGCTTCAAGCTGGTAATTCGCAACACCGGCAGTGGCCCGGCGGAGTTTGAAAGCCAGCGTTTGCGGCAAGAGAAAGTGCTGGGACCAGGTGCCGAATCGTTTGTAGTGATTCATCCACTCAAGCCCGGCGAATACGGCTTCTTTGATGAATTTCATCTGCCTGATGCCAAAGGGCTCATCATTGCCGAATAGGCGCCTCGGGTATCCGTAAACCGCATTATGGGAGGCAACGTGGAGCAGATCGTTTTTGTGGTCTGGCGCGAGAGCATCGAAGCATTGCTCGTCGTGGGTATTTTGTACAGTTGGCTGAAGCAAACCGGTGCCACCGGAGCCATGCGCTACCTGTGGATGGGGGTTGGTGGCGGCGTGCTGATGGCGCTGGGGCTGGCCGCCGCGCTGCTGGGTATGCAGCAGTTTCTCAGCGGTAGTGGTCAGGATATCTTCATGCTGGTGCTGATGCTGGTCGCGACCGGCCTGATTGTGCACATGGTGCTGTGGATGCGACGGCATGGGCGACACCTGCACAGTCATCTGACGAGCCAAACCCGGCAGGCGCTCGAAAATCGCAGTTTCTGGTCAATCGCCGCGCTGGTGGCCATCGCTATTGGCCGGGAAGGGTCCGAAACCGTGATCTTCCTTTATGGCACCAGCTTCGCTCAGCAAACCGCGCAGGACTGGACGGTCTTCACTGGCGCTGTTTTGCTGGCACTCGCGCTGGCGGGTGCCAGCTATGCGTTGTTGCAACTGGGTCGGCGGTGGTTGTCATGGCGTTATTTTTTCAAGATTACCGAAATCATGTTGCTGCTGCTTGCCAGCGCGTTGCTGCTGTCGGCGGTCGATCGAATGATGGCGCTGGGTTGGTTGCCCACCGGTATTGATCCCCTGTGGGACAGCTCGGGGCTGTTGGATGATGGCAGCCGTCTGGGCGGCGTCGTGTCTGCGCTGACCGGCTATCGGGCGTATCCGGCGCTGACGGATGTGCTGGCCTGGCTGGGCTTCTGGCTGGCGATCGCCGGGCTGTTCTACCAACAAAAGCATTATCAGAAGCACCAACAAAAGCAGCAACAGGCCACGACCTCAGCATGAGCGCGATTATCGCCACCGACGCCCGGTACAGCCGCGCCCGCCTGATGCTGTCAGCCGTTGGCAACTGGATGCAGCAGAACCGGCATGTGATTCGGCGGATTCAGTGGGCCGTGGTGATCTTCTATGCAGTGTTGATTATTGTGCCGGCGGTGCGTCCGTTACCGCCTCAAACCGCCCATATCTGGGACGATGTTACGCTGTTCGCGCAGTTTCTGTTTTGGGGGATCTGGTGGCCTTTTGTACTGCTCAGTATGGTGTTTCTGGGGCGCGTCTGGTGCGGCGTCTTCTGCCCTGAAGGGTCCCTGACCGAATGGGCCAGCCGACATGGCCGGGGCGGCGCAATTCCCCGCTGGGTGCGCTGGGGCGGCTGGCCTTTCGTGGCCTTTGTGGGCACTACCGTCTATGGCCAGATGCTCAGCGTGTACCAATACCCCAAGGCGACACTGCTGATTCTGGGCGGCTCAACCGTGGGTGCGCTGATCATCGGTTATCTTTATGGCCGCAATGTGCGGGTCTGGTGCCGGTACCTGTGTCCGGTGAACGGCGTTTTCGGGTTGCTGTCCAAATTGGCCCCGGTCCATTTCCGAGCCGATCCGCAAATCTGGCAAGCCAGCCGTGAAAAGGGCGATCGGCCAGAGGCCGTCAATTGTCCAACCCTGCTGTCATTGCGGGATTTACAGAGTGCCAGCGATTGTCACGCCTGCGGGCGCTGCCACGGCCATCGAGAAGCTATCGACCTGAGCTTGCGGGCGCCGGGTGCCGAAGTCATTGAGCAAAGCGGTCGGCGCGCCACTCGCGACGAGTTGATGCTGATTACCTATGGTTTGTGCGGCATTGCCGTGGGGGCCTTTCACTGGTCTGCAAGCCCCTGGCTGATCAGTCTCAAGCAAACGATCGCGGTCTGGCTGATTGATGCTGACTGGATGTGGCCGCTGCAGACTCACGCACCCTGGTGGCTATTCACTAACTATCCCGGTCAGAACGATGTGTTCAATTTATTGGATGGCACGCTTCTGTTGGCCTACATCGGGACGACCGGCGCTCTGCTGGGCACGACTGTCTTGCTGCTGCTGGCAGTCGCGCGCCGCACGCTCGGCGTTACCTCCCGGCAATCGCTTTATCATCTGTCGCACGGTTTGATTCCCATCGCTGCCTGTGGTGTTTTTCTCGGCTTATCAGCGCTCACGGTCAGTATGTTGCGGGCCGAGCATGTGTCGCTGTTCTGGGTCTCGCCGGTTCGGATTGCGCTGCTTGCCGCATCCAGTTTGTGGTCGGTCAGCCTGCTTTGGCGTATTACGGGTCGTTATCAAAACCAGTTGCTGCGTCGCACATTGAGCACAGCTTTCGGTGCGCTGGCGATCGGTGTTGTGGTCGGCTCGTGGTGGTTATTGTTCTGGGGGTGGTGATCAAAGGGCAGTGCGCAGCTACACTAGTCTCGCTTTGTCTGCACCTTTCGGAGAATCCTGATGCCCTTGCGCCTGATGCGCTGGATCAAGGCTGTCGCGTCTGAAACAACGCTGGTCTATCTGACGCTGTTAAAAATTCTGGTGCCTGCGCTGATTGTCGTGAAGGCACTGGAGATGGCGGGTTTTACCCAATGGCTGGGTACGCTGCTTGCGCCCGTCATGGGGTTGATGGGGTTACCCGAGGCGCTCAGCATTGTCTGGGCGGCAACCCTGCTGACCAACATCTACACCGGGATGGTGGTGTTCTTCAGTGTGGCAGCAGACCAGCCGCTGACCGTTGCCCAGATCACCATTCTGGGCACCTTGATGGTGATCGGTCACTCCCTGCCGGTCGAAGGTGCGGTGGCGCGCAAAGCGGGTGTACCCTGGTGGCTGACGGTCGTCTTGCGCATTGGCGGGGGCTTGTTGGTCGGTTGGACGCTCAACCTGATTTATACGTCAACAAACTGGTTGCAGCAGCCGAACGCCATGTTGTGGCAACCCGAGCCTCAGCAAAGTGGCCTGGTGGCGTGGGTGCTTGAGCAGCTGAAAATGCTGATCACGATTTACCTGGTGATCCTGTCGCTGATTGCCCTATTGAAAATTTTGCGAACACTGGGGATCGAGCGGCTGCTGCACATAGTGCTGTTTCCGTTACTGCGCCTGTTGGGGATTGGTCGCAAGGCGGCGAATACCACCATAATCGGGATTACCCTTGGCCTTAGCTTCGGTGCAGGTCTGCTGATTCGGGATATTGAATCCGGAACGATGAGCCGCCGCGATGCGATGTTGACGCTCTGTTTTCTCGGGCTGTGCCACAGCCTGATCGAAGACACGCTGCTGGTGATGCTGCTGGGGGCCGATCTGTCCGGGATTCTCTGGGCAAGGCTTCTGTTTGCATTCATTGCCGTTGGCCTGCTGGCACGTCAGCCACTGGCTATCAACGCTTCGGGCGAGAAGGCGTCGGCTGAGGCTTCGTCTGGCTCGAAACGCTAATCACCTCGCATGATTTCGAACGCGCGCACCACATAGCCTGACAGGGCTTCCACTACCTCGTTACGATGCGCCCCGCTGCGCATCTCGATCTGATAGTGACCCAGCGATGGCAGCCCCGCTGATGTCGCCACCTGGCGGATAGGTTTGCGGATCAGCCCCAGCGGAAAGGGCGCTATCGCCAAATCGGCTTCCATTGCAGCCTGCTGCCCGGCGCAGTGCTCGCTGGTATAGGCGATCCGATACGCCAGCCCCGCCCGATCCAATGCTGCCAGTGCCGTACTGCGCCAGGCACAACCGGGGCTGGCAAATGCAATCGGCAGAGGGTGACGCTCCAGAGCGGTGCCTCCATCCCGCTCGGCCCAGACCAGCGGCTCGGTATGCACCACAGTGCCGTCAGCGGTCTTGTCGTCAGCGCTGCCGGCGGTGATCAGCACCAGATCCAGTTCGCCATCATCAAGCCGCTTGAGCAGTGTCTGGCTGCTACTGACCACGACATCTACCTCCACGGCGGGGTAGGAGCGGGCAAAGTCTGCCAACACGCCCGGCAGGATGCGCGTACCGATGTCGTCAGGTGTGCCGAACCGGACGGTGCCCGCCAGGCTGGGCTTCAGAAACTCCGACACCGCCTCATCATTCAGTTTCAGCAAACGGCGGCTGTACCGCAGCAGCGTCTCGCCCGCCGGGGTCAGGGTCACACGCCTTGCCTCCCGCAGGAAAAGCGGTTGGCCCAGCATCTCCTCCAGTTTCTTGATCTGCATACTCACCGCTGATGTGGTGCGGAAAACCTGCCGCGCAGCGCGACTGAAGCTGGCGGTCTCGGCGATCGCCACAAATGTGCGCAGCACGTCAGTCTCCAGAAGCGGCAGTGATTGCGGTGGAATAAGGGGTGCGGTTGAGCCCATAGCGTTGCAGTCAGTTAAGTAAAATTGAACAGTAAGTGTAGTTTATTTCGTTTGAATGAACAAATAGAGCGGCGCAACCTGCAAGTCGAGGTCAGTAATGACGCTGACCTGCAACGTCCAGATGCAGGAGACTTGCGATGACCAGGCACTCGCTCGATCAATCAGAACGTCACGGGTCCACACATGAACCACGTAATTCCCGGGACAGGCCTGAACCGGCCATGCCCGACTTCTTTATGCCGGCAATGCCACCACTCCAGCTGACCGAAGCACTGGATCGCTGGTTGAAACGGTGGCTTCGCCGTCGCCGGTTTCGTCGACTGCTGGCGCTTGAAGATTGGCAGTTGAAAGTGCTCGGCGTGGCGAGAGGCGATTTGATCTGGGCGGCTCGCCAACCGTTGAAAGAAGATGCATTCGATGTGCTGCGTTCACGTCGGCAGAAAGAGCGTGAGCCGACGGCTAATCAATCCTGACGTCATGGCTGTTTGGCTTAATTAACGAACGGGGACATCGGGTTGCACCGGGTTACGTGATGATAATTTTATATTCAGGTGATAAATATTGGCCACGAAACGCGTCTGACCGGTAATCGTCATCGTCGCTGTAGGCCTTGCTGTTGCTGGATCGGGCGTTCGCCACAGGTTTTTACCTGAACGCGGTTACGAATACTTCGCTGCCGCTAGCGGCTGTTCGCTCCAGGGGCTGGCTGGACTAATCGCTTCTCGAGGCATACAACATATAAGGCAGTATTGACGATCAACTGCCGCATACCCCGCTACCCAGTGTTCTGGATCACGCGCCCGTTTCGCGGGAGGGGATGTTGTATCGCCGTTGATCACGCATTCGAGAAAGATAGCTCCGAACTGACAACAAGGAGATCTGACGATGACGAGTAAAGATCGCAAGCCAACCACGACCGATGCCGGTATTCCGGTAGCCAGTGACGAACACTCACTCTCCGTCGGCCCGAATGGTCCACTTCTGCTGCACGATCATTATCTGATTGAGCAGATGGCGGCATTCAACCGGGAGCGCATTCCCGAGCGCCAGCCCCACGCGAAGGGCGGCGGTGCGTTTGGTCACTTCGAAGTGACCGACGATGTTAGCCAGTACACCAAAGCCAAGGTGTTCCAGCCCGGTACCAAAACCGATGTACTGATGCGCTTTTCCACCGTTGCCGGTGAACGGGGCAGCCCTGACACCTGGCGCGATCCGCGGGGCTTTTCTGTCAAGTTCTACACCAGTGAAGGCAACTACGACATGGTGGGGAACAACACGCCGGTATTCTTCATCCGTGACCCGATGAAGTTCCAGCACTTCATTCGCTCGCAAAAGCGCCGGGCTGATACCAACCTGCGCGATCACGACATGCAGTGGGATTTCTGGTCGCTGTCACCGGAATCGTCGCATCAGGTGACCTGGCTGATGGGGGATCGGGGCATTCCGAAAACCTGGCGCCACATGAACGGCTATTCCAGCCATACCTACATGTGGGTAAATGCGCAGGGCGAGAAATTCTGGGTTAAATACCACTTCCATACTGACCAGGGTATTGAGTGCCTTACCCAAGCCGAAGCAGACAAGCTGGCCGGTGAAGACGGCGATTATCATACCCGGGATCTTTATGAGGCGCTTAAGCGTGGGGACCATCCGAGCTGGACCCTGTACATGCAGATCATGCCGTTCCAGGATGCCGAAACCTACCGTTTCAACCCGTTTGATCTCACCAAAGTCTGGCCACACAGCGATTACCCGCTGATCAAAGTCGGCAAGCTGACGCTTGATCGCAACCCCACCGACTACCACACCGAGATCGAACAGGCCGCATTCGAGCCCAACAATCTGGTGCCCGGTATTGGCATTAGTCCAGACAAAATGCTGATCGGCCGAGTGTTCTCCTATGCCGATGCGCACCGTGCGCGGCTGGGGGTGAACTACAAACAGATCCCGGTCAACCGGCCGAAATCACCGGTGCATAGCTACAGCAAAGACGGCGCGATGCGGATGGATAACGTCACCGACCCGGTCTATGCGCCCAATTCCAAAGGCGGCCCAAGTGCGGATGGTGAGCGCTATCCCACCGACTCTACCTGGGAAGCCAGCGGCGATATGGTGAGAGCAGCCTATTCGCTGCACAAGGAAGATGACGACTTCGGACAGGCCAACACCCTGATCAACGAGGTGATGGATGATGCTGCCCGCGATCGTCTGGTCGACAACATCGTTGGCCATGTCAAAGGCGGTGTTGAAGAGCCGGTGTTGTCACGGGTATTCGAATACTGGAAGAACATCGACAAAACCATCGGTGACCGCGTTGAGAAAGGAGTAAAAGGCGGCTAAGTACCCATTCCGCGACCCAACCGCAGTGTGCTTGTCCGGTGACTATCAAGGTCGCTGGGCAGGCCCTGCGGTTTTTTTGGCTCTGGAATCTTTGACTGCCGGTACGTGCTAATCCCTTTTATTCAGCTTGTTCAAGGCCTGTGACAAACTGTTGAGCAGTGACTGGTTTTCGGTGACGACATTGTTGATCTCGCGGGCGGAATCGCTGGCTTTTGATGCCAGATTGCGCACTTCATCGGCAACGACCGAGAAACCGCGACCGGCTTCTCCTGCCCGCGCTGCTTCAATGGCGGCATTGAGTGCCAGCAGATTGGTTTGTTCTGCGATAGCGTTGATGCTGGATACCATTTTGTTGATGTTCTCGCCCGAGGTGATCAGCTCACCCATGACCTTGTCGCTGGTCTGAACGACTGCCAGCCGTTCGGTGATGTCTGCGCCATACATGATCACTTTCTGCAACTCGCCATAGGGGTCGCGAATGGTGGCAAAGGTAGCCGCAATGCCGATATCGCGGCCGTGCACTGGAATCACGATATCGCGAACAATACTCTCGCCTTTGATCAGACTCTCGCGCTGCTCGGCACTTAAATAGGTATCCCAGCGTTTTATCGCGGTCTTGAAATCCTGTGTCGGAACTTTGAGCTCCCGGTCCGGATAATCGTTGATCTCAATAAGGGCGCCATTTTTGTCCCACTCGACATGCAGGTTGGAATGGCTGATGGTTGCGAACCGGGTTTCGAACTCAAGTGCGGTGGTTTTAACCCGGGTGATATCCGCGAGAATCGCAATAAAGCCCTGGTGCTCGCCGCCAGGCCCGGTAACCGGGTTGCTGGTGATTGACACCCAGATCGACGAGTTGTCCTTGCGGTGAATCTGGATCTCATCATAGAAGGCTCTTGGGGCATCAAGTTCAGCTTCTATTCGCTGTCGGGTGCCCTGGTCGGTATGCGGGCCGACCAGAAAATCACGGGTGCGCCCACCGAGTACCTCATCCATATGAAAACCGGTCATCAGCGTGAAGCCCTTGTTGACGTACTGGACTTCCCGCTGGGGGTTGGTGATGACAACGGCGTTGTCGGTTTCATTTGCCACCATGGATAGCAGCCGGAACTCGGCCCGCTGAGTCACTTCATTGGTAATGTCGCTGGCAAATTTGACGATCTTCAGCACTTTGCCATCGGGGCTTTTGATGGGATTGTAAGTGGCATGAATCCACACCTCCTTGCCACCCTTCGCCAGCCGTTTGTACTCGGCCGTCTGATACTCACCACGCCGTAACCGTTCCCAGAAGACACGGTAAGCGTCGCTGTTGGCATCGGCTTTGGTTACGAATAGTCGGTGATGCTGGCCCACCACTTCATCCAGCCGGTAGCCCATCAACCCAAGGAAGTTATCGTTGGCATAGAGAATGCGGCCTTCCAGATCAAACTCGATGACCGCCTCGGCACGGTGAATCGCCTGCAGCTGGGACTCAATATCGGCTTTAGCCAGTACCTGTTCGGTCACATCGGATGCGAACTTGATAATGCGCTGTACCTTGCCGCGTTCGACGATGGGGGTGTAAGACGCCTGAATCCAGATTTCCCGTCCGTCTTTGCCGATACGTTTGAACTCGGCGGTTTGTGGCGTGCCCTGTCGCAAACTTTCCCAGAACTTTTTGTAGCGCTCGCTATCGGCTTCGCCGGGTTCAACGAACATTCTGTGGTGCTTGCCGACAACCTCGTGCAGCTGATAACCCAGCAGGTTCAGGAAGTTTGCGTTGGCCGTTTGAATCGTGCCGTCCAGTGCAAACTGAATAACCGCCTGGGTTTCATTGATGGCGCGCACAATGCTGTCAGAACTCGAACTCTTTCCGAACATGGGTTTGATTCTCCGTCCCGGATACAACACTTCCCTGTCACTGTAGCCAATATCCTCGAAGCCGCTAGGGTTAGGGGAGTAGTGTAGGTTGCGCGGCTTGTAGCCGTCTTATAAAACCCGATGCAGGCGGGATCTTGTGATCGGTTGATACCACACAACAAGGCCTGCTCAAGCTATTAGTTATCTATCTATACTTGTTCAGTCTTTTCGATTCCGCCACCGCGTTCTGTTATTTCCTGTCAAATATTGCGGCGAGTTTGTGCAGACAGTGTTTCCGGATTACTGAATAATAAATCATCAATACGTTGTTCCTGGGAGCCTTCTCCGTGCATGTGTATCTCCTTTTTCTGCTCATGGCTGGCGCCACTGTCCTGAGTCCCGGCCCCGGGGTTGTGATGACCCTGTCCAACGCGCTGCGCTTCGGCGCGAGGGGCACGATGGGCGGTGTGTTGGGAATCGCGACCGGCGCATTGGTAGTGGCGGTGATCTCAGCGACCAGTCTGGGCGTTTTGCTGGCGACGTCGGCGGCGGCATTTACAGCGTTGAAGTTTATCGGGGCGGCTTATCTGGTGTATTTGGGTATCCGGCTTTGGCGGGCGCCGCCGCTGCAGTTGGAGATATCGGCAGCAGGCGCTGATGGCGGCTTCGGCAAGCGGTTTGTAGAGGGGATCACGATGCAGCTCACGAACCCCAAGGTTGTGCTGTTTTTCCTGTCGATCTTTCCGCAGTTTATTGATCCGTCTGCGAGCTATGCGGCACAGTTTGCCGTGCTCGTACTTACCTACTGCCTACTGGTGGTAGGGATTCACCTGATGTATGCGGTGTTCGCCAGGCGCGCCAAACGCTGGCTGACCTCGGCCCGGGGCGGCCGGATCATGAACCGGGCCGCGGGCACGACGTTTTTCTTTTTTGGCGGGGTGCTGGCAACGGCATCGCGTTAACGAGCCGTGGTGGCGAGGCTATTCTTCAGCCGGACAGGTCGCGACGGTCGGGCAGTTTTCAGCGTATACGCTGATGCCGCTGCTCTGCTGTGATGCACTGAAACGATCACTGTCCAGCTTTGCCGCGCAAGCGCTCGCTTCGGCGGCGGCATCAGGGCAGTTGGCCTCCTGCAACGCGTGAGCAAAGTTATTCCAGCCGGCGGCGATGCGTGGAAACTCAGTCGTCAGCTTGTCGTAGTGACTGACAGCATCAGGCCAGTCTTCATTGGCAAAGGCGATATTCCCCATACCCAGCAGGGCTGCGGGTTGGTCCGGCCACTTGGCGTTCGCTGTCGCATAAGCGTTGTAAGCGGCCTCTGTATGATCGGTTGTTTCCAGATCATTGGCCGCCCGCAGGAACGGCAGAGGTTCCGCGGATACCGGCAGCTGATCGGGTGGCAGCATGGTGACGGCCCAGTTATCTGATCGCGCCCATGTGGCGCTGAAGACGGAGAGCGGCTCCTCTGCCGCTTCCTGGGTGCCGGTATGCAGGGTGATAGTCTTATCATTCGAATCAAAACCGATCACCACTGCAAAATGCCATTGTGGCCACCAGTCAAATCGAAGGTTTTGCAGCACCAGCACAGGATGCCCTGCGGCCACTTCGGCGAGCAGCGATTCGAGCGATCCATCCAGCGGGTACACCAGCAAGTCATGATTGCGTGCCGCTGCGACCATCTCCACCTGAAGTGAGCCTTCCCGTCCGGGGATATAGACCTGTGATTTCAGTGCTTCAGGATCCGTTTCAATATGCTGTGCGTTCAACATCATGGCCAGTGAGGCCGGGCCGCATTGGTATTGCTCCTGCGGATAGAAGGGCACGTTGTCGATCTGATGTCGGCCCTGCAGGCGCAGTTCCGGTGAGCCGTCCGCGTAGGTGGGCCAGTCGGGCGTTGCTGCGCAGCCAGCCATGACCAGCGCCAGCAGAATCACGGGGACCGCCCTTGAAAGGGCGGTCGTTGAGTTCAGCGTCATCACGTGATGATTTACCGGATACAGTTAATGAACGGGAAAATGTTGGTAGCACACAGCATGTCGGTGATGATGAAGATCACCAGAAACAACACGATAATACCGACTACACCTTCACCGGCGGGGGCTTCCGCCAATTGCTGCTTGAAAGACGCCAGTTCAGCAGGGGTCAAGCTGTTGATGCGGTCTTTGACTTCACTCTCGCTGACGCCGAGCGTGGCCAGCTTGTCTTTCACATCCTGGCGTTCCAGCATGTTCAGCAGTGTTTGCTGATCAAGGTCGGCCTGTTGTTCAGTCAGCAGCTCGCCGGTGCCGACAATGCCGGTGTTGGCAGATGCCAGCGAGGGAATGGTCCAGAGCGCGGTCAGCATCATGACCAGTGTCATAACGGATGAGATCTGACGAAGGTAGGTTCTTGTTGTACGCAAAATGTCGACTCCTGTTGCTTGAGTGAATCAGCCTTAAAGTTTGATTGCGCCAAACGCGGTTGCCCAGCATTTGGTCAGTTCAATATGGTTATTATGCCGACATAAGCATACACCGTTACACATGAGCGACAGACTTCCGACAAATGAAAAGGGTTTAATAAACCTCAGGTGCTGAGCGGTTTGTCTGGTATGAACCTTTCCACTCATGTGTCATCCTGACCTTTCTGCCCCGTTGCATTAATTGCAGCAGACGCCATTTCTCCATGCGCCGCCCGGCGCAAACAAGCGATCCTCTCATGAAAAAAAGTAGCCGCTCGAGCTCCAGACCGGCGTGGCACCCGGTATTCTGGACAACCTGGGTCGCGATTTTTGGACTCTACCTGCTTTCTCGCCTGCCGATGCGGACCAAGCAACGATGGGGTAAAGGCATTGGTTTGTTTCTGCGCAAGCGCCTGAAGTCCAGGGCAAAAGTGGCACGCACCAATATCGCGGCCTGCATGCCGGAACTGGACGAGCAGGAGCGCGAGCAGTTGATAGACGACAGCTTTGTTGCCTGCGCCCGGGGGTTTCTGGAAACCACCCATGCCTGGTGGAATGACATGGCGCCTTATCAGGCCAGTGCTTCCGTTACGGGCCTTGAACACCTGCAGGAAGCGGTGAGTCGTGGTCGGGGGGTATTTCTGATTGGTGGTCATTACAGCATTTTCGATTTCGCCCTGCCGCTGATTGCCTGTCAGCTCACCAAACCCGGCTACGTGTATCGTCCCAACAATAACCCGGTACTCGATGGCGTAATCGAGAAAGGCCGCTGCAGGCACTTTGGTATCCGGTCATTCAACAAGCGCCAGATCCCGGACATGATCGACTTTCTGAAGGGTGGCGGGCAGGTCTGGTATGCCTGTGACCAGGACTTTGGCGGGAAAACCCAGTTGTTTGTGCCGTTTTTCGGCGTTGAAACAGGCTGTATCACCAAACCTTCGCAGATTGCTCGGGAATCGGGCGCTTCGGTGATTTGTGTCAGTCACCTGAGGACACCGGATGGCGGATACGCGCTGGATTTTTCGCCAATTATCGAGGACTTCGGTGATGATATGGCAGAGGATGCTGCGACCTGGAACCAGTTTATCGAAACCACGATTCGAGAGTTTCCAGACCAGTATCTATGGTTGCACAAGCGTTTCAAAACACGACCGGAAGGTGCCGCCAAACTCTATTGAACTCGAGCCCCTGGCCACCTCCCGCACCTTCTGAGGCTGCTGCAGTCGCCTGCTCAGCCCGGGCGGGGTGCAAACATGATGATTGCCATTCCCAGCAGGGCAATCAATGATCCCGCAATATCCCATGCGGTGGGCCTGATGCCATCCACCAGCCATAACCAGAGTATGGCTACCGAAATGTAGACACCACCATAGGCGGCGTAGACTCTGCCCGCCGCCGTTGGGTGTAGCGACAACAGCCACGCAAAGGCCACCAGACTCAGTGCCCCAGGTAGCAAAAGCCAGGCTGACTTACCTTCCCGAAGCCAGAGATAGGGCAGGTAGCAGCCAATAATTTCCGCAACGGCAGTGATGATGAACAACCCAATGGTTTTGAGTTCCGGCACGTGCTCTCCTGCTTCTGATCAATGTGATACCCGAACCTGCGTCCGCACTTTGGGAACGAGCTTAACGCGGCAGTTGCCGGCTGTCCCCCTGACTGATTAACTTCGAATGCGGCACCGCCCTGCCAATTGGGGTAGGGTATGCGCTTTCAGGATCTGCCGCGGGGAACAGAACGGGGTGTTCGATTGAGTGAGACAGGCGAAAAACGACTGAACAAATTTATCAGCGAATCGGGCTTCTGCTCCCGCCGGGAGGCGGATGCGCTGATAGCCGAAAACCGCGTATCGATCAACGGGAAGGTGCCGGAACTGGGCACCCGGGTTGGCCCCGGCGATGTTGTCTACGTCGATGGCAAGCGGATCAAGGCAAGTGCGGCCAACAAATCAGACCGTATTTATATCGCCTATAACAAACCGGTCGGCATCACCTGCACCACCGAGCATCAGGTGAAGGGCAATATTGTGGATGCCATTGGTCACAAGGAGCGGATTTTTCCGATCGGGCGCCTGGATAAGCCATCTGAAGGGCTGATTTTTCTCACCAGTGACGGTGATATCGTCAACAAAATCCTGCGTGCTGAAAATGCCCACGATAAAGAGTATGTGGTCACGGTTGATAAGCCGCTCACCGAGAAATTCGCAACGCAGATGGCTGCCGGCGTGCCGATTCTCGGAACGGTCACCAAACCCTGTGAAGTGACCATTGTAAGCCGATTTGTCTTCAAGATTATTCTGACCCAGGGACTCAACCGGCAGATCCGCCGCATGTGCGAGTACTTTGGCTATGAGGTTACCCGTCTGCGGCGCACCCGCATCATGATGGTGTCGTTAGGTAACCTGAAGGCGGGTCAATGGCGAAATCTGACAGACAGTGAAGTGACGGCGCTGGATCGTGCCGTGGCTGATTCACGCAAGACGTCGGCCGCAACCGACCAGGCCAAACCGAAATCAGAAACCAAACCGAAACCCGCCACACCAGCTGGCGGGCGAAAGGCTCCGGGAGCCGGCCGCTCAGGAACCGGTGGTCATCCTGCTGGCAAAGCCGGTCAGAAAATCCCGCGAAAATCCCCTAAAAAATCGGGTAAGAAGCCAGCCAAACGCGGCCGCCCGGGCAAGTCCGCGCGTTAGTACCGGTTTGTGGTTTGCCTTGCGTTCCGACATAAAAAAGCTCGCAGGCCGTGAACGCCTGCGAGCTTTCGGTCAGTACGACAGATGCCTGCCAGTGACCTATTTCGGCTTCTGCCGCCGGGCCAGCACGTAGCCGATAATGCAGCCGATGCCAATCAGGATCATGACCCAGCCGGCATTGCCGCCCATATCGGTTTCCCCGGAGCCGGGCCCCAACATCACGACAATGCCAATGATCAGGGTAAACAGCCCGGCTGCCAGCAAGATAAACAGGCTTTTCCGGGGCTCCTTCTTCATTACGGTTTTGGGATCGTCCATTGTTGCCTCCGTTCCTTATCCAAGGGCACTTGCCCTAATGATCTGAACAAAAAACAACCAGATCTGTTCACCAGTATGATCGTTAAGTCACGTCCTTCAAGTGGCTTTTTCAGGCATGGCCCGATCAGGCAGCGGCCAGTACTTCGACAATTTTGGCGCTGAAGGCATCCAGATCATCCGGATTGCGGCTGGTGATCAGCCCGTCTTCATAGTGCACTTCCTCGTCGACCCAGTGACCGCCGGCATTGGTGATATCCGTTTTCAGGCTGGGCCAGGATGTGAGAGTGCGGTTTTTCACAGCATCCGCTTCGATCAACGTCCAGGGCGCGTGGCAAATGGCGGCTACGGTTTTGCCCTTGTTGAAGAACTGTTTCACCAGCTTGACGGCGTCATGGTCCATTCGCAGTGCGTCAGGGTTGGCAACGCCTCCGGGTAGCACGAGACAGTCGTAGTCGTGCACGTCAACGTTCTGGACGGTTTTGTCGACCGGGAAGCTGTGAGCCTTATCCAGATGGTGATAGCCATCGATCTCACCTTCAGACAGCGACACCAGTTCGAGATGGGCGCCGGCGCCCTGCAGGTCTTTCCAGGGGCGTGTCAGTTCGATTTGTTCCACGCCATCGGTTGCGAGAAATGCGATTGTTTTACCATGCAGTGGTGCATCCATTTCGGGAACTCCTGTGCTGGTTTGAGTTAAAACAATACCGTTTCACCATAACGCATAAATCGCCGTTTAACGGTGGGATGAAGGAATTGAAATGTTTCACATTGCTTTTTGCTTCAGTGTCTGCACAACTAAACAAAGGTTATGCCACTTTTATTCACACTAGCGAATAATGTTCGGTCAACTACCAGCAGCGAACTTCAGGAGGGGAATGCCAATCATGGAAAGCCAGCGACAAAGCGGGGTTAATTCAGCGGAGAACGAGAATGCTCCCGAACAGGTAGCCCTGATTGATGCGGTCAATATCCGCAGCCTGTCGTTGGTTATACTCACCAGTATGGCCTCATTGGTCTTTATCGATTGGGCCCAACCTGTATTGCTGCCGCTGATCGTTGCGGTGTTGATCAGTTATGCGCTGGATCCTTTGGTGTCAGGTCTGGATCGTTTGCATTTGCCCCGTCCCCTGAGTGCCGCCGTGGTTTTGGTGGCTCTTGTCAGCATTGTTGCAGCAGCCAGCGTACCGCTCAAAAATGAAACAATGGAAATGCTTGATAAGGTGCCGCAGGCCATCAAACAGTTTCAGCAGCGAGATGCCAAAGCGCCAAAGGACGAAGAGAGCATAGTGGACAAGGCGCAATTCGCCGCCAAGCAGATCGAGAAGAGCGCCGCATCAGACAAAAATGGCGAAACAAGGCGATCGGGTATTACACCGGTCAGGGTAATTGAAAAGCCTCTCGACGTTCAGGAATACATACTCCAAGGCTCTCCCGCTGCATTGGTGCTGATTTCCCAGTGCTTTTCTGTCTTGCTGCTGGTGTACTTTTTATTGGCAGTGGGCTCGCTCTACAAGCGCAAGGTGGTCAAGCTCTCGGGGCCCTCATTTGGCAGTATGCGAAACGCCGCGCGAATCATGAACGATTTCCATCATCAGGTCCGGCGCTTTCTGTTCGTGATGATGCTCGGCGCCTTGTTTGTCGGCGTGCTGACCTGGCTGGCCTTTATGGCATTGGGGGTCGAGCAGGCGGGCCTTTGGGGTGTGGTGGCAGGTGTCGCCAGCGGCATTCCCTATCTTGGCCCGTTTCTGGTGCTGATTGCGACAAGCATGGCCGCGTTTCTGCAGTTTGGTGAAATGGATATGGCGATTATTGTCGGCGGCACGTCGCTGGCTATCACCAGCGTTCAGGGGTATCTGCTGACGCCCTGGCTGACCAGCCATGTTTCGAGCCTGAATGCGGTGGCCATCTTTATCGGACTGCTATTCTGGGGCTGGTTGTGGGGGCCGATCGGCCTGATTGTCGCCACGCCGATGCTGATGATCGTCAAATCCCTGTGTGATCACGTTGTTAACTTGCGCCCGGTAGGTGAGCTACTGGGTAAATAGACGCCGGAAAACCCGGCCGGGAAAACAGCCTGGCCGAGAAAACAACAAGAAAGATCGGAGGTGCGTTGTGTGGGATAGCGAAATTCCATTACTCGATATGTTCATTCGGTTATCGGTAGCCGCAGGCCTGGCGTTGATGCTCGGGCTTGAACGCGAATTGCGTGGCAAGGCGGCGGGCTTGCGTTCGCATATGCTGGTTTCACTGGGGGCGTCCGCTTTCATCATGATGGGCATGCACATTCTGTTCGCCACTGCAGAAGGCGATCCATCCGCACGGATTGACCCTACCCGGATTGTTGAGGGCGTGATCGGCGGCATCGGCTTTCTCGGTGCGGGGAGTATTATCCAGAGCCGCGGCAACATTCAGGGCATCACGACCGGTGCATCAATCTGGATGGCGGGTGCGATAGGCGTGGCCTGCGGTATCGGCAATATTGCGCTTGCCTGCATGGTGACGGCGATGGCGCTGGTCATTATGGTGGTGCTGGGCCGGTTTGAGCACGAAGTCATTAATGGCAGGTCGGGCAAATCAGGCGATACAAGCTCGGACTGATTCTTCCACAGCCGGGTATTGGCGAGCGGGGACAGGCGGTGATGGCAAAGGCGAGAGGCAAATGGTTGGTCATGGCTCTATTGGCAGGTGTGACGGCTCAAGGATGCTCATCGCGTGGTATGTACGAGTCCACGCAGCAACGCCGGGTAGACGATTGCAGCCGGATCATCAATACCAGCGAACGGGCCCAATGCGAAGAGCGGGCCCGAATGCCTTATGATCAGTACAAGCGAGAAACGCTGGATGAGGCGACGCGAGGGGCAGACTGACCCGCTGTTTCATGCCTGCGCAGCCGCGGACTGCTGTGCGCTTCGCAACTTGACCACGTTCGCCCGAGGAGACTCGCCAAACAGCCGACTGTATTCCCGACTGAAGTGGGAAGGACTTTCATAGCCTACCCGATAGCTCGCCGTGGCAGCCTCCAGACCTTCCGATAACATCAAGCGTTGTGCCTCGTGAAGTCGCAGTTTCTTCTGGAACTGTAGCGGCGACATCCGGGTGACTTCCTTGAAACTGTGGAACAGCGATGATTCGCTCATGTTCACTTCTTCAGCCAGTTCACCTATGCGCAAGGGTTCCGAAAATCGGTTCTTGAGTAGCGCAATCACTTTGGCGATTCGGTGGGCCTGAGTATTCGATGCTGCAAACTTGCGCATCCGGGGGCCCATCTCGCCAATCAGGGCGCGATACAGAATTTCCCGGCGAGCAAGGGGAGCCAGCACTCGCTGGTCGCCAGGGGAATCGAGCAGGCTGATCAGGCGACTAAAGGCACCGAGCATGGCATCGTCACTCTTGGCCATACACATACCGCACGCCGCCTCCGGGCAGGCGTCCTCTCCTTGCGCCTGCGTGCCCATTTCCAGCACCAGGCTTGAGACTTCGTGCGGATCAACGTCAAGTCTCACGGCAAGATAAGGCTCTTCTGGAGAGGCTTCCGTGACCTGGCCGGTAATGGGCAGATCGACGGACGATGCCAGATAGCTGAGTGGCCCGTAAACGATCTTGCGATCCCCCAGCCAAACGGTCTTGCTGCCCTGCACCAGTATGCACAGCGAGGGACGATACACAGACGAGAAGCAAGTAGTCGTGGTGTTGCTACGAATCAAATCAACGCCATCAATTGCCGAGGGCTGCAGGCCTTCTTCAGGTGTCCATTTAATGATTGTTCGCGCCAGTTGCTCGCGTAGTCTTTCAGTATTCGAATATGGCTCGAACACGCTGATTGCGCTGAAATCCACCTTGCGTTCCTCCCCCGTCGTGACATCAGAAGTATACGCCCTGCCACTTGTATAATAAGTTGCGAATCCGAAGTTTTGCAGGATTAGGCAATTAAGCTGCAGGAATGCGCAATGTTCTGCAATAACCTCTGCGTGGGTGGTCTAGACCTGTTCATCAAGGTGTCATGCTGGATGCAGAAATAGGCAAGCACTGCGCAGAAACCGAATACCTCCCCCTTGTCGTAATTCCCTAAAGTGGCTGTCATCGGTAGCCCAGTATCCAGACGCGCGGCTGCCTGCTGCTGAACGTCCGAGTGACTGATTCGGCGGCGTCCCCTACCAGATCTGATTGAATCACGGGAGTGACAGACTCATGGAATTGATCAATAAACCCGGCATACGACGCTGTGCCGTTGCGGCGATGCTGACGCTGACCAGTACATTGTGGCTGTCCGGTTGTGATGCCCATGGCGAAGAAGAAACCGCCCAGCAACAACCGGCACCGCCGTCGGTTGAAGTGGCGGAAGTGGTTAGTAGTGATGTGACCTTGTGGAATGACTTCTCGGGGCGCGTCGTCGCGCCGGAGACTGTGGCCTTGCGGCCCAGGGTCAGCGGTTATATCGACAGTGTCAGCTTTGAAGAAGGCGAAATGGTCGCCAAGGGCGATGTGCTCTTCTCAATTGACCCACGGCCTTACAAGGCTCGCGAGCGAGTGGCGGAGGCCAATCTGGCACAAGCCCGCAGCCATCTTGAACTTGCCCGGAGTGAAGCCAAACGAGCCGAGCGATTGGTAAAAGGAAGGGCAATTTCCCAGGAAGAGTATGACCAGCGTGCGTCAGCGCTCGCCTCCGCCCGCGCTGCCGTGGGGTCCGCCCAGGCCACGCTGGATACTGCCCGGCTGGATCTGGAATACACCCAGGTGAAATCGCCAATCGCTGGCCGTGCCGGTCGTGCAGGCGTTACGCGCGGTAACCTGGCGAGCGCAGACACCACGATCCTCACCAGTATCGTGTCGGTTGATCCGGTTTACGTGTACTTCGAGAGCAATGAAGAAACGTTTCTGGGCGGCCGGAAATTGCTGCAGAACGATCAGGGCCCACGGGTTGAAGTCGGGCTTGCCGGTGAATCCGGTTTCACCCATCCCGGGGTGGTGGATTTTATCGACAACCAGCTGAATGCCAATACCGGCACCCTGCAGTACCGGGCAGTGCTGCCAAACCCTGAAGGCATGCTCAAACCGGGTCAGTTCGCTCGAGTGAGGATGCCGACGTCGAGCCTGGATAAGGCGCTACTGGTAGATCAGAAAGCCGTCGTCACCGATCAGGATCGGCGCTTCGTGTACGTGGTGAAAGCCGACAACACAATTGATCGCCGGCAAGTGGTGCCAGGAGGTCGGGCGGACGGTTTGATGGTGATTGCCGATGGTCTGGCAGCAGGCGACCGGGTGGTGGTCAGCGGTCTGCACAAGATCTTTGGCGCCGGCATGCCAGTCACCCCGCAACCGGTCGATATGCAGCGCAAAGAGGCTGCAGGCTCAGTCGCGATCATCCCCTGATTGCAGGCGAGCCTTCGCCCAGCCTTAACCCCACCTAACACAAGCAGTTCATTATTCGGCGCTATTCGGCATCTCCCTTCGGGGAGGTGCCTGAGGGACTATTGTCATGAATATTTCTCGGTTTTTCGTCGACCGACCGATTTTTGCATCGGTGCTGTCGATCATTATCTTTGTGGTGGGGTTGATCAGCATCCCGCTGCTGCCGGTGAGCGAGTACCCGGAGGTTGTGCCTCCGAGCGTGCAGGTCACCGCGAACTACCCCGGGGCTAACCCGAAAACCATTTCCGAAACTGTTGCCACACCGCTGGAAGAATCCATCAACGGCGTGGAAAACATGATCTACATGAAATCCGTGGCCGGCAGTGATGGCCGGTTGATGCTGACGGTGACCTTTGAACTGGGCACCGATCCGGACCAGGCCCAGGTGCAGGTCCAGAACCGCGTCACCCAGGCCTTGCCCCGGTTGCCGGAAGACGTGCGTCGCCAGGGCGTGACCACGCGCAAGCAGTCGCCCAACCTGATGATGGCGGTGCATCTGGTCAGCCCGGACGACAGCTTTGACGCCACCTATATCCGCAACTATGCCGTGCTGCATATTCGCGATGAACTGGCCCGCATTCCCGGCGTCGGTGAGGCGGGGCTGTTTGGTTCCGGCGACTATGCCATGCGGATCTGGGTTGACCCGCAACGGGCTGCTGCGCTCGGTGTAACGGCTGGCGATATTGCGGCTGCGGTACAGGAACAGAACGTGCAGGTATCGGCCGGCCAGATCGGCGCGCCGCCGATGCCCGACGGCTCTGATTTTCTGATTTCCATTAATGCCCAGGGGCGACTTAGCAGCCCTGAAGAGTTTCGTGATGTTGTGCTGAAAACCGGCGATAATGGCGAAGTCACCCGTCTGGGAGATGTCGCGCGTGTCGAGCTGGCATCATCGCAGGACGCATTGCGGGCGCTGCTGGACGGTAAGCAAGCCGTCGCGCTGCCGATCTTCCAGGCGCCCGGCTCCAATGCGCTGAAAGTCTCCCGCGCCGTACGCGCCAAGATGGCCGAGTTGGATGATCAGTTCCCGGATGGCCTGGCATGGGAAGTCGCTTACGACCCCACGGTATTTGTCAGCACCTCGATTGAATCGGTTATCACGACGCTGCTGGAAGCGGTGGCGCTGGTGGTACTGGTTGTGGTGTTGTTCCTGCAGACCTGGCGTGCGTCGCTGATTCCGTTGCTGGCGGTGCCCGTATCGATTATCGGTACCTTCTCAATCCTGCTGTTACTGGGTTTCTCAATCAATACGCTGACGCTGTTCGGCATGGTGCTGGCGATCGGTATTGTGGTGGATGACGCCATCGTGGTGGTGGAAAACGTCGAGCGTAATATCGAAGAAGGGCTGGCCCCGATTGCTGCAGCCCATCAGGCGATGCGGGAAGTGAGCGGACCGATTATTGCGATCAGTCTGGTGCTCTGCGCGGTGTTTATACCGATGGCGTTCCTTGACGGCATTACCGGACAGTTCTACCGCCAGTTCGCCATGGCGATTGCCATCGCGACCGTGATTTCTGCGATTAACTCGCTGACTCTGTCACCGGCGTTGGCGGCAACCCTGCTCAAGCCTCATAGTGCCAAACCGGATCTTTTCGCGCGGATTATCGAGCGCTTGTTTGGCTGGATATTCCGCCCATTCAACCGGTTCTTCCAGCGCAATGCCGATCGCTATCAGGGGTTTGTCGGCCATAGCCTGAATCGTCGTGGCGCGGTATTCATGGTGTATCTCCTGCTCCTGGGCGGCACCGCCTTTATGTTTAATCAGGTGCCCGGCGGGTTTATACCCACCCAGGATAAAACCTACCTGGTCGGCAGCATCCGCTTGCCTGAAGGGGCGTCGCTGGATCGCACCGAAGCCGTGGCCCGACGGGTCAGCGATATCGCGCTGGAAACCGAGGGCGTCGCCAACGCCGCTGCGTTTGTTGGCTTCAATGCACTGCAGGGCAGCAATACTCCGAACGTGGGCACGGTTTTCATTCTGTTTGATGATTTCAGTGTGCGGGATAAAACAGCACAGGCGATTGCGGCTGAGATCAACGGCAAGCTGGGTGATGTGAACGAAGGGTTTGCGATTACCTTCATGCCGCCACCGATCTTTGGTCTGGGTGCGGGCTCTGGTTATTCGATGTACATCCAGGATCGCTCCGGTGCCGGCTATGGTGAGCTGCAGACCGTTACCAATCAGCTCGCCGGTGCGCTCAGTGGTACCGAAGGTCTGGGCTATCCGATCAGTTCCTATCAGGCCAACGTGCCCCAGCTTGATGCCATTATCGATCGGCAAAAGGCAAAGGCTCAGGGCGTGCGAATGGACGATCTGTTCACCACTCTGCAGCTCTACTTCGGGTCGCTTTACATCAACGACTTCAACCTGTTCGGTCGCACCTATCGGGTAATGGCGCAGGCGGATGCCCCTTATCGGGACGATCCCGACGATCTGAACTCGCTCTATACCCGCAATCGCGGCGGCGACATGGTGCCGCTGAACACCATGGTGACACTGGAGCGTTCATTCGGGCCTGACCCGGTGATCCGGTACAACGGCTATCCGGCCGCCGACATCATCGGCCAGTCTGATCCAGCCGTGCTGTCATCAGCCGAAAGCCTGGAAGTGGTGGCTGGCGTCGCCGGGAAGGTGCTGCCTTCGGGCATGACTTTCGAATGGACCGACCTCAGCTTCCAGCAGGTGACGCAAGGGAACGCGGCGATGGTGGTATTCCCGCTCGCGCTTCTGCTGGTGTTCCTGGTGCTGGCTGCGCTTTACGAGAGCTGGGTGTTGCCTCTGGCGGTCATCCTGATAGTGCCCATGTGTCTGCTGGCAGCGCTGTTTGGCGTCTGGCTGACCGGCGGCGATAACAACATCTTCGTCCAGGTCGGACTGGTGGTGTTGATGGGGCTGGCGTGCAAGAACGCCATCCTGATTGTCGAATTCGCTCGTGAGCTGGAAATGCAGGGTAAGTCGGTGATGGATGCGGCGCTGGAAGCCTGCCGCCTGCGGTTGCGGCCGATCATCATGACCTCCGTGGCATTTATTGCAGGCGTTGTACCACTGGTTCTGGCAACGGGCGCAGGCAGTGAAGTGCGTGCGGTGATGGGCATTACCGTGTTCACCGGCATGCTGGGCGTGACCCTGTTCGGGCTCCTGTTGACCCCCGTGTTCTACGTAGCCCTGAGCACCTTTGCCAACCGGCATCGCGCCAACAAAGACGATTCGGCGCCATCGCCGGATGAATCCAACCGGACGGAGGTTTCACATGGCTAGGTCATCATTGCCACTAACTGCGCTGATCGCACTCATGCTGGCTGGTTGTGCCGTAGGGCCTGATTACCAGGTCCCGCAAACGACGGACGCGCCGGACCGTTTTAACGAAGTCCGTAACCCTGATCCGTTTGATGCGCAGGCAGAGCGGCGCTTCTGGCAGGGGTTTGATGATCCGATGCTGGCGGACCTGATCCGCCAGAGCCTCAGTGCCAACTATAACCTGCAGGTCGCAGTGGCCCGGTACGAGCGGGCGCAGGCGTTGTTGCGGGGTGCTGAGCGCAACCAGTTGCCGAGTGTTACGGCGTCCGGCTCGGTTTCGGAGAACCATCTTGCGGAAGTGGAGCGCACCGGTTCGGCGGATGACGTCACGCTGTATCAGGTGGGGGCGGTGGCGCACTGGGAGCTGGACCTGTTTGGTCGTCTGCGTCGCATCACCGAGGCTCAAAGCGCGGAGCTGGATGCTGCTGGAGCGGATCTGAATGCGGTCCAGGTCGCGTTGGTGGGGCAGCTTGCCAGCAGTTACTTCGAGTTGCGGGGGCTTCAGCAGCAGTTGCTGGTGGCCCGACGAAACCTGGATAACCAGCAGCAGACACTGGATATCGTTACCTCTCGACTGGAAGCCGGACGCGGAACCAATTTTGATACCGTGCGCGCCCAGACCCAGCTTGAAACGGTGCGCTCGACGATTCCTGCGCTGGAGGCCGGCATACGCGCCCGAATGCACAGGATTGCAGTGCTGACAGGTCAGCAGCCGACTGCCCTGATTGCAACGCTGTCGGAAGCGAAGTCGTTGCCCGAAGTTGTGCCGGCTATTCCGGTTGGCAGCCCCGGAGGCGTTCTGCGCCGCCGACCGGATGTGCGGGCTGCGGAGCGTCGATTGGCGGCAGCCACTGCGGGTATCGGCGTTGCGACAGCGGATCTGTTCCCGCGCTTCAGCCTCGATGCGCTGATCGGCTCGGTTGCAGACAGCTCTGGCGACCTGTTTACCGGCGGTGCGGCATCACGTCGTGTGACGCTTGGAATCGACTGGACGTTCCTCGACTTCGAGCGGGTGCGGGCCCGTATCGATGTGGCCGACGCTGACGCTCGCGGTGCCCTCGCGAACTATCGCCAGACCGTATTGAACGTGCTGGAAGAAACCGAAACCCTGATGGTTGAATACCACCGCGCCCAGACCCGTACCGACTATCTGTCGCGGGCAACAGCGGCAGCCAATGAAGCGGCGAGGCTGGCGAGGCAACGCTATCGCGAAGGGCTGATCGGCTATTTCGAAGTGCTGGATGCCGAACAGGAACTGATTGATACCCGCGACTCGTTGATCCGGAGCAGAACGTCAGTGACGCTGGGGATGGTCAATCTCTATCGGGCTTTGGCGGGTGCGCCTCAGGCTGCCGAGGAAACGGCAATGCAGTAATCGGAGAAAGAGAAGGGAAAGGAAAACGTCGGGCAGGGTGCAGCGTGAGAGTGTCACCCTGCCCGATATCGCATCACATCAAATCAGGTTGTAAACAAACACGATCGCAACCGCAATCGGCGTAAAGTAACGCAGGGTGTTGTACCAGAGGCTGAACGAGCCTGATGACAAGGCCAGTTCGTTTTCCAGTGCCTGGCGCGACATGAACCAGCCAGTGAACACTGCGATCAGCAGGCCACCCAGCGGCAACAGAATGTTGGCGGTCAGGAAGTCGAGCAGGTCGAAGATGGTCTTGCCTTCAAACATGCTGAACATTCCCAGCGGCGTGACATCGGCCCACAGGTTCAGCGACAGGATCGATGCAATACCCAGCAGCCAGCACGACAGGCCTGCAGCCAGTGTACTGGTGCGGCGGGTCATGCCTTTCTGCTCTTCCAGCCATTCAACCAGCGGTTCCAGCAGGGAAATACCTGAGGTCCAGGCTGCGAAAATCAGCAGTACGAAGAACAAGGTGCCGAACAGGCTGCCCATCGGCATCTGACCGAACGCCAGTGGCAGGGTCTGGAAAATCAGGCCCGGGCCGGCGCCGGGCTCAAGGCCGTTGGCAAACACGATCGGGAAAATCGCAAGGCCGGCCAGCAGCGCCACGACGGTATCCATGATCGAGACCAGAATAGAGGTTTTGGCGATCGAGATACCCTTCGGCAGATACGAACCATAGGCCACCATGACGGCCATACCCAGGCTCAGGGTGAAGAACGCGTGGCCCAGTGCCACCAGCACACCCTTGGTGGTGAGTTTGGAGAAGTCGGGCTGGAACAGGAAAGAAACGGCTTCGCCAAAGTGACCGGTTGTCATCGCATAACCAACCACAACCAGCAGCAGTACAAACAGCGCCGGCATCAATATGCTGACGGCTTTCTCAAGGCCTGAGCGCACGCCCCGAGCTACAACAAACATAACCAGCGCCATAAACACCGAGTGCCAGAGCAGCAGGGTGCCGGGGCTTGCCAGCAATCCCGAGAAGATGGCGCCGATAGCGTCAGCATCCTGGTTCGTCAGTGCGCCACTGGCCGCGGTGCCGACATAGGAAATCGCCCAGCCGCCAATAACCGAGTAGAACGACAGAATCAGGAAAGCCGCCAGTACACCGATGGCCGCGACAAGACGCCAGCCGGGATTCAGGCCTTCCGCCTGAGTGATGTTACGGATACTTTTAACCGGGCTGTTGCCGCCCCGACGACCAATCATGACTTCCGCCATCATAATGGGGACGCCGACCGCTGCGATACACAGCAGATAAACCAGTACGAATGCGCCACCGCCATTTTCACCGGTGATGTAGGGGAACTTCCAGATATTGCCCAGGCCCACCGCAGAACCGGTGGCGGCCAGAATGAACGCCAGGCGCGAAGACCAGAGGCCCCGCTTGCCTGACTGGCCACCGGCACTGCCGCGGGTGGCAGAGGTTGATTCGCTCATATTTGTCTCCTGCTTGCTGTTTTTGTTTTCGGGGGACAGACGCTGGCGGTTTATTCCGTCAGCATCAGCTGTGCCCTTTAGGGTGAGATGATGCTGCAAACCGGCCCTGGTGCGCGTCGTTTTGCAGCATCATCGAAAGCGTCATCACGTCCCCGGAAAATTCCGGGGCGCAGTTTACCGTTATCTTGAAAGATGTTGAAAACGTTCCTCTGCCAGTTGGTTGGCGATCTCACCGGTTGGCAGGGTATCCCGGTCTGCCCGGGTGAAGATTTCGTCCAGCGTCTGGCCGATGGTCTCTACATGCCGGCGCACGGCTTCCGGGTTGGGGCCGTTACGCTCGTAACACACGTCAATAATGCCGCCGGCGTTGATCACAAAGTCAGGTGCGTAAAGAATGCCGCGCTCACGCAGCGCACGGTCATGACGGGATTCCGCCAGTTGGTTGTTTGCCGCACCTGCAACCACACTGGCTTGCAGGCGTGCAATTGACTGGTCGTTCAGCACCGCGCCCATGGCGCAGGGCGCAACGACATCTACAGGCAGGTAAAGAATGTCTTCGGCGCTGGCAGGCGTTGCGCCCAGCTCGGCCACTGCACGATCCATGTTGTCCTGATGAATATCGTAGACCCATAATTGCGCGCCCGCTTCCTTGAGGTGCTTCGCCAGGCGGTAGCCGACATTGCCGATGCCCTGAATCGCGACCCGGACACCCTCCAGATCATGCCGCTCCATCTGATGTTTTACCGCCGCCTTCAGACCCACAAAGGTGCCGTAAGCCGTGGCGGGCGACGGATCGCCGTTGCTGGGCTTGCCATCAAAGCCGGGCCGGTCAGCAATACCTGCCACGTGAGCGGTATGGCGGCTCATGATCTTCAGGTCAGCGACGCTGGTGCCCGAATCCTCGGCTGCAATGTAAAGGCCGCCGAGCTTCTCGAGACAGCGTCCCATGGCCTCCATCAGCTGTTCAGTTTTGTACTTGCGCGGGTCGCCGATAATCACAGATTTGCCGCCACCAAGGTCGAGATTCGCCAGCGCCGACTTGTAGGTCATGCCGCGGGATAGCCGCAGTACGTCGGTCAGTGCTTCCTCATCGGAGGCATAGGGAAACATACGGCAACCGCCAAGCGCAGGGCCGCGGTTGGTGTTGTGCACGGCGACAATGGCGCGCAAGCCCGTTTCCGGATCACAGAAGAAGGAGAGGTGTTCGTGATTATCAAATTCAGGATGTGTAAATACAGTCATGGCCAGGGTCCGCTAGAAATAAAGGTAAGGTGGCGTCACAAACGCGGGTAAGGGCATACCGCGCAGCGCGACAAGCGATCGAAAAGAAAAGGTCAGGGGCGCTATCAGCCGCTGAATAATGAGAGCGGAGAGAGTGAGCGTATCGATCGTTGCAGGGTGTCGGGCCTGGACCGGCCGGGTAAAACAGAAGTGCGGGAGTGTAACGGATGAGATGCTCGGGCGGTGCTGGCCGGCATCGGGTAATACAGGTGAGCTAACATTCTGAAATCCTCTCCATCGGGCCGGATCACGGCAATGGGTCGTCTTGTTTTTGTAAGCCGGCTTGTGACCGGCCAAGGAACCGCCGATAGACTTGATCAGAGGTTCCCAACCGCCGCGCCCTTTTGGGGCAAGACAAGCCGAGACTAGATCTAATTGACGTTAACGTCAACGGGCAATATCCGGACAGTTCACATTTACACCTAATTTCTCGATCTCTCGTGTCTGTAGGTTGCGGATTGTGCTGACAAATGCGCTTCAACCGCGAATGTCGTTCGTTATTTGACCTGTGCTCTGTTAGACTGCGCGCCTTCCTGCCTCGAAGGATCTCGCCAGTTAAGTAAGGCGAACCTCTCCAATACGACCTTTCAGAGGGCGGCGCCGTTTTTAGACGGGCGCTAGCAGTCGTTTTTTTCAAGACCTGTGGTCATTACCGCTGATGCCTGGTGCTGCTGTGCCTGGTGCATGGGTATGACATGTTCGGGTCACAAGAGATTGTGTATATGGCTTTTTCTGCACTCGGTTTGTCCGAGAAGCTGGTTCGTGCAACCCAGGACCAGGGATATGAAACACCTTCACCGATTCAGGCGCAGGCGATTCCTGCGGTACTTTCCGGTAAAGATGTCATGGCCGCAGCCCAGACGGGCACCGGTAAAACCGCAGGCTTTACACTGCCGCTGCTGCAGCGCCTGTCCGAAACCCAGCGCAACGGCAAAGGCGTGCGCGCACTGATCCTCACGCCAACCCGTGAGCTTGCCGCGCAAGTGGGCGAAAGCGTCGCCCTGTACGGCCGCTACATGAACATGTCCTCCACCGTTGTTTTCGGTGGTGTGAAGATTAACCCCCAGATGATGAAACTGCGCGGTGGCGTCGATGTACTGGTTGCCACCCCAGGCCGTCTGATGGACCTTTACCAGCAGAATGCCGTGCGTTTTGACGCGCTGGAAGTGCTGGTACTCGACGAAGCCGATCGCATGCTCGATATGGGCTTTATCCGCGATATCCGCAAGATTCTGGCGTTGCTGCCAGCCAAGCGTCAGAACCTGCTGTTCTCCGCGACCTTCTCCGGTGAAATCCGTACACTGGCCGCTGGCCTGCTGAATGATCCGGTTCAGGTGGAAGTGGCGACCCGCAACACCACGGCTGACAACGTCCAGCAAACCGTGCATCCGGTCGATCCAAGCCGCAAATCAGCGCTGCTGAGCCAGCTGGTCAGTACCAACGACTGGCAACAGGTGCTGGTCTTCACCCGTACCAAGCACGGCGCTAACCGCTTGACCCAGAAACTGGAAAAAGACGGTATCACTGCAGCTGCGATTCACGGCAACAAGTCCCAGGGCGCGCGTACCCGTGCGCTGGCGAACTTCAAGCAGGGTGAAGTGCGGGTGCTGGTGGCGACTGATATTGCCGCCCGTGGTCTCGATATCAAGCAGTTGCCGCAGGTTGTGAACTTCGAGCTGCCCAACGTACCGGAAGACTATGTTCACCGTATCGGCCGTACCGGACGGGCAGGCGAAAGTGGTCACGCGTTGTCGCTGGTGAGTGCTGACGAAGGCAAGTTGCTGGCAGGTATTGAACGCCTGATCAAGAAGCAGCTGCCCAAGGAAGTCGTCGCAGGCTTTGAGCCAACCGGCGAAATCATCGCCAAGCCCAAATCGAACCCGGGTCAGAACCGTGGTCGTGGTCGCGGTGGTAATGGCGGTGGCAACGGTCGTCCGGCCGGTGCCCAGAGTCGTGGCCGTGGCGGTAACAGCCAGGGTAACGGTCGTTCATCAGGTGGCCAGGGCCGCGGTGGACAGGCACGTCGTCAAGACTGATTGATATGCTGATCGCATAAAAAATGCCGGGCTTGTCCCGGCATTTTTGTGTCTGCAGAAAACGGGCATTAGCCCACGTTCTTTTGCTTCTTTCCCGCCTCGGCGGAATCTTGCAGCGGCGTCTCAATATCGTCTTCCGGCACAAACACCTCTCGTACCGTTAGCGGTTTGCCGTCAGCGCTCCGCACCGCCATAGGCTCAATGGGCTGGCCGGTTTCACGATCCCGCAGATTCAACGGCGCGCCATTCGGTGCCGGATTCCATTTATCACCCCACTGGCGTAGCGCGATAACCACCGGAAACAGCTCGCGGCCCTTGTCGGTAAGGCGATACTCTTGCCGTGAGCCGTGTTCGCCGACTTCTTCCTTGCGCAATACGTCGTTTTCCACCAGCCGTGCCAGCCGGTCGCAGAGGATATTGCGAGCGATCCCCAGCTCTTTCTGAAAATCCACGAAGCGACGGGTGCCGTACATAGCGTGCAGCACAATCAGCAGCGACCACCAGTCCCCCACCTCATTAAGGGCGCGGGCGACGGAGCAATTGGAATCATCAAAACGTTTTCTGGCCATATCAGTGAGTCTACCTAATAGAGTTGCATTATAAAACCAGATTCAATATGGTCTCGTTATGAAACCAAACTGACCGCTATCTGAGTCAGCGTCTTTCCGCCTTTTTAATGAGGATTCCATCATGACCATGAATCTGGGCCCGCTATTCGAGCCGTTTGAACTCCAGTCTCTGTCACTGCGTAACCGTGTCGCGATGGCGCCCATGACCCGTAACTTCTCGCCGGGCAATGTACCGGGCGAAAACGTGGTGGATTACTACCGCCGCCGCGCTGAGGGCGGCATCGGCCTGCTGATCACCGAAGGCACCACCGTGAACCATCCGGCTGCGAACGGTTATGAGAACGTGCCTGCATTCCACGGTACCGAAGCACTGGCCGGCTGGAAGAAAGTGGTGGATGCCGTTCACGAAGCCGGCGGCAAGATCTTCCCGCAGCTGTGGCACGTGGGCGCAGTCCGTAAAGAAGGCATGGAACCTGATCCCAGCGTGCCGGGTTACAGCCCTTCAGGCCTGTATGCGCCGGGCAAGGCCAACGGCAAGGCGATGAGCAAAGAAGATATCGCAGATGTAGTGAATGCCTTTGCCGACGCCGCTCAGGATGCCAAGGCACTGGGCTTCGACGGCGTGGAAATCCACGGCGCCCACGGCTACATCATCGACCAGTTCTTCTGGGAAGGCACCAACCAGCGCGACGACGAATACGGCGGCTCAATGCTCAACCGTCAGCGCTTCGCGATCGAAATCATCGAAGCGGTACGTCAGCGGGTCGGCCCGGATTTCCCCATCATGCTGCGTTTCTCCCAGTGGAAGATGCAGGATTACGACGCCAAACTGGCGAATACACCGGAAGAGCTCGAAGCCTTCCTCAAGCCGTTGGTTGAAGCCGGCGTTGATATCTTCCACGCCTCGACCCGTCGTTTCTGGGAAACCGAGTTTGAAGGCTCCAACCTCAACCTGGCCGGCTGGACCCAAAAGCTCAGCGGCAAGCCGACCATGTCCGTTGGCAGCGTTGGCCTGACCGAAGACTTCATCAGCGGCACCTTCGCCAGCAAGAAAGAAGCGGTTGAACAATCCGGCATCGATGAACTGGTCGAGCGGATGAACAACAACGAGTTTGATCTGGTCGCCGTAGGCCGTGCCCTGCTGCAAGACCCGGATTGGCTGGTAAAAGTGAAGGAAGGCCGTATCGGCGAAGTTGAGCCGTTCGCGAAGAAATCACTGAAAGAGCTGTATTGATCGCTCCGAAGTGAGTCGAAGTGAAGTGAGTTAAAAAGGGGCGCCAGCCCGCCCGAAAAAGCCGCGCAGCGTCACGCTCCGCGGCCTTTTTTATGGCGCCTCGATTACGCATGTGTAATCGATAACTGCATGTGGATCGGTATGATAATCCTGTCAAGCGTTCTCAAACCCCATCCTCAGGAGAGGTCGATATGCAACGTATGAAGTCGCTGTTAGGCGCCAGCATTCTGGCAAGTGTCGTACTGGCTGCAGGTTGCGCCACCGTCGGCAAGGATTTCGCCACACACAACGTCGATCAGATCAAAATCGACAAAACCACCCGTGCAGACGTTCAGGAAATGTTCGGCGAGCCCTGGCGCACCGGCATGGAAGACGGCAAGCGCACCTGGACCTACGGCAAGTACCGCTGGTCAGCATTCGGTGATGCCGAAACCACGGATCTTGTCGTGCGGTTCAATGAAGACGGCACAGTCGATTCCTACGTATACAACTCTACCGGGGAATAACGCCTCGGATTGTTGTGCATGAACCGGTAGCGTTCAGACTGTGGTGTGTATTTGCAGTCTGAACGCTGTTTCACTCTTCCTCGTACATTTCCCTTCCAGTTATCGGCTTTCCCTGCACATCGGGTTGCCAGCCTTCACCGTCACAGAAAACGTGAACTGCTCGAATAACCTTGCTCAAAGATGCAAAACCGGTCGCAGTGATTGTGATTTTTGAGACGCCCCCCGGCGAAAGCCATTTCTTCATGTGGCTCAATCACTTGGATTGCACGATGAAAATCGGGGATATGGGTCGCAGTGATCATTTTGTCAGAGGCTTTGGTTACCCTGAACGTGTCGGGAACGTTGACGTATCAAAGGCTCCCAGCTAGTTTGAAGCGAAATCCCAAAATGAGATATCGGGCGCGGGGATATTGGTCTTTGGGACTCATATACAAATGTTAGATTTTTAGAATTATTTTAGGAGTTAGGATTATGTCGGATATCGTAAAAATAAATATTGATTTGAATAGCGGTGCAGTAAATATCGAAGCAGCCAGTGAATCGCTCAACATGATATTTGATAGGCTCGAGAGTTTTTTACCATCATTAATCGATGCTAAGTCCCAGTTCTCAAATGGCGAGGGTGAAGGTGAAGAAGCCGGGGATGGGGGCGAAGAAAATGTTGGTGAAGAAGCCGTCGAAGCAGCAGAGCCCAAAGGAAAAACTCCTGCCAAGCCAAAGAGAACTTCTTCCGCAAAACCGGAAACCTTTAAGACCGTAGAACTTGGGCTGAATGCCGATGAGAGACAAGCCTTTAAAGATTTCTATGCAGAGAAGAGCCCGTCGGGGCAGTCAGATCATGTCTTGACTGTAATTTATTGGCTAATAAAAAATACTAACAGAGAATCTTTGAGCAAAGATGAAGTGTTCACGGGGCTTCGCACAGTGAATGAAAAGGCACCAAAAAGGCTAACCTCCGTACTTTCTAATCTGGCTATATCCTCATATATTATTAAGAGCGGCTCGAATTCAAGCCTTCACCATATAGGCGAGGATTATGTTGAACGAGATCTCCCTAAGAAAAAGGCAAAGTAAATAAATGAATCAAGATTTAGATGATTTCGTTCTTCAGATTGAAAATTTCGAAGAGCTAAAAAAAACGGAATTAATTGACTGTTTTGTTTACTTTATTACTGTGATTAAAGAAGAGGGTTCTGCAAGCTCTCGCCAGTTGAAAGAGTGCTTTGATATTTTAAGGATTGAACCGTATTCCAATATACCTTCATACCTTTCTGCAAAAAGCAAGCGAGGGAAAGGGAAGAAGTTCATAAAAAAGCAAGATGGATATATTCTTGAGCGCTCTGCCGAACTGGATCTTCAAAAAAACTTAAGTACAGGGCCGTCAAAGAGAGAAACCTCTTATCTTCTAAGAAATATGCTCTCAGATATATCGGACTCGCATCAAAAGTCTTTCCTTCAGGAGGCCATCGATTGCTATGAAATAGGGGCCAAACGAGCAAGTATAGTTTTAGCTTGGATCTTGACTGTAAACCATTTATATAAGTATATATACAAGCATAAAAAAAATGAATTCGACGCCGTTCTGTCAGCCAACACAGACAAAAGAGTAAAAATATCAAAGCTAACTTCCGTTGATGACTTTACTGAAATTCCAGAGGGTAAGTTCATTGAGTTCTGTCGCTCAGCAAAGATCATCACCAATGACGTTAGAAAAATTCTTGATGAAAAACTCGGAACTCGTAACTCAAGCGCTCACCCATCAGGAATATCAATATCTGAACTTAAAGCAACTGAGTTCATACAGGATCTAGTGGAGAATGTAGTCCTAAAGTACAAAATCTAACAAAGCGCTGTTGTCGGAAAATTTTTCCGCTGCGCTCCAAATTTTCCGCAAAGCGCGGCGTTAAATCAGTAGTGATAACGGAGTTGGGCGATAAGCAAAGCGTCATCCGTAACTTTGTAAACTATTCGGTGTTCTTCATTGATCCGGCGAGACCAGTACCCTGCGAGGCTGTGTTTGAGCGGCTCTGGTTTGCCAACACCTTCGAACGGTTCTCGCTTGGTTTCTTTGATCAGCTTGTTGATTCGGTTAAGAATCTTTTTGTCGGTTTTCTGCCAGTACAAATAGTCTTCCCAGGCGTTCTCGGAGAAGATGAGTTTCATTCAAGAAGTTCCTTTTCTTGACCGCCGCCTTGTTCTAGCTCGGCAACGGATTCTAGCAAACGCCGTGCGTTTTTTGGTGCGCGCAGAAGGTATGCGGTTTCTTGCAGCGCCTCGTAGTCCTCTAGGGAGATCATTACCACGGACTGGGACTTGCTCCGCGTGATGATCACAGGGGAATGGTCTTCACAGACCTGCTCCATGGTTTTTGCTAGATTGGTTCTAGCGGCTGTGTAGCTAATGGCATCCATGAGATTGCTCCTGTACAGGATATTGTCCATGGACAGAATACCGTACGTAAAAGGATTTAACAATCGGCTGCACAGCGACCGATTTTCCGCCGCTTCGCGGCTCCAAACCGGCGCGTGAGAGCCGGGCGTTATGTGTGAATGATGATGGATTGGAGAGAAATGCCAGTTTTTGAAGGTGTCGATTTGAACGATTCCTTCATCCTTGGCTGGACTCAAGATGGTGGGAGGTTGGCATTTTATATCGAAGCCAGCATTTGGCCTGAGTCAAAGTATTACTCCACGCCAAAAGCAGGTGAGTACACTTGTTATCGCAGTGCAGTCTTAGAGTTCGTTAGGGCAATTGAAATAACAGGTTTGCGGCCTATTGAGCTTACGCCGCCATCAATAGACCCAGACGGATCCAAGGATTATGGCAATATCGATTCACTAGTGGCATCGGAAAGTGGGTTCAGCCTAGCTGGTGATTTTGGTGATGTAAGTATCAGGGGCGGGGAGCTGCGGTTTGATATTCACGCATAACAAGTCACTATGGCGACATGACGTTAGCCAAGACCTTTGTAATCAGCGCCCACCCCTCATCTCAGCAAGCGCCTCCGGCGAAAAAGCCTCCACCAACGCCCCCTTGAACTGCCGGTTAATAAACCGCTCCGTCTCCTGCTGAATCTGTGTCCGTTGTTCGGGCTTTGCGATGTAGTCCATGGCCCGGAAAAGGATATAGCGGATGGTCATGTTGGAGATTTCGTGGATAACTTCGTCGCTGAGCCCAGGTACCAGTTTGCGATCGATCAGGTCTTCTGCCATTTCCCGGGCGCTGGTATCCAGTTGGGCTTCAAGTGCCCGCCTCAGGACTGGCGAGGGGCCATGCAGCTCTCGCACTGCGACGGTGGTCGCGGCGGGGTTGGCTAGAAAGTAGCCGTAAACGAATGCCACGGTTTCCCGTGCCGCCTGGTCGGAATCTTCGGCCATGCGTCGCAAATCCCGCACACCGCTTTTCATTTCTTCTGCGATGTATCCCAGTACGTTCAGACCAAACTCATCCAGGCTGCTGAAGTGGCGGTAGAAGGTGTTGGGGTTGAGTCCGGCCTCACGGGCCAGCTCCCGAAGCCCCAGCGATGTCAGGCTTCGGCTCTCGGTGATCAGGCGCAGTGCGGCCTGAATCAGCTTGTGTTTACCGCCGGTGATGACGCTCACGGGGAGGGCTCCTTGTTGCGCTTTTGGATTGTCTGATTGGGCCAAGCGCGGTGTTTTCGAATTCAAAAAGTATACAGTCGTCTACCTATCGAGTATACATTTGTATACCGATCAAGCAAGACAACACTATCAGGCTCAGCGCGAGCCAGTGCAGCAACGAGGTGAGTATGAGCAAGACAACCCCAATCGCGATTATCGGCACCGGCTTTGCCGGCCTGGGGATGGCGATCAAGCTGAAGGAAGCAGGCTTTGAGGATTTTGTGATTCTCGAGCAGGGCAATGACGTCGGCGGTACCTGGCGCGACAATCACTATCCGGGATGTGCCTGCGATGTGCAGTCGGCGCTCTATTCATTCTCGTTCGAGCAGAACCCGAACTGGTCGCGTATGTACGCCCAGCAGAGTGAGATTCTCGATTACCTGCGTCACTGCGCCGAGAAATACGATCTCAAACGCCATATCCGGTTTAACACTCATGTTGCGGGTGCTCATTTTGACGAGAAACGTAACCAGTGGACGGTCGAGACAGCCAGTAGCCCCGAAATGTGGGCCTACATGCAAAAGCATGATCTCAAGCCAGGCGAAGCGCTTGACCGGGATGATCTTGAGCTGCCCGCATTCAATACCCTGACCGCGAGAGTGCTGATTTCAGGCATGGGCGGGCTCAGCACGCCGGCCTATCCGAATTTGCCGGGGCTTGATGCGTTTGAGGGCAAGCGCTTCCACTCCCAGGACTGGGACCATCAGTATGATCTCAAGGGTAAGCGAGTGGCGGTGATTGGCACCGGCGCCAGTGCCATTCAGTTTGTGCCGGAGCTTGCGAAAGAAGTGGCGCGGCTGGATCTGTACCAGCGCACACCGCCATGGATCATGCCCAAGCCGGATCGGGAAATGAAAAGCTGGGAGAAGGCCGTGTTCCGCCGTGTGCCTGCGGCTCAGTCTGCTTTGCGCAACAAGATTTACTGGCAGCTCGAATCCCGCGTGCTGGCGCTGGCGCTTAATCCGCGCCTCATGAAAATTGCCGAGCTGGAAGCCCG
>TARA_R100001440_G_scaffold64237_5_pt1 | contig 53485 bp, 46 predicted proteins | sample TARA_R100001440 | Tara Oceans TARA_R100001440 (sample SAMEA2622112) | marine metagenome | biome: marine biome (ENVO:00000447); feature: surface water layer (ENVO:00002042); material: "saline water (ENVO:00002010), including plankton (ENVO:xxxxxxxx)" | depth 5 m
TACCCCTCTTGTTTGTTAGACTCCTGAACTCTTGCGTATTTGCGCGTCAACCTGTTTTGTACTATGTCCGATCCCATCCAAACACCTTTCCTCAGACCCGGAAAAATCGTACTTCTGGTGGTGCTTGGCGTTATTGTTTATCTGTGTTCCCTCCTATTCTGGTTACCTGCCGGCTGGGTCTGGCATCTTTCAAAATCCTATATTCAATTGCCCCCCGGGATTGTGGTTGAACAGGTATCCGGCCAGGTCTGGCATGGTGCTGTGCGTACCAATATTCTCGGACACTCCCTGAATGTCGGATGGCATATCGATGGCCTGTATAGCGATGGGGCGGTTCTACCCCTGAGTTGGACGCTCAGAACGCCAGCTTCCCAGTTGAATGGTCAGCTCCGATTTCCCGGCTTTGATACGGTTGCTGTCACTGCGCGGGGTTCCGTCAACATCCCCGAGTTCAGTGCTGAAATCCGACGCAGTGGTGGGGCGCTCATTGAAGGCGATGTGAGTGTCGACAGTTTTGACCTGGCGCTCTCCGAGGGTTCTGTCGATTCTTTGAACGGTCGACTGCGTTGGGCGGGCGGTCGTGTTAGCTGGCCTATGGGGGGGAACACTGAATCGGCGACTTTGCCGCCGCTCAAAGCCAATATTGATGAGCAGCAAAAGCGCGTCGATTTTCTGGTGTCACGCCAGGACAACCCTGATCCATTGGTTTCCGCCAGTTTGGCTCCAGACGGCGTTGTGAAAATTGAATTGTTCCGCCGCATGTTGGATCTGGTTAACCAGCCCTGGTCCGGGAATGCCGCCCCCGGAGATGTGGTATTCAGTGTTCAGCAGCGCGTGCTGCCGGCCGCAGGGTAGATGGCAATGAAGCAGCTTCTGAAATTATCCCAACACGCAACGCTGTCCCGCGGTTTGGCCAATGTGCTGTTGATAGCGCTTGTGGTGTATTTTGCATGGGTGATCGGGCGGTTGACCTGGATCGTTGCCTGGACCGATGTGGGATCTTCGCCGGTGCCGATGGCTCAGGGGGTAACATCCGGAGCTGTAGCGAGCCAGGACCCGCTCTCGAGCATCTACCTGTTCGGACGACCTGATGCCGGCGCACCGGTGGCTGAGGCCGAGCGTCGTGCAGCTCCGGAGACAAATCTGAGACTTAAGCTTGAGGGTGTGCTGGTTGCCGAGCAGTCGGAGAACTCCGGTGCTATAGTGGCAGGAACAGACGGCACGACCGCATATTACCGCGTGAGCGAGGTGATGCCCGGTAATGTTGAGTTGGTAGAAGTCGAGTCGCACCGGATACTGATCCGCCGGAATGGTCAGGTAGAATCGCTGGCCTTTGAGGATGGTGACGTTGATATGATGGTCGCTCAGGTCGACGAGCCGGATGTTTCCTCCCCTGATGCGTTTGTCGATGCTGCAAGGCAGCAGCTGGAAACCCAGGGTGACGCCGCATTAATGAAATACGGGCTTCGTGCAGTTGAGTCTGGTCAGTCGGAAGGTTATGTTTACGACGGATCAAGCGCGATGCTGAATGCTCTGAACCTGAAAGCCGGTGACGTGATTACGGCCATTAATGGCCAGGCGCTGGGCGATCTGGATCAGGATAGGGAACTCCTCAACTCCTGGCGTGACTTCCCTCAGATAAATCTCGAAATTGCGCGGGGCGGAGCGCGCTTCACGGTGACTTACGCGTTACCGCAGTGAATTGACGACAACGAATGACAATAATATGGCAGGCAAGCCGGATCGGATTCCGCATTGCCTGGTTTTGATTACCCGGTACAGGAAAAAAGTTCTGCATGACTAACCAGAAAGCGCCATTTTTCCGGGTCCTGATATTGCTCGTCCTGCTTCCTTTTAGCATGGCAGCCCATAGTCAGGAAGGCACCTGGAAGCTCAATCTCAAGGATGCAGATATCCGTGCGTTTGTTACCCAGATAGCTGACATAACAGGTTATAGCTTTGTTGTTGACCCGCGTGTCAAAGGTAAGGTTACCGTGCTGTCGTCGGCGCCGATGGACAAGGACGAGATTTACGATCTGTTTCTGGCCGTTTTGCAGGTCCACGGTTTTACTGCCATACCGGGCGAAGAAGTTATCAAAATAGTCCAGCAAGTCGATGCCAAACAATCTGCCGAGTCGTTAGGTCGCTTTGATAAGGTTCCGTCAGAGCAGCTGATCACGAAGGTTGTCCAGGTCAACAATGCAAATGCCCTGGAGTTGGTCCCCATTCTTCGCCCGCTGGTGGCCAAGTACGGTCATCTGGCTGGTGTTGCAGCCGCGAACGCATTGATTGTGAGTGATCATGCGTCCAATGTGCGTCGTATTGAAGACATTGTTCGCGAACTTGATAGTCCCTCGAAATACGAAGTAGAGGTTATCCAGCTCAAAGAGGCCTGGGTCGGCGACATGGTGCGCCTGTTGCAGGAGCTGGCACCTGATGAGCTTGGGAAGGGCGGTAACGAGGCGGTCAAGAAGTACAGCGTAACGGCTGACGAGCGCAGTAATCGTCTGATCCTTCGCGGTGATCAGAATTTCCGGAACAAAATGCGCGGCCTGATCAGCAAGCTGGATCAGCCTTCAGCATCGGGCGGTGCCACCAAGGTCATTCGTCTGAAACATGCCGATTCCAAATCCCTTGCTGAATTGCTTAAAGGTGTCATGGGTGAAGTGGCAAAGGAAACGCAGCAAGCGAAATCGGGCGGTTCAAGCGGCTCGGGCGGCGGCGCCGATTCGGCTTTCGCCATTTTTGCGGATGAAGGCCTTAACGCGCTGGTTGTCAGGGGCGAGCCGTCGATCATGCAGGAAGTGGATGCGATTGTCGGTGCGCTGGATGTCCGTCGTGCGCAGGTAATGATCGAGGCTGCCATTGTCGAGATAAGCGACGAAATGGGCGAGGATCTTGGGGTCCAGATCGCGCTGGGTGACGAAGGCAGCGGTTCGACTCCTGTCGTTGGCACAAACTTCAGCAACGTGGGGCGGAGCCTGGGAGATGTTATCGGTGCAATCGCAACGGACCAGCTGATTTCTCCTGCGGCCGGCGGTATGACCTTTGGTGTTGGCCAACGCAATTCAGACGGTATCACCTGGGGGGTGCTGATTCAGGCGCTCTCCAACTCGACATCGGCAAACCTGCTGTCGACACCCAGTATCATCACGCTGGATAATCAGGAATCCGAGATCATCGTGGGTCAGAATGTTCCCTTCGTGACCGGTTCTACCACCAACACCAGCGCTGGCCTGAACAATCCGTTTACAACCATCGAGCGCCGGGATGTGGGCCTGACGCTGAAAGTCACTCCTTCAATCAGCGAAGACGGCCTGGTCAAGCTGACGGTTGAGCAGACGACTGAGAATATCGCGGACAGCATTGATTCGGCGTCAGACATTGTGACGAACAAGCGCGAGATCAAAACCACCGTGCTGGCGGATGATGGCGAAACCATCGTACTGGGCGGCCTTATTCGCGAAGACCATTCGGTCCAGCGCAGCAAGGTGCCATTCCTTGGCGATATCCCCTACATTGGCGCACTCTTCTCATCTGAATCCGAACGCAAGATCAAGCGCAACCTGCTGGTGTTCCTGAGGCCGACCATACTACTGAATAAAGGTGATACGGTTGCTGCAACCGACAGCAAGTATCAGGGGTTGTGGGAAGTCAATCTGGGTATTCGGGAAAAGCTGGCGGACGATCTGGACAAGGTGCCTGATGTTTCTGAGCGACCGCCTATCGAGAAGTTGTTCAATCGCAACACCATGATTCCAAGCGCCAGCGAATCAGGTGAACCTGTCGTGAAAGAAGACGGCGAGTAACTTGCCTGGCGCATTGCCGCTGTTGCATTGTGCCACCGATCGATCTGATGCGGTGGCGCAATCCGCTGGCGGTGTACCTTCCGGTCGCTCTGTTACTCCGGCGAGGCGGGTAGCGGCGGCATAGGGCAATCCAGTTGATCTGCGACCAGCCTGAGAATTTCGTATTCCCACACGCTCACCTTTCCATCCTTCAGAATGCAGTGCCCGCAGGCGTCTATCACTGCAGGCTTCAGCATGGGCGATAGCCCCCTCAGTTGCTGCAGGGCTGCCGCCAGATCTTTTGCCGTTACCTTCTGTTTAAGTGCTCCCATCGCGCCCTTACGTGTTTCAAAGCCGGCAATAGCCTCCTGGTAGCATTGTTCTGCAGCTGCGGCGTTTTCGGTGGCCGTCCGTGCGGTCAGGCTCAGCAGTGTTGCCAGGCTATCCGCTACGGGCGCAAATTTCCGGTAGCGGACCCGGTCGGGTCTGGCGCCTTCGGGAAGCAGATGACGCTTGAGGAAGCTGAGAACCGCGAACTCAAACAGGGTAACCCGTTGATCAGCACGCACCAGGGTATCCAGCTGCTGCTCAAGAATCCTGCGCTCGTACGGATCCAGCTTTCGCAATGCGGGCATCGCCATTTCAAGCGCTGGCAGTCGTATTGCACTGCCGAGCGAGTCCAGGGCAGGGTAGAAGCGAGCAATAACCTCAGGCTGGCACGCGTGCGCGCCCTTGCTCTCGCAGGCTGCCATAGCCCGTTCACGTTCACCCGCATTCATGCCGTGGAGGATCAGGCTGTAGCAAAACTGAACGGCCCCGGTGCGGGTGTAGAGCAGCGTGCGGAAATTAGCCGGCAAACGGGCCAGAAGGGTCTGGGCATAGGATTCGTTCGCCTGGGTGAGCGTGCCCGCTGTGTCTGACAGCCGGGTATCCGGGCTGACAGTCTGGCTTCTACCCGAGATGGGCGAGGTAAGCCCTTGTAGTCCATCTGTAAACGATCGGGTTCTCTGTGCGGTGTCAGGCCGCGGTTCGGATGCCGGTGAGGGTATGTCGTCACGGGTGCGGTTCCTGAGACGGGCCAGCATACCCGGACTGATAGCCTTGATACGGTCTTCAAGAGGTGGGTGAGAGGCCAGCCAGGATGTGAAGCTGATTTTGACGGTTTCGGAGAAGCACATATGGTTCATGTCACTGGCATGGCGGGTGTGCTGAAAGTAGCCGCTGCTCTGCCCGATACGATAGAGCGCGCTGGCAATGCCTTCTGGATTACGCGTGAACTGGACCGCCGAAGCATCTGCGAGCATTTCCCGCTGGCGTGAAATGGCTGCCTGAATAAGGCGGCCGAAAAGCAGTCCGATGTAACCGACTACCATCAGTCCCAGACCGGCAGCGATCAATGCGCCCTGGCCACGACTATCTCTCGACGAAGACGAATAGCCACGAGGATAGAAGCTGGTGTTCATCAGGAACTGGCCGATCTGGCCGATCATCAAAATACCCGCCAGTATTGCAATCAGCCGGACGTTGATGCGCATGTCGCCGTTGAGGATGTGGCTGAACTCATGTCCGACGACGCCTTGAAGCTCATCCCGGGAGAGTTGGGTCAGTGTGCCGTGGGTAACCACCATCACGGCTTCTCCGGGATTGTAGCCCGCTACAAACGCATTGATTGCCGTTTCGTTGTCCATCACGTAAAGATCGGGGACGGGTACGCCGCTGGCTATTGCCATTTCTTCCACTACATTACGCAGCCGGCGCTCGTCGGCATCGTGACCTGACGGGTCGAGCTGGCGTGCGCCTACCATGTTGGCAACGCGTGCGCCGCCGCTGGCCAGATCAATCCATCGGAACAGTGAACCAAGGCCGATGATCGTTACTACAGCGACGGAGGTGAGAATACCCTGCCGGCTCAGCAGCCAGGTACCAAAGTTGGCCGTGACTTCTGCATCACGGGTGATTAGGTAGCCGAGCAGATCAACAACCAGCGTGATCAGGATAACGGCAATCGAAAACAGGGCAATCAGAACAAGGGTGTTGCGCCGGGCCTGTGCCTGGCGCTCAAAGAAGCCGGAAGTATGCATACTGTCCCCGTGTTAGAAGCTGACCTTTGGGGCCTGACGCGCTTCTTCGGTTTCCAGTTGCAGTTGTTCCGAATGCTTGAAGGTAAACATGCCTGCGATGATGTTATTCGGGAATTTCTCCCGGTACGTATTGAACACCATGATGTCATCGTTATAGGCCTGACGGGCGAACGCGACCCGGTTCTCCGTGCTGGAAAGTTCCTCCATCAGTTGCTGGACCGTCTCATTGGCTTTCAGGTCCGGGTAGTTTTCTGCCACAGCATAGAAGTTGGCCAGCGCCTTGCTGAGCATATTCTCCGCAGAGCCCAGTTTTTTCACCTTGCTTCCATCGGCGGGATCACCGGCAGCATCTTTTTGGGCGGATACCGCATTGTTACGCGCATCCATAACAGCGGTGAGCGTGCCTCGCTCATGTTCCATATAGGCTTTTGCTGATTCCACCAGATTGGGAATCAGGTCATGCCGGCGCTGCAGTTGTACATCGATCTGGGCAAAGCCGTTTTTAAAGCGGTTGCGAAGTGATACCAGGCGATTGTAGATCGAGATAACGTAAATTACGGCAACGGCGATGACCGCCAAGCCGATGAGGGTTGAAATCATGCGGTGTCCTTGTCATTTGGGGCGAATGCTTTTGAGCGTTTAAGCATCAATTATCCGTTATGGGTGCTGTCCACGACCAGTTTAGCGTGAAAGTCAGCGATAAACTGCTCGAAATCCGCCGGTTTCAGGGGCTTGCTGAAGAAATAGCCTTGCGCCAGTTGGCATCCCCGGTTGCGTAGATAAAATTCCTGCTCCTCGGTTTCAACCCCTTCGGCGATAACGGCGAGATTAAGGCTTTTGCCAAGATCAATGATCGTATTGGCAATGCGGGTATCTTCATCGTTTACCAGCAGATCATGGATAAATTGCTTGTCGATTTTGAGGTGCTGTACTGGCAAGCGTTTGAGGTAAGTAAGCGAAGAGTAGCCGGTGCCGAAGTCATCAACAGCGATATTGATGCCGTGATTACGCAGCTGATTCAGCTTTTCCACGGCGCTGTCCAGGTTTTCCATGAATCCGGTTTCCGTCACCTCCAACTCCAATCGCCCGGGAGGAATCGAAAAGCGCTTCAGTGTATCCAGTATCTCGCTCACGATGTCCTCTTGCTTCAACTGGACGGCTGAAAGATTGACGGCAATGCGGATGGGCATGCTTTTGGCTGACCACTGCGCCGCCTGAGCGCAGGCCTGCTCCAGCACCCATTGGCCGATCTCGACAATGGAGCCATTCAACTCGGCGAGCGGTATGAACTGGTCTGGTGGAACCAGCCCCTGTTCAGGGTGTTCCCAGCGAATCAGTGCTTCGGCTCCAATTATCCGGCGGGTTTCCAGGTTGATCTGGGGTTGGTAGACGAGATGGAACTGGTTCTCGGGAAGTGCCCGTTGCAGATCCTTCTCCAGCTTTTTCCGGTCGCGGATAGCCTGATCAACGCTGGCAACATAGAACTGGAACTGGTTCCGCCCTGCCGTTTTGGCCAGGGTCATGGTCTGCTCGGCGCGCTGCAGCAACTGTTCGCTGTCGCTCGCGTCATCGGGGAAGAGGGTGATGCCGATCGTTGCCGTGGTGTTGACTTCACGACTGCCAAGCTGAACGGCACGGGCGACTTCTGCCAGCAGCCATTCGGACGTTGCGGCACATTGGTAGCCGTCCTTGATGTGCTGGCGGACGATAACAAACTGATCACTGCCCAGTCTGGCGGCTTGCAAGGTGCCGCTTTTACAGCCGTCGTTCAGTCGGTCTGCGATGGTCTGCAGCAGCAGGTCGCCCATGTGGTAGCCATGCTGCTCATTGACACTTTTGAGGTCATCAATCCCGAAGCAGAATACGGCAAGTCGCTCGTTTCTCCGCTGATGTTGCTCCAGCGACTTTTCAAGCATCGTCATGAACAGTTCCCGATTAGGCAAGCCTGTGAGCTTGTCGTATCGGGATAACCGATTGACCCTTGCTTCTGCATCTGCCTGCTTCTCCTGGTTGTCGGTAATCGCCACTAGCAGGTTATTGGTGGCATTGACCCACAGACCCAGTTCGTCACTCCGGTGACCACGGGGTAATTCCAGTAGCGTGTCGCCAGGATTGTCCGGGTTAACCCGGGATATAGAGTTGATGATCCGAAACAGAGGGCGAGTGAGCAGCAGGTGGAAAACGAAGTACAGCACGAGGCTTAGCACCACCGCGCGGGCAACGCCCGAGAGAAAGGTCAGTGTTGCCCTCTCGAGCCAGGCGGCGGCAGCGAAAGCAGTATCATAGCTGACATCAAGATAGCCATAGACAGTGCCATTACCGGCGCCGCGTATCAGCGGAACGCGATAGGCGCGTTTGGCAGAGAAAATCGGGTCGGTGAGCGCGCGATATTCCGCAGGAATGGGGTCCCGGGACAGCTTGGCAAGCGTGTCGCCATCCGGGTGGGTGATGCCGGCGTACTGAATCGCTTCCTGCTCGAACAGGCCGTCCACGACTTGTCGGGCAAGATCTTCATCAATGCTGTACACGGCCTGAGTACTGGCGTCACGTACCAGCGCAAGCGTTTGTGCGGCTTGCTGATCGAGATCGCTGGATACCCTGCGAGCATCCACGACAACCTGGCTGGCACTTAGCAATATACCGCTCAGTAGAGCAATAAAGAGTACCCAGCGGAGGATGCGATACCCCAGCCGATGTTCGAGCTTATAGTGTTTTGTCATTGTCTGGCGCTTGGTTCATCGCGCGGCAAAACCGGTGAGTGGGCTGCCACTAACAGAACTGCACGTTTGCCCAAGGGCTGACAGAACACCGCTGCTGTCGATGTGCTGCCTGCAATCTGAAATCCCAAAGGCGCTGATATTATTGTTTTGGTTGTATCTGCCTGTTTCAACGGAAAGCGCCGGCAGTTGCAAATGGTCGATTCCGTTAAACACTGGAATGCACCATATGGGTGCAACGCTATCTTGTTGAAATTAGGGCGCTTGCTAATAACGTTTGCCTGCCTAATTAAATAGCGGTTGAGAGCGTTTTAGTCCAGTGAAGAGATGTAAAGGAATGCAATAAAAAACGCCTGCTAAAGGTAGCAGGCGTTTTTTGTCCCGGTGCACCAATGGCGCAACCGGGAAAACGAAGCTGGCGCGCTCGATCAGGCCAGGTTTTCGTTTACAAAGTCCCAGTTCACCAGGTTCCAGAATGCAGCCAGGTAGTCGGGACGGGAGTTGCGGTAATCGATGTAGTAGGCGTGCTCCCAAACATCGACTGTCAGCACAGGCTTGTCAGCTGTTGTCAGCGGCGTGCCGGCGTCGTCAGTGTTGACGATGGCAACGGAGCCGTCTGTTTTCTTGACCAGCCAGGTCCAACCTGAGCCGAAGTTGCCGGCAGCCTTTTCATTGAACTCTTTCTTGAATGCGTCAAAAGAGCCAAAAGCCTTGTTGATAGCGTCAGCTGCAGCGCCAGTTGGCTCGCCGCCGCCATTCGGGCTCAGGCAGTGCCAGTAAAAAGTGTGGTTCCAGATTTGAGCTGCGTTGTTGAAAAGTCCACCGCTTGAGGTCTTGATGATTTCTTCAAGGGATTTCTCAGCTTCTGGCTTACCTTCAACCAGGCCGTTCAGCTTGGTGACGTAGGTGTTGTGGTGCTTACCGTAATGGTATTCCAGGGTTTCCTGAGAAATATGTGGCTCAAGTGCGTTTTTTTCGTACGGCAGTGCAGGAAGTTCAAAGGCCATTATACGGTTCTCCCTCGTTTCGCTTTTAATAGTATTGACGATCCTGCAATTTGGCCGACGGTGTAAGGATTGCTCGGCGGACATTGCAGATCGTGGTGACAACTCTAAAGAGCTTAACACCCCGGATAGGGCGATTCCACGGTGTAAGAGCTTGGGGCTGGGGAAATTTTTTCAAGGGGCGGGTAAAAAAAAGGCCCCGGAATTGGCGTGTCACCAATAGTCCCGGGGCCATTGTCACAATGGATGCTGATGTCGGCTCGGCTGTTGATGCTACCGGCCTGGTCAGGCGTTTCAGTCTGACGTCAGCGAGCAGTCGAACTCCGGGCAGTTGGGGAGAAAACTGGCACAGTTTCTCACTCGCCAGATCAATTCTTCGTAACTGTCCGCCACGATATTTATGTGGCCGAGTTTGCGTCCGGGGCGTTCCTGCTTGTCGTAAAGGTGCAGGTGCGCATAGGGCAGCTTGAGAATATCAGCACTGCTGCCATTGCTGCCGATGATGTTGATCATGCAGCTGACGCCGCGAGGCGTAACATCGCCCAGAGGCATGCCGGTGACAGCGCGAATATGGTTTTCGAACTGGCTGGTCTCGGCGCCCTCCATTGTCCAGTGCCCGGAGTTGTGGACACGAGGTGCCATTTCGTTGGCAACAAGCCCGTCAGCTGTTTCAAATAGCTCAAGTGCAAGAATGCCAACATGACCCAGTTCGTTGAGCAATAGCTTGATATAGCGCTCTGCATCTTCCCGAATGTCTGCGCTGAGGCCTGGTGCCGGCGCAATCGAGTAGCGCAGGATGCCTTCGCTGTGGACGTTTTCGGCCATCGGGTACACTGCAAGTTCACCATCTTCGCCGCGTGCGGCAATAACCGAAATTTCACGACTGAAATCCACAAACTTCTCTACGATCAGTTTCGGATGGCCAATCGATGACCAGGCCGCGTTTGCATCTTCAGGCGATTTCAGTACCGCTTGTCCTTTGCCGTCATAGCCTTCGGTATTCGATTTGGCGACGACCGGACAACCCAGTTCTTCGGCAGCTTGCTGCAGCGCTTCAGGGCTTTCGGCGATTCGCCATTGGGGGGTAGGGATGCCGAGATCACCAAACAGCGTCTTCTCTGCTTCCCGGTTCTGACAAATGCGAAGCGAGCGGGGAGATGGATGCACTGGCTTTTCACCGGCGATGCGCTCTGCGACATCTACGGGCAAGTGCTCAAACTCGTAGGTAACACGGTCGACTCTTGACAGGAAGTCGTCCAGATACTCGTTGTTGCGATCAACAATGACTTCGCCGAGCCCGACGCTGGGGCTGCCTGAAAGATCGTAAAATACAAACTGGTTGGCTAGCGGGTAGCCCGACAGGGCAAGCATTCGTCCTAGCTGGCCTGCTCCGAGTACACCAATGCGCATGGGTTTCTCCGGTGAAGTTCGAATCAGTCGTTGCGGGGGTCAGGGTTGTCCAGTACCGCTTGGGTCTGGCTGGCACGGAAGCTTTCAACTGCAGCGCGGATGTCGGCATTGTGGAGGCCGGCAATCTGCGCTGCCAAAAGACCTGCGTTAGTTGCGCCAGCATTGCCGATAGCCAATGTACCCACGGCAACGCCGCCCGGCATTTGAGCGATCGACAGCAGAGAGTCCAGTCCGCTTAGTGCTTTTGACTGGACGGGGACTCCGAGCACGGGCAGAGGAGTCTGCGACGCGATCATGCCGGGCAAGTGAGCAGCGCCGCCAGCGCCGGCGATGATGATCTGGATGCCGCGATCGGCCGCCGTACGAGCGTATTCAAACAACAGGTCTGGCGTGCGGTGCGCGGAAACAACGCGGACTTCGTAACTGACGCCAAGCTTTTCAAGCATGTTGGCTGCATGCTCCATTGTCGGCCAGTCCGACTTTGAGCCCATAATAAGGCCAACTTGCGGCTGCATAAGCAACATCCCGGTATGTTTAAAAGGAAGCCGAGCATTGTATGCACAGCCTGCAGGCCATGCAAATAAGTTCAGACTGCACGCCCGGTGGCATCAGTCTTGGCGCCTCGGGCAAGGAATCGTTAAGATCTGAGCCCAATAGGTATCACGACTTGAAAGTCACCACCAAGCAATGGGTTGAGCAACGAGGTTGTTATGGAACCGATACGTCCGGAAAGGGATGAAGTGCGGGGAACAAAGAAGCCGGTTCAGGCTGGCGCAGACAAGAAAGCAGGCGACAATAAGCCGGCATCGTCCAGGCCAGTGCGCGGTGCTGGTGAGAAACGTTCGGGCGGGGCATCGACTGTATTGGTGATACTCCTGCTGGTAATTTCGGCGGCGGGTGGCTGGGCCTTATATAGCCAGAATCAACGCATTGATGAGCTGTCGACGCAGTTGCAGGATGCCGAGCATTGGGCGAATCAGAGCAAGCTGATGCTGGCACGAGTCGAAGGAAAAATCAGCGAAACCGGGGAAACCCTCGAAAAGCGTGGCTCCACTCAGCAGGAAAGAATCGCCAATCTGGCGGAGCAGGCTAAAACAGCTGACAGCGAAATCCGTAAGCTCTGGGCGATCGCCAATGAGCGCAATCGTGATGCCATTGAGGCAAATACTTCTGCGCTCGCTGATATCAAGAAATCAGCAGCAGGCACGGTGAGTACGTTGGCGGCGCTAGAAAAAGCGCAGTCAGGCCAGGCTCAGTCTCAGGAAGAGTTAAAAGCAAATATTGAAAGCGTGTCGTCATCGGTCAAAGCGCTTGAGCCGCGCATCGTGCAAGTTCAGCAAGCAACTGAAGAAGTGAAGGGCGGTATCGATCAACGGCTTGATCGATTCGCCCGGGAGCAGGGGCTTGCGCGGCAGGAACTCTTGGCTCGCATTGGTCGGCTCGAATCCGCCTCATCGGGTACGGATAACCTCAAATCGAGCCTTGCTGACATACGCCAGCGAATCGACAAAGTTGATCGCGCCATTGACGCTATCGATGCGTCCCGAGCCCAGCTTAATTCGCGGCTGATTAGTCTGGATAAAAAAGTTGACGGCCTGGCGGCGCCTGCGCGCTGAATTCAGAAGCAGCGGGCACAGGTAACGGTTTGTATCCATCCCTTGCGGTAGCTCTCAGTTTGCGAGGTGCCGCTGCTGGTATTATCCGGGACGTTGGGTTTCAGGGGATGGATCAAATGCGTGTTTCAAGGAGCATATCAGTTGCCGCGGTTTTGCTTGCCTCCGTGTTTTTGGCGGGCTGCCCCGTCAAACAGTCGATAGGCAAGAGTACCGGAGCGTTTCTGCATCCGGTGTCGGGGCCGGACTTTGTCCATATCGAAAATAGTGACTGGGACAGAGAGCGCAATGCTCTGCTGTATTTCTATCGTCCTCACTCGCAGTGGGCGTCAGATGAAATTGAGTCCCCCAGCGTTTATGTTGACGAACGCCACTACTTCAATATCCGCAATGACAGTTTTACCTGGCTGGAAGTCGCGCCGGGTGAGCGTCACATTATAATTCGCCGTCCTCTGCTCGGCCTGGAAGGTCTGTTTGACTTTGATCTGAGTCGAATAGCCGATGCCGTTGTGAGAGTCGATGCGGGCAAAGTCTATTACCTTCGGTACAACGAGGTAACGCCGCCATCAGCAACCCATCCGGAGCTCGAGCCCGAGCACCCGCTGGCCTCTGGCGATTTGCAGCTGGTGACACGGGATGTGGCGATGGCTGATGGCGAGATTCGCACCACCCAGTTTCTGAACAGCGATATGCTGGCCCCTAACCATGCTGCCGTGTCGATATCTGAAACGAATATCGACGATGATTACGAGCGCCATATGGATGAGCTCGAAGAAGCCAGGGAAGAGGAAATAGAAGCCCTGCGACTGGCGGGTCAATATGAGGAAGCATCCTGGTACTGGCCATTTGGTGGCGGACCGATTGGCGAGCTTGAGACTGATCGCCGTATGGCAGAGCTCGAAGCCTCCTATGCTCAGGTAGAGGCAGAGCGCGAACGCAAGATAGCAGCTGCCGAAGCGGCTGAAGAGGGAAGTTGGTGGTGGCCTTTCTAAGCAGTAAGTCAGCTGGAGCAAACACGACATCGCCCTGAATGTATAACGGCATTCACCGTAACGCCGCAAATTATCAAATGCGTCAGACTTGCGGGTTTGACGCCTCCTCCTGTTACCCATGCCAATGCCCGTCGGATTGTTTTTGATCAGCATGATTCCCTTGTGCGGTGTCAGGCTTCCGCTGAGCGATATGTGTCTTTGTGACGTTATTGCCGGTTCTGGTATGACTGACTAAACTGACACCTAGCGCAATTCAGGTGATGCTGCAGGTGTCAGAAACTTCTCGATATTCTTTTCGACGTGCTCGCGGTTTCAAATGAAAGGTCGGCACCATGGTGGATAGCCTGATACTGGCCACCACCAGCGCTTACCTGATTGCCGACAGACTTGATTAAAGGTTTAATTGCCAAGGAAACGAAATGTCACTCATGGACTCTGTTGCCGGGCCCTTGCACTGGGCTCGAAAAAGACTCGATGTTGTCAGAAAATCCTGTGAAGAAACGCTGGTTCTGGTCGACCAGAATGGTGGCCACCGAGTGCGCGAGCTGCAGCACCTGTTAGAAGGCGTCAGCTCGTCGTTGCGCCAGCACGCTGATGAGCAATTGCAGAACGTGCAGATCAGGCTCGATAAGCTGAATCGTCTGCTGGCGCAGGAGGCGGTTCCTGACGAGCGCAAATCTCAGGTAGGGCGCCTGGCGCTCGACCAGAAAGCGGCATCCGCTGCTGCGCGATCCGGGCGGGCATTGAAGGGAGCGACAGCAAGAGTGCAATCCATTCGCTCGACGACCAAACCCGGAAAGTCCGGAGCGGCCAAGCCGCCCCGCACCGAAAACGCCGCAACCAAAAAGTCGCGTTAATTACAGGGCGCCGATAGGGGCGGACGCTACGTCGATCAACGCCTGTCTGAGAAGCTGTTTACGGATTAACCAATTGAGAACAATTCAAAAAAACAGGACAAAAGTATTTGACACCCCCGGCCAAATGCTTAAAATGCGCGTCTCATCTGGATGACACAAGCACTGCTTAATGTTGTCCGCGCTGACATGGGTGGTTAGCTCAGCTGGGAGAGCATCGCCCTTACAAGGCGAGGGTCACTGGTTCGATCCCAGTACCACCCACCATTTCTTTTTTTCCCCTTCCTGTTACTGAAATCCTCACTGATTCTGATTTAAAACCTCACGTATTCCGTGTTCGCTTCGTTTGGATTAGTGCTTTCCAGGCAATTCGTGTGGTTCTCATTTGCTAGGCTTTTTTTCGTAGCTTGCGTATTATTGCGCTGCAAATGGCGCCGTCTGTAATCTGGATCTGTGCCCATCTGAAAAACTGAAGAAAGGTAAAAGCACAATGTCTCTGCGTCTGAAACGCCTGTTTCTTCTATTCGCTGTTGCTGCTGTAGTCATTATCGGACTCTGGTGGTGGAGCATGGGCAAGGAAACCACAGATGACGCTTTTATAGAGCGCGACGTCGTCTATCTTCGCCCCCGGGTCACTGGCCCGCTGGTGAACGTTGCAGTCGGCGATAACCAGCAGGTTAAAGCCGGTGAGGTGCTGGCGCGTATTGATCCTCAGCCTTTTGAGGTGGCGCTGGAAAATGCCAGAGCACGTGTAGCCAACGCCAAGGCCGCACTGGATAGTGCCCGTGGCTCGCGCGATGCATTTGTGGCGGATTTAGAAGCACGTAAAGAGCAAGCAAAGGCGGCGGTTTCAGTTGCCCAGGCGCAGGTTGTCCAGCAGCAGCGCACGCTGGACGCTCAAGACGCGAGAATTGATCAGGCCCGTCGTGACGTCAAACGCTACGAGGCGCTGGCGAAACGCAAACAGGTGTCGCAGCAGACACTGGAAAATACCCGTACCCAACTGAGCACGCTGGAGAGTGATCGTTCGGCGACTCAAGCAGCTGTCGCTGTGGCGGAAAGCCAGGTGCAGTCTGCCAGGGCCAGCGAAAAAACGGTGGATGCAGACGACAAGCGGCGTCCGGTTCTTCAAGCTTCAGTGGATCAGGCCGAGGCAAGCCTGGCGCAGGCGCAAGCGGATTTGCACCAGGCACAGCTCAATCTCGACTGGACGGCGATTACCGCGCCAGTGGACGGTTGGGTAAGTGAAATACAAAGCAAGACCGGTTCGATGGTCGGGCCTCAGTCAACGCTGGTGATTCTGGTATCCGGTAATCCGTGGATCAAGGCCAATTACAAAGAGACCCAGATTGGCGGTATGACAATTGGCGATCGGGTTTCGGTTGAAGTGGATGCCTATCCAGATCTCGAATTGAGCGGCCATGTGGCATCCTTTCAGCCGGGCACCGGGGCGCGGTTTGCGCTATTACCACCGGAGAATGCCACGGGTAATTTTGTGAAGGTGGTACAGCGAGTGCCTTTGCGTATCGAGCTTGATGACGTACCCGAGCAGGTTCAGCTCTGGCCTGGTATGTCAGTGGTCCCCACTGTTCATCTGGACAGCCATTCGCAGCCTGAATAAGGGAAGCTTTACATGGCTGAGCCCACTCCTTCGGTGAACGGTGCCGGCAAGCGCGCGATTAATCCCTGGCTGATTGCGCCCATGGTGGCGTTGGCGGCTTTTATGGAGGTGTTGGACATCTCCATTGCCAACGTCTCGCTGCAGCATATTGCCGGTAGCCTCGGCGCCGGCCCTGAAGAGTCCACCTGGGTTCTGACCGCCTATCTGGTCACTAACGCTATTGCGCTGCCGATTGCCGGCTGGCTGTCGGAGTATTTCGGGCGTACCCGTTTTTTTATTGCCTGTATTGCCGGCTTTACGCTTGCCTCGCTGGCTTGCGGACTGGCGCCCAATCTGGAAGTGCTGATTCTGTTCCGGGCTATTCAGGGGCTGGCCGGTGGCGCCCTGCAGCCTGTATCTCAGGCAATTCTGGCTGATGCCTTTCCGCCGGCCAAGCGGGCCATGGCATTCGCGATGTACGGCATTGCGGTTGTCGCGGCACCGGCCATTGGCCCCACGCTGGGGGGCTGGATTACCGATCAGTTCAGTTGGCACTGGATCTTCCTGATCAATGTGCCCGTGGGCATTGTGCTGATCACCCTGATTCGCACGTACGTGCCTGATGAAAAGCCTAATCATGACGGCGGCAAGGTGGATTATCTGGGCTTCGGTCTGATTGCGGTGGGTATCGGCAGCCTGCAATGGATGCTCGATCGCGGGCAGAATGAAGACTGGTGGGATTCGCTGGAAATACAGTTGCTGACGATTGTGGTTGTCGTTGCGCTGCTGACTTACATTGTACGGTCGTTTGACCAGAAAAATCCGGTTGTTGATCTGCGCCTCTTTCGCTACCGGAACTATGCGATTTCCAATTTGCTGATGTTTATCCTGGGCTTTGTTCTGCTGGGATCAACGGCCTTATTGCCTTTGTTCATGCAAACGCTCATGGGTTACACCGCGCTGGATGCCGGACTGGTGATCTCGCCCGGCGGGTTCGCCATCATGGCGATGATGCCGATAGTCGGTAAATTGGCGGGCAGGGTGGACCTGCGGTATCTGATTACTTTTGGTTTGCTTTGCGCGGGTAGCGCGCTCTGGTACATGGGGTCGTTCACCCTGCAGGTGGATCAGTACACCATGGCCATGGTTCGGGCCTGGCAGACGCTGGGGATTGCCTTTCTGTTTATTCCAATTACCTCAATGGCCTACGTGGGGTTGCCGCCCAGTGCTAACAATCAGGCGGCTTCGATGCTCGCGTTTATGCGGAATCTGGGTGGCGGGGTTGGTATTTCAGTGTTGGTGACGCTGATATCGCGACTCGGTGCGCATCACCGGGTGCCGCTGGTGGGGAATACCCAGCCGGGTGATCCTGAATGGGAGCAGCGGGTGTCCGGGATGAGTCAGATGCTGGGCAGTCAGGATCAGGCGCTGGCGCTGCTGAATCGCACAGTAGAAGGGCAGGCGCAGCTGCTGGCGTATATCGACAGTTTCCATTTCATGGGGTTGTTGTTTATTGCCATGATTCCGCTGGTGCTGTTCCTGAAACCCGGGAATCCGGAAGCAGACACGCCGCCGGCCCACTGAGTTTGTGCTGACCATTAAAAAACCTGACGACGGCAACGCCGCGTCAGGTTTTTTTGTGCCGTTTTTATCGTGTTATTTGCCGATTAGCGACTGGCCGCAAACCCGCACAATGTTGCCGGAGACACCGGCCGATTGCGGATTGCAGTACCAGGCGATGGTCTCTGCAACGTCCACTGGCAAGCCGCCCTGAGACAGGCTGTTCATGCGCCGGCCTGCTTCACGAATCGTCATGGGCATGGCGGCGGTCATTTGTGTTTCGATGAAACCGGGCGCGACAGCGTTGATCGTGATGCCATTCTTCAGTGAGCGGGCCATGGCTTCGACATAACCGATAACACCGCTTTTTGACGCGGCATAGTTGGTTTGGCCGAAGTTCCCGGCGATACCGCTAATAGATGAAACGCAGACAATCCGACCGTTCTCGCGGATCAGGTTGCGTGCCAGCAGCTCTTCATCGATGCGTTCTTCGGCGGTCAGGTTGACGGCAATGGTCATGTCCCAGAAATGCTCTGGCATGTTGCCCAGTGTCTTGTCACGGGTGATGCCGGCATTGTGGACGATAAAGTCCAGACCCTTGCCCATATCTTCCACAAACTCGGCAATGATCCGCGGTGAATTGGCTTCGGTAATGTCGCAGGCCAGTGGCTTGCCGCCCACCCGTTTCGCCACGGTTTCAATGTCTGCCATGGCTGCCGGAATATCGAGCACGATCACAGTTGCGCCATCACGCGACAGGGTTTCAGCAATCGATTCGCCGATACCCCGGGATGCACCGGTGACCAGCGCAACCTTGCCCGCCAGTGGCGCGACCGGGTTGGTCGCCATGTTGCCGGTTTCCGATTTTCCAATCCTCACAACTTGCCCCGAAACATAAGCGGAACGGGGCGACAGGAAGAACCGCAGGCTTGAGTCGATGCGCTCTTCTGCGTTGGGTGCGATCCAGATCAGGTTGGCAGTTGCCCCTTTCTTTCCTACTTCCTTGCCGATGCTGCGAACAAAGCCTTCCAGTGCGCGCTGTGACGCAGCCTGGGGTGCCTTGCGGCAATGATGAGGATCAAGGCCCAGCACCACAACGCGGCTGTTCTTGCCGAGCTTGCGAATGACCGGGTGGAAAAACTCGTAAAGCGCTTTGAGCTCCGTTGTGTCTTTCATGCCGCTGGCATCAAAGACCAGTGCCGAGAACCGCTGGTTGATCTCGGCGGTCACGTCCAGAGGCTTGGCCTTGCTTCCGGCTTTTGACGACTCCTCAAGCAACGCCTGACCGGTGGCATGAAAGACCTGTGCCGGGCTGGCACCCAGAATGCTGCCGATAGACTGAATTGCGCGAGCGCCGCTGGCAGCGCCAATCAAGACATCGCCTTCAATGAAAGGTTGATCAGTCCGCTGCCAGCGCTTCAATGAGATGGGGGCGGGCAGCCCCAGGGTTTGTGCAGCGGATTTACCGACAGAGGTGTTCACAAGTTTGAGATAAAGATCTGACATACACGCTTCCTTGATTTCGTCGATGTTAAGCTTTGAAGGCTGTTGCAACACCCTCTTCGGGAACCGCTGAAAATGAGAGCCCGCGCAAACTGCCAGCGTTCCCAGATCCACGCGACAAGTAGTAACCTGTTGTCATGGTATGGAAACTGAAATCTTTTGGATTGACTCAACGCTCTGATGCCATTGTCAGGGCTGCCAATGAGCGTTTACCCGGTAACGCTAGACTGCCCCTCATCATACGACGAATCACAGGACAATCTCATGGCCCAAGCTAACAATCCTGAACAAAAGAAGCCCGCCAAACGCGGCGGCGCAGCGACAGCTAAAAAGCCGACGCCGAAAAGCGCGCCGCAGACGGTTCGGCGTGTTGCGATTATCGGCGGTAACCGCACGCCTTTCGCCCGTTCCAATACCGCTTACAGCAAGCTCAGCAATCAGGAACTGCTGACGGCGTCACTGCGCGGCCTGGTCGACCGGTTTGGCCTGCAGGGCAAGCGCATGGGCGAAGTGGCCGCCGGTGCGGTGATCAAGCAGTCCCGTGACTTTAACCTGACCCGTGAATCGGTACTCAGTTCCGGTCTGGCGCCGGAAACGCCGGCGTATGATGTGCAACAGGCTTGCGGCACCGGACTTGAGGCCGCCATTCTTGTGGCCAACAAGATCGCACTAGGCCAGATTGATTGCGGTATCGCCGGCGGAACCGATACCACATCCGATGCACCGATTGGACTTGGTGAAGGCCTGCGGGAAATGCTGCTCGATCTGAACCGCGCCAAGACGGCGGGCGAGCGGCTTAAAATTCTGGGCCGTTTTCGTCCAGGTTTTCTGGTGCCTGAGTTTCCTGAAAACGGCGAGCCCCGAACCGGCATGTCGATGGGCGATCACTGTCAGGTGACCGCCCACGAGTGGAAAATCCCGCGGGATGAGCAGGACAAGCTGGCTTACGACAGCCACCAGAACCTGGCTGCGGCATACGATGCCGGATTTTTCAACGATCTGATGACGCCGATGGCCGGGCTGAACAAGGACAATATTCTGCGTCCGGATACCACGCTGGAGAAACTGGCGACGCTCAAACCCTGCTTTGATCGTGAAAACGGCACCATGACAGCGGCCAACAGCACTGCGCTGACGGATGGTGCATCCTGTGTGCTACTGGCAAGCGAAGACTGGGCAAAGGCAAACAATCTTGAAGTGCAGGCCTATCTGACGTTCTCGGAAACAGCAGCGGTCGATTTTGTCGACAAGAAAGAAGGCCTGCTGATGGCCCCGGCCTATGCGGTGCCAAGAATGCTGGATCGCGCCGGCCTGACCCTGCAGGATTTCGATATCTACGAAATCCACGAGGCCTTCGCGGCCCAGGTGCTATCGACGCTGAAAGCATGGGAAGACCCGGTTTTCTGCAAAGAGCGCCTGGGGCGGGACAAACCGCTTGGTAGCATCGATCGTAGCTTGATGAATATGAAGGGCAGCAGCCTTGCAACCGGACATCCGTTTGCCGCAACCGGTGGACGCATTATTGCAACGCTGGCCAAGCAACTAGCCGAGAAGGGCAGTGGACGAGGGCTCATCTCTATCTGCGCTGCAGGCGGCCAGGGGGTTACGGCCATACTCGAGCGCTAAATCACGTTTATAGCCGGGGCTTTCCTCAAGTGAAGCCCCGGTTTTCCGTTCTGCTTCCGTTCTGCTTCAGTAACCCGGTGGTGGCGAGAAGCCAGCCAGCCCTTCCTTTTCAAGCAATTGTGCAAACTTTAAGGTGGTCAGATCGCTTCCCGGTGCACCAATGACCTGCACGTTGTAAGGCAGCCCTTCCGCCGTGCGGCCAATCGGTACTGAGGTTGCAGGCAATCCCAGCAGTGTGGCGAACGCAATCCAGCAGAACTGATCAGTGTAGGGCCGCTGCTTGCCGTTGACGGTGATGCGTCGGCTAAAGGCCTCGCCTTTCTGATTGTGTGGCGGAGCCGTTGTTGGCGTGATCGGTGTGAGTAGTACGTCGATATCGGCAAACAGCTCATCGATCCGGGCGCGCATTTTCAGCCGTGTTTCAGTCCAGGATGCCCATTGATAGATCGGCTGATTAACGCCACGCCCGTATTCTCCCATGTGAGCGGTCATCGGAAAGAAACGTCTGATCCAGGTCTCAAAACGGGCGACCATGGCCATCTGGCGGCGCTGTTTGGGTGGCATGTTCCCGCTCACCAGGCTTCCCAGCAAATTGAAATAGGCCGGCAGGATATGGTTCAGGTCGAGTAGCTCGTGCTTGGCGTCGGCCACCAGGCTGCCTGCTTGCTCCAGTTTCTGGCCCAGCGATCGGTAAGCGTCTGTCAGGTGGTCGTCAACGGGGCACAGTGGATCGCTCAGCCATAGGCCGACACGAGCACTGCGCAGATCTGTGATGCGGGCGGGCTCCATGTTCAGCGACCAGCTACGGGCGTCTAACGGACGCGGCCCGGCAATGACGTTAAGCAGCATTTCCAGATCGGCCGCTGTGCGGGCCATCGGCCCGGGTACTACGAGATCGGGTGGCGTCAGTGTACCGGGAGGCCCGGGAATGTGGCCGCGCATGGAGATCAGGTTCTGTGTGGCCTTGTGGCCGAAAACGCCGCAAAAATGGGCCGGGGTGCGAATCGAACCCGCCAGATCGCTTCCCACATCCAGCGGGATCAGTCCCGCTGCCAGCGCTGCAGCCGCTCCGCCGGATGAGCCGCCCGGGGTATGCTCCGGATTATACGGGTTGTTCGTTGTGCCGAAGACCCGGTTGTAGCTCTGCAGGTCCATGGCGTAGAACGGCACGTTGGTTTTGCCGAGCACAATGGCGCCTGCGTCCCGCAGCCGCTGTACCAGATCCGCGTTGTGTTCAGGGACGTAATCACGCAGGGCGGGGGCTCCGGCTATGCAGTGCAGTCCCGCGACTTCCCAGGTGTCCTTTAGTGTCATCGGCAAGCCGTGAAGTGGGCCCAGTGATTCACCCCGCTGGCGTTTGGCATCGGCTTCTGCGGCTTGCTTCAAGGCGTCATCCGCAGCGAGGGTAATCAGTGCATTGATCTTCGGGTTGTGGCTGTTAATACGCGCGATCAGGGCTTCTGTCAGCGCTACGCTGGTCATCGCGCCACTGCGAAGACTCTCGAGCATTTCGGTGGCGCTCTGGTAGTGAATGTCCGGCATTATGGAAACAACTCCCTTCAGATTAATGCGTGCTTGGTGGTTCCTTACAAATCCTGACGCCAGCGTTTGATCTGCATCTGGTCTTTCATGACATCAATGATCTCGTTGACCACTTTGATAATTTGCTGCTCTTGCCCTGACGTGTCTTCAGACAGGCCGTCATCCGCTTTGAGGAAAGTGTCCACAATGTCTTCTATAAATCCGTGGTTCCGGGCTGAGGCGAGGTCGTCCATGATCTGGTGAATCACTTGCGCCACGATATCGCCGACAGCTTCCTCAAGGGTTTCTGTGATCTGCGAACCCAGCACCGGAATCAGCCGCAACCTGGACAGCTCTGCGTTGTTGTTCAATGCCTGATCGACACAGTTCTCGAGGTAGTGACGCAGTGCGCCCCGGTTCGGCACGTAGCCGTGTTCTGCCGCTTCGGCCACCCGCTGTGACAGCCAGCTTGTCAGCAAATCCTTGCGGGGCAGCAGAATGTCATTCTGGATCCGGTGCACCATTGGCGAGCCGTGGCTCAGTTCTTCCTGCGCGCCGGACAGTACTTTGATGACGATCCGGTCTGACAGCTCTTCCATAAACGCCTCATAGTAAAACTTGAGGAAGGTATAGAGCCGGGTTTTGGTGAAATCGATGACCTTGTACTTGTGTAGCCGGTACACAATCGAGATCACCCGCAGTACCCGCAGGAACCGGTATGACCCGATAGGGATGCATCCCAGTACGTCATACCAGTGGATGAACGGGTAAAAATACCAGCGTCCGTAGAGCTTCGTGCGGATCGCGTAAAGCCAGCGGATCACAAACTCGCTGAGAAAAATCGAGACGAAAATCAGATCGTAGAAAATGAAATTCTTGTGGATGGGCCGGTAGAGCTCGACGATTGTCGGCATGTAGCTGGCCAATAACTCATTAACCGCATCAATAGCGTAAAGCGAATCCAGGATAATCCAGCAGATGTTGATGAACAGCAGCCCCAGCATCACAAAGTCGACGATGAACCAGAATACCTGGTGGCTGTTGCGTAGATTCTCTCGGTTAATCGTAAACATGCGCCTCGCCCGGCCGGAATTGATAATGGCCGATTAGCCTAACACTAAAACCGTCGTGATCAGGAGCCGGGGCTGCGCCTGATCATTCAGAAACTACTTCAGTTCGGACGAGCTTTTACCCAGCAGACGGCGGGCAATAATCAGCAGCTGTATCTGCTGGGTGCCCTCAAATATATCCAGAATCTTTGAATCCCGTGCCCACTTTTCCAATAGCTCCACTTCACTGTAGCCAAGACTGCTGCACAACTCTACACACCGGAGTGTGACCTGATTGCCGACACGGCCCGCTTTGGCTTTGGCCATTGAGGCTTCAATCGAATTCGGCAGCCCGTTGTCGGCCATCCATGCGGCTTTGAGAGTGAGCAGGCGGGCGGCTTCCCATTCCGCTTCCAACAACTGCAGCTCCCGGTGAGCGGCGCTTTGAGTCCAGGTTTGCGTGCTATAGCGCAGCGTTTCACCTGCTTTTTCCAGCAGGGCCAGGGTTTTGTCGAGCGCTGCTCGGGCCACACCGATCGCCATGCCAGCGACGACCGGGCGGGTGTTGTCAAAGGTTTGCATCGCACCTGCAAAGCCCTTGTCGACGCTTACCTCCGGATCGCCCAGCAGGTTTGCGGCGGGCACACGGCAGTTATCAAAACGAATGGCGGCCGTGTCCGACGCGCGAATGCCGAGTTTTTTCTCGAGCCGCTCGACTGTCATGCCCGGGGTGCCTTTTTCCACCACGAACGACTTGATGGCGGCGCGCCCGACTGAACGATCCAGCGATGCCCAGACCACCACCGCATCGGCCCGTTCGCCGGCAGTGACAAATATTTTCTCGCCGTTGATGATGTAATGGTCGCCGTCGCGAATGGCTGTTGTGCGGATTGCAGCGCTGTCCGATCCGGCACCGGGTTCGGTGATCGCCATTGCGGCCCAGGTTTTTCCGAGTCTTGCCAGTTGTTCGTCGTCGGCGACAGCGGCAATCGCCGAGTTACCCAACCCTTGCCGGGGGATGGACAGTGCCAGGCCAACATCGCCCCAGCATAACTCGGTCAATCCCAGCACCGTTTTCATATTGGTGCCGTTGCGGTTTCCCGAGCCGTTTCCGTTGTCTGCTCTTGCCAGGCGGCCTGCACCTGCACCGCCATCTTCGGCGCCTTCGTTCATGCCGTCCATGATGGAGGCGAACATGTCCAGTTCTTTCGGGTACGCATGTTCAGCCCGGTCATACTTGCGGGAAATCGGCAGAAAGATCTCACGAGCCACTTGTTGGGCCTGGTTGACGAGCGGACCAAACTTACGGGGAATTTCAAGGTTCATCCGGAACTCCTTGTCAGGCGTGCGTGCCGCCGAAATGTGTGGCTGTGGCGCGTAAATCCCGGTACCAGCGTTCTACCGGGTATTCTTTGACAAACCCGTGGCCGCCCAGCAACTGAACACCATTGGTGCCGATTTCCATTGCTTTCTCGTTGCATAGAAGGCGGGCAAGGCAGGTTTCGCGATGGTAGTCCTGGCCGTGTTCCGCTCTGCTTGCCGCGCGCCATGTCATCAATCGCATGCTTTCGGTCTCGATCGCCATATTGCTGATAGTGAAGGCAACGGACTGGCGATGACTGATGGGTTCGCCGAAGGCTTCCCGGTCGTTGCAGTAGGGGATAACGTAGTCGAGAACTGCCTGTGCGGTGCCGGTAGCGAGACCGCATCGCATGATCGACGCACGGTCGATAAATGCGGTGTAATTGAAGCTGTCGTCTCCCAGCAGGGCCTCCGCATCAAGTGAAACGTCATCCAGGCGAAGGCTGGCGGTCTCAGCGGCTCTAAGCCCCATTGCGGGCTCTTCGGTCCAAGAGAGTCCGGCGGTCCCGCGCTCAACGATGAACAACCGTGGGCCCTGATCCTCAAGTTCGGCTGCGATCAGGAAAAGGTCGCTGTCCGCTGCGCGGATTACGCCGCTTTTCACACCATTGAGGCAGAATCCGCTGTCCGTCCTGCGTGCGCGAGTGTTCAGCACTATCGGATCAAACAGTGGGTGGGGTTCGTCAATGGCGATGGTTGCGACCGGTGGCTGTTCCTCGCAGAAGGCAGGCAGGTAGGTGGATTGCTGTGTTCCGGTGCCCCATTGCGTGATGGCCTGGGCAACGCTGAAAGGCGCCAGCAGGCTCATGGCAATTGCCATGTCGCCCCGTGCGAGTTGCTCTGCGATCAGAACACTGGTCAGGGGTGACTGGGTTTCAGCAACGCCGCCAAATTCAGCCGGTACCGCATACAGGGTCAAGCCGAGGGCATGGGCCTGAGATGCAATATCCTCAGCTAGAGTGCCGGTGTCATCGCACTCTGCGGCCTTGGGGCGGATAACCTCGCTTGCAAAGCGCTTGAGGCTGTCAACGATCATCTGCTGGTCATCGTCCAGAGTTAGGTCGAATAGTGAGCCTGGCGTCTTGCTGGGGAGTTGCTGGCGGGGAAACAGACCCCGCACCCGACGAAATTCCCGGTTGGCGACAGCCAGGGTTTTGAATCCTGCCCGTGTGCTCTGGTAGGCCATGCGTTCAACCGGGCGCCTGACGCCAAACCTGTCCAGCAGCGGACTCGCCGCCAGACGATTCATTGTGGCCAGTGCAAATGCGATAGGGTCGCGGCTCATACGAGCCCTCCAGTGATGTTGTTTTTGTTTGGCCGACTGGCACCAGCTGTTGTGTCTTGGGCAGTGCCGTCTTCGGTTCAGGTTGCTGAACTGATATCCGATCATGTGATGCTGGCGTCCATACGCCATTGGCGATGAGAGCCGGTGTGTCGGGCAATGGGGTCAATTCGGGTTTGAAGTTGTGGGTGTCGGGACAGGGGCGGATCGCGAACTATCGAGCCAAGGCTTGAAATTGCCGTATTTCAGCGTACGCTTGTAAGCTGAAATATTGACCATTCCTGCAGGAGATTCCCTTTGAGTACGCCGTCACAAATCTCAGACCACCAGCCAGCGGGGCAGGATTACTCCCGTATTGAAGAATGGCTGAATGGTGTCACGCACGGCGTTGCCGCTGTATTGAGTCTGGCGGGCATGATTGTCCTGATAGTGCTGGCCAGCCTGGACGCCGACCCATGGAAAATCGTCAGCGTCAGTATCTATGGTGCCAGCATGACGCTCCTGTTTCTCGCCTCGACGCTTTATCACAGCGCTCGCGATCCCGGGCGCCGGCGGCTATTCAAAATGCTGGATCATTGCGCGATCTTTCTGTTGATCGCCGGCACCTACACGCCATTTCTCCTTGTGAATATGCGTGCCGGGCAGGGCTGGCTGCTATTTGCTGTCATTTGGGGATTGGCTTTCGGAGGGATTACCCTGAAGCTGGTTTATGGTCACAGGTTCAAAGCATTGCAGGTGGGTACCTATCTTTTGATGGGCTGGCTGATTGTGCTCGCCTCAACCGAGCTTTCTGCAACGGTGAATCCATTGGGGCTCAAGCTCGTTGTAGCCGGCGGTATCACCTATACGCTGGGCGTGGTGTTCTATCTGGTTAAACAGATCCCCTATAACCATGCCATCTGGCATCTTTTTGTGGTGGGCGGCGGTGCCTGTCATTTCTTTGCCATTTACTACGGCGTGTTACCCGGCGCGTTGAATTAGAGTGCTTTTTGGTGGATTAATTTAACCTGGATGGCAAGCAGAAAAGCCTGAATGTCTGTAGCATACACCTCATCTGACAAGGTCCCGGGACGGATGAGGTTTTGACGATCAGAACGACATTGTTGCCAGTCTGGTTTGGCTTATTCTGCCTTGTTTGTGTGGCGTCCCCCGCCACCTATGCAGCCGGCCAGGTTGAGGTTGAGGTGAAGGGTGATTTTCCGGCCCTGCAGGACAATGCCGATATTTTTATCGGCGATGTCACGGAACGCACTGCAGAAGGCTTGCGACGTTATGCTCCCCATGCCATTTCCCAGATCCAGCAGGCTTTCAAGGCGCTTGGTTACTACTCGCCTGAGATCACCTGGAATATTGAATACAGCGACATTCCCGAACTCAAGCTGACGGCCATTCCCGGTGAGCCGGTCCGTATTGAATCCCGTGATATCCAGATCAAAGGCGATATGGGGCAGGACCCCGACTTTTCTTTTACGCCGCCGGCATCCATTGCACCTGGCAAGATCCTTAACCACAGCAACTACGAGAGCACTCGCAAATACATCGAGAATCGTGCGCAAAAGCTGGGTTATTTCGAGGGGAAGTTTACCGAGCACCGGCTGGCCGTAGATCCTGAAAAGCGGACGGCTGCCATTCAACTGGTGTATGTGAGCGGGCCGCGCTACAAATTTGGCGATGTGAGTTTCGACGGCGACACTTACTTTGAACAAAAACTGATTGATGGCTTTGTCGAGATTCGTCCCGGCGATCCATATGACGCCGATAAAGTGGCAGAACTGGATAGCAATTTGTCGAATAGCGGGTATTTCGGAGCGGTGGTGATTAATGCTTCCGGACAGAACGCTGAAAACCGGACGGTGCCAGTCAACGTGCGTCTGTCCCGCAGGGATCCCCGTTCGGTTGCCGCCGGCGTGGGCTTCTCGACAGACGTGGGCCCGAGGGTAAGGGGTACCTGGGCGGAACACTGGATTAACCCGATGGGGCACCGGCGAGGAGCCGAGGCGGAAATTTCCGAGCCGCGCCAGAATCTGAGTGCCTGGTATGAATTGCCGCTCGATCCGCCGATGACTGATGCCATAAGATTCACCGGCGGCTATCAGTACGAGGATATTGAGGATGTCGTGTCAGAGCGCCTGACGTTTGGTCAGCAGTGGCGGCATCAGCTTGATAACGAGTGGCTGCGAGTGCTGTCGTTGAGGTATGAAAAAGAGCGCTACAATATTGGCGATGAGCCGGGCGACAGCCGATTGTTACTGCCCGGTATCAGCTATTCCAAAATAGAAGCCGATAATCCGATGGATCCGAATCGGGGTTACCGGTTACAGCTGGATGTGACCGGTGCCACACGCAACCTGGCGTCCACTGCGGACGTGCTGCACGTGTTGGGTATCGCCAAGGGACTCGTGACTTTCGCGGACAAACACCGGTTTTTGGTGCGCGCGCAGGCCGGCGCCGTCGCTACCAATGATTTTGATGATGTGCCGCCTTCGTTGCGGTTCTTTGCCGGTGGTGACCAGAGCGTTCGGGGCTATGGCTATGAAACCCTGACGCCAAAAAACGCTGATGATGACTCCCTCGGTGGGCGCTATCTGTTGGTGGGCAGTATGGAATATCAGTATGCGCTGACATCCCAGTGGCGTCTGGCGACCTTCTACGACCGCGGTAATGCTTTAGATAATCTCACCGACCCCCTGGCCACAGGTGTGGGCGTGGGTATCCGCTGGGTGAGCCCGGTCGGCCCGCTGCGACTGGACGTAGCCAAGGGGCTGGATGAAGAGCTGGGCGGTGGCTGGCGGCTGCACTTCTCGATGGGGCCGGAGCTATGAAGCGTTGGCTACTCTGGACGCTGGCGGCAGTGCTGACGCTGATTGTGCTGGTGCTGACGGCGCTAGCGGTGATGCTTCGATCCGATGCGGGTACCCGCTGGGTGCTTGAGCAAATACCCGGGCTGACGCTGACCGGCGATAGCGGCTCGCTGGTGGGGCACTGGCAGGCGCAGCATGTGCGCTGGCAAGGCTATGGGGTCATCGCTGAAGTTGATCAACCTGATTTCGAATGGTCTCCAGGCTGCCTGTTTAAAGGTGTCGTTTGCGTAGATCGGCTGTTGGCCGAGCGTATCGATATTACGCTTGCACCGTCTGAAGCTCCCGCTGACGATCAACCGTTTCAGCTCCCCTCGATTGATATTCCGCTTGGTATTGCCGTGGGTGACGTCCGGCTCGGGCCACTGAGTGTGAATGAATCGGAAATCTGGCAGTCCTTTACATTGGAGGTCGAGGCGTCGGGAGCCGCCTGGCGTATCAAGGATTTCAACGCGGTTTTCGGTGACGTCGAGGTGGGAGCGGAAGGCACGCTTGAAACCCGAGGCGATTGGCCGCTGAATCTCAACGTTGATGTCAGTCTTCCGTCACCGGATGCTGAGAAGCAGTGGCTGCTCGATCTCAATCTTGCAGGCAGCGCTCATGATCTGAGGATCCAGGGTGAGAGCTCCGGCTACCTCGATGCCAGCCTCAATGGTGTGACCCGTCCGTTTGAACCTGGCTTACCGGCAAAGGCCCATGTCACCAGTGATGCCTTCACGCCCTCAGCCGCTCTGCCTGATACGTTGACCATCAAGCAATGGGTGCTGGATCTGGACGGTAGCCTGGATGATGGCTTTGAGGTGGAAAGCCAGGCCGAACTACCCGGCACAACGGGCGCGGTTCCGGTCAATCTGACCGGTCACGTGACCACCGAGCGGGCGACGGGTATTGAACTCTCGCTCACCGGGCCGGACAGCACGGCATCGTCCCCTCAGACCGTCACTGCCAATGCGGACGTGGCCTGGGCTGATGGTTTTAATGTGGATGGCAGCCTGAAGCTGGTGGCGTTTCCCTGGCATGTGCTCATCCCTGATGTGGCGCCACCCCCGGTGACGCTGAAAACACTGAATGGCGATTTCAGTTATGACGGCAATGCCTATAGCGTCAGTGTTTCCGGTGATGCTGGCGGGCCGGCCGGCGATACCCGCTTTGCCGCGAAGGCGGACGGCGACGCAGAGCAGGTGCGTGTTTCCGATATTGAGATTGATACCGGAGGCGGCGGCTTGTCCGGTGAGGCAACGATCGATTACGCAACCACAGTCCGTTGGGACGCGGCAGTCAAGCTTGAACAGTTTGATCCGTCGTTCTGGATGCCGGAAATAGAAGCGACGCTTTCGGGTGCTATCAACAGCAAGGGCGCCTTGCCTGATTCAGGTCCACAAGTGACGGCAGACTGGGATCTGAAAGGCGATTGGAAACAGCAGGATGCCAGTACGCGCGGCAAACTGGCATCGGATGGTGGCGGCTGGAACCTTGAGGCGTTGTCCGTATCGGTTGGTGAGAACAAGGTTTCGGGCAGTGGCCGATGGGCTGACCAACTGGAAGGGAAGCTGGCGCTTTCCCTGCCTGAACTGGGCCAGCTCTGGCCCGGTATCAGTGGCAGACTGAAGGGCAACGTCGCAGTGTCCGGCACGCCTGAAAAGCCGGGAGGAAAGGTGTCGCTCTCCGGAGACAGTCTGGTCTTGCAAGGCAGCACGATTGACGAGATCAGCCTGCAGGGGGCGCTGGCCAGAGGCGAAACCATCAATCTCACCGCATCGGCGAAGGGCGTCAAAGCCGGTGACCAGCTGATCGGTGACGTGGATGCGGGGCTCAAGGGAACCCGCAAGGCTCACCAACTTGACTTGAAGCTGGTTAACCCGGAAGTAACGGTCAACCTCGGGTTTGCAGGGGCTTTGGCGGATATCTGGTCGGGTGCGATCTCAAACGGCGAGGTTCGTACCGGCGATCAGGTATGGCAACTGGAGAGTGCCGCCGAGCTTGAATATACCGGCGCTGGCGAGCTCACACTGGGCGAGCATTGCTGGCGCTGGCAGACAAGCAGTCTTTGTGCTTCTGATCAGGCGCTGTTGCCGGATCAGAAAATCAACTACACCATCAAGAACTTCCCTATGTCAGCGCTTGCGGCGCTTTGGCCCGAGAATTTCCGTTGGCAGGCCAATCTGGACGGTGAGATTGATCTCGAGATGAACGAGCAAGGCCCTGACGGCAAAATCAGACTGGATGTGGGGCCCGGCAGTTTCGATATCCAGCAGGTGGAAGGCTGGCGCTCCATCACCTACCAGACGCTGACCGCCGAAATGGACCTGACCCCAAAACAGGCGAAACTCGGCGTCAAATTGTCCGGTGAGCAGCTTGGTACTATGGCGATCAATCTTAAAGTTGATCCTTCAACCGACGAGAAGCGGATTGATGGCGATTACCAACTGGATGACCTGAAGCTCGGGATTATTGAGCCCTTTGCTCAAATTGAAACCATTGAAGGCGTGATTAGCGGCCGCGGCAGATTGAGGGGTCCACTGATGGAACCCTCGGTTGAGGGAACGCTTAGCCTGGCGGATGGCGAGGTGGTCGATGAACGCATCCCGATACCGTTTCATGACGTGTTTGCGGATGTTGAGTTCAAGGGGCAGCAGGCTGATATCAAGGGCCGCTGGCAGAGCAATGAACGCAGTAAAGGAACGCTCACCGGCAACGTCGACTGGCGAACTGGCGTGCCCAAGGTTGCCGTCGCGGTTAAGGGCGATCGTATGCCGCTGGTTTATGAGCCTTACGCCCGACTGGAAATGTCGCCGGATATAAAGCTGACGGTAGACGGAAAAAAGGTGAGTGTAGAAGGCAAGATTGACGTGCCACGAGGTGACGTTGAGGTAAGGGAGTTGCCGCCACAGGCTGTTTCCGTGTCGGATGACGAGGTCATTGTCGGTGTGGATGCAGAAGAAACGGAGGCGCTGGAGTTGATGATGGATGTCACCGTCACTGTGGGAGCAGACAAAGTGACCTTTAAGGGCTTCGGTGTCACCGGGAATCTGAAGGGGGAGCTGCGCATTGGCAACAACCTCGATACCCGCGGTGTACTGAAGCTGGTGGACGGCAACTACAAAGCCTATGGCCAGGAACTGGAGCTCAGGCGCGCGCGCCTGTTGTTTGTGGGCCCGGTAAGCGAGCCATATCTGGATATTGAAGCCGTGAGGCGGGTGGATGCCGTGATTGCGGGGATTCGATTAAAGGGCCCAGCCGACGAACCTCAGGCTGAAGTCTTCTCTGAACCTCCCATGTCACAGCAGGAAGCCTTGTCGTATGTGGTGCTGGGGCGTCCGCTCAAAAACAGCGGTGACCAAAGCCAGGTTGGCGCGGCGGCGTTGTCACTGGGGCTGGCCCGAACCAACGATCTGACGCGCGGTATTGGCGAGGTGTTCGGCGTGAAAGATCTGACGCTGGAGGCCGAAGGCTCAGGCGATGAGGCCAGCGTGGTTGCCAGCGGATACCTGACGGAAGACCTCTCGGTCCGGTATGGCGTGGGCGTTTTTGAGCCGGTCACGACGGTGGCACTGCGCTATGATCTGGGGCGTTACTTCTATCTTGAAGCAGCCAGTGGTCTGGCTGCTTCGTTGGATATTTTCTACACCCGGGACTTCTGAAGCCGGAAGCTGTTCCGGTCAGTCGATTTCAAAGGTTGCGCTGACGCTAACGTTCACTGTGCGTTTGCCAACGGCTGTGACTGGCTCTGATTTGCCTCTGGCGTCTGCCATCATCATCGGCATGGGACGGCTGCTGCCGTTGGTGGAGATGGATTTCACCTCGCCACAGCTCTGGTTCAGGCGCTTGGCAATGAATTCACACTGTGCTTTTGCATCGTCAATGGCCTGGCCCAGGGCCTGCTGCTGGAGGCTATCTTCTTTGGAGTGATAGAAGTTGCCGTCTCCTATGTGATATTCCAGATCACTGTCCTGAGCCGCTTCGAGTACCGGGTTGAGTGTGTCCAGCGCTGAAAGCGTGAAGCTGACGGTTTGCGAAGCAACGGAGCGGACCTGAGGCTCACCGCCTTCTTTCCGGGGCGGGATGCGCTGAGTGTAAAGATTCAGCGTTGCATTGTTGTAGTCGTCAAGCTGATTGCGGTAGGCCTTGATGTTTTCTTCCCAGTTGGCAATGGCCTCTCTCACGGCTTGTGTCGCCTTTTGCGGGTCGGCATTCTCCGCGCGGGCACTAAACTGGAGTCGCACGCTATCCGGCGTATACTGAACATTGCCTTCGCCGGTCACGCTCAGCTCACCTGCAAAGGCGAGTGTGGGCGCCAGTGCCGCTGCCAGGACGGCAGTGCGGGCGATTGAAGGCAGATGGCGATAGCTTTTAAAACGCATGGCACAATTCCTTGTTTGTGATTGGGATGCCTCTGATCAAGTCTTGCAGAATCGCAAACAAACGTCATCAGAGGTTTCAGGATTTGCCCGACACTTCGTGAACAGGGCTATGGCATAAGATGGATCAGGACGGAGTAAGTTTCATGCTGGTACATGAACAGCAGGTACGCCTCACTCAGCGCGAACGGCAGGTCCTGCTTGAATTGACAGGGCAGGACCCCTCCGGGATTCGCACCCGGGAAGAATTGCGAGACTACGCTGAAACTTACCTTGCAGAAGCCGATCAGGATGCGGATACACTCAAACGCCTGAAGGCCGTGTTAACCAAATACCTGATGGCGATCTAACGCGGTTCAGAGGAGATCACCCCCTCTTTTACCGGTGCATCCCGGTCATAGCACCGGGCCTTCGCTGTGGCCAAGTCGCATCAGTTTGTGCTCCCTCACGGCATCAACAAAGCGCTCAAACAAGCGTCGGTGCAGTGGGTGGTACAGCAGATATTCCGGATGCCACTGCACCCCGAGCTGCCATTGCCCGCCTTCATTTTCGATGGCCTGCACAAACAGGTCGTTATCCACCGCCACCACGCGCAAGTCTTTACCCAGCTGTTTGATGGCCTGGCTGTGGATGCGGTTGGCACCAATCGAAGGGTGCTTCATGATCCGCCCCAGCCGGCTGGGTAGAACCAGCCTGACCCGTTGCAGTGGCAACAAAAGAGGCCGATGCCGGGTATTGACCCGCAACGGCGTGACGTCCTGACATAATGAACCGCCACGGAAGATATTAATCAGCTGAGCGCCACGACAGATACCCAGAACCGGCAGGTTGAGGGCCTGGGCTTCGCTTAGCAAACGCCAGTCAGTGTTGTCCCGTACACGGTCATAGCGGGCCTTGACCTGAGGCTTTTGGCCGTAGCGCTCGGGGTGGACGTGGGTACCACCGGCAAAGACCACCCCGTCAAGCATGGCGACGTTTACCTTGGAGCCGGGGCGGATGAAAATGGTTTCTGCGCCATAGAACCGGAGCGCCAACCGCATGAGTCGATGTGACAGGCGCTGGCGAGCCGGCCCGCTGACGCCAATCGTCAGACCAGGTTTGTCTGCAGCCATGTGTCGCAGCGTTCCTTCCAGCTAGTAGTGAGGTTCTTTAACGAGAATGTCCGGCTTTCACGGTACAGCGCCATAAGTTCATGCAGTTTTGGCGCATCTGCTGCCAGTTCCTCGACTTTGACCCAATCATTCCAGACCGTCGAGAAGTGCCATTCAGGGTTGTCGATATCACAATCCGGTAGGCGATAATGCAGAGTGGGGCGCGACTTCACGCGAGGGTCGTCAACATGCCGGCGCAGCAGCTCTTCATCAAGGTGCGCAAACAGCGGCAGCAGGTCCAGAGCGCGGTTGCGGGTAGGATTGTACTTCAGATAGTCCTCCATCAACTGTTGCTGATCGGGCGCGTAATCTTCCTTCATGATGAGGTCGACATACTCAGTGGCCCAGGGCTCGATATAGGGCGTGAACTTGCGGCTGATATCAAGCTGATGGCGGGCCTTCAGCCACTCATACAACAGGGCAAAAGCGCGGAAATAACTGACCAGCGTGGCGGGCTCAAGATTCGGCAACTCAGGGTTCAGTTGCAGGCCGAATGCGTATATCAGCGCCTCACGACTTCCCAGCGCACCGGCTTCGCGAAGACGATTGCACAGGTCTTCCATGGTTTCGAGAGCAGACATGGGCAGTGGCGGCCCGATGATTTCCAGCGGTACGATGCGCTCGGCGGCGGCATCGATCACTTCCATTGCATGGCCACCCAGCTCGCGGATGGCGTCGGGCAGGCTGGGATCCTGCAGGTCCAGCTCCTTGATCGGATCGGAGTCGAGCTCAATAACAAACTCACCTAGTGACGTGTCGAGTTTGCTGACGTAGCGGGACGTAAGCTTAGCCTCTCCGCCCAGCAGCTCAGCGCATAGCGCAACCAGTCGCTCGTATGACAGCCCCGAAATTTCGATTTCAACGCCCACCCGTCGCTCGTCACCGGTGTGGGTATTTTTAATACTGGGCATTCGGCATGCGCTTTCAGACGCCATAGCAGCTCCTTGAAAATAAATCGGATTCTCTGTTGCCACTGTATCACGGCAAACGCTACGTCTCCCGTGAAGCGGGTTTAACCTGATCCATTATGCAGGATGAAGTGGTTTGAGCTGCAAAAGACTTTATGGATGGATGGCCGACCATTAAGATCATTTTAACCTCCGACAAGCCCGCAAGGACCCAACATGCTACTGACGACACTGGAAGAATTGCTGGCTGACAATCAGCCTGAAAGATTAATTGTCGCTGGCCAGACAGCGCAGAAAGTAGGGCAGGCCTGGTGTGGGCATGCGGACGCGGAGCTGGTTGATCTCACCAATCGTATTGCTGAAGCGCCATCAGAACAGATTGTGGTGGCGGAACTGGCTCTGGTCACTGAGGTGATGGATACCGTTGATCGTGAACAGGCGCGGCAGTTTATCGGCTGGCTACGCAATGCTGGCGCCCTGAAGGTGGCGGTCTGTGTTGCGGATAGTGAAGACTGGTCATTCAATGACATGCTTGCCCTTGGTTTTGAGCGCTATGCCTCGTTTGATGATCAGTCCGCGCTCTACACCTACGATATCGAGACTTATAACCGGGCCCGTGACTGGAATAATCCAAAGCACTGGGCGAATCCCGAAAACTGGGGAAAATACCGCTGGTAGCCTCTGCGTGATCATCCCGTTGGTGCGACCCGATACACCTACTGCGTGGCGACGAGCATCGAAAAACGCCCCAGCAATGAGTGTGCGTCCGGGGTGGCGTCCACCTCGGCAAGTAACGGGGCTGAATCGACATTTTCGTTGTTCAGAATGTCGGTGAGGCGCTGAATATAAGCGGTCATGATGCGGGCGCTGAATTCAGGGTGAAACTGCAGGCCCCATGCGCAATCACCGTAACGAAAGGCCTGGTGTGGCTCATGGTCCGAATACGCAAGTAGTTCTGCCCCATTGGGCAATGCCAGAACGGATTGCATATGCGTCAGATTGGCACTAAACGTGTCCGGCAGGTCGCGTAGCAGGCGGTCATTCTGACAGGCGTCTGTCTTGCGCACCTTCAGTGTGCCGATTTCCCTTCCACCGGGGTGGTAGTCCACTCTGCCGCCGAGGGCGTGTGCCAATAGCTGGTGTCCATAGCAAACACCGAGTACGGGGGTTTCCATTTTGACCTGCGCCTTGAGCCAGGCAGCTGTTTGTTCACTCCACTCGGCGCGGTCCGATACCATGGCCGGCGATCCCGTCACTACAACGCCATCGGGCGATTCGGGCAGCGGATGACCGGCAGTAACATCCACAACGCAGACATCGAGATCCGGTCGTGACAATGCGCTGATGAACCAATCGTCAAAGTCGCCGTGGCGGTCGCGGATTTCAGGGTAGGTTGTACCTGTCTTAACAATACACAGTGATTTCATAAGGAGCCTGCCGGGTGGAAATGACATCTTTTTCAGCAGACATTTAGGAAGGTAAGGTGTAACACATAACCTTATAAGGGGCGTGCCTGCCCGGACATTTTAAGAATTATGGAGGATGGTGCAATGGCAGAACAAACGATCAGGGCTTATATATCAGGCAAAGTGCAAGGTGTGGGTTTTCGTGCTGCGGTAAAAACCGAAGCTGAAAGCCGGGGCATCACGGGCTATGTGAAGAATCTTGCGGATGGCAGGGTCAAGGTGATAGCGAGCGGCGACGAGAGTGGTGTGGAGGGTTTGGTGATGTGGCTCCACAAAGGTCCCGCACAAGCGAAAGTAGAGAATGTGGAAGTTGGCTCAGTGGAGGGTGAAAAGCTGGAAAAATTCGAGATCAGGTAACCGTTTCTGCTGTCAGAAATATCGGGATGCTGCAGGCTTTACACTGGATGAAATACTGTATATAGTCGGTTTTACTGTATAAAAAGACAGGTAAATCGGCATGAAGCTGACAGCAAGACAAGAACAGGTTCTCGAGGTTATCCGGAAGTCTCTGGATGACACAGGCTATCCGCCGACACGTGCGGAAATCGCGCGTGAGTTGGGCTTCAAGTCTGCTAATGCGGCGGAAGAGCATCTTCGTGCGCTGGCTCGCAAAGGGGCTATCGAGATGGTGCCTGGCGCCAGTCGGGGGATTCGTCTGCCTGAAGCAGAAGAAGACCTGGGGCTTCCGATCGTGGGTCAGGTTGCAGCGGGCAGCCCGATTCTCGCCCAGGAACATATCGACGATTACTGCGCACTTCAGCCCGCCTTTTTCTCTCCGTCAGCGGATTACCTGCTTCGTGTTCGCGGTATGAGCATGAAAGATATTGGCATACTGGACGGCGACCTGTTGGCGGTCCACCGCACTCAGGAAGTCCGTAGCGGTCAGGTGGTCGTGGCTCGCGTTGGTGAGAACGTGACCGTCAAACGGTACAAGCGTGACGGCGCGAAAGTCTATCTGCTCCCCGAGAACGACGAGTTTGAGCCAATCGAAGTCGATCTGGCTGAAGAGGAGTTGTTCATAGAAGGGTTGGGCGTAGGCGTTATTCGACGTTCGGACATGCACTGAGCCTCAGGCCAGTGACTTTACAAGATTCGGAGGTGTCTCATGGAGCAGCTCAGCTTTCACCAGAATTTATCTCATCCGGCTTTGGCGCTGGCAAATATTCACGTCGAGGCAACTGAACGGCGTGTTGCGCGCCGTGTAGAAAGCCCCATAGCGCTGAATGAAAGTCGTCGGTTTCAGGAGCCTGTTGCCCAGAACGCCAGCGCGCTGCCAGATGAGTCGGCGCAGGGGAATGTGACAGAAATCATCATGCCCGCAGGTCAGGTGGAAAACATGCAGCTGTTGTTGCCCATGCTGACTCAGCTGAATCAGGAACGACGCTGGCTGGCCTGGATCGATCCACCACAGGCGTTGATGCACAAGTGGCAGCAGATGCATGGGATTGTGGCGGGCGAGCTGCTGGTCTTGCGCTCAAGTGATCAGCATGATGCACTCACGATCGCCGAGCGTGCGCTTGCGGCCGGAACATGTCATGCGGTGGTGATGTGGACGGCAGGCGCGCTGGGCGCACCTGCTTTCAGTAAGCTGCAATCCGCTTCTGCGGTGGGTAACAGCCACGGTGTGGTGTTGCGTCAGCGCTAACGATTGCTTGATTGAAGGCGTTTCGGCAACAGGCACGGCGAAAAGTGATCTGTTGCCTGATGGTGTAGATGTTTTGAGTTGCCTTTTTCTTTTTCTTTTTCAGATCTTTGCAATCGACCGATTAAAGGCCTGCTTCTGTGTCAGGTCAGTATCCCGGCTGATTAAAGCTGCACTGGCGTCAGCCGGTTCGCGAGTTTAGTGCAGGGTGCGCGAGCTGGCAGCAGGGGCGATATCCATCTCGTCTTCTTCCTCCAGATCGATGTCTTGTGCGATGTTCCCGACTGCCTCAATGCCGGCGGTCATCATGGCTTTCGCTACAGACAGATCCTTCTTTTCCATCATGTCCCGCGCTTCCTGGGAAAATGAAATCCGAACCAGTGGCGCATCTTCATCATCGGATCGGCGTAACGCGAAGTCACCGTCTGGCAGTTCGACAATTTCAAGAATTGAAGTTGACATAATAATGCTTTGTCCCCGAAGGCTCGCGGCCTCCTGAAAAAATGATTTGACTGCGTCTTCACCACTCGGCGTGGCGTTCCACAATACTCTCTATATAGAGTTTCAGCGCTTGGGCTGATGCCTGCAGTGCGTCCAGACTCCGGTCAGGGCCGGTGTCTGCTGATACCGCAATCAGGTTGTCCTGGGCAGCTGCTTTATGCGCCGTCTTTGTTGGCCGCTGCTGGCGTGAGGCCAGTTGCTCAATATGCTGCCACCAGGAGGTGTGATCTCCTGCGAGCCGGCGCAGCTCATCCAGCTCTGCACAGTTGTTGTCGAGCAGAGCTTCAAGCTCGTCCAGTGTTTGTGGCTGGGCGTTGCGCACTTGATAAACGTCGGCAATGAGCCCCAGCAGCGACTTTCTGGCTTCTCCGAGCAGCGCTACTGCGCCCTGAATAACCGACTCCCGGCTTGGCGCGTCGGTTTGCCCGGTGGAAAGGCGCAATAAGGATGAGGCGAGATAAATTTTCTGCTTTGCAAAGGACGGCCAGTCTGATGCCATGCGGTGCTTTTCCTCATCGTTGAACTGTTGCCTATTCTATCAGATTGGTTTCCGGGTTTCGCGGCGAACATAGTCGTAGATGAGTGATGGCTGCTGCGGAAAACTGGGGCCTGTAAAAGCCTTAACTCTCTGGACTTTAACAACTTCCTACAATTAATAACTTGTCATTCGCATACTAATCAGGCAAATAAGCGTCCTGACAACGAAATTTTCCGGCAACTCTCCGGACGCCAGCGCTGTGTATTCGGATTATTTACCGACAGTGCTTTTGCTCTTGTGACGTCAATGCCGTTTAGAGGACATCTCATCATGCGTAACCGTTTATTAGTTGCGATCACGCTGCTGCCACTGATGTGGCACGCCGGCGCACAGGCAAAAGTTTCCGAAGGGCAGGCCGCCCGTCTGGATACCGATCTGACACCTGTTGGCGCTGTGCGTGCTGGCAATGAAGCGGGAACTATTCCGGCCTGGACCGGCGGGCTATCGACGCCTCCGCCAAGCTATCAGGAAGGTGAGATCGAGACTGATCCGTTCCCTGATGACAAGCCGCTGTTTGTCATCAACAGCCAGAACGTGGATGAGTATAAAGATAATCTGACAGCCGGTCAGATCCAGATGATCAAGCAGTACGCACCGGAATATGTTTTGCCGGTCTACAAGACCCGCCGCACGGCAGCATACCCAGAGCGGATCTATCAAAGCTCCAAGGACAATGCCCGGACTGCAACCTTGCTTGAAAATGGCAACGGTGTGAAAGACGCCATTGCAACCAGCCCGTTCCCCATACCCGAGAACGGTGTTGAGGTGATCTGGAACCACATCCTGCGTTACCGCGGCAACGAGGTGTCTTACCGTTCTGCATTCGCAACGCCGACTACAGATGGATCATTCGTGCCGGTGTTGACCGAGTACGACTACTTCTTTGCGTACGCAGAGCCGGGCGTGAAGCTGAAGGATATTGATAACAAAATCTTCTACCTGAAGACCCGGATCATGTCGCCATCCAGCCTGGCGGGCACACTCAACCTGGTTCACGAAACCCTTGACCAGGTCCGCTCTCCGCGTCTTGCATGGCGTTATCAGGCAGGTGAGCGCCGTCTGCGTCGCTCCCCGAATCTGGCCTATGGCACCGATTTGCCCAACAGCTCCTCGTTGCGCTCGGTAGACCAGAAAGACATGTATAACGGCGCCCCGAACCAGTACGACTGGAAACTGCTGGGTAAGCGCGAAATGTATGTGCCTTATAACGCATACAAGCTGCATGAGCCGTCCGCAACCGCTGACGATATTATCCAGGCTCGCCATATCAACCAGTCGCTGACCCGATACGAACTGCATCGAGTGTGGGTAATAGAGGCCAATCTGCGCACCGGCCTGAACCATATCTTCAGTCGCCGGGTGTTCTACATCGACGAGGACAGCTGGGCGATTCTGGCGTCCGATGAATACGACGATGACGGCAACCTCTGGCGGGTATCTGAGGGCCATAACATCAGCTATTACACCGTGCCCACGTTCTGGACCACCATTGAGCTGACATACGATCTGAAGCAGGAACGTTACTATATCGATGGTCTCGATGATGGTCAGGAGCCCTACGATTTCAACCCCGGCTTCCGTGGGAATGAGTTTACGGCTTCTGCAGTACGTCGCTCGGCACGTCGCTAGAGGTATGCAATCCCCCGGATGTTTGTCTGGCATCACGGTAAGTGGATTGACATAAGGATCGAGGCCCGTCAGGTTTACCTGTCGGGCTTTTTTTCGGGCAATGATTCCTGGGGGTGCAAAACGTGAGTTCTGCTATCGAGGCGCTGGATAGGTTAATTGATGACTACCGTCATGCGTTATCAATCGAAGATTGGGACGGGCTGAATGTGATTACCGAATCGGTGCAGCCTTGTGTCGATGCTGCCGTGGCGGAGGTCCGTGCCGGCGATGTCAGTGCTGATGTGCTGACAGAGCGGTTGCTGGACTTGCGGCGAATCGCGGAAGAGGTGGCCCAGGGTGCCGGTGTCGCGCGCCAGACGGCCGCCGACGGACTGAAAGAAGTCGGCCGCAGTCGCAGTGCGGTCAATGCTTACGCCGATGTCAGCCATCGAAAACCGCGCTAGGGCGCGTCGCTGAACGCCCGGGATCACCTGAAGAGTTTCTTTTTCTGCGTCATAAAATTGACTCTTGTTAATTCTGCGTCTTAAATACGCGTCATAAAACAGACAACGCGCTCTACGCCCAACGCTCTGCCAAGCCTCCGGAGATAGTTACTGCATGTCCGCCAATAACAACAAGATACTGGTGCTCGCCGAAGATCAGAACAGATGTCGTGATCTGACCACGATTCTGGACTTCCTGGGAGAACAGGTCTGGGAAGTCGATCATGCCGCTCTGGATAAAATGACCGAACTGAACGATGTGGCCGCCGTTATTCTTAATGGCAGCGATCCTGATGTAGGGCCTGCGCTTGAGAAGCTCGTCGCGCTGGATCAGGGAATCCCCGTGTTGATGATCGGAGACCCCGATTTATCCGATCTGGATGCTGGCATTTCGGGCCATGTGATCGCGCGCATGGACTGGCCTCTGAATTACACCAAGTTTGTTGATTCCCTCTACCGCGCTCAGGTTTTCCGCGATCAGTTTGCTCGATCACAGGAACGTGGCCAGCAGCGGGCTTTGCAGTTGTTCAGAAGCCTGGTGGGCACCAGTCGAAGTGTGCAGCAGGTGCGGCAGTTGATGAGCCAGGTTGCGGATAAAGAGGTGAGTGTGTTGATCACCGGGGAGTCCGGCACAGGCAAGGAAGTGGTCGCTCGCAACCTTCACTATCATTCGCCCCGCCGGGATAAACCGTTCGTGCCGGTCAATTGTGGCGCCATTCCCGGCGAGCTACTGGAGAGTGAGCTTTTCGGGCATGAGAAAGGTGCCTTCACTGGCGCGATTACGGCTCGTGTAGGGCGTTTTGAGCTGGCTGAAGGTGGCACCCTGTTTCTTGACGAAATTGGCGATATGCCGCTTAGCATGCAGGTCAAGATTCTGCGGGTGTTGCAGGAAAAGACCTTCGAGCGGGTGGGCAGCAATCGCACTGTTAACGCTGATGTGCGGGTCATTGCGGCGACACACAAGAACCTGGAGGACATGATCCAGGGAGGAGAGTTCCGGGAAGATCTCTACTACCGCCTGAATGTATTCCCCATCGAAATGCCTGCATTGCGGGAGCGGGTCGAAGATATTCCGCTTCTCGTACATGAGTTGGTCGCCCGCATGGAGAAGGAAAAGCGCGGATCACTGCGATTGAACTCTGCCGCCATCATGAGTCTGTGCCGTCATGACTGGCCCGGTAATGTGCGGGAGCTGGCTAACCTTGTCGAGCGGCTGGCCATCATGCATCCCTACGGTGTTATCGGTGTTCAGGAGCTGCCCAAGAAATTCCGTTATGTGGATGATTTCGACGAAAACCGGCCGGTAGACGATGTTGGCATGCCCGGAGTGCCGGGGCTGATAGGGCTGGATGCGCCGGCGTTGCTGCCGGTCAATGGTATCGATCTGAAAGATTATCTCGGAAATCTGGAGAAGCAACTGATCCAGCAGGCTCTGGATGAAGCTGGCGGTGTGGTGGCCCGGGCCGCGGAGAAACTGCGTATCCGCAGAACGACGCTGGTAGAAAAGGTTCGCAAGTATGGTTTACGTGATGATACGGCGGACGAGGGTGTCTGATGCCGCGATCTGCCTGACGTGACCTGATAAATCAAAACCCGCAAATGCGGGTTTTTTTATGCCTGTCTCATTTTGATGCTGTGGCGGAGGATGTCACGAAGGCTGCTTCGATGTCATGACGTCACGCCGTCAAATTCCCGTTGTCGACATATCCCTCGCCAGTATTAACCGCCGGTAATCTGTCATGTTGTTCTTTTGGTTCGGGCTAATAAGCTGAAATAACTGAATAAATTAAATATGGCACAGGAATCGCTTATCTGACCTTAAAGCCATCTGTCCAGAGAGCATCGATGGGATAGTCCTGTCGTCACTTTCGGAGGTCAAGCATGAGTCAGTTGCAGTTTACCGTCGAGTCGTCTGTTCGGGAGGAGTTCTCCAATGCGGCGGCCGATGCCAATGAAAAAGTCACCGCCCTGTTTCCGTCGTCACCGGATGACGCGGCGGTGGATTCTGCGCTTGACCTGTTCAATCAGATGTCCCGTCAGATTACTGATTCCTATCGCACGCTTGAGTCTCGCGTAAATCAGCTTTCAGGCGAGTTGACAGCCGAATCCCGTCAGCGCCAGCAGGAGCTGGAAGAGAAAGAGCGTCTGGCTGATCGCCTGACAACGCTGCTCTCAGTCATGCCTGCAGGTGTGGTGGTACTCGACAGCAAAGGCGCGGTCAGCCAATGCAACCCGGCTGCCGTGTCATTGCTGGGGCAGCCGCTGGAAGGTGAGGCCTGGGTTGATGTGATTCGCCGCTGCTTTGCCCCACGCCGGGATGATGGTCACGAAGTGTCATTGCGTGATGGGCGTCGTGTCAGCATTGAAATCCGTTCGATGGAAAACGAGCCGGGGCAGCTGATTTTGCTGACAGACCTTACCGAAACACGCAAGCTTCAGGGCCAACTCGCCCACGCGCAGCGCCTGTCGTCGATGGGCAAGATGGTGGCTTCACTGGCTCACCAGATCCGGACACCCTTGTCCGCAGCCATTCTGTACGGTGGCCATCTGTCACAACCCGATCTTGATGACGAGTTGCGTGCGCGCTGTGTTGATCGCCTGATGTCGCGTTTGACGCATCTTGAGCAGCAAGTGCGTGACATGCTTGTGTTTGCTCGCGGTGAAACCCGGCTGGCAGAGCAGTTGCCGCTCGCAGCCTTGGGGAGCAGCCTTAAATCAGCGGTTGAAGGGCTCACATTGCGCAACGGCAGCCAGATCCATTGGCAGCTTGAAGATGAAGACAGCCGCGCCGCAGTCCTGTGTAACCGCGATGCGCTGGTCGGTGCATGCGTGAACCTTGTGAACAATAGCCTCGAGGCGGGGGCAACGCAGGTCACGATTGCAATGAAGACGGGTGAGGTGACACCTGGCGCAGGTGGCCAACCCAATCAGATGATATTGACAGTGACTGATAACGGACCGGGCTTTGAGCCCGCCCAGCGAGAACAGTTGCTGGAGGCATTCTATACCACCAAATCCCATGGCACCGGGCTGGGGCTGGCCGTCGTTCAGGCTGTTGTGAAAGCCCATCATGGTGAATTTGTGCTTGAATCCGTGGCGTCCGGAGGCGCGCAGGCCTGCCTGCGTCTGCCACTGGCGCCGCTGGATACGGGCACCTACAGAACTGAGCAGCAGTGAGGCGGAGGCAGCTATGGCCAAATCAACCGTATTGATCGTCGAGGATGACCAGGACCTGCGTGAAGCGCTGGTGACCACCCTGGAGCTCGCAAAATTTCAGGTTCGCGAAGCGGATTGTGCTGAGCAGGCGCTTGAGCGACTGGCAGAAGGTGCTGTCGATCTGGTTGTCAGCGACGTCAACATGCCGGGACTTTCCGGTCACCAACTGCTTGCAGAGGTGCAGCGTCTGTATCCGGGGCTGCCGATGATGCTGATCACGGCTTACGGCCAGATCAGTCATGCGGTATCCGCCATGCAGTCCGGTGCAATCGATTATCTGGTTAAGCCCTTTGAGTCACAGGTGCTGGTTGATGCGGTGTCCCGCGTGGTTGGCGGTACAACGCGAAAGAGTGCCGATGAGCCGGTGGCGGAAGATCCTGTCAGCCAGCGCATGTTCCAGCTGGCGCGCAAGGTAGCCGCAGGCGATTCTACCGTGATGATTTCCGGTGAGAGTGGCACCGGTAAAGAGGTGCTGGCGCGTTATATCCATCAACACTCTCCGCGCGCAAATGCACCGTTTATCGCGATTAACTGTGCGGCCATTCCGGAGAACATGCTTGAAGCCATTCTGTTTGGCCACGAGAAAGGCGCTTTCACCGGTGCCCACGCCTCGTCGCCGGGTAAGTTCGAGCAGGCCAACGGTGGCACGATACTGCTTGATGAAATATCAGAAATGGATCCGGGATTGCAGTCAAAGCTGCTGCGGGTGTTGCAGGAGCGCGAAGTGGAGCGTGTGGGCGGTCGCAAAACCATCCAGCTTGATGTTCGTGTGCTGGCGACCACCAACCGTGATCTTGCCGAATATGTCCGGGAAGGTCAGTTCCGCGAGGATCTGTATTATCGACTGAGCGTTTTCCCGATGCAGTGGCAGCCGTTGCGGGAGCGCCCAAGGGATATAATGCCGCTGGCGCGGCACCTGTTGAAGCAACATTGCAGGAAAATGAAACTCAACGGCATCAGCTTTGGTCGCGACGCAGAGCAGGCGCTTAGCGCCCATCCCTGGCCGGGTAACGTGCGGGAGCTGGATAATGCTATTCAGCGCGCACTGGTGCTACTGCAGGGTCAGACCATAGTGGCTGATGATCTCTGTCTTGATATGGGAATTACCGGCCTGGCGCCGCGCAACCCGGCTCCGGAAGCGGTCAGGCCCGTACTGGCATCAGTGCAATCTTCACCCGTTGAAGGCGCGGCGGCTGATGCGGAATCGGCAGCGATGTTAGCTGACGCCGAGGCGGATAGCGGTTCCCTGGGGCAGGAGATCAAGCAGCGCGAGTTCCGGATTATTATTGATGCGCTGCGCCGGGAGCGTGGCCGTCGTAATCGTGCAGCTGAACAGCTGGGGATTAGCCCGCGAACCCTGCGCTACAAGTTGGCCCAGATGCGTGATTACGGTATTGATCTGGAATCCGAGTTGGCGATGGCCTGAGCCAGTTTTGATGTGGATGTGTCGCTGAATCCAGCGATTGTGTTGTGATGTTATACCTTCTGAACTAACTCCTTCGTACGGCACCTTCGGGTGCCGTTTTTTTGTTGCCCGAATTCGCCCACCGAAAGATTCTGGCGGTTGCCAGTCAATATATTGTCGTGTGCCTTGGTCGAGAAGCTCTATTCTTTTTTAACACTATGAAATAAATAGTAAAAATAATAGTGGCCCACCAATTGCTTTTAGTTCATTAACACTCGTTCATCGTCGGGCCGGGCACATAGCGTGCGCGACCAGGGGGAATCAAGCATGGTCCAGCGGACAGACATCAACAGCGTACTCTCTGACATCCGTTCTCTGCGGTCGCAGATGATGCAAAATCAGCGCATTGAACATGACAACAACATCAACGGTGCCGTTGACAATGTTCGTAAAACGGATAAATCCCAGCAGCCGCCGGGGTTTGGCGAGATGCTCAGTCAGGCGGTCAATCAGGTCAACGACTTGCAGTCCACCTCAACAGCCATGGCGACTGCATATGAACAGGGTGATCCGAATGTGGATATCACACGGGTCATGATCGCATCACAAAAAGCATCAGTGTCTTTCGAAGCGCTGACCCAGGTGAGAAACCGGGTTGTGCAGGCTTATGAAGACATCATGAAAATGCCGGTTTAATAGCGGAGCACTCCCATGGCAACCCTACCCGCTGAAGCAACAGCCAATACGCCGATGGCCAGCAGTGATGATGGTTCGGAAAGCCAGAGCGATCTGTTGTTCGGCTTCAATCGTCTGACGCTGTTCCGCCAGATTGGCCTGATGATCGGCCTCGCCGCCAGTGTCGCCCTCGGTGTGGCTGTGGTGCTATGGGCGCAGGAACCAAACTACCAACCCGTGGTGGGTGATCTGTCGGCCTACAATCCGCAGGAAGTCACTGACATTCTGGATCAGGCTGGCATCGAGTATCGGATGGAGCCGCGTTCAGGTGCTCTATTGGTTGCGGCGGATGATGTCTATAGCGCCCGCCTGAAACTTGCAGCTGCCGGTGTCACCGACGAGAAGACCCTGGGTTATGAAATATTGGACCAGGAGCGGGGACTGGGAACCTCCCAGTTTATGGAGAAAATAAGCTATCGTCGTGGGCTCGAAGGCGAGCTCGCCAGAACGATTGCCAGCATGAAAGGGGTGCGCAGCGCCCGTGTACATCTGGCCATTCCGGAGCGGTCCGTATTTGTTCGTGATGCCCGTCAACCGACCGCATCGGTCTTCCTCGATGTGTTCACCGGTCGTCGTCTCGGTGAAGAGCAGATCTCGGCTATCGTCAATATGGTGGCGGGCAGCGTTGCGGAAATGAATGATGCGGATGTCACCGTCGTCGACCAGTCCGGCAACCTGCTCACCCAGCGGGAATCAGACAACAACCGTCAGCAGATGCAGGACCAGTACGAGTATGGCTCGCGGGTGGAGGACAAGCTCACCAAGCGCGTGGCGAGTATTGTCAGTCCGATTGTCGGCGAAGGCCGCTTCCGTGCCGAGGTATCCGCCGATCTGGACTTCGCAGCAGTCGAGAAAGCCGAGGAGCTCTATAATCCCGAACAGAAAGCCGTTCGCTCAGAGCGTGAATTGACCGAGCAGCGTGTCAACGGCGGCGCAGGCGGTATTCCCGGTGCGCTCAGTAACCAACCTCCGGGAGCGGCAACTGCACCGGAAGTCGCGGGCACTGCTGCTAACGGACCGGATGCTGCCCAACCGGCACCGCCGGTGAATACCCGGACCGAGTCTACCCGTAACTACGAAATGGACCGGACTGTCAGCTATGTTCGCCATGAACAGGGCAAAATCGAGCGATTGACTGTCGCCGTTGCAGTTGATGACATGAAGGTGGTGGATCCGGCTACCGGTGATGTCAGTTATCAGCCCTGGCCCGAAGCTGACTTGCAGCGTCTGACATTCCTGATTCGTGATGCCGTAGGCTATTCCGCAGCCAGAGGCGACAGCGTGACGGTAATGAACACTGCATTTGCCCAGGAAGCCGAAGTGCAGTTCTCTGAGCCGTCATTCTGGGAGCAGCCCTGGTTCTGGAACCTGATGAAGCAGGTGCTGGCGGGGCTGGTTATACTGGTCCTGGTACTGGGATTGCTCCGTCCGACGCTGAAGAGTCTCTCCGGAGGTGGTCGCCAGGGTCGCGATCGGTCACTGGAGGACGATGACGGGTATGATGGTCTTGAAGGCGCGGATAGCGATAGCGCATTGCGCAGCGCTATGGATCGCAGTGATGACCTGCTGTTGCCGAGCGCCGGTGGCGGCTATGATAGTCAACTGAACGCGTTGAAAGGCGTTATCGCTGAAGACCCGGCACGGGTTGCACAGGTCATGCGCCAATGGGTGAATGTTGATGAGTGAAAACAATACTCAAGCCGCATCGGCTGAGTCAGCGCCGGCCAAACCCCGGCGCAAGATTCCGCGGGTCGAGCAGGCCGCGATTTTGCTGATGTCTCTGGGCGAAGCGGATGCTGCCCAGATCCTCAAGCACATGGGGCCGAAAGAGGTTCAGCGTGTGGGCGTTGCCATGGCACAGATGAAAGACGTGAGCCGGGACGACGTCAAATATGTGCTGGATGAATTTGTCGAGGCCGTTGGCGGGCAGACCGGTCTGGGGGTCGGCAACGACGACTATATCCGGGCGATGCTGACCCAGGCGCTGGGTGACGATAAAGCATCCAGCCTGATCGACCGTATCCTGATCGGCGGCAATACGACCGGTCTGGATACTCTCAAATGGATGGAGCCCCGCGCCGTCGGCGATATTATTCGTTATGAGCACCCTCAGATTCAGGCGATTGTGGTGTCCTATCTGGACCCGGACCAGGCCGCCGAAATTCTGGCAACACTGGACGATAAGGTGCGCCTTGACGTCATGATGCGTGTGGCCTCGCTTGAAAGTATTCAGCCTCAGGCCCTCCAGGAACTGAACGACATCCTTGAGAAACAGTTCTCCGGTGGCTCAGCCGCCCAGACCAGCCGTATCGGCGGGGTCAAGCGTGCTGCGGATATCATGAACTTCATGGATCGCAGTATTGAAGGCGGCCTTATGGATTCCATCAAGGGGATGGATCCGGATCTGGCGACCACTATCGAAGACCTCATGTTTGTCTTCGACAACCTCAAGGATATTGATGATCGGGGCATACAGGCCCTGTTGCGTGAAGTATCCTCGGAGGTTCTGGTGATTGCGCTGAAGGGGTCGGACGAGGAAGTGAAAGACAAGATCTTCAAGAACATGTCCAAACGGGCTGCAGAGTTGCTGGCAGACGACCTCGAAGCCAAGGGGCCGGTGCGTGTCAGTGAAGTTGAATCTGCCCAGAAAGACATCATCACGATTGCCCGCCGTATGGCAGAAGCGGGTGAAATCACCCTTGGTGGTTCCGGCGAAGAAATGATGTGATGAAGAATAAAAGTCATCGCGATCGCATTCCGTCTGAAGAGTTGACCGCTTACGAGCGCTGGGAATTGCCCTTGCTCGATGAGCATGGCAACCAGCGCCCTCATTCGCGCGAAGAGGAGCGGGAAGTCAAACCCCTGACGGCGGCTGACCTTGAGGCGATTCGTCAGGAAGCCTGGCAGGATGGTCACAAAGAAGGGCGTGAAGCCGGCTATGCTGAAGGCCTGGAATCGGGGCGCAATGACGGCCTCGCCGCAGGGCGCGAAGAAGGCACTGTTGAGGGACGCGAACAGGGCCACAGTGCCGCCCTGGATCAGACCCGTGATGAAGTGCAGCAACGCCTCGCCCAGCTTGAATCTGTCATGGCTGAGTTGGTTGACCCTATCCAGCGCCATGAAGATGAACTCGAAATCGCGTTGTTTAACCTGGCGACCGTCCTGGCCCGCGCAGTGGTTTACCGTGAACTTAAAACGGACTCGTCCCAGATAAAAAAAGTCGTCCACGACGCCTTGTCCAGCTTGCCATCAACCCGTGAGAATGTGCTTATCCGCGTCAACCCGGCGGATCGTGAATGGGTGGCGGAAGTGGCGGATCGCTTCGAAGCAGAGTCCCGCATTACCGAAGATGACGCTATTTTACCGGGCGGCTGCAAGGTGGAAACCCGGCATAGCCTGGTCGATTTCACTATAGAGAAGCGTTTTCAGAAAGCCGTCCAGCGCATGCTGGATCAACAGCTTGATGGCGATCCGTCGGGCGACAACGCCGAACTGGACGCCATGATGGGTGACCTGACCGACTTTCATGGTGATCTGCTTCAGCAACCGGAGGAAGCGTCGGAAGCCCCACCTTCGGAGACCTCAATAACACCTCCTGAGCACCCATCCATAGACGATAGCGAAGCCACTGAATCCCGGGAGCGTGACCGTGACGAGCCCATTGGCTGACCGGCTGCGCCGGCTTCAAAGCTTTTTACCTCAGGATATCGAACCCGAACTTTCTGGCCGATTGACTCGAATGGTCGGGCTGACCCTCGAATGCGTCGGCTGCCCCATGGTTGTCGGGGACCGCTGCGTGATCCAGGGGCAGGGCACAGGCAGTGTTGAAGCTGAAGTAGTCGGGTTTGAGGACGATCGGGTCTATTTGATGCCGCTCACGGCTATCGAAGGCCTAAGGCCGGGGGCCAGAGTGGTGCCGCTTTCCGCTGCCAGCCGGGTCCCGGTTGGGCCAGAATTGCTGGGGCGCGTCGTGAACGGCACGGGCGCGCCTCTGGACGGTAAAGGTGCGCTCAGGGCCGAGTCGCAGGTCGGCCTGAGCGGCGATGTCATCAACCCGCTCCACCGCGCACCCGTGCGTCAATCCCTTGACGTGGGAATTCGGGCCATCAATTCGCTGTTGACGGTGGGGCAGGGCCAGCGTCTGGGGCTTTTTGCCGGTAGTGGTGTTGGCAAGAGTATGCTGCTGGGAATGATGACCCGCTTCACCGACGCCGATATTACAGTCGTTGGACTGATCGGCGAGCGGGGTCGTGAGGTCAAGGAATTTATTGAGGACATCCTCGGGGAAGAAGGTCTTGAGCGATCGGTCGTGGTCGCATCTCCGGCGGATGATTCACCGCTGATGCGTTTGCGTGCTGCGATGCTGACGACTCGCATTGCTGAATACTTCAGAGACCAGGGTAAACGGGTGCTCTTGTTGATGGACTCGTTGACCCGCTATGCCCAGGCACAGCGGGAGATTGCGCTGGCCGTCGGCGAACCGCCGGCCACAAAAGGCTATCCACCCTCGGTGTTCGCCAAGCTCCCGCAACTGGTTGAGCGCACCGGTAACGGCAAGCCCGGTGGAGGTTCCATCACCGCTTTTTATACCGTGTTGACCGAAGGTGATGACCAGCAGGATCCGATTGCCGACGCCGCACGGGCGATACTGGATGGCCACATCGTCCTGTCCCGACGGTTGGCGGAAGAGGGGCATTATCCGGCGATTGATGTGGAAGCCTCCGTCAGTCGGGTGATGCCGCAAGTCACCGCCACTGACCATTTCAAAAAGGCTCAGGCCTTCAAGCAGACCTTTGCCCGCTATCAGCAGGCCCGAGACCTGATCAGCGTTGGCGCCTACGTGCCCGGGTCGGATCCGGAAACAGACTACGCGATTGAGCGAATCGACGATATGCGCGCCTTTCTGCAGCAGGGCCTGAAAGAGAGTGCGCCGCTGAATGAGTGCATTGCCCAGCTCAAAGCCGTGTTGCCGGACAGGAAAAATGCCGGCGACGCCCGGCAGGGGGCTGAATGAAACCCCGGTCTGAGCGCTTGAAAGTCGTTCTGGCGCTAGAGCAGCGCAAGGAAGATCAGGCACTGACGGTCCTCACGGCGGCTCGCCAAAAACTGCAATCACACCAGCAACAGCTTGACGATTTGAAGCGTTACCAGGCGGATTACCGTCACCAGATGCGTCAGGGGCAGCAGGGTGTTGTATCCGTGGCCAAGCTACAGGGGTGGCAGGCATTCATTGCCCAGCTGGACGTGGCTATCAGTCAGCAGGAAAAGCAGGTTCAGCAGGCGACGGTGGCCTTTGAGAAGGCGCGTGCCGGCTGGCGCGAGGCGTACGAGCGCAAGCAGGGTATGTCCCGTCATATCGATGCCTGCAAAGCCCAGGAGCTGCGCGAGCGGGATCAGCACGAGCAAAAGCAGGCGGACGAAGCAGCCGGTCGCATGCACGCCCGCCGTCGCTGATCCCGACAGGTTTGCTCATTACCTTGATGTCGCTCACTTCTTCCCGGCAAACTCACGGTGCATTTACTTGAGTTTTAGCTATTCTCACAATTACGCTTGTTCAATTAATCTCAGAATCAGCGCTTTTACTAACATCACCCTCTCGCCAAAGAGGAAGACGGAGGATATGGCATGGCGATTCAATCGCGGCGCAGTGAGGACGGCCGAACACTGGTTATCAGTATTGATGGCCGATTTGATTTCAGCTCTCACCAGAGTTTTCGCGATGCCTATGAACATGGCGATCAGCAAGTGAACGATTATGTGATCGACATGTCAGACACAACCTACCTCGACAGCTCGGCTCTGGGCATGTTGTTGTTGCTCAGGGATTATGCCGGCGGGGATGCCGGTCGGGTACGCATCGAAAACTGCAACAGTGATGTAAAACGCATTCTGTCGATTTCGAACTTCGAGCAGTTATTTTCCATAAAGTAGACCTGAGAGGCACCGATTGGAAAGTCCGGACATGGATGAAAGGGCAAACAGCGTCGACGCGGCATCGGAGGCAGACGAGGCGGATGGCGATCCGCTACGGATCATCATCGCTGATGACAGTCACAGTGATCGCCTGATCCTGCAGGCGATGGTGCGCCGGCTCGGGCACCAGGTCATACTGGCTGAAGACGGCTACGAAGCCGTGGAGCTTTTCCGCGAACACCATCCCCAAATTGTATTGCTTGATGTGATGATGCCGCGCATGGACGGGATGGACGCGGCCCGCCATATTAAAGCGCTGGCGGGTGACACGCTGGTTCCGGTGATTTTTCTCACATCCCTGTCTGATGCCGATGCGCTGGCCCGCTGCCTTGAAGCGGGCGGCGACGACTTTCTGTCCAAGCCTTACAACCGCACCATCATCGAAGCCAAAATCAACGCCTTCAACCGGATGCGCTTGATGCACCGGACCCTGAGTGTTCAGCGTGATCTTATCCGGGCTCACAATGAGCAATTGCTGACAGAGCAGGATATCGCACGCAGGGTATTCGAGAATATTGCGCACACCGGTTGTCTGGATGCGCCGAATATCAACTATCACGTTTCCCCCATGTCGGTTTTCAACGGCGATATCCTCTTCGCCTGTCCTCGGCCATCTGGCGGAATGAATGTGCTCATTGGTGACTTTACCGGTCATGGCTTG
>TARA_R100001440_G_scaffold12432_7_pt1 | contig 51708 bp, 43 predicted proteins | sample TARA_R100001440 | Tara Oceans TARA_R100001440 (sample SAMEA2622112) | marine metagenome | biome: marine biome (ENVO:00000447); feature: surface water layer (ENVO:00002042); material: "saline water (ENVO:00002010), including plankton (ENVO:xxxxxxxx)" | depth 5 m
CACGCAACTCGTCCGTCAGCTTATCCTGCTCGGCGATACTGGTGAGAATAGTGGCGCGACGGTCTTCCAGCTCGCGAAGATAACGCAAGCGCTCTTCAAGTGTCCGCAACTGGCTGTCGTCCAGAGACCCGGTCACTTCCTTGCGGTAACGTGCGATAAACGGCACCGTCGACCCTTCGTCGAGCATGGCCACGGTTGCGCTGACTTGCTGCTCCCGAACACCCAGTTCATCGGCGATACGCTGAGAAATACTGTTCATGCCACCTCGCTTTGTATGCGTCATATCCGGCTCCGATTGTTGCGGGTTTTAGGGCCCGGTACAACAAGCGAAAGCGCTGATAGGAAAGCGGGGCATTATAGCGCCGTGGCGACGGATTTCACTGCTTGTGTTGGGTTAACCAAACACTACAGGGCATCCGGTCCGGTTAGCGCCATGGCATTGCGGTTTTCGAGGAAGGTCACCAGGTCGCTCCAGGGCATCGGCTTTGCGTAAAAATATCCCTGTACCTCGTCGCAATGATGCTGGCGCAGAAATTCCAGCTGACCGGCTGTCTCAACGCCCTCCGCCACCACGCTCATCTGCAGACTGTGTGACAGGCTGATGATGGCCCGGATGATATGTTCAGCATCACCGCTCTCGCCCAGCTTTTGCACAAACGACTTGTCGATTTTAACCAGCGATATAGGCAGGTGCTGCAGATTGCTGAGGGATGAGAACCCGGTGCCGAAATCATCCAGCGCAAAACTGATCCCCAGCTGGTTAAGTTCGCGCAGGCAACGCTGGGCATATTCCGGGTCGTGCATCATCGCGCTTTCAGTCAACTCCAGCTCCAGCAAGCTGGTATCAACACTGGCATTGTAGATAATGCGGAAGATGGTCTCGGTCATCTTGCGGTCGTGAAACTGTCGGAACGACAGATTGACGGCGAACACCATCCCCGGATAACCGAGACTGGCAGCTTCTTTAAGGCGCTCGCAGGCCTGCTCTATCACCCAGTAGCCGATCGGCACAATCAGACCACTGCGCTCGGCCGCCGGAATAAAGTCGTCCGGCCCAACCAGACCTCGCTCGGGATGATTCCAGCGCAGCAAACATTCAACCCCGCGCACTTCCTCGGTAACCAGATCGATCCGGGGCTGGTAATACAGCTCCAGTTGTCGCCCCCGCAGGGCGCTGCGAAGATCGGCTTCCAGTGTGAGCTGTCGGCCAACCGTCAGATGCAGTTGCTGGTTATAGAACCTGTAACTGGTGCCCGAATCCCGTTTGGCCTCGAACATCGCGCGGTTGGCCTGGCGTAGCAGCATTTCCGGCGTATTGCCCGCTTCCGGGAAAGTCGCGATACCAACGCTGGCACTAAGGGCCACCGGCTTGCCCTCAATCACCACCGGTTCATTCAGACCGCTAATCAGTTTGCGGATAATCTGGGTGACATCCAGTGAGTTTTCGACCCGTTCAATAATAATGGCGAATTCATCCCCACCGATCCGCATCAGCGAATCCACTCGTCGCAGTTTCTCACGCAGCCGTTCAGCCAGCGCCATTATCAACTGGTCACCAGCCTGATACCCCAGGCTGTCGTTAACGGAACGGAAATCATCAAGATTGATATGCAACAAGGCCACGCGCTGACCCTGGCGCTCTGCTCGCAGCAACGCCTGCTGCAGGCGATCGAAAAACAGGTCGCGATTGATAAAGCCACGCGCCACATCCCGGCCCAACTGGCCCTGGACCAGGTCCCCGACTTTCTGCCGAAACATCGCACACAGCAGTGCCCGACCAAGGTTCCAGCAATCCAGATTACCCTTGCACAGGTAATCTGCTGCGCCGTTCACCCGCGCAGGAGGAAGGCCAAAAGCTTCAGGCTCAGGACCGAGCGCCACCACGGGACGGTTATCACCTGCAACCGAAAGGTACTGGAGAAAGACTGTCTGGGAGGTCACAAACATGGCGCTGTCCCACAACACCACATCAAACTGGGCGTTGCTGATCAGGTCTTCACAGTCTGCGAGATCCGGGCACCAGGTAATGTCCACAGTAATTTCAGGGTTTTGCCGGAAGAAATGGCAAAGCCACAGGTACTCGCTAAGTTCCGGCATCAGAATCAGCAACCGGATATTGGTCTGACTCCATGCATCCTGGTCATCGTTCATTAACTGCGCTCAACTCCCTGGTGTGTTACCTGCTGGCACCGGAGGCTGCTCCGGAACAATCCCTGCCAGCTTTTTGTCAATTCCTGTCACTACATTAACGCAGTGCATAAAGAAGCATAGTCGACTAACGTTTGCCATGCACCGCCATTTGCACGAGAAATCTGCAGAACCGTACTGAAGTGGATTCCACCCATCACGGCTTGGGTCTTGAGGGTGTAGAATGACGCCTATTCTATTTCTATCGCCGACGATTGTCCCCGTGTACTTTTCAGAACAGTCGTCCAGAACAGGCAACATTAGTGTCACAACTTAATCCCCGTCAACGCGAAGCTGTCCGCTATGTGGATAGTCCACTCCTGGTACTGGCTGGCGCCGGCAGTGGCAAGACCAGCGTGATCACCCGGAAAATCGCCTACCTTATCGAACAGGTCGGCATTCCCGGGCGCAATATTGCGGCACTGACGTTCACCAACAAAGCGGCGCGCGAAATGAAGGAGCGGGTCAGCCGGCTGGTTGATCGCAAGCTGGCACGCGGGCTGACGGTCTCTACATTTCACAACCTCGGCCTGAACATTATTCGGGAAGAACACGAGCATCTGGGCTATCACCCGGGCTTCTCGATTTTTGATGCCGAAGATGCCAAGGCTCTGCTACAGGATCTGATGATGCGAGAAGCCGGCGCCGATGCCGGGGACGAGCTATCGGATATCCAGATGACCATTTCCAGCTGGAAAAACGCGATGCGCGCGCCCAGCCAGGCACTAAGCAAAGCGGCCGATGAAAGAGAGCAGCGGATCGCACTGATCTACCAGCGCTACTGTGAGTATCTGAAGGCTTACAATGCGGTGGATTTTGATGATCTGATCCTGTTGCCGGTCCAGTTATTCAGCACGCAACCCGAGGTACTGGCCAAGTGGCGGCGCAAAATCCGTTACTTGCTGGTGGACGAGTATCAGGACACCAACATCTGCCAGTACGAGCTGGTAAAACAACTGGTCGCTGAGCGCGCCGCCTTTACCGTGGTGGGCGACGATGATCAATCCATCTATGCCTGGCGTGGTGCCCGACCGGAGAATCTGGTTCAGCTCAAAGAGGATTTCCCCAGCCTCAACATCATCAAGCTGGAGCAAAACTACCGTTCAACGTCACGCATCCTGCGTTGCGCCAACACTGTGATCGCCAACAACCCACACGTTTTCGAAAAGGCGCTGTGGAGCGAGCACGCCACGGGAGACGAAATCAGGATTATCCGCTGCCGCTCCGAGGACGCGGAAGCCGAACGGATTGCCACCGAGATCATTGATCACAAACTCAAGAAAGGTAAGGAATTTCGCGACTACGCCGTGCTATACCGGGGCAACCACCAGTCCCGCTTGCTGGAGGTCAAACTACAGGCGTATCAGATTCCCTACCGGATATCCGGCGGCCAATCCTTTTTCTCCCGCAACGAAATCAAGGACGCGATGAGTTATCTGCGCCTGCTGATCAATCCGGATGATGACGCGGCATTTTTGCGGGTGGTCAATGTGCCGCGAAGGGAGATCGGCCCGTCCACGCTTGAGCAACTCGGCCATTACGCGCGCAGCCGCAGAGTCGGCCTGTTTCGCGGGGTGAGTGACATGGGAGCCGGCGAGCACGTCAGTGAGCGGGGGCTCGATCGCCTGCGCCGTTTCGTCCACTGGGCTGACCGCACTCGCCAGCGATTGTTCGAGGAAGACCCGATCCCCGTGATCAAGCAGCTGTTCACCGATATCGAATACGAAGAATGGCTGCATCAGCATGCCGGCACGCCCAAGCAGGCGGAGCGGCGGATGGAAAACATCTGGTATCTGGTCGATTCGATTCAGCGCATGCTGGACAACGACAAGGGCACCGCAGATGAAATGAGTATTGAAGATGCCATCACCCGACTGATTCTGCGGGACATGATGGAGCAACGGGAAGAAGAAGATGACAGCGACAAGGTGCAACTCCTGACCTTGCACGCATCCAAGGGTCTGGAGTTTCCCCACGTCTTTATAATGGGGCTTGAGGAAGAGATCCTGCCCCACCGCTCCAGCATTGAAGAAAATGCCATCGAAGAAGAACGGCGCCTGATGTACGTCGGCATTACCCGGGCCCGGGAAACCCTCGCGCTCACCTTCGCCGCCCAGCGCAAACAGTACGGCGAGAAAATCGAGACGATTCCCAGCCGTTTTCTTGATGAACTGCCAGAGGATGATGTGATCTGGGAAGGCACGGGCGATCTGGATGAAGCCGCCAACCAGCGCAAAGGCAAGGCAACACTCAGCGCACTACTGGGCGATCTGGGCTTGTAACCTGCTGTACGGCCGGGACATTCCACCACAACGCAAAACGCCAGGCAGTGCCTGGCGTTTTTGATTCGATTTCATACAGCTTACTTGCTGTTATCGACCATATGCTGAACCGCTGCTTCGATTTCTTCGTCCGGGCAGCTTGCACAACCGCCTTTTGCAGGCATGGCATTGAAACCGTTAATCGCATGATCAATCAGCGTATCGATCCCTTTCGCAACATGGGGCGCCCAGGAACCGGCATCGCCGAATTTAGGCGCGCCCATTACACCCGAACCATGACATGCGGAGCACACTGCGGTGTAAACCTCTTCGCCCGAACGCGGCCCTTCTGATGCGGAGGGGGCAGCAGCCGTCGCGATATCGCCACAATCTTCGCCCTGCACGCACACGGTACCAACAGGCTCAATCCGGGCACTAATATCGTCTTCCACGCTAGCCTGCGCAACACTCGCCATCAATACGCTACCAAATAGCGCGGTCGCCAGGACTCTCATCATTTTCACAGTGCGCACCTCACCTGTATGTGATTATTTTATAATGCCGCATTATAGCGGCAGGACGGCGTCAAACAAAACAGCATCATCAGACCGCCATGAAACATCGGTAAATTTCACTGATTCACATGACGCCGATCCTCGTATATCGGTACCATGTATACAGACTGAACTGGAGCTTTGCATGCCCGAACATTTCCCGAAAGCCCATCGCTGGCGAAAACCCCTTCTCATAACCGAGTTTGGCGCCCTGGCGCTGCTGATCGGGTCAATGGCGCTTTTCAGCCGTATCGCCGGCACTGACGGCACCATCAGCCCTGCCTGGTTACTGGTACCTGCTCTCGCCAGCCTGGCGGTCTTCATGAGTTTTATCGGGCTTATGTACCTGCGCTGGGTCGTCAATATTGAAGGCGGCGCAGCCTTTAAGCACAAGCTGATATTTGGCTTGTTGTCGCTGACATTGATTGGCATCTGGGCTTACAGCATCGCCCGCACCTGGCAAAGCCTTTAACAGCAACAGGGATTTTTCTCTATTACACGGACTGAATCATGCGAATACTGACCGCGCTTGGCCTGACGCTTGCGGCCCCCGCCCTTTTTGCCCAAAGCAATACCAAAGACCCCGCATCTTCCGACGTAAAGCTGGAGGAATGCGCACTGGTAAAAAACGGCGTTCAACGCCTGGCCTGCTATGACGCCATGACCAATCCGGTGGATGCACGCGACAGTGCAACCGAATTGGAGCAGGAAAAGGCCAATAACGCCGCCGAAAAGCTGAACTTCGAGCCAACCAAAAAGTCGGAAACCGATCCTGTCTCCAATGGCGAAGTTGAAGAAAGCAAAACAGCCGATGCCGACTCAATGGTCGACCGCTATTTTGCAGCTGAACAGGCGCTTTTTTCGTTCTCCGGTAGTTTTGTAACCCACCGGCCGACGTACATCATGCCCTACACCTACATGCACTCGCCCAATCAGACCCCTGTCAGCCCGCGCACCGGCGCGACCAATTATGACAACAAACTGGACCATGACGAGGCCAAGTACCAGATCAGCTTCAAGGTCCCGATGCTGACCGGTATGTTCGATCACAAAACAACCCTGTGGTTTGGCTATACGCAACTCTCTTTCTGGCAGTTGTTCAACTCGGATGCCTCCAAGCCTTTCCGTGAAACCAACTATCAACCAGAAATATTCGTGCGATACGCAGCACAATGGGATGTCGGCCCCGGTCGCCTGGAAGCACTCAGCCTGAGCCTCAACCATCAATCAAACGGCCAGACAGAACCCCAATCCCGTAGCTGGAACCGAATTTTGGGCGGCGTAACCTACACCTATGATCGCTGGCTCTTTATGGTTCAGCCCTGGTACCGGATCCCGGAAGACGAGAAAGAAGATGATAACCCCGACATCGACTACTACCTGGGCTACGCGGATTACTGGGCGGTCTACAAACTGGATAGTGACCGGACGCTCTCGCTCAAACTGCGCAACAACCTGAGAACGACTGACAACAAAACCTCGGTCGAGCTCGGCTACAGCTTTCCGATGGGCGATACCATCAAAGGCTATGTGCAGTATTTCAACGGTTACGGCGAGAGCCTGATCGACTACAACTACCGCATCCAGCGGGTGAGCGTGGGGATCATGCTGAACGATTGGCTCTAAAACCAGTCGCCAGCCCCACGGCAAACACAAAAAAGCCCCGCAAATGCGGGGCTTTTTAATACTAAACGACACTCAGTTTCAGGCGACATTGGCCTTGTTGAGCTGGTCCATTTCCTTGAGCAACTGCGCTGTCTTGGCCTCCATCAAGGCCTTGTCACCGCGTGACTCCACGTTCAGGCGCACCACGGGTTCGGTGTTCGACATTCGCAGATTGAAGCGCCATTCGGCAAAGGCGACACTCAGACCATCAACGTGACTCACCGACTCGGCATCGGGCACATACTTCTCTTCGATTGCTTTAATGACCGCCGGCGGATTATCGATAGTGCGATTGATCTCACCACTGGCCGGGTAGGCATCAATCCGTGCATCAATCAGCGATGACAGGCTCTGACCGGACTGACAAAGACGCTCTGCCACCAGCAGCCACGGAATCATACCGCTGTCACAGTAGGAGAAATCCTTGAAGTAATGGTGAGCGCTCATTTCACCGCCATAGAGCGCATCTTCTTCACGCATACGCTCTTTGATAAAGGCGTGGCCGGTTTTGCTCTCGACCGCTCGGCCGCCAGCAGCTTCTACCAGATCCAGCGTATTCCAGACCAGACGGGGGTCGTGGATGACCGCACCACCACCAGCCTTGCGCAGGAACTGATCAGCCAGCAAACCCACTACATAGTAGCCTTCGATAAAGCGGCCTGTTTCATCAAAAAAGAAGCAACGGTCATAGTCGCCATCCCAGGCAATGCCCATATCTGCCTTGTTAGCAATGACCGCCTCGGCCGTTACCGCCCGGTTTTCTTCCAGGATCGGATTAGGCACGCCGTTCGGGAACTCGCCATCCGGGTCATTCTGCAGTTTGACGTACTTGAATGGCAGCCGCGATTCCAGCTTGTCCATGATCAGACCCGCACCACCGTTGCCGGCATTGGTGACAATCGTCAGCGGCTTGAGATCTGCGCTGTTGATGTATCCCATCAGGTGATCAAGATAGGCGTCTTCCGCCTTCAGGGTGTGATAGGTACCCGCTTTTGGCGCATCTTCAAACGGCTCATCCAACCGGTCGTGAATATCCCGCAGCCCGGTATCATTGCTGATCGGACGCGACTCCTGCCGTACCAGCTTCATGCCGTTGTAGTCTTTCGGGTTATGGCTCGCGGTCACCATAATGCCGCCATCCATCTTGAAATGGCTGGTAGCGAAATAAACCAGCTCGGTACCGCAAAGCCCGATGTCGTAAACATCGGCACCGGCGGCCTGCAGCCCGCGATTCAGCGCATCGGCCATTTCCGGGCTCGACAGCCGGATGTCATAACCGGTGATCACTTTTTTGGCACCGGTGACAGCCACATAGGCGCGACCGATACGTTCGGCAAGCTCCGGATTCAGCTGATCAGGAATCCGGCCGCGAATATCATATGCCTTGAAACATGAATAACTCATTCAATTCTCCTTATCATCCGACCGGTCAGCCCACTGCCGGTCGTCCTTGCAATAGGTTTATCAGGCTTTTACTGACGCCACCGGAATCTCATCCTGCTCGCGGGCAGGCTCAGATTCAGTCTCTGTACGTCCGTAGTTGTCCTGCAGTCGCTCGATGTCGTCCTCACCCAGATAAGTGCCGGATTGTACCTCAATCAGTTCGAGCGGAATCTTTCCGGGGTTCGCCAGCCGATGAACAGTGCCGATCGGAATATAGGTCGACTCATTCTCCGCCAGCAAAAAGGTGTCGTCACCACGGGTGACTTCAGCCGTGCCCGAGACCACAATCCAGTGCTCGGCACGATGGTGATGTTTCTGCAGCGAAAGTTTCTCGCCCGGTTTGACGGTAATCCGCTTCACCTGGAAGCGACTGCCCATATCAATGCTGTCGTAACTGCCCCAGGGACGATAGACCTCGCGGTGGCAAATCGCCTCGGTGCGCTGGGAACCATTAAGCTGATTCACCAGTTTTTTGACGTCCTGTACCCGGTCGCGGTGCGCGACCATCACGGCATCTTTGGTATCGACAACAACCAGGTTCTCCACACCCAGCATGGTTACCAGTTTGTCCTTTGAGTGAACAAGGCAGCCGCGGGAGTCTTCGAGGCAGGCATCACCGATGATGACGTTGTCACTGTCGTCCTTCTCATTAATGTCCCACAAGGCTGACCAGGAGCCCACATCGTTCCAACCGGAATCAAGTGGCACCAGAACGGCGCGATTCGTGTGCTCCATCACTGCGTAGTCAATGGAATCATCCGGGCAATGCTCGAATATTTCAGCAGGGATGCGGGTGAACCCGAGATCCCGCGTGTAGTTACTGGCGGCCAAGGCACAGGTATCGTAAATATCAGGACTGTGCTTTTTCAGCTCTTCCAGATAAGCATCAGCACGAAACATGAACATCCCGCTATTCCAGAAATAGCCCCCTTCCTGCAGGAGCGCGGTCGCGGTGCGGGCGTCAGGCTTTTCAATAAACCGACTGACCTTGAGTGCGCCTGTCGCGGCGTCCGCCTGTTCGCCACTGGCGATATAGCCATATCCCGTTTCGGGGCGATCCGGTGTCACTCCGAACAGTACCAGCGCACCTTTCTTCGCGGTCACCTGCCCTGCGGCCAGCACCCGATGAAAAAGCGCGGGCTGATCAATTGCATGATCGGCTGGCAACACCAGCATGATCTCTTCAGGGTTCTCCCGAGCGATTTCCATCGCCGCCAGTGCCACCGCAGGCGCGGTGTTGCGGCCAAAGGGTTCGAGAAGAATCGAGCGAGACTTGAGATTAATGGCCTCTAGCTGCTCCTTCACGATGAACCGGTGTTCATCGTTGGCAACAATCAACGGTGCGCCCATACCCTCGGGCAAGCGCGTGAGCGTGTCCTGAAACATGCTCTGGCTGCCAACCAGCGGAAGAAACTGCTTGGGATATGCCTGACGCGACAGCGGCCAGAGCCGGGAGCCCGTGCCGCCTGAAAGAATTACTGGAATCATCACCCGCTCCTTATCCTCAATGAGTATTCGCCTGGAATGCCCTGTTTTCGGGCATCCGACCTCTGCGAGGTTTCCAATCCATGAGCACTGTCTTTTAGCACCAACAATCGTGCTATCCATGACCACGCTGCCCGCATCACGCTCTATCAGGCACTGCTGTTTGCAACAGCCTGCCTGTAACGGACGATCTGATTAACAAAACAAACACAATGTGTGCCAGCTTGCGCATGATACCTGACGATAGGACGAACGAGCGCCGTGCTCTGATCTTCAATACCGATCTTCAATACCAGGGATTTTCAACATCAGGCGCAGACGTTATCGCATTAACAGGTTAAAAGCTGGTTACCGAAAATTAGCGTTTGGGAAAATCTGGAAAAACCGAGGAAAAACAGGCGAGAATCAAACGGAGGAGTCAAAACGAAACACAGATTTTTCAACAAAAGAGCGACAGCGGGCGACGCCCCTGAAGGCACGCCGCCACCGCCAGAGCCAACAATTTTAGCTGGCCGCTGCGCTCTGAAGCTGAACGTAGTTCTGCTCGCCCATGCGCTCGATCATATCCAACTGAGTCTCAAGCCAGTCAATATGCTCTTCCTCACTGTCCAGAATGCTGCGGAACAGTGCACGACTGGTGAAATCTTTCACCTCTTCGCAGTACACAACCGCCTCTTTCAGGTCCTTGTGAGCAATATGCTCAAGCTTGAGATCGCACTCGATCATTTCCTTGACGTTCTCGCCAATCATCAGCTTGTTGAGGTCCTGAAGGTTCGGCAGCCCCTCGAGAAACAGAATCCGCTCAATGAGCTGATCGGCGTGCTTCATCTCGTCAATGGATTCTTCGTACTCTTTCGCCGCAAGGTGAGTGATGCCCCAATCCTTGTACATGCGAGAATGCAAAAAGTACTGGTTAATCGCCGTCAACTCGTTGGCGAGTACCTTGTTCAAAAACTGGATGACTTTCTTATCACCTTTCATTACTGACGCACCTTGTCCGTTCCATATGAACAACAAGGATAGACCTAAAGCCAGCAATAAAAAATCGCAACGGAAAATGATTCCCAGCGGCACCAGAGGCGCATTCAGCCTGGTGCCGGAAGGCAGGTAAAACGGAGAGGGTGGTCAGGCAGGGTGAGCGAGCAATCCGGCCATGTTCAGGTAGTCGTTTGACTGGCACTCACGCAGAATTTCACGTGCAGTGGACGCACAACGCCCGCATTGACGGCCAACGCCCATTTCCTTGCCCAGCTGACGCATGGAGCGACATCCCTCTTCCGCCGCTTGACGAATCTGGGTATCGGTAACTCCCTGACAAAGGCAAACGTACATAAACGCCTCGCACCTGACTGATTAAACGATGATGATAATTATTGTCATTCGCAAGCGTGATTGCAACCCTTCCTGTTCAGTTTTTGTGTAACGGTTTGCCACTACCTATCTCACCCTCTTAATCCAGAAGACTAGACAGAAACCGCCCTCACACGTAAGATTGCGCACTCGAAATTGACGTACCACCGTCAAGCTCGAATGCGCCCGTAGCTCAGCTGGATAGAGCGCTGCCCTCCGGAGGCAGAGGTCAGAGGTTCGAATCCTCTCGGGCGCGCCATATTCCATAAAAAAGCCCACTTCGCGTGGGCTTTTTTGTGGAATCGTGGTTTGCCGGAGGGCAGATAAAGAACCTCAGTTCGACAAATTGCGAACGCAATTTGGACGCAGAAGCGCAGCGACGGCGGGGCAAAGCCCCGAAGATCGACCTGAGGCGATCCTCCTCCAGAGAAGCCATTCAGCCGCTCCGACTCACATCTTTTTTTCAGTACCCACTCCCACAACAAATAATCCAGACCTATCGGCCAGTCCCCGAAACAACACCGGGCACCGGCCGCCTTTAGTTACCGGCTCAACAACTGAACAATCTCAAACGCTGCCCGCTGGTGGGTAACCGCAGTTGGATGGATCTCGTCGAAGAAAACAAAGCTGTTGAAATCGCATTGCGGGTTTGGAGTGCCGCTTTGGGTTTGCAGGTAGATACAGGCATTGGTGGTGTTGGTATAGCCGTATTCGGTGGCATGACCGATGGTGTCATCCAGGAAACCAAACAGATCATACTCGGTAATGTCGACCCCCAGATCGTGGCGCAATACGGCCGCCTGGTAGGCAAGCCCCGTGTTGTAGATTCTGGACAGCAACCGGCTGACCGATTCCAGATTGCGGGTCACAAGCAATTCCAGCCAATTGCTGGCCTGGGCACTTGCGATGTCGCGTTTGATATCGGTGATCGGTGCTGCGCCAATATCCGGCGCATTGACGAGCAGAAAGTGCTGGGCACCGGCCGCTGCGAGAGCGCGGATTTGTGCCTCAACAGCTTTATTGGCTTTTTCCAGACGCTTGATTGCTTTTTCAGAGCCTTTAAAACCGCCGTTCAACACCAAGTCCTGTGCCGCAAAAAGATCATTGCCGCCAATAAAGACAACATAGAGCGCATCAGCTGGCGCATAGCCGTTGTTCAGGGCCAGGAATAGATTGACCTGCGATGGCAGGTTGATATCCAGCGTTGCCGGGTCGCCGTCTTTATCAATGGCCACGGCGCCTGCGATCGCATAGTTGTTGCCATATTGACCGCCAACAGCTTCCGGAGGCAGCAGATGGAACGACGGCGTGAGTGACAGCCCCAGCTGGGCGGCAACCAGTTCCATTGCGACGGGGCCATTGGTGAATCTTTCGGGAATCTGCGGATTCTGGGTGACAGCTTTAAGATTTCCGTTGTCTGACAGGCTATCGCCGAAGACGTAAATCTGGCTGTACTGTGCATGAGCGAGAGACGTCAGCAGTGCGAGAGCAATAGCCGCTAACCATTGTTTGAACACCATTTTCATCAGGCTTTCCTTGTTGTTATGTTCCGTTCTACCCCGCTGGGAGGCGTCACGACCTGAAGAACCGGCAGCCCGACAAACGGGCGAAGGCATATCAGGTCAAAGCCAGTGTCACCACTTGCGCCAGGCAACGCAGTGTAAAAAGCGGTAAATTCGGGGGCGTTTCAGGTCAAAACTGTCGTTTTTCGTGACGTGTTTCACACGCTAACCGGGGCCTTCAGGACAGGGCGTGCTCGACACCCTGAATCATGCGATCCAGCCGGATGCGCTCGTCCTTTGAGAGATCGCAGTGGGCGATGACGTAGTGAGAGGTGCGAACGACCAGCCGCCATCGGGGATTTTTGGGTAGGGTCTTCGGGTTCAGGTATTTGTCCAGGGTACGGGTTTTCGGTGTACTGCCATCCATATAGACCCGCCAGCAACCACTCTGTTCGGCCAACTGCACCTTACTCTTGCCGGTGTGGCGCTCCCAAAGATTGAGCGTGAACCGCAAGAGTTCGGTCAACAGTGCGCGACTATCGCGACGGCCGTCGTGCGCTTCGTGTTGATGCACGGCAGCCGAGGATGAGGGGTAAGTTAACGTCTGCTGGCCTGCGAGCTGGCCATGTTCGCCACGCAGACGGCTTTCCAGATCGCGGATGCGTTTGCGACTGTCACCCAGTTCCCGGTAGAGCCCCTCAAAAAGTGGAGTAGACCGTGGTAACAAACCGCTCAGCGCAACACCGGATGAATGATCTGTCAGTGGCCCTAGCTGTTTGAGTCGGTTGGCCCTCAGCTGCCACAAATAGGTCACCTGAAGCACGACGAACAGTATCAGCCCCCAATGCACGACAGGCCGGTTGTGAATCTGCAACTGGTTCATCAGAAGATCAATCACCAGCGCACTGACCAGAACAACAACACTGAGACGAAACCATTGAACGCCCGGCCCAAACTCTCGCAGCCGGGGGACATACCGGGCGGCCACAAACACCGAAACCGCCAATGCGCCTACCTTGAAGGGGATCACTGTCAGGGTTCCGGTTTTCACCGGGAATATCAGGGTCAGTAGCGACAACACGACACAGTACGCACCCACAAGCTGAGGCAGCCGTTTACTGATCTGGCCTTCCATCAGCTCATAAAGGTAATACACAAAACTGGCCATGCCGAAGTACAGAAAGATATGCTCAGCTTTCTGTAAGACGCCCCATGGCAACCCATCCACCTGATACAGAATACGCTCGCCAACCAGCAAGGCTCGGGTTCCGATCACCAGACAGAACAGACCAAGGAAAGTCGCCGCGCGGGCATCGCGATCAATCAGCCTCTGCGCAAGAAGTGATAACCCGATGGTGATCAGCACTCCACTGAAGAAAATATCGAACAGCATGGGCCAGTCTTTGAGCCAGTAATAGCCACTTTCATCAGTAATCAGAATACTGCGCCGCACACCTCCCTGCTTGTAATGGAAGTTTGAAACATGAATCACCACTTCGATGACGCCATCAGTGGCGGGGATCGAAATCAGCTGCGGGAGGAAGTGAGGGGACTCGAGATCAGGGGATGCTGCAGGCGCACCAACAGTGGCAGAGAGTTCGCCATTGATGAACAGACGGTACGCTGCCGGGACATCTGACAGCGCCATATACAGCGATTTTCCAGCAGGTACCCGAACCTGCGTATGAAGCGTGCCAAAGCCATTCGTTTGCTGACTCAGCGGAGCGTCGTTCCAGAAGCCCGGCACGGGAAAAGCGGTGTCAGAAGCCGCCGGATCAGCTGCAGGATTGGCCGGCGCCAGAAAAGCTCCCCGGGTGAAACGCCAGGTGCCATCCAGAGAGAAGACCTGGCCTGCGCCCCATTGTTTGTCGCGCAAATCAATAGAGGCCGCTTCCGCGCCATACACCGCCGGGCTGCCGGGCATCAGCAGGATAAACAACAGGAACAGACTGTTCGAAAATAAGCGTTTCAGGATCTGCATACTGTAACCAGCGGCACTTATCGTTGTTGTTGGCTCGTGCTGACCGAACAGCGACTATGACAGGCTCACACCCTCCGTTCTATGGCGTGGCTCACGTCATGACAATTAAGCTGCAAGGCCGTGAAACGCCCTGACAGCGGTCCGCCACTATTCAACACCAGCCATTTCCCGGCCTTTCAAATGCATCAACAGCGCATTTCTATAAAATATTTAAAAACAATATCTTAGCCAACATTTACCTTTTTTGACATTGTATGCCGTGGCTGCATTTTCTAGCGTCAGGAGATCATGGCCTGTCCAACTCCGTGTCTATGAAGCTCAGCTTTCGGCGACACCATCGAGACAGGCCTGAACAACAAAAACAATAAATGCGGCGGCACGCAATGAAGCACTCTTTTCGATACCTCGCCCTCGGCGCTGGTCTGATCGTCGGCTTGTCGGTTCTGCTATGGGCAGTCGCCAGTGGCTCTGATCCGGATCTGTCAGATGGCCGGCATACCACGACCGAAACAACAGCGGGAACTGCGGCATCTCCACCTGCAACTCCCGCGCCTGCGCAGAAAACCGATCCGGACGAAAGCGAACCCAATCCCTACGCTGATGCTGCGCTTAACTCGCAAATCCTCCAGGTGGCGGATATGTACGAAGCCAATATGGCGTATCCACCCTTCTCCCAGCCAATAAGATCTGCTGAACAGCTGCGACAGTTCCAGCCCAATCACACGCCCTCCCATACCGGCTTGCCATTTGAATTGGAGGACGGCGACAGCGTCAAACTGAGCATCGACCTTGATCGCTACGTTTACTTCAGCAACGAAGTCATACCGGTGGCGGTTTCGGTGATATCCGACAAGGGGCTATCGGCATCGGCAATGGAAGTGCGACTGGTAGGCGATCAGGGACAGGAGCTGATGTCCCACGTGACGTCGGACTACCAGAAGCAGTGGCTGACGGCTTTTGACACCCACACGGCAAGCACCGGTGACTGGCCGATCGAACTCCAGGTTCAGGTGCGAGTCACCGTCAATGGCGAATCCCTTTTCATGTCCGCCCCCCTGCGCTATCAGCAATCGGTCGCCGAACTGGTCGCAGTGAATTACAGCGATGTGAACGGCGAGTATCTGACGATCCCCCTCGAATTTGATGTCGAAAGGGATGGGTACTATTTCCTCAGCGGCAATCTTTACAGTGCAGAAACCGGTAACGCGCTGGTGCATCTCGAAGCAGAAGGCCGTCTCGCCGGACCACATGATGCGATGGACTTCAGGGCCCACATTGCCGCCCTGCAGCTGAGCGGAGATGAAGGCCCGTACGAGCTCCGGGACGTGGCCATCGTCAGAACGTCCGAGCAGGGCGAAAACTACGACCTCTACGGCCGCGCTGCCAAACCAGGCTTTCACGTCGAAGGTTTTGACTTCGGCCTTTACCAGCAAGTGCCCTACGAAGACCCGCTCCAGCAAGAGCGCCTGGAATTTCTAAAAACACTGGGACGACTTTAGTAGCTGTCGCGACTGAAATGGCTGATGTGCCCGGTGACAGGAGCTGTAACGCGCAGGATGCGCCTGATAATCCACTCCAAAAACAAGACAAGGGACGAATATGACAACAATAAAGAAAGTTCTGGTCACTGTAGCCTTATTGGCTCTGGCCAGTGTTAGCCAGGCCCAGTTAGCGGGTAAAAATGTAGTGCTCATACACGGCTTCAGGGCCAGTGATATCGAGAACAAACCCGGCAATAGCCAACTGCAGAATCTGGCCAACAGTTACTGGTCTGCCTACTGGAACAAATCATCCCGTGCCGAAGCGGTGTTGTATTGGTCGTCAGCCGATCGGATTACCGGCGGCATCAAGGATGATATTCGCAACCAGCTCAACGGATTAGCTAATGCCGGCACATGCAGCAACGGCTGCGTGTTTGTCACCCATTCCACGGGCGATCTGGTTACGCGCTACGCACTGCGGAATCTTGGCGCCTGGGGGCTGAGCAATAAAATCAAGGTTCTGGCGGTGCTCGATTTCGCCGGAGCAGGCGGCGGCACCGAGATTGCTGACGTGGCTGTTGGTGTCTCTGAGGGTCAGGGCTGGGTGAACAGCGCGCAGCGGTCCGCCATCCGGACATTTCTCGGGTTCACCCCGGAGCGAGGCAAACTCGGCGTGCTGACCGACCTTCAGCCGAGCAGAGCCCGCAATATTGCGACCTCCAGCAGCAGTGTGCCGCGCCTGCGTTTCGTCGGCACGGGCTGGCAGTACGGAGGCGCCACCAAACCCTTCCTGCCCGGCATGGATGACAGCGTGGTGCCACTGCACAGTGCATGCGGTGCGTCATCGATCGGAGCTTATGACACCTGCAACCGCAACGTAGCCAACAACGGCGTACTCAAAACCGTGAGCAAGTCGCCTTCGGGAATCTGGTACAACTACTTTCCGGTGATCATGGGCGAGAAAACCAATCATGGTGGAACGATCAATACCTCAACCGGCAGCGAATTCACGACGGTGAAAAACAACTTTACCCGCAACGGCATTACCGTTGACCTATCCACCCGCACCGAGAAGAAGTGGTGGAGTAACGGCAAGCAAGTACGTTGGGTTCGCTTCAACGGCAACTGGGGATCACAGTACAACCTGTCCCGAGTGGTATATGAAACCCTGAACAACTGACGACACCGGCTGCGCACCCGCACGCCCACTTGCGCAGCCTTTATTGGCGCGGCATCCCCGCCGCGCCGATAGCCAGGTTGCCGGCAAACGCCAGCACTCGCAGAATCCCCCCCACTCCGCTTGCCTCACGAACCCCCCTCCGCGAACAAGGCAAACCGTCAGGAGAGCGCCTAAAATGGACTCAGGCCTGAGCGCGTCAAAAGCGTTCAGTTCAAACCATTTCGCCCGGTGCCGGCTATGCCCTGGTTTTCAACTCGCAGTCACAACAATGCCCGATGGCGAATGCTGGCGACCTTGGTTGCAGGCAGTCTTTTCAGCACATCAGCCCTCTCCGCAGCTGAGGAAAGTAACGGCTACGTCGACAAGCTGATTGAACGCTTCAAAAACAGTGATATCAGGCTTGGGAACACCGCCTCGAACAAACCCTTTATTCCCATGGTCTATCTGGACACGCGCGCCTACGGCGACACCGAGACAGATACCCGTGCGGGCGACAGGCTGAATTACCGGTTATTCAGCACTTCACAGGCAGCCGGTTTACCGCTGGTGTTGAGCGACCGCGATGTGTTGATCCTGGGCGAGTACGTTAACTATTCCCGTTTTCTGGTGGACACCGGCAATGTCGATGATTTCTCTGTTACCTCTCTTGGCCTGCCCATCGGCTGGTTGCGACAGGTAAATCCCGACTGGCAGATTGCCGCCTTCGTGATGCCGATGCTGCACCACAGCACTATCAAATCCAATACTGACAACTGGCAAACCATGGGCGGCATTTTTTCACGCTATGTACAGAACGAGCAGCTCTGGTGGGCCTTCGGTTTCTTTGCCGATCATGCGGCCGATGGCGACCTTTACTTGCCGTATATCGGCGCCTCCTGGGCAATGACGCCCGAGTGGTCGGTGAGCGCCATCATGCCCTGGCCGGATATCACCTGGGCCCCCACCAGAGACTTCTTTATCAGCGTTGGCGCTTCGCTTTCCGGCGCATCCTGGACTGTTGATGAGGGTGACGGTGATGTAGCGATTGACCTTGATGGCTGGGATTTTGGCGCATCGCTTAACCAACGTGTGACAGGAAACCTCTGGGGTCACATCAAACTGGGCGTCGGCGGATTACGGGGCTTTCGTTGGGAAGATTCCGATTTCGAACAGGCCGATACGCCGATTGATTCTGATCTCTTTTTCAGCATCGGCGTTGAGTACCGCCCGGGCATTGACTGACACCTTCGCTCTCCTCCACCCCGCAACACATATGGACAAATTGACTCACCCGGCTGGAATTGATTGAAAACACCTCTTTGACATTCATACCCGGTATCAGGCCGTCCGCCTTCCTGTTCGATATTCACCCTTACCCTGCCCGCACAAACACCCAGCTCGTTGCCACATCATCACAGACCAGAATGTCACCGTTAACGGCGCTGCAGTTGTCGAGATTCGCCGGCAGCTTGCTGTGCAATCGCGCCTTCACCGCCAGGGTTTTCTTGTCCTGTTTGAGGTAGTGGTAGGTTGATTCCATCCGCTGCGCATAGTCGACGCCCTGCGACTGATGACGCCAGAATCCGTTATAAAACCGGGTAAAGCTCATAGTGGCGCCACCCAGACCGATCTCCAGCATTTTGACGATATAGCGATCGTAGGCAGTCGACAGATACCGGCGGACGGACACTTCATCCTTCAGGTCGCCGGTAAATGACGGCAACCCCAGCTTGTTCTCTTCCGACAGCACGCCATTGGGCAACGCCCGGTTAGGTTGATTGGATACAAGTTCAAACTGGCGGCCGGGACAGCGAATGCTGTCCCCTTGCAGAATGCATTCCCCCAAACCCGTATTGCCGAACGCAGGACTTTTTCTAGAAGGTGGTTCAATGGCGGGCGGGGTCACCTGTGCAGATGCCTTTGGCGCAGCGGAGTTTTCAGGCCGTGGAGCCACTTTCGGCGAAGGCACTGCAAGTCCCCAGCGCGCCGCTGGACGCTTGAGCAAGAGCGCCTGCACCTGCGGGTCATTGCGCCGAAAATCTTCAAACGACGGCAACGCCACGTTCGCGTCTTTGGCTTTGATCTGGCAATAGAGTTTTTCGTATTCGGTTTGCGGCTGGCACTGAGGTGCCGCCTGACTGACGACTGGCGCCATACCCAGCAGCACCAACGTGCATGCCCTTACATATCCGGAAATAACAGCTGAAGCACGGGTCACTGTACGATTACCTTGTGAACGACCGGGGCGGCAAAAGTGCCGGTTACGGCTTATCAAGGCAGGCTACGGCGCTTTCAGAGAACCGTCAATTTTTGGCGGGCGCGCTACCACGCATTGCTATGGATAAACTCAAGTTGCGTCCCTGAAACAAAAAACGGGCTGACAGGTTCTTATTCCCCGGCAGCCCGCGTTTTCAATTACGAGAGTTCTTCAGTCCTCGTTGTGAACACTCACCCCGCGAAGGCGGCGTAAATCGCGATTACCAGCACCACCAGCACTGCACCGGATGGAACTGCATACTTCCACGGCGTCAGATCAACCTTGCCGCTGTCTTCATGCACCCAGGCGGTTGCCCGTGGGCTGATTTTGCCGAGGATCAACATAAAGGCCACCAGCAGCACGAACACAAGTGAGACAAAGTGGAAGTCGTGGATGACGTCCAGCAGGCCGGTGAATGGCGGTACAAAGTAAACCAGCCCGATGATCGCACAACCACCGATCAGCGAAATTTTGGCTGCACTCGACGGCACGCGCTTGGTCAGCAGGCCAACCAACACCACGGCGAGAATCGGGATGAAGTACATCGCATTCATCTTCTGCAGATAGCCAAACAGGCTTTCCTGACCCGCCAGCATCGGTGCAATGGTCATCGCGGCTGCGGCCATGACCCAGCCAAAGATTTTACCTACCCGGACCACCTGTTCTTCGGTGGCGTCCTTGTTGATCACGTCCTTGTATAGCCCCAGGCTGAACAGCGTCGTTGTACTGTTAAGCGCCGAGTTGAACGACGACAAAATCGCGCCCACCATGACCGCAGCGAAGAAACCGGTGAGGTACGGTGGCAGTACATTAAAGACCAGATGACCGTAGGCTTCGTCGGCACGGATACCATCGTCAGCATAGAGATTGAAGGCGATGATGCCGGGCAGCACCAGATACAGCGGCCCCAGCAACTTGAACAGGCCCGTCAGCAGAACACCCTTCTGGCCTTCTGCCAGGTTCTTGGCCGCAAAGGTACGCTGGATGATTTGCTGGTTGGTGGTCCAGTAGAAAACGTTGATCAACAAGACGCCGGTAAACAGTGTGGCGAAGGGTACTTGCTGGTCACTGCCGCCGATTGAGTTTAGCTTGTCAGGATTGGCCTGTTTGAGGGCATCCCATCCGGCCATAACGCCGCCGCCATCACTGACCGCTTGCAGGCCGAAGTAGACAATCACGAAGCCACCAACCAGCAGGCCGACGCCGTTCAGCGTGTCCGAGACTGCAACCGTCCGCAAGCCACCGAACAGGGCGTAGACTGAGCCGATAATGCCGACGATCCAGACGGTTCCCCACAGCAGCGCGGTATTCGACTGAATACCGGTCAGGCCCGGCAGGTCCAGCATGCCCTGCAAACCCACCGCACCCGAGTACAGAATAATCGGCAGCAGAATGACTGCGTACGCCATCAAAAAGATGATGTTACAGATCAACTGCGTCGTGTCATCGAAGCGGATTTTCAGCAACTGCGGCACGGTTGCAATACCACTTCGCAAAAAGCGCGGCAGGAAGAACAACGCCAGCATGACCAGCGCAATCACTGCCACGATTTCCCAAGCCATGACGCTCAGGCCATCGGTGAACGCGGCACCGTTGAGCCCGACCATCTGCTCTGTGGACAGGTTGGTCATCAACAGCGAGCCGGCGATCAATGGAAAGGTCAGGCTCCGGCTGGCGAGGAAGTAACCGCCGGTACTGCGGTGGTCATCATTGCGGGTCACTCGCCAGGTGATAAATGCCACCAGACCAGTGAAGAAGAGGAACGATATTAGCGTGATAGCATGCATTTCGAATCCTTTGTCCTTGCGTGATTATTGTTGGTTGTACACATCGGCTCGCCAGCCCGGCGAACGGAAAATGTTATGGACGGCGACAGAACGTCAGCGGAACACCAGATGGTCGGACATCCGGATGCACGCAAGGCGCCATATCCGCAGAGCTAACCGCCATATGGCGTGCATTCCTGCCCCCTGATATCGGTTGCTGCAGCCAGCAGCGCACCGTCAGATTCACCCCGCTCCGACTCCGGCATGCCGAAATAAGCGGTGGTCACGTAAAGTGTTTTCCGGTCAGACCCTCCGAACACGCAACTACTGGGGCAGCGGGCAGGTACATCGACAATGCGGTCAATACTGCCATCCGGCCGGTAACGGATAATGCACCCTGCACCCCAGCGGGCATTCCACAGACAGCCTTCTTCGTCCATCGCTGAGCCATCGGGGTTACCGCAACCTTCGGTTGCCGCAAAAACGCGCCGGTTGCTCGCCTCGCCGCTCGTGGCGTCCCAGTCATAGACCCAGATCACGCGCTGCAGGGTGTCGGCGAAGTACATGCGTGTTTGATCCGGGCTCCATACCAGACTGTTGCTGATGCCAATCCCGGATTCGACGCGTCGGATGCTGTGATCGGTGTCGATGCACCAGAGCATGCCGGTGCTTTCAGCGACCGGAATATCACCGCCATCAGGTCCAATATTGTTTTCCATGCTGGCCATCCAGAATCGACCCTGCGGATCTACCCGAGCCTCGTTTGTGCGGTTGCCTTGCGGCTCACCAGCAGGCTCTGCAATCGGGTTGATCGCACCAGTATCAACATTCAATCCGTAGGCACCGCGCCCGGTTGCCACCAGATAATGACCACCTGCGCGGGGAACAATCGCGCTGACTGGCTCATCGAAATGCCATTGCCGAAGTCGAGTCGACTCGGGCTGATAGGCGTAAGCGGCGCGGCCAGCAATATCGACCCAGAGCATTTCCTGCTCGTCAGCATCCCAATGGGGCGCTTCTCCGAGGATGAATCGATCGGCCATGACGGGTTTGAAATTCATCCTGCCTCATCTCTCCTCAGGTTCTTTCCGGAACCTTGCGCTGCTTTGATTCAGGCTCCACAAATCCCAGCTCGCGGGAAATACGGCGTGCCGTTTCCAACACGATCGGCTGCAGGTCCTGCAGACGGGTGGTCGTCATACGCGACGCCACCGACGTCACGCTGATGCCGGCAACCACCTGCCCGCGAAAATTGAAAATAGGCGCTGCCACGCAACGGATACCTTCTTCGTGCTCTTCCATGTCCAATGCACAGCCCCGCACACGGATCTCGGCAATCGCCTGACGAAGGGCACGGGCATCTGGAATGGTGTGGGCGGTGTGGGGTACGAACGCGGTATGCCTGATGATGTCTTCCTGCTGGGCCTGATCGAGAAATGCCAGAATGGCCTTGCCGACACCCGTGCAGTAAATAGGCCCCCGCTTGCCGACAGCCGAGTAGAGGCGAATCGTTTTGGGGCTTTCAAGCTTGTCGACATAGATGATTTCATGACCGTCGACGACAGCCAGGTGAATGGTCTCGCCCGCCTCTTCCAGCAGTTTCGGCATGTGTTTGCGTGCTGCCCGTGGAATATCGAGACTGTCCCAGGTCCGCTGGGCCAGGCTGAGCAGGCGGTAGCCGGGAGAATAGCGCTGTCCATCAGTGTCGTAACGCACCAGCCCCTGTTCCAACAGAGACCCCAGCAACCGGTGGGCGGTCGATTTCGGCAACCCCAACTGCGACACCAGATCTGTCAGGCGAACCGGCCCATCGTGCTCGCAGACCGCTTCCAACACCTGCATCGCTTTATCAATCGACGCCATTACTGCCCCACCTTGTTCATTCAAAGTCCTTAATTGTTCCATATTTTTGAACTCATGTTCCGGAATATGGACCACAAACAATTGCGGGGTCAAGCATCGACTGGCAAACCTTAAAGCGCCGTAATAAAAACCGACTTGCTTGACAGAACATGTTGTAGAGGTCGAGACTTATTAATATTCGGAACAATAGTTCCATTATACGGAACAATAATATGCCGAGTTTATGCACGGCATGATCCTGTCTCAGTTATTTCGTTGGAGATGATTCGTGAGCAATGACAAACGCCCCACGCTTCGCAGCCAGCAATGGTATGGCAAGCACGATCGCGACGGTTTCATTCACCGCAGCTGGATGAAAAGCCAGGGCCTCCCGGACCATGCCTTCGATGGCCGCCCTATTATCGGCATCTGCAATACCTGGTCGGAGATCACGCCCTGTAACGCGCATTTGCGCGACATTGCCGAGTCCGTCAAAAAAGGCGTCTGGGAAGCGGGTGGCGTGCCTCTGGAGTTCCCCGCCATGTCACTCGGCGAAACCCAGATGCGACCGACCGCCATGCTGTTCCGCAATCTGCTGAGCATGGATGTGGAAGAGTCCATCCGCGCTAACCCGCTGGACGGCGTTATCCTGCTGGGTGGTTGCGACAAGACGACGCCGGGCCAGGTCATGGGAGCCGCGAGTGTGGATTTGCCCACCGCCGTTATCTCATCCGGTCCGATGCTCAGCGGCAAATACCGGGGGCGTGATATCGGTTCCGGTACGGATGTCTGGAAGTTCAGCGAGCAGGTTCGCGCCGGTTCCATGAGCCTGCCGGAATTCCTTGATGCCGAAGGCTGCATGTCCCGTAGTCCTGGCACCTGCATGACGATGGGTACAGCCTCTACCATGGCATCTCTTATGGAAGCCATGGGCATGGCCTTACCGCTCAACGCGACCATTCCGGCCGTGGATGCCCGTCGCAAGGTGCTCGCCCACCTGACCGGCATGCGCATGGTGAAGATGGTTCATGAAGATCTGACGATTTCTAAAATTCTCACCCGCGAAGCCTTCGAGAACGCCATCAAAGTCAACGCTGCTATTGGGGGTTCCACCAACGCTATCGTGCACCTGCTGGCTATTGCCGGCCGTCTTGGCGTGGATCTCGATCTGGAAGATTTCGACCGCCTCGGCCGCGACGTTCCGCTACTGGTCAACCTGATGCCCTCAGGCCAATACCTGATGGAAGACTTCCATTACAACGGCGGCCTGCCGGTAGTCCTCAAGCGTCTATCTGACCAACTACACCTGAACGCTCCCAGCATTTCCGGCGGTCAGATTGGCGAAGCGCTGGATCAGGCAGAGTGCTTCAACGATGATGTTATCCGCCCGCTGGATAACCCGGTTCGTCCCGCCGCGGGTATAGCCGTACTCAAAGGCAACCTGTGCCCCAACGGCGCCATTATCAAGCCCTCCGCCGCCAGCGAATCGCTACTCAAGCACCGAGGCCGGGCGGTAGTCTTCGAGACCATCGAGGAGTTTAAGGCGCGTATTGATGATCCCGCACTGGAGGTGGATGAAAACTCCGTTCTGGTTCTGAAAGGCTGTGGCCCCAAGGGTTACCCCGGCATGCCGGAAGTAGGCAACATGCCGCTGCCACCTAAACTGCTGGAGAAAGGCGTCACCGATATGGTGCGCCTGTCGGATGCCCGCATGAGCGGCACTGCATTCGGCACCGTGGTCCTGCACATTTCCCCCGAGTCCAACGAGGGCGGCCCGTTGGCACTGGTCGAGAACGGCGACTGGATTGAGATGGACGTCGAATCCCGCCGACTCCACCTGGATGTCTCCGCCGAAGAACTCACCCGGCGCAAACAGGCTTGGCAAGCACCCGAGTCACCCCACAAGCGAGGTTACTACCGCCTCTACATCGATCACGTCATGCAGGCTGAAGATGGCGCCGATCTGGACTTTCTGGTCGGCAGCAGCGGCCATGTCGTGACGCGGGAGTCTCACTGATATGACGGATTTTGCCCAGTATCCCAGCCTTACAGGTCGTGTCGCGCTGATCATCGGTGGCGCCACTGGTATTGGCGCCGCGCTTGTCGAAGCCTTTGTCGGGCAAGGTGCCCGTGTCGCTTTTCTCGATGTGGATACAACTGCAGGTGAAGCATTGGCGGCAAAACTAAAAGACGGCGATGCCGCGCCCGTTTTTGTGCCGTGCGATATTCGCGACGTCGATGCGTTACAAGCCGCCATCGCGCAGGTGAGCGATGAGTTGGGGCCGATTCGCGTACTCCTGAACAACGCGGCGCGGGATGATCGCCACAAGCTGGAAGACGTGACGCCTGAATCCTGGGATGAAGGTCAGTCGGTCAACCTGCGCCCGCACTTCTTCTCGACTCAGGCCGTGCGTGACGCCATGCGTGAAGCCGGTGGGGGCAGCATTATCAACATGAGCTCCAACAGCTACCTGCTGGGACTGGAAGGTTATCCGGGGTATGTCACCGCCAAGGCCGGTATTATCGGACTGACCAAAAGCCTTGCACGGGAGCTTGGACCAGAGCGTATTCGCGTCAACGCGGTGTTACCTGGTTGGGTGATGACCGATCGCCAGATCAACCTGTGGCTGACTGAAGAAGGTGAGCGCGAGTTGATGCAGCAACAGGCGCTCAAGCAGAAAATCGACCCTGCTGATGTCGCGCGGCTTGCCCTGTTTCTCGCGGCAGACGACAGCGCCCTGATTACCGGCCAGAGTCACGTGATTGACGGAGGGCGCGTATGACCGGAGCCGCAATCGTTGAAATCGAGGCCCTGAAAAGCGGACGACTCATTACCGTTGACTGGGGCACCAGTAATTTCCGCTCCGCCTTGCTGGATGATGCCGGTCATGTGATCGACAGAATTCAGGCCCCCCGGGGAATACTGCACCTGGCAGCCGGCGAGTTCCCAACGGCGCTGCAAGAATTACTCGCCCCGTGGCTGCCGCACTTGCCCGCAGTGCCGATCCTGATGGCGGGCATGGTGGGTAGCGCAGATGGCCTTTTCGAGGTGCCCTACTTACCCTGTCCGGCCCGACTCGATGATGTTGCGGATGCGCTGGTGCAAATCCCCAACGTAGACCTTGATCGGCCCGTATTTATCGTCCCCGGATTGCGCAGCCAGTCGACTGCAGGCACCCACGACGTCATGCGAGGCGAGGAAATACAGATCCTCGGCGCTATTGATGATGACGCCAGCGAAATGCAGACATTCTGCCTCCCCGGCACCCATTCAAAATGGGTCGCACTGGACGGGCGCCGGGTCATGCACTTCAGCACCAGCATGACGGGCGATGTCTTTGCTGCCTTGCGCAACCACACCATACTCAGTCGTTTTGCCCGGGAAGGTGAACATAACCCTGAAGCATTCGCACGAGGCATCGCGCTAGCGGAACAACCCGGTGGACTATTGCATCACCTTTTCAGCGCCCGTGCGGAAGTACTGCTCGGTGGACTGGCGGCTGATGCTGATGCTGCCTATCTCTCGGGCATCCTGATCGGCGAAGAAGTCCGCTCCATGCTGGAAGCACTTAACACTCAAGGGCCCGTCACTCTTATTGGCGATGCCCGACTCACCGAGCTTTACGCCGAGGCACTGAGTGCCTTTGGTCATGACACGCGTCGTATTGATGGCGACCAGGCAGCCGTTGCCGGCCTTCACTATCTGGCTTCTCACGCAGGCCTGACCACCTCAGGACACTGACTTGCTCACACCGACACTTGAAGGAGACTTGCGTGGCGAACGCTGACTTTGATACCTGTTTCTCGGAATTGCCGCTAATCGCTATTCTCCGCGGCGTTAAACCGACAGAAGTCATTTCGATTGTGTCGGCTCTGGTCGAGAGCGGATTCCGTCTGATTGAAGTACCACTCAACTCACCTGATCCCTTTGCCAGTATCGCAGCACTCACCGAACGGTTTGGTGATCAGGCCTTCATTGGCGCCGGAACAGTGACGCGAGTAGAGCAGGTGCAGTCACTGAAAGATGCGGGTGGCCAGCTCATGGTGATGCCTCATTCCGATGTTGAGGTCATCCGCGCGGGCGTGGCGGCGGGTATGACCGTTATACCCGGATTTATGACACCGACCGAAGCCTTCTCAGCACTCGCTGCGGGCGCCCATGCGTTAAAGCTGTTCCCCGCCGATTTGGTTGGCGTCGCAGGGCTTAAAGCGATGCGTTCAATACTGCCTCCCGATGTGGCGATCGCCCCTACCGGCGGCATCTCGCCCGAAAATCTTGGTGATTACCACCAGGCAGGCGCTCAAGGCTTTGGATTGGGATCAGCGCTTTATCGCCCTGGGATGCAGGCCGATGACGTCAAAGTAAATGCCCAGGCATTCGTGCAGGCATGGAAATCGCGCATAGGTTAACAGGACCTCACATGCCCCGATTTACCGCGGCACCCGGCGCCTTTGGGCCTTACACAACGGTACGTTTAAATGACCTGAAGACTGGCGCCAGTGCAGAAATAGCATTACGGGGCGCCACGCTTTTGTCCCTCACGCTGCCCGTTGAAGACAGCCTGGTGAATGTCATCGGCGGTTATCAGAGCCCAACCGAATTCGACACACTGGCAGGCGCCCGCTCGGCCATTCTGGCGCCGTTCAGTAATCGTATCGAAAGCGGACAATACCGCTTTAACGACAAAAACTATTGCCTGCCAAAGCGGGATAAAAACGACAACGCCATCCACGGATTCGTCACTGACTGCGAATGGCGTATCAGCCACCTCTCGGCTGACGACACGCAGGCGAACGTAGTGCTCACCACCGACGAAATCAATGCCCAACAACACCCGGAATACCCCTTCAACATCCACCTGGAAGCCACCTTCCGTCTGACAGCAGAAGGCCTCTCACTGACACTTGAAGCGCAAAACGTCGGCAACAGTGATGCCCCGTTTGGCTGCGGCTGGCATCCTTACCTGTTGCCACCATCCGGCAATATCGATGATTGCCTTGTATCCTTGCCCCATCGTTGTGCCATTGCTGTGGATAGTCGGCTGATTCCTTTTCCGGGCGAGCAAGCCTACGTATCACTCAGCGATGAGACGGATGATTTTTGCACGAAGGCCAAGGTGATTGGCCCTCAGAATATTGATCAGTGCTACACCGGCCCGGCCACGGGTGAATGGCTACGCAGCTGGCTCTACGATCCCGTCGCGGATGTACGCCTGGAGATACAACAAGAACGCGGCGTCGTGCATATTTACACATCTCACAGCCTGCCCACACGACAACGTGAAGGCCTTGCCGTGGAACCCAACGAGTTTATTCCCAATGCGTTTAATCGCCCGGAACTGGCGGAAGATGTGCGCCTGGAGGCGGGACAACAACGTGTATTTCGCTGTCGCATCGTAGCGGGCAAGGGAGACAACAGAGGACGGTAACATTTGCCGGCCAGTCTCCTGTGCAGAGCCTGACCGGCAACCATCAACTTTTACCCAAATAGGCTTCCTGCACTTCAGAAGAGGCCATCAAGGCCTGGGCTGTATCTTCGTGGACGATTTTGCCCACTTCCAATACGTACCCGCGATCAGCCAACTTGAGCGCCATGCGGGCGTTCTGTTCGACCACCAGTATCGTCACGCCAGAGCTTCGAATATCGGCCAGCGCACTGAAGATGTTTTTCACGATAATCGGCGCCAGGCCCAGACTGGGCTCGTCGAGCATCAGCAAACGGGGCTTGGCCATCATTGCCCGGCCAATCGCCAGCATTTGCTGCTCGCCACCCGATAACGTGCCTGACAGCTGGTTACGCCGCTCCAGCAAACGCGGGAACAGTTCGTAGACCTCTTTGCGCGTTTCCAACCCTTCCGCTTTCGGGCGGGTATAAGCCCCCAGCATCAGGTTTTCTTCGACGGTCAGCGTGCCGAATACACGGCGTCCTTCTGGTGAGTGCGCGATGCCCAGCTCAACAATCGAGTCGGCGCGAGTCTGGGTAATGTCCTTGCCATCATACTGGATCGTGCCTGCGGTCGGTTTCAACAGGCCACTGATGGTCCGCATCAGTGTTGTCTTGCCAGCGCCGTTAGCACCCAGAATTGTCACCGCTTCGCCTTCTTCAACATGCAGTGAAACGCCCTTGATGGCTTCGATATGACCGTAGGACACCTTGATATCGGACAAGCTCAACAAACTCATGCGAAGGCCTCCTGTGCGTCGTCTTCGTCGTCCTTACCCAGATAGGCTTCGATCACGTCCTGATTATTGCGGATCGATTCGGGCCCGCCTTCGGCAATCTTGCGGCCGAAACTGATGACCACGATATGATCGGTCACGTTCATCACCACATTCATATCGTGCTCGACCAGCAATACTGTGACGCCGGAATCGCGGATATCGAGAATGGTTTTATTGAGCTCGGCCGATTCGTTGTCGTTCAGACCCGCTGCAGGCTCATCCAGGATCAGCAGTTCCGGACTGGCGGCCAGCGTACGCGCCATCTCGACCCGGCGCTGGATACCGTAAGGCAGTGATGTGGCCACTTCATGCGCCACATCCGCAAGTTTGAGTTTCTCAAGAATGTCCATGCACTCCTGGCGAAGCTGCTTTTCCTCACGCCGCTGCGCCGGGGTTGAAAGCAGACCCGCAAACCAGGTCTGGCGTGTGCGCAAGTGCTGTCCTGCCAACACGTTTTCCAGCACGCTCATACCGGTGAACAGGCGAATGGTCTGGAAAGTACGCATGATGCCGCGCTCAGCAACCCGGTAAGGCGGCAACCCGTTGATCGGTTCTCCCTTCCAGAGCACCTGCCCATCGGTGGGTTTGTAGACGCCGGTAATAATATTGAACACCGTGGTCTTGCCCGCACCGTTAGGGCCGATCAAGCCCACAACCTGACCTTTTTTGACTTCGAGATTCAGCTCATCCACAGCCCGCAGGCCACCGAAACTGATCCCGATATTATCGAGCGTTAGTAACGTCGTTTCGTTGGTACTCATTCCGGGCGACTCCTTCTCGGCCAGATACCTTGCGGGCGCAAGACCATCACCACAATCATGGCCAGACCAAACACCAGGTAACGGTACTCAGCCAGATCCCGGAAGACCTGTGGCACCACGAACATCAATACCGTGCCCAGCAGCACGCCGGGAATGGAGGCCTGACCACCGACAATCACAATAGCGAACAGAGTGACCGATTCAATGAATACAAAGGCGCTCGGGCTCACCGTGGCCAACTGGCTGGCAAACAGGGTACCGGCAGAACCGGCGATACCTGCACCCAGTGCAAATGCGAGGATTTTGTAATAGCGCGCGTTAACGCCCAGCGTGGTGGCGGCCAGCTCATCTTCTTTCAGATAGCGAAACACCCGGCCCAAACGACTCTTTTCGAGGTTATTCATCAGCACCAGCACAATGCCCAGCAGTACCCAGTTCACCAGATACAAACCTTCCTGGCTGTTGATTGAGTGACCAAACAGGCTGGGCACACCAATGCCGAAAATGCCGTCAGGCCCGCCGGTCACACCGCCAACATCGTTAACCAGTACCATGCGGAAAATTTCATTGAAGCCGATGGTGGCGACCAGAAGATAATCGCCGCGCAGCTTGACGATCGGCGCCGCCAGCAGAATACCGACCAAGGCCGACACCACGACGGCAATCGGCATGGTCCACAGGATCGGGACACCGTACTGCACGTTGAGAATGGCGGTGGTATAGGCACCGACGCCGAAGTAGACCGCGTGCCCCATGTCATACATACCGGCGCGCCCCAGCACCACATCTGTGCTCAGCGCGACGACCGCATAGATGGCGAAAACGGCCAGGATGCTGATCCAGCTGTTGCTGGCAATCAGCGGTACGGCAAGCCCGACAAGCCAGACCACCGCACCCACGTTGCGACTGACAGATAATTTCATACTTTCTCCGCCACTCGCTCACCCAGAATGCCGGTAGGTCGCACCAGCAAGATCAGAATCAGCAAACCGAACACGATGGCTTGTTGCCAGGTGCTGGAGATATAGCCGCCCGCCAGTGAGCTGAACAGCCCCAGCAACAGGCCGCCAATCATGGCGCCGGGAATATTACCTATGCCGCCAATAATGGCTGCTATGAAGGCGTTCAGGCCGTAGATCCAGCCCATATCAAACACCGCCTGGCGGTAATACACGCCGATAAACAGGCCACCAATGGCACCCAGCGCAGGGCCGAGAATAAAGACACTGGTAATGACCTTGTTCACATTGATGCCCATCAGACGCGCCGCATCCTGATCAATGGCTGATGCCCTGATCGCGGTGCCGAAGCGGGTCTTATTGACATAGAGGTAGAGCGCGAGCATCAACAGGAATGAAATCGCAATGATGAAAATCTGCGTGGCACTGATGACCACCGTTCCGAAATGATAGGTCGCCTCAGGCATGATGCCTTCGGGGAACGTGAGCGTCTGCGGGCTCCAGATCAGCATGATGCCGTTCTGGATAAACATGGAAGCACCCAGAGCGGAAACCACAGCAGATAAGCGGTGGGCATTACGTAATGGCCGATAGGCCGTGTATTCAAGAAGCACCCCGGCGACAGCCACCATAAGAACGGCTAACACGAAAGCAACAATCACAATCCAGTTGGCGGGCGCGCCTCCGCTGCCAACCATACCGGTAATCACAGTCAACCCGATAAAAGCACCCAGAACCGCCAAATCGCCATGGGCGAAGTTGATCAGCTTCAGAATGCCGTAAACCATGGTGTAACCGAGTGCGATCAGTGCATAGATGCTTCCTACCGTTAAACCGTTAACGAGCTGTTGCAGGAAAATGTCCATGGAAATATGACCTCTTTCAGGCAGTCACAAGACGACCGCAGAACCCGGGTAAAGCCGGGTTCTGCGGTGCGCGCTTGCTGCACCTCGATTACTGTTGCGGATAAACCGTCTGGTAGGTGTTGTCGTCCTGAATTTCAAAGGCCTGGAAGGCACTGCCTAACCGCTCGCCTTTGTCATCAAAGCCCAACGGACCGGTGAAGCCGGGGAAGTCGCGCAGTTCGTGCAGGTAAGCGGCCACCTCGTCCGGATCAAAGCTCTTGGTTTCCTGAACCGCTTTCACAATCGCACGCATGCCATCGGTGTTGGTCAGGGTGAAGATGCTCGGTGGGTTTTCGCCATACTCGGCGTTGTAGTCGGCAAGGAACTTCTTGGCTTCCGGATACGGCAGGTTTTCAGGGGCGGGCACGTTGATGATCACCGAGCCTTGAGCTGCGCTGCCTGCGATTTCCGCAAACTTGACGTTCTGATTCGCGTCGCCGCCAACGAAATCAGCATCGATGCCGAGTGACGCTTGCTGTGCGCGGATCAGACCGCCATCCGAGTAATAACCAGAGAAGTAGATGACATCAGGGTTTTTGGATTTGATCTTGGTCAGGATAGAACGGTAATCCTGTGATCCTGCAGTGACGAAACCTTCGAACACGATGTTGCCGCCCTGCTCTTCAATGGCGGCCTCGGTTGCCTCACCCAGGCCCTTGGCAAAGCTGGAGTGATCCTTGATAACCGCGATGCGCTCGTATTTCTTGGCGTTTACCAGGTATTCACCGGTGAACTTTGCCTCAGCACTGTTTGGCGGCGCATTCCGGAAGAACAGGTTATAGCCGTGTTGAGTCAGTTGCTCGGCGGTACCGTCACTGGTTTGCAGGATGTTGGCGCGAGCCAGAATCGGTTGTGACGCGGCGGTTGCGCCCGAGGTATAGCTGCCAATGACCGCAAACACTTCCTGGTTCGCAAGATCCCGGCCGCACAGGGCTGCCTGTGTCGCTTTACCTTCGTCATCACAGGACACCACTTTGACTTCTTTGCCTTCGAGACCGCCAGCCTCGTTGAGCTGTTTGGCAATCAGTTTGACGGCCTTTTCCATGCCCTGACCTTCATTGGCGTATTGCCCTGTGATCGGCGCCTGGACCCCGAATGTCACAGAGTCGGCCATGGCAGCCCCCGCCATCGTGAGCGACAGCGCCGCGGTTGCGATCGCTAAACGTAGTTTTATCATCGAAACTCTCCCGTTTGTTGCTGTTTTTATTTCACTTTTTATCGAACTGCCCAGACAGCACAACACCCTGAAAATGACAGAATGGTCAGACTGAGCTGGGCCGATCTTGTAATCGCCCGGAGTTATTTACCAAAACTTAATCAGCGAACCTGACGGAGTGGGTAACACAACCGACAGCCGATCGTTGTGTGCAACGCAGTAAGCGCAGCACCAGGAACGTGTCATTTTTATTAAAAGTTAAATTTAAGTTAGACCAGTAGGATCACTCGCCGTTAGTCAAAAACTACGGACTATTTGCAAAAAACTACGGTTATTACGTAGAAAAGTGGTCTTTTATAAAAAAGTGCATGTCTTCGTGCGGATCAGACCGGTTAACAACCCGCCCCTTATCAACAAGACGTCTGCCGAAAACGGTATATGGCATCGCACGTTTTGGGTTCCTCCGCATCTGGGTTATCGTAAAGACCATGAAAAACCACCGTAAACGTCGCAAACAGTTGCAGTGCCAACTCGCTAACGCGAACAGCTACGAGCAATGGTTTGATGCGGCAGAAAAGCTGGATGAGATGGATGGACTGCTGGCGTGGCGCGAGGATGGCGACACCGGCATGCTTCACAGCGACCTGATTCGTGAACATATCCGGCAGATGGCGCACTACCGGCAGGAGGGCGACACCGTCAACCTGCCCCGGGTATTGCAGGAAAGCCTATATCGCCATCTCGGCGAACTCTCCAACCCCGATCTGTACGGCGTTGCACGCACCGGCACCAAGCTGCTGGTGACCGAGTTTCTGCAGGAAGTCGAACGTTCGATGCGGTTTGTCTGCGACCAACCGATGCCCGGCGTATCCGCTGAACAGAAGTTGCAGTTGTTTCACCGGGCTGAGCGCGTGTTTGGCCGCCCGGCCCTGATGCTCAGTGGTGGTGCGGCTTTCGGCATCTATCATCTGGGCGTCACCCGCGCGCTCTGGCAGCGGGATCTGCTGCCGGATGTAGTGGCAGGCTCCAGCATGGGCGCAATCATCGCAGCCAGTATCTGCTGCCGAAACGATACCGAACTGGCGGCATTCTTTGAGAAGCCCCACCAGGTTCACCTTGATGCCCTGCGCTGGTTACGCCTGGACCGAATGGTGCAGCAGGGCCACGCCATGGATCAGACTCAGCTGCATGAACACATTCGCAGTAATGTCGGCAGCATGAGTTTTCGCGAGGCTTATCTGCATAGTGGGCGAACCTTGAACATTTCGGTCTCGCCCACCCGCACCCGTCAGAAGCCACGACTGCTGAACGAGCTGGCATCACCAGACGTACTGATCGACTACGCAGTGCTGGCCTCCTGCGCGGTGCCGGGCATTTTTCCTTCGGTTACACTCAAGTCGCGGAACAAGAAAACCGGCGGCAACCCTGAAATACCCTATATGCCGACCGAACACTGGATCGACGGCAGCGTGCAGGGCGATTTGCCGATGATGCGCCTTGCCCGCCTGCATAACGTCAACAAAACCATTGTCAGTCAGGCCAACCCTCATGTGCTGCCGTTTATCACCCATCACCACGAGCGCGGCCCCAAAGCCGCCCTGAAACAGGCAGCCGCATCGGTGCTGCACGCCCAGGTGGCCACCGTACTTGAACTGACCCGCGACAGCTGGAACTCGTCGCTACTGCGCCCCTATCTCCAGCAAGCCCACGCCATGGCAACCCAGGCCTATCTCGGGGATATCAACATCCAGTTTCCCTTCAGCCCCCTGCTCTATCGCAAGGTGTTGTCGAACCCAAGCCCGGAGGACCTCGAGATGTATATCCGTCTCGGGGAACAGGCCACCTGGCCACGCATGGCGCTGATCCACGACCAGACACTGATCAGCCGGACTTTTACCGATTGCATTCGGCAGCTGACCGCTCAGGTCGAAACCGGACAACTGAAAGCATGACCCCTCAACTGCGAGCCGCACCATGAAGTTCACCTTTCTCGGCACCTCAGCCGGCACTCCCACTACCGCCCGCAATGTCACCGCGCTGGCACTGCAGCACGGTGGACCAAAAGGCTGGTATCTGGTGGATTGCGGTGAAGGCACACAGCATCAGCTATTGCGTACCCGATATTCGATGCTGCAACTGCGGGCGATACTGATTACCCATGTGCATGGCGACCACACCTTTGGCCTGCCGGGTCTGCTCTCCAGCGCTTCCATGGCCGGCCGGACCGAGCCCCTGCCGTTAATCGCACCGGCGCCCGTGAGGGCCTTTGTCGAAACTGCACTGGCAGCCTGTGATTCGACGCTGAGCTATCCCATTGAGTTTATTGATGTGGAGCAGGACAGCTTTGAATGGCGTGACGATTACCTGCAAGTTGAGCGCGCGCCCCTGTCCCATCGGGTACCCTGCTACGGTTATGTGTTTACCGAGCGCAATCTGGAACGCAGCCTGCTGAGCGAGAAACTGGAAGCCGACGGGATCCCGGCCGGCCCGGTCTGGGGCAAGCTTCAACAGGGTCAGGATGTGGTACTCGAGAATGGGACCGAACTGAAAAGCGACGCTTACACGGCAGTCAACCGGCAACCCCGCCGGCTGATCGTCGCCGGTGACAACGACACCCCTGAACTGCTGCGCGACGCCTGCGCAGGCGCCCAGGTTCTGATTCACGAAGCCACTTACACCCAGGCGGTCTCAGACCGGGTGGGGCCTGCGCCGCAGCACAGCTCGGCCGCTCTGGTGGCAGCGTTTGCCGAATCGGCACAACTGCCAGCACTGGTACTGACCCACTTCAGCGCCCGCTATCAATACCATCAAGGCAATGCCCTGATCAGCGAAATAGCGGATGAGGCGCGTCAGTATTACAACGGCCATCTCAATCTTGCGGATGACTTTGCCGAGTTTGAATTGCACAAAGACCTGACGCTGACACGGCCTGGTCGCAGCGGCCAGCCATAACACCATCACCAGCTGCCGCGCGCTATTCGCCGACGCCCCTTTACAGGCCGGTTGTAGACATAGACCCAAGCCGGGCCAAACCGCGTATTGAACTGCTGTCGATCGTAGAGCCCCCGTGCAGGCTCCGATTGACGGTAACCCTCCAGCAAGTCCAGTCTCCTGAAGACCGCCTGGTTTACCCGGTAAAGCTCCACGACAACACCCCGGGACGGCTCCAGTTTTGCTCCCGGATAGGATCCCAGATCATAGAGTGTCAGGCAGTCGAGTCGATCATGGCCGACAAAACGTGCGCCCCGCAGAAAACGGTGATTGCTGTAGCCTCTTTTCAGGCTGCCATAGACCGCCACCAAAAAGCGGCCGGATTCAAACATCATGCGCAGAAACCGTTGGAATAAACCCGCTGAATACCATCGCAGACCACGTAAGCCAAACGAACAATTGTGTCAGCCACCTCGGCCCCCTACCCTGCAGCGCTATATTGCGATGCTAGACTGATAGCAACGCCAGAATAAAGAGCCACAGATTACCGTCTTCCTTTTGAATCACCATTCTCAGCCACAAAGGCGCGCGCCGCCAAGGATAGGGATAGCCATGACTGCGATAATCGATTTCCTCAACTCCATACTCTGGGGTTACGTACTGATCTACGGTCTGCTCGGGGTGGGCGTATTCTTCACCATCCGACTGCGGTTACTGCAGATTCTTCACTTCGGCGAGATGATCCGCGCTATTCGCGGCTCCCGGGAAAGTGATGCAAACGGCATATCGCCGTTCCAGGCCCTGTGTACCAGTCTTGCTTCCCGGGTCGGTACCGGCAACCTCGCCGGTGTCGCCGTCGCTCTCTATCTGGGCGGCGCAGGCGCGATTTTCTGGATGTGGATGGTCGCGCTGGTCGGCATGGCGACCGGTTACGCCGAAAGCACCCTGGCGCAGCTCTATAAAGTGCGCGACGGCAAAGGTCAGTACCGCGGCGGCCCGGCCGTGTACATGGCGAAAGGACTGAAAGCCCCTTGGGCCGGGGGCATTTTTGCGATCTGCCTGATCATCTCGTTTGGGCTGGTATTCAATGCCGTGCAGGCCAATTCCATTGCCGATTCCATGCAAGGTGCGTTTGGCGCGCCGAAGATCTGGGTCGGCGTCGTGGTCGCGGTATTCGCCGGGTTCGTCATCTTCGGCGGGCTGCGTTCCATTGTGCGCTTTGCTGAATATGTGGTGCCCTTTATGGCCGGCATCTATGTGCTGATCGCGCTTGGGATTATGGTCATCCACATTACCGAAGTCCCCGGCGTACTGATCAACATTGTGGAGAGCGCTTTCGGGCTCAATGAAGCGGCCGGCGGCGTTGCCGGATCGGTCACCGCTGCCATGCTGAACGGCATCAAGCGCGGCCTGTTTTCAAATGAGGCGGGCATGGGCTCGGCGCCGAATATCGCGGCCACCGCAACACCGGCGCCCCACCATCCATCATCACAGGGGCTGGTTCAGGCCTTTGGCGTGTTTGTGGATACACTGGTGATCTGTACCGCCACCGCGGTCATGATTCTGCTTTCCGGCACGCTTGAGCCGGGCTCGGGTCTGACCGGCACCCAGCTCACCCAGGAAGCGCTGGAGTTCCACATGGGCAGCTTTGGCGCCTACTTTGTCGCAATCGCCATTCTGTTCTTTGCGTTCACCTCCATCGTCGCCAATTACAGCTACGCCGAAAACGCACTGATCTACCTCGGCGGCGACAACACCCCAGCCCTGATGTTATTGCGTTCAGCCACATTGGGCATGGTGATCTGGGGTGCCTATGAAGCGGTTGTCACCGTATTCAACGCCGCTGATGCCTCCATGGGGCTGATGGCCACCATCAACCTGATTGCCATTGTGTTGCTATCCGGCACGGTCGTAAAACTGACCAAAGACTACCTGGAGCAACGCAAACAGGGCGTTGTGCCCACCTTCAAAGCGGCGGACTATCCTGAGTTAAAAGACAAGATAGACGCGACAATCTGGCGTTAAGATTTCATCGCGTCGCACATAAAAAACCCGCGCAGCCTAAGGCTTGCGCGGGTTTTTTGTGCTCTGAAAGCCAGCCTGCAATGGCCCGGCTAGTCGATCAGTTTCTGCGCTCTTGCGAGTGCCGCGGCCGCCTTGGGACCGGTCCATAGTGAGGGCAGAATCACCAGCGATACCGGAATGGCCGTCAGCACGATGAACTGCTGGAGCACACCGATCTGGCCGGACCCCATCGACAAGAGTATGGCGGCCATCAATGCCATGGCACCGCCCCAATAAACTCTCACCCAGCGGTTCGGCTCATCGTGTCCGGCGCCGACCATTGCAATCGAGTAGCTCATTGAGTCACCCGTGGTGGCGACGAAAATCGTCGTCAACAGCAGGATCGCCGCCGCCATAAACGAGCCACCGGGCAATGCTTGGGCCACCGTCAATGTCGCAACATCAAACTGGAAGTTCCCCAGCGCCTCGGTCAGATCGAACGTACCCTGCAATTGGTGGTAGATGCCCGATCCCCCCAGCAGCGTGAACCAGATGGTGGTGGCAACCGGCGCGAGAACGGCGACCGCCAGAATCATTTCCCGGATCGAACGCCCACGAGAAATCCGGGCCACAAAAACCGCCATCAATGGTGTGTAACCGATAAACCAGGCGAAGAAGAAAACCGTCCACCACTTCATCCACCAATCCGGCGCTGTGTTGGTCGTCATTGTCGCCATGCTGAAAAACGAAGACGCGTATTGGCCCATCGCCTGAACATAGGTATCAACCAGAAACAGTGTCGGACCAAATACAAACAGGATCGCCGCAATGACCAGCGCCAGGATGACATTGAAGCGGCTCAGCAGCTGAATACCTTTATGGAGCCCGGTCAGCGCGGACGTCATGTAGATACCGGCCAGAATTGCCAGAATCGTGATCTGGAAGCCATAGCCGTCGGCAAAACCGAAGAGTTCATGTAAACCGAAACTGACCTGCGTCGCCAGAAAGCCGATGGGGCCGACAGTGCCCGCTACGACAGCAATCACACAAAAAGCGTCTACCACACTGCCCAGTTTGCTTTTGATTACGGTATCGCCAAATACCGGATACAGGAGCGTTCGCGGCTGAAGTGGCTTGCCTTCGGAATAGTGTGCATGCGCCAGAACCACCGCTGTCAATGAGCCCAGGACAGCCCAGGCGAGGACACCCCAGTGCATGAATGACTGGGCCAGCGCCGGTGCGATCGCAGCCGCCGTTCCCGCTTCTGCATCAAATGCCGGAGGAGAAACGACGAAGTGGTACACGGGCTCGCCCGCGGCAAAAAAGACACCACCACCCGCCAACAGGGTGCACATAATCATCGAAAGCCAGCGAAATGTGCTGATTTCCGGCGTTTTCAGATCGCCAATGCGCGCTGCGCCCGCACGTGAAACTGCAACACCGATAGCCACAAAAACGTCAGCAGCAGCAAAACCTGAAAGAATGACCCGAGATACTTTGCTGTCCAGGTGAAACCATCGCCGATCAACGTCTTTGTTGCTGAGGCATCGAACAAAGAGAAAAATACGAACAGCGCGATAAACCCCATGGTGAGGGACAGCACAATTGGATCGCCCATACGGCGCTTGGGGGCAGAAGAAGACGGGCCGTCTGAACGCTGCGCGCTCGAGGCATTTGAGCTCAAAGAAAACATCAATTTAAGAATCCACAATAAAAAACGGCCGCATACCCTACCAGACTGAGAGAGGATAGATATTGCGGTATGTATCCACCCAATCCACTCCCTGAGCGGTTGACAGGCGGCCTGATCAATTGTGGCGGCGGTTTCGAGGCATTGCCGGCTCAGGATATTCGCAATCGTTTTTGCAGCATAGGACTCGTTTTAGATTCCGCTTTGCGATACTGGATACCAAAATATCTAGCTTCATATATTATTTTCGGTACGCTAAAGGTAAATTAGACTTCACGAACAACTGACCTCAATGTCTGTCGCCACCACGGCCAGCCTCACCGCCGTTACCGAGGTTAATCACCACCTTTTTTCAATGAGGAGAGTATGTAATGTCAGCCAAGCCCAGCATTCTGATTGTCGGCGCCGGTGCCATCGGCAGCTTCTATGGCGCCATTCTCAAGCGCGCAGGCTGTGCGGTCAGTGTGGTCATGCGGTCGGAATACGACGCGGTGGTGGCCAATGGCATTCAAATCAACAGCGAGCTGGATGAGCTCTCCTACCGGCCGGATCATGTTTACCGTGATGGCGACACGCCGGAAAGCGCGCCCGATTATCTGATCCTTTGCGTCAAAGTGCTCCCCGGTGTCGACCGCGCCGCAATGATCCGCCCCTGGATGGGCGACAACACCCGCATTGTGCTGATCGAAAACGGGTTGGACATTGAACGCGAACTGGCTGACGCCTTTCCCGCCAACCCGGTGACCAGCTGCCTGGCGTTTATTGCCGCCAGCCGTGTTGCACCGGGAGTGGTCGATCACAAGGCTTATGGCCGACTGGTGATGGGCAGTTTCCCCAGTGGTATCGATAGCGAAACCAGAGCACTGGCAGATCTGTTTATCGAGGGCGGCATCAAAATCGACCTGACCGAGGAGGTGGTCGGCGAGCGCTGGCGCAAATGCCTGTGGAATACGCCGTTTAACCCTCTGTCGGTACTGGCAAACGGTGCCGACACTGCCACCATTCTCGACACCGAAGGCGGTGCTGACCTGATACGGGAACTGATCCGTGAAGTAATGGCGGTCGCTGCGGCCGATGGCTACCCGATGGACGAGAACCTGATCGAGAAGAACATTGCCGGCACCCGCAAGATGCCGCCTTACAAGAACAGCATGGCGCTGGACTACCTGAACGACCGGCCGATTGAGCTGGACGCGGTCATCGGCAACGTCGTCGCCATCGCACAAAAACATAAGGTTTCAGTGCCGCACCTGAATACCGTGCTGGTTACCTTGCGTATGCGCGAGCGACTCAAACAGGCGGAATCGGCCTGAGGCCGCCCGACGCGATTGCTGTAAATGTAGAACTTTGATCCCACACCTTCGGTCTCTGCGTTAAAACAGCGCAGACCGGAGGTGCTGGACGGCGCGGATAAAGAGCGCCTCGTCGAAGAAATCTTCCGGCGCAAATCCCCTTTCCAGATAAGGCCGGGCACCGTGCACCATATGTCCGCCGGCGCGAACCAGCCCGCAGTCCAGCATCAGGTTATCGCATAACCCGAACGGCTCGATCGCAGCACCGTTACTGTCCACGCCATCCTTGCCTTTAACGCGCTGATTGTAGGGGGTCTCGCAAACGCTGAACCCTACGGAAGGCTTACCTGCGGCAATCATGTAACCCATTTCAAAAATAGTGCCGGCGTCAGCACTGGGGCCACGAAAAGGTGTCAGGTTCGCGATCAGCGCAGTCGCCTCATCCATCAATTGCTTGTTGGCATCGTAGATCAACTGCCCCGGATCTGCGGCGTTTTCAAGATCAAGCTGATTGTCGGAGGGTGACAGCCCCTGCAGCCCGACATCGGCGAGAATCGCCTTCTTGCGCTCGTCAATGTGGATCCGCAGCGTATCGGGAAAAAAGACCTCGGGGCCGGCGAGATAGACCGACGGTCGATCACTCATTAGGTTCTCCTGTCTCCTGTTCTCATGAATGGCGTTACGGATTTACTTGTCAGAAGCTCAGCGGCGCTTGGTAATTTTGAACAGCATCTCGGGTGCAATCCGTTTGATCCAGAGTGCGGCCATTTCCTTGCCCTTGCCCACCGGGATCTCCCGCTTTCTGGCTTCCAGGCCTTTGATTACCACATCCGCACATTTGTTCACGTCCATGCCACCGGCGATATCGTCATCTTCTTCGCCAAACGGCGTGCCATCACCGGACAGTGCGTTGCGGGAAACATCCGTTTTGATAAAGCCGGGCACGATGGTGGACACATGCACGCCGGAGTCCTCAACTTCCGCCCGCAGCGCATCAAAGAAACCCATCACCGCATGCTTGGCGGCACAATAACCGGTGCGCTGGGGTACACCGACTTTGCCGGCGACACTGGCCGTAACGGCAATGTGCCCGGCGCCCCGCCCCAGCATATGGGGCAGCACCGCCTTGGTGACCGCGATCTGACCCATCACATCCACATCCATCAGTTTCTGGTAGACCGCCATGTCAGTCTCTTTGCACAGCGAACGCTGGGACATGCCGGCATTGTTGATCAGCACATCGATCTGACCGAAGTGGTCGAGCACGGTTTGCACTGCCCCGGGCAAGGCGGCCCAGTCGGTGACATCCAGAGGGAGTACCAGCACCTGATCATTGCTCAGATCCGCCCCGACACAGCGGGCTTTGACCCGTTGTAGCTGACTTTCGCGACGGGCTGACAGCACCAGACGAGCACCTTTGCGGGCAAAACCGACCGCAAGCGCTTCGCCAATGCCTGAGGAGGCTCCGGTAATCCAGATGATGGGGGCAGGCATGCAGGCTCCTTATCAGGTTTTGAATGAGGCAGACAATTTACCTGATGACAGCACGTCTGTCCCGACCCTCTGATTCCGGGTTGCTTTACCCGGCCTGCGGAATCACAGAGAATGTCCGCCGGCCCACAGCCCTTCACTTATCCGCGACCTCCACTGCGAGCAAACCTCATGGCGCTTAAAGCGACGATTGTTAAAGCATCTCTTAACGTTGCGGATATGGACCGCCACTATTATGCGGATCATATGCTCACCGTGGCCCAGCACCCGTCCGAGAATGACGAGCGTTTGATGGTGCGACTGCTGGCATTCGCACTCAATGCCAGCGAAAGCCTCCAGTTCACCAAAGGCCTGAGCACTGACGATGAACCGGACGTGTGGGAAAAGAACCTGACTGACGAAATTGAACTGTGGATCGAGTTGGGCCAGCCGGACGAGAGCCGCATCCGCAAGGCCTGCAACCGGGCAAAACAGGTGGTGGTGTATGCCTACGGCGCCCGTGCAGTCCCGGTCTGGTGGGAGAAGCTGAAGAGCAAGGTCAGCCGATTTGATAATCTGCGGGTAATCGAGCTACCCGGGGAAGAAACCCAGGCACTGGCCGCACTGGCACAGAAAGCCATGACACTGCAGTGCACCATTCAGGATGGCCAGGTGGGCATCGGGGATGAGCAGTCCCATGTCACGATCGAACCGGTCACCCTCTACCCTCAGTGAATCCCGCTAACGCCTGAAATCGTTTTCAGGCGTCCTGTTTTTCTGCTGGCTGCTCCGGCGCCTGGTTCAGCAATTCGGGCTTTTTCAGCGCCTTCTGGAACAGGTCTTTATCTTCTGCGATGGCCAGCGCGCACTGTTCGGCCAACTCGTCTGAAAGGCCGTCAACACGGCGTTGCAGGAACACCAGAATTTCTTCTGACAACTCCAGCATTTTATCCCGCGCATCCGCGTCTGCCTTGGATGTAAACAGCATTTTATCGGGGTTGCTGAGTGCCATGTCCTGACCATCCCTCTCTGAAAAATACAGCGCCGTCACTGCCATGAATCTGATCTCCTGTGGGTATCCGCGCATCTGACGGGAAGCAGCATAACACCGAACACTGTATATAAAAACAGCTATTGGCCTTATGCAACTTCCGAGTGGCTCCTGCTGCTCAGTCCTTGAACTCGGCTTTATCCAGGCCGTATTTTTTCATTTTGTCGTAGAGGGTCTTGCGGGCGATACCGAGCTGCACCATGGTGCCCTTGATGCTGCCCTGACAGGCATTGAGCGCACTGACAATCGCTGAACGCTCGAAGGCTTCGGTCATCTCCGACAGGGTCTGTCGCCCTGAAATATTGGCCCCCTGCACCTCCTCGGTTTCGTCCAGCGCGACGGGCCCCAGCAACACGTAGCGCTCTGCCAGATTGCGCAGCTCCCGCACGTTGCCTGGCCAGCTGTGCTGCATCAGCCGCGCCGCCTGCCCGGCGTCCAGCGGCACACTCTCGCGGTCATAACGGGCCGCTGCTATTAGCGCAAAGTGGTGAAACAGCAGCGGCACGTCTTCCTTTCGCTCTCTCAACGGCGGGATATCCACTTGCACCACGTTGAGACGGTAATACAGATCCGAACGGAACTCCCCCGCTTCACTGAGCTGTTTGAGATCCGATTTGCTGGAGGCGATTACCCGTACATCCACCTCAAACTGGGCGTTACTCCCCAATCGCTCAACCATGCGTTCCTCGAGCACCCGCAACAGTTTGACCTGCAGCGGCAGCGGCATGCTTTCCACTTCATCAAGAAACAGCGTGCCTTCGTGGGCGTGCTCAAACTTGCCGATACGGCGTTTGTCAGCGCCGGTGAAGGCGCCGGATTCGTGTCCGAAAAGTTCGCTCTCGATCAGGTTTTCAGGCACGGCTCCGCAATTGATCGCCACAAAGTTGTGGGCGCTACGCGGGCTGTTTTCATGGATATAGCGGGCAATCGCATCCTTGCCGGCGCCGGTTTCACCACACAGCATGATGTTGGCGGAAATATCCAGCAGCGGATCAATGGTGGCGATCACTTTCTGCATCACCTGAGAGTCGCCCAGAATCCTCGGGCCCGGTCGGCCGAGCAGTTTCAGCTGGGCTTTGAGCCGACGGTTCTCCAGCGCCAGATGGCGCTTCTCCAGCCCGTGTCGCAATAACTCCATCAGCTCGTCGTGATCAAACGGCTTCTCTATAAAATCGTATGCGCCCTGTTGCATTGCAGAAACAGCAGTGCTGATATCCCCCTGACCGGTAAGAATGATGACCGGAATGGCGTCGTCAATCGCCTGAATCCTTTTCAGCACGGCCACGCCATCCAGCCCCGGCATGTTGTAGTCGCACAGCACCACCCCTTCATAATGCGCGGTCAACGCGGCCAGCCCGGACTCACCATCGCTGTAACATTCAACCGGCAAATCCTCCAGCGACAGGGTCTGCGCCATGGCCAGCCGTATATCCGGATCATCGTCAATAAACACGACGGCGGTTTCGTTCATTCCGCAGTTCCTCGCTTGTTCAGCGTCAGTACAAATTCGGCACCGGGGCCGTCGGCCCTGTTGTGGCCGGTCAGTCGCCCACCCAGGGCATCCATGATCTGACGCGAAATAGACAACCCCAGCCCCAACCCCTGTTTCATGGATTTGGTGGTAAAAAAGGGTTCAAAAATCTGCTCGGTATCACCTGTCAGCCCCGGGCCGTTATCTCTTACCCGACACTGCCAGTGAGCCGGCTGATCGACGATATCGATGGTAATTTCTGCCTGCTCCGAAGATTCCACAGCCTGAACGGCATTGGCCACCAGATTGACCATCACCTGCTCGATCCGGATCAGGTCGCCATGACACATCACCGGTGCCTCCGGCCTACGCCAGTCGATACGGATACCTTCCCGGTGTTCCTGAGCGCTGATAATTTTGAGCGCTGCATCAATCGGCAAACGCAGATCCAGCGGAGCAGGCGGCCCTTCTGATTTGCGGGCGAATACCTTGAACTGACGGGTCAGCTCGGCCATTTTGTCGCACAGCGTGACGATCTCGTTCAGGTTGGCATCCACCATCTCATGGGTACCCCGCTCAAGAAAGCGCCGGCCATTGCGGGCATAGGTCTGGATAGCGGTCAGCGGCTGGTTCATCTCGTGATTCAGCCCGGCCGACATCTGCCCCAGCACCGCCAGCTTGGCCGCCTGGATCAGCTCCTGCTGGGTTTCCCTGAGTTCGGTCTGGGCCTCTTCCCGCTGCCGGATCTCTTCCAGCAGCTGGGCATTGGAACTTTCCAGATCAGCGGTGCGCTCTGCCACGCGACGCTCCAGCTGCTCGCCCCGCAACGCCAGTTCCGCTTCCCGGCGGTAGCGCTCCCGCAAATAAAGCCAGGTCAGAAAACCGCCCAAAAACAATACCGCGCCGCCGATCAGGAACTGGATACGGGTCCAGAGCACTGACTGGGTGCCCACCATTACCTGCAGTTTCCAATCCAGTTGCGGCAGGGGCGTCTGCACACTCAGATACTCACGGGTGCCGCCGTTATCATTGATTCTGATCCGCTGCGAACGCTCGGAAACACCTAACGGCTGCCCCAGTGTTACCACCGAAATGGGCGCCAGATCCCGGCCCGGATAACGCAGATTCCCTCGCGTCGCTTTATCGATGCCGTCCAACTGACTGGTTTCAGCTTCAGTTCCGCTTTGAAAGTCACGGTACAACCAGCCCGGACGGCTGGCGAGAAAGCTGATGCCGTCGCCGTCCAGCACCACCATCTCGGCATCACTGAACGGCACCGGGCGCTGCCATTGCGATTCCAGTTCAGTGACCTGAACTTTTACTGCAATCACACCCAATACCTTGCCAGTGGCAGACTTCACCGGATGTGAGAAATACAGGCCGCGCACATCGGTGGTTGTGCCCAGCGCGAAATAGACCGCCGACTTCCCGGTGCGCATGGCATCCTGAAAATAGGGTCTGAAATCGAAGACTCGTCCGATAAAACTGCTTTTGAGCTGATAGTTATTGGCCGCGATCGTGAGGCCTGTGCGATCCATCAGGTAGACGTCGGAACTGCCGACGATCGCCGCCATCTGCTTCATTTCTTCATTGGCCTGGAGGATCAGGTTTTCACTTTGCGGGTATTTGAGAACAGATTCGAGCAGCGGGTGCTCGGCCATCAGCTCGGGAATTGGCCGATAGCGTTTGAGCTCGTTGGCCACCAGCTGACTGTAGCGAAAGGATTCTTCAAGGCTCTCCTGCTCTACCAGTCGAAATCCGGCCCAGCCGCCAACCCACCACGAGCAGGCAGCAGTGACCAGGAACAGAATAAGGGCCCAGACGCGATAGGTCATGACGTCTCGTTGTGATGAAACTCGGGTTGCTGACTGTCAGCACGACAACCTGTGTTTCCGCAGGTTGCCGGCTTTCAGTTGAAAGGTCAAAGCCCTCAGTTCGAGGTGACCGGCTCGCCCTGCGAACCATCACCTGCACGCTTTTGCAGCAGGTACGCCACCACCGCGATACCGATACCGGCCAGATCGGTGATCAACCCACCTTCGATCATCATCAACGCCGCCGCCATCATCAGGATGCGGGTGTACCAGGGCGCCAGACGCCCGATAAACCAGCGCTGCACGGCACCGGACAGCAGATAGACACCAAACGTGGCCGTAATCAGCGCCCGGGCGATCTCCATCACACTTGCATCCATCAACAACGCACTGTTGTAGAAGAACATGAAGGGCACGATGAAGGCCGCCAGGCCGATACGGAAGGAAGCAACCGACGTTTCCATCGGATTGGCACCGGAGATGCCCGCCGCCGCGTAGGATGCCAAAGCCACAGGCGGTGTAATCGCCGACACCACAGCAAAGTAGAATACAAAGAAATGCGCCGTCAGCGGATCAATCCCCAGTTGCACCAGACCCGGCGCCACCACCGAGGCCGCCACGGCATAAGCCGCCGTTGTCGGCATCCCCATACCGAGCAAGATGGAGATCAGCATGGCGAAGATAAGTGCCAGCAACTGGCTGGTTTCCGCCACCCCCAACAGCAGTGAGGAGAAACGCGCACCAACACCTGTCAGGGAAATCACACCCACGATTACACCGGCGCAGGCACACACCGCAATAATCTGGATCGACATGATGCCGGCCAGCTCCAGCGCTCTCAAAATGGCGCGAACACCCATCTTGTTGGGCGAGATCCAGCTGACGACAGCAGCCGATACCGTGGCCAGAGTGCCGGCTCTGATCACCGAATACCCCATGAACAACGCCACCACAAGAATGATAATCGGCGCGAAAAGATAGACCTGTTTCACCAGTTTCCTGAACTTCGGTAGCTCCTCCGAACGCATGCCGCGCATCCCGGTGCGGGCCGCCTCAAAGTCCACCATGAAATAGACCGAAGCAAAGTACAGGATGGCCGGAATAATCGCGGCAATGGCGATCTCGGTATAGGGAATACCGGTAATCTCCGCCATGATAAAGGCGCCTGCGCCCATGATCGGCGGCATGATCTGCCCACCGGTAGAGGCTGCGGCTTCAACCGCACCGGCTGAACGCTTGTCGTAGCCGACTTTCTTCATCAGCGGAATGGTCAGGGAACCGGTCGACACTACGTTGCCGGCGCTGGTGCCGTTGATCATGCCCATCAGGCCCGATGCAAAGATCGATACCTTGGCCGGACCACCACGGGAACGCCCTGCCACAGCAAAAGCGAAATTGACGAAATAGTCCCCCACCTTTGATGCCTGCAAAAAAGCCGCGAAGATAATGAACAGAATGATGTAGGTAGACGATACCGCAGTCGTCGGCCCCAGCACGCCCGCATCGGTATAGACCTGACTGAAAAATCGCTGGATTGTCAGCCCCGGATAGCCCAGAAAGCCCGGCAGATAGGGGCCTGCAAACACGTAGCCGAGAAAGATCAGCGCGATAATAACCAGAGCCAGGCCCGCCACGCGCCGGGTCAGCTCCATAATGAGCGCGATGCCGGCAATGGCAGCAAAGGAAATACCGATAGGGGCAAAAGAGGTGCCGGTACTCATTCTCACCGGCGTGTTATAGATCACCAGAAAATAAGCTGCGGCGGCAATCGAGCACACCACCAGCACAAGATCCGGCAAGCTGAAAAAAGAACGGGGGCGCACATGAAACCAGCTGACAATAATACCGAAGGTGGTCGCCGCCAGCAGGGGCCAGCCGAAATGCCAGGTTTCGATATCCGGCGGAATACGCATCGTGCCGTCCAGCACCATCTGATACATCAGTCCGGTCTGGACCAGCGCATAGACCGCCGGCACCATCAGGATCAGGGCTGCGACAGTGGTCCAGCGTTGCATGGCCGGCACCCGGTCACCCTCACTGAAACGGCTACCGGCAAAAAGAATAAAGCCCAGAATCAGCGCGCCACAGACGTGAACAATCCGGAATGACCAGGTTTCCAGCGGCGCAATATTCAGGGTGTAGAGGTGGAACGTAGAGTAAGCAATCGCCAGCACGGTAAAGGCGTGCAAGGTCCAGCGATGAAACAGTCGGCGGTTGGCTTCTACCGGCTCCTCATCGACGCCTTCCGCGAGAATATGATCGTCGTCCGGCTTGGTTGTTTCGTATTCGGGTAGGGTCATGGTGCACCTGATGCAGCAAGAATGAGCGCCGGCCCGCAGGCCGGCCAATATACAAAATCGTTCAATCAGGGCGGGCAGCAGCCAGCCCCGCAGTGATTACTTGATCATGCTGTCTTCGATTTTGTAGCCATTCTCGTTGAACCATTTCGCCGCACCCGGGTGCCATGGCAGCACATTGTTCTTGGTGTAATTTTCGGGAATGGAGCTGCGGGAAGCCTTGTGGATCGACATCATCTTGTCGTTGTTTTCCATCGTCAGCTTGGTGATCTCATAAACGAAGCTTTCCGATACATCACAGTTCACCATGGCAAAGTTCCACATCGAGACCACGCGTGAATCTTCCTTCAGTGAACTGTAGGTGCTCTTGGGAATGACAAATTCGGCGACCGGATAGCTATCCACAATCTTCTTCGCCTCGTCGTCATTGAGCGCAATGATGTTGACCTTGGTCTGCACTTCCAGCTGGCTGACGGCCGGAATCGGAATACCTGCGGCAAACGCCACCACATCAATTAGCCCATCCTGTAACTGACCACCCAGATCCGACCAGCTGCCGTTGCGACGATCGAATTTGACCCCCAGGGTCTCCATCATTTTCGGGAAGTAGGTGTCAGAGGTTGACCCGGCAGGGCCAAAACCGATGCGTGCACCATCCGGAATATCGGAAATGGACTTGATGCCGGAGCTGGCCAGCGCTGTTACCGAGAAAGGCGTCTGGTACATGGGGAACATCGCGCAAACGTTGTCCATCTTCATGCCGGGCGCCAGCGGGCTGTTGCCATCCATGGATTCACGGGCAGGCCCCATGGTGGTCAGACCAAATTTAAGATCGCCGGTATGCACCAGCGCCATGTTCTGCATCGGGCCGCCGGTAATTTCAGCGCCGCCCGAAACACCCAGGTTTTCAGCAACAAAGTTGGCCCAGCCGGAACCATAGGCGAAGTAGGTGCCGCCCTGACTCGCGGTACCGACCGTGAAATTGGTCGGCCAGTCAGAGCGATCGGTTTCTGCAAGTGTGGCTGTCGAGAAGAGGGCGGACGCCGCCAGCGTCGCCAAAGCGAAGGCACGAGAGGTCTTCATTATTTCAGGCTCCAATGTATCGTTATATTTGTTGGGATCTTTTCCAGGTCGAACCCAGCCAACTGGATTCGTATCGGGATACAGAGCAAAGGATAGGCCAGAAGCCGGAGATTGGCTCAGGGAGGGGCTTGATCCGCTATTGAGGATAACGGTCAATCAGAAAATGGGTGGATACCCACCCATCACATCACGCGAAATGGGTGAAATACCCCCGAAGCCGATGACCTCTATTCGGCGGGCAAGCTTTCATTGTGGATCCGATGATCACTCGCCACCGGCGGCAGCGTCAACACAAACAGTGCGCCACCCGAAGGCGAATCGGCCAGCACGACCTGGCCGCTCATCATCTGGACCAGACCACGGGTAATCGTCAGGCCCAGGCCCGTTCCCCCCTTCTGTCTGGCGTCTGACGAATCCACCTGAGTGAATTTTTCGAAGATTGTCTCGCGAAAGGCTTCAGGTACGCCGGGCCCTTCATCCTTAACCGAGATTTCAACCATCCCGTTCCGCTGAACGGCGCTTACCGTGACTTGCCCTGACGGCGGAGAGAACTTGATGGCATTCGAAAGCAGGTTCGCCAGAACCTGCAAGAAACGGCGCTCATCCACGTTAACCTCAAGCGTCTCCTCACAAGCCGCCAGCACGAGACTGACGCCGGCGTTCTGACCATAGTGCTGATTCTGCCTGAGCGCAGTTTCCAGAAGCGGTTTAAGAGCATGGCATGTCATATCGACGTGGATTTTGCCGGAAATCAGCTTATCCATGTCCAGCAGGTCGTTAATCAGTGCAGTCAGCCGATCGCCGTTCTGGCTGGCAATTTCAATCATCGGCCGGGCCTTTTCGGGCAGTTCACCCAAAGCACCGGATGCCACCAGCTTCAGCGCCCCCGCGATTGACGTTAACGGCGTGCGCAACTCGTGACTGACAACCGATACAAACTCGCTTTTCATCCGCTCGACACGCTCGCGCTCGGAGATATCCTGAATCACGAGCCAGGCCAAGGTGCGTTCACGGGTTTCGGCCATCAACGCGCCGGTGATCAGCGCGAGAAACTGCGAGCCGTCCTGCCGCCGGCATTGCCGGTCAACCGGGCCGAACCTTCCGCTCGCTTCCAATTGCGCCTGCAATTCCACGTGCAGTGGCTCGACGACAATATCGTCGATACTCAGGGCCAGAATATGCTCAGCCGCGTATCCGCTCTGACGCAGGAACGCATCGTTGCAGCGAATAAAACGGCCCTCGGAAAAATCGTAGAGCCCGATACCACTGGGCGAGAGCTCATACAGAGAACGCAATCGCCCCTGAACAACCCGCTCCCGCAACATCGACCAGGACAGCAGCAACACCGGCACGACAATCAACAGGCCGACTGCAACCAGTAGAATCCGGAGCGCGACCGCATTGGCAGCCTGAGACGGCCAGCCTCCTTTTGGTGTGGCTGCCAGTATCCACTGCCCCTCGGGCACGTTTACCCTCATCTCGACCGGGTCGCGGTCAAACACATCCGCGTCACCAAAGAGTATCGGCCCGGGCTCGCCGTTATCCTCAACTTTGCCTAACGCCAGCGTCAGGTGATCAACCCGTGTTAAGCCGGCTTTATCAAACAGGGTGTCAATATCGATAACAACGGAAATGAGCCCCCAGAGCCGGTAAGGCTCGCCGGGGCGGG
>TARA_R100001440_G_scaffold24211_5_pt1 | contig 51084 bp, 42 predicted proteins | sample TARA_R100001440 | Tara Oceans TARA_R100001440 (sample SAMEA2622112) | marine metagenome | biome: marine biome (ENVO:00000447); feature: surface water layer (ENVO:00002042); material: "saline water (ENVO:00002010), including plankton (ENVO:xxxxxxxx)" | depth 5 m
TTACTGAAAAGTGAAACGGATAAGACGGCACCCGCAAAGGTGGAGATGATTGCACCGGCGCACATTCGGCTCAGCATAACCGAGGGGCGTTACCACCAGGTGAAACGGATGCTGGCAGCAGTGGGGAATCATGTTGAACGCTTGCATCGAGAGCGCATTGGCGCGATCACACTGGAACCATCACTGGCTCCAGGCGAATACCGGGAACTCACCGAAGCTGAAATCAACAGCTTCTGAGATACGCCAGCCATCAATCGGTCGATTCAAAGCGTCCGGCAGCGCGGTTCTTGCGGGCCCGCAGCGGATCAAGCACCTGCCCGCTCATCGCCACATACACACCTTCTGGCAAGGTTTGCAGAACCCCGAGAGCGAACCCCACATTGAAGCCGGCATCCGTGACCTGCATGCGTGAAGGCTGCATCGCGCCGGTGAACACCACGGTCTTTCCAGACACCCCGGCAAGCACTCGCGCCGTATCGACCATGGTATCGGTGCCATGGGTAATCAGGATGCGGGTTTCCGGCGCGGCGCTAACCGCCGCCAGCACCTGCTGACGGTCTTCTTCCGTCATATCCAGACTGTCCTTGCGCATCAGGGATTGCAGCCTTAACGGTGCCTGCACATTGGCAACGGACGCAATATCCGGCACCTGACTGTCACCGATACTGAACGCGCTATTGGCGTCAAAATAGATCTTGTCGATCGTGCCACCGGTGGTCAGCACCAGTATTGAAGCTGAATCTGTCATGCATGGCTCCTCTTGTTTGATCGCGCGAGACGGCGCCTTGATGGCTACTGAGATGCAGTATTACCTGCCGTTTTCCCGGCCTGCTCGTACAGCTTGTTGCGACGGATTTCATAGTCTTTCGCAGCTTTGGCAATCGATCCCCCCTCGCCGGTGGCGAGCCATCGGCGGATTCGGCCAGCATCGCCTATGGGCGTTCTGGTTCCGAACGAATCCAGCAACACGGTCACCACATCGCGGCCGTCAACATTAATCACCATCACCAGACACCGCCCCGCTTCCTTGAGGTTGCCGGTTTTACTCAAGCCCACGCCCCAACTGTCGCGATGCACCAGTATGTTGGTATTGCCATATGCCAGCGAATAACGGGGCTTGCGAAAATGTGCAGTAAAATAGGTCGTCGTGGTATAGGTTCGCAGTGTTTTGTGCTTGAACGCGGCATTGACCAGTTTGACCAGATCCGATGCGGATGCCCGATTCATCGGCGACAGTCCAGTGGGTTCAACGAACAGACTATGGGTCATGCCAATCTCTTCCGCTTTGTCATTCATCGCTTTGATAAATGCGGCAAAGCCACCGGGGTAATGTCGTGCCAGCGTGTAAGCGGCGAGGTTTTCAGACGACATCAACGCTATGCGCAACATGTCTCCCCGCTTGAGGGTCGAGCCGATACGAATTCGGGAATACCCATTATTCGCGGCCTTTTTATGGCGTGGATAAACCTCCAGCCATTCATCAAGCGGCTGCCCGGCGTCCATGACGACCAACGCGGTCATCAGCTTGGTCACCGAGGCAATTGGCACCGAACGATCAGGATGCTTGCTGAATAACAGTGACGACTCGCCCTGATAGGCAACAGCAGCGTTCACTGATGCCAGGTTGAGCCCCTGGGGCGCAGCGGCCGCTGCTCCTGAAGCCACCAGCAGCAGCGCCCAAACGACAAATAGATTGTTCTTGAACAGCATTCGACTGACATTCCCCTGCGTTTTATTTACCCGGCACTCAACCGACTCCGTCACTTACATGTTGACCAATACCAGGTAGCGGCCACCCGATCCGATCACCACAACGACGAGCCCCAGAATCAGGTTAATCAGCACAAACAGCCTGATCTGCCCCACTCTGCGACCTGCTTCTGCTGTATCAGACGCTGCAACAGCCTGCTTCAGCCGACGATAGGGCGCAAACCAGATATGCAGGAAAAGCAGCATCATCAGGAGTCCGAGCGTGAGCATTGCATGCACGTGCCAGCCTGCCGAACCCAGACCGTTGAAGTAAGTGCCCAGCATTCCAAAACCGGTTAATAGCAACGCGATGATGGACACCCAGACCCAACGAAAAAACAGTGACAGCGTATGGCACCAGAGCAGACTGCGCTGCTGCGGCTCCAGCACCTTGGCAGCAGCAGGACGCAGCGCCATATACGCGAAAAACATTCCACCCACCCAGATCACTGCAGCAAGTGTATGCAGAGCAATAAAAAATCCCATGAAGCGCCTCAATGTTTTCGAATAATGAGCAGGACTATATCAGTCGAGAGACCGTCCGCGCACACTGAACAACGCGACATTAAATGAAAGCGGTCAATTCGGCGCTATCGCACCAGTAACCAGACAAAAAAAGCCGCCAGAATCTGGCGGCAAAGATCGCAACAGCAGTGTCCAAAAGAGTGAAACTCTGATGGCGCTACTTAATGGCCCTGCAGTCCTTAGCTATGGGTCTGAATAAATTCGTTCAGCTCGCCTTTCCCCAACGCGCCAATCTGGGTGCCCACTGGCACACCATCCTTGAACAGCATCAACGTCGGGATGGAACGCACACCGAACTTCACTGCCAGTTCACCCTGAGCATCAACATCAATCTTTGCGACTTTCAGGGATTCAGACTGGTCGTCGGCTATATCTTCGAGCAACGGCGCAACAGATTTGCAAGGCCCACACCAGGCGGCCCAAAAATCCACCAGCACGGGTTTGTCAGCTTTCAGCACTTCCTGCTCGAATGTTTCGTTGGTTACTGCGACGGGTTGATTGCTCATATCCAGTCTCCTTCGACCGTTCGGGGTTCATTTCAGTCACACTTCAACTTATTAATTAGACCGGTCTACTATATTTTCGACCTGTTTTTTGGCGGTCCCGGCCGGGGTACCGCCATCGCTTCAGTTGCGGCTAGACGTCGACGAACACTATTCAGTGTCGGCTGACGCTTCACTCGTCAATTCTTTACACCCAGTATCTGCTCGAAATACATCCTCTTGAAACGCTGCATGGGCTCAACAGACTTACTGACCTTCGCTCTCAATGTTGCGCCCTGCCAGCCCATCTGAAGCAGTTGGGCAAGTGCAGCGGGATCCGCCGCGGGGTCAACATACCCCTGTTCCTGCGCCTCAACCAGGCATCGGGTCACACGCGCTTGCCAACTGGAGAAAATCGCATCAATCCTGAGTCGAAAACTCTCGTTCTGGCCAGCCAGTTCCTGCCCGAGATTACCGACCAGGCACCCCCGGCTGTTATCGCAGGCTTCCATATCGTCAATCGCCGTCCGCAGGTATCGCCGAATACGCTCCAGCGGCAGCAGGTCCGGATTGCCGAGCGTAAGGTCGAGCTGAGCATCATACTCGGCAGCAAAATCATCAATCACCGCCAGACCGAAATCTTCCTTACTGGAAAAATAGTAATAAAAAGACCCCTTGGGCACACCGGCCTCTTTCAACACCACGTTGATGCCCGTGCTGTTAAAGCCCTTGTGCGCAATGATATCGCTACCAATGCGAATCAGTTCTGCCCGTGTATCTGAAGCCGGGCGAGCCTTTTTCCGGGATGATAATGTAGCTGTCATACGCCTTATAATAGACCAGTCGTCTAGTTGATTCAATTAACCGCTAAGACCCTTTGTTTATCAGGTCATAACCGAGATCGCCGGCGCAATACGGGGCGCAACACTTGCGCCCGGCGCTCACGCAAGTCTTTCCAGAACTCGCGGGAGCAAAATAGCCTGAATCAGAAATCGTCTGTTACTGCGCCCAGCGATGCCGAGTTCACTGTTTTTGCATACTTCGCCAGCACACCGCGCCGGTATTTGGGTTGCGGTGGCTGCCAGGCCTGTCTTCGACGGGCCATTTCATCCTCGGAAATCCCAAGCTCAATGGTGTTGGCCTCAGCATCAATGGTGATAGTGTCGCCGGTCTCGACCAGCGCAATAGGGCCGCCATCAGCCGCTTCAGGCGTGATATGCCCCACCACAAAGCCGTGACTGCCGCCGGAGAAACGGCCATCGGTTATCAGCGCCACGTCATTGCCCAGACCTTTGCCCATGATGGCGGAGGTCGGCGTCAACATCTCACGCATACCCGGTCCGCCTTTGGGCCCTTCGTAGCGGATCACCAGCACATCACCGGCCACCACAGTGCCATCCATGATGCGCTCCTGAGCCTCCTCCTCGGAATGAAACACGCGCGCCGTGCCTGTGAAATGAGTACCTTCCTTGCCGGTAATTTTTGCCACCGCGCCAGTCGGCGCCAGATTGCCACGCAAAATCCGCAAATGGCTGTCTTTCTTGATCGGCATATCCAGGCCGTGCACGATCGTCTGGCTGTCAGGATAGGGCGCCACGTCTGCCAGGTTCTCTGCCAGTGTTTTGCCGGTTACCGTCATGCAGTCACCGTGCAACATGCCCGCATCCAGCAGCATCTTCATCAATGGCTGTATACCGCCAATCGCAACCAGCTCTGACATCATGTAGTGGCCGCTGGGCCGAAGATCGGCCAGCACCGGCACACGTTGGCCGATGCGCACAAAATCATCCAGCGACAGCTCGACTTCAGCCGTGCTCGCCATCGCTAACAGGTGGAGTACAGCATTGGTTGAACCGCCCAGGGTGATCACCACAGTAATGGCATTTTCGAATGCCTCCCGGGTCATGATGTCACGGGGTTTGATGTCTTTTTCCAGCAGATTCAGAACGGCTGCACCGGCTGCCCGGCAGTCATCCATCTTGGTCTGCGACACCGCATTCTGGGCAGAGCTTCCAGGCAGACTCATACCCATCGCTTCAATTGCGGACGCCATGGTGTTAGCGGTATACATGCCACCGCAGGAGCCCGGTCCCGGGATGGCGGTTTCTTCGATCTGTTTCACTTCGATCAGATCCATATCACCTTTGGCGTGAGCCCCGACCGCTTCGAAAACCGAAATGATGTCGGTATGGTTCTCACCCGGTTCGATGGTTCCACCGTAGACGAAAACCGATGGTCGATTGAGTCGTGCCAGCCCCATCACGCAGCCGGGCATATTCTTGTCGCATCCGCCGATCGCAACCAGCCCGTCAAAGCCCTCGCAGCCGGCAGCCGTTTCAATGGAATCGGCAATCACCTCACGCGACACCAGCGAGTACTTCATGCCCTCAGTGCCATTTGCGATGCCATCCGAGACGGTGATGGTATTGAAAATAAGGCTTTTACCACCGGCTGCGTCGGCGCCCCGGCCCGCCTCTTCGGCCAGTTCATTGATGTGCATATTGCAGGGCGTCAGGTTGCTCCAGGTTGACGCGATACCCACCTGAGGCTTGCGGAAATCATCATCGTTAAAGCCAACCGCACGGAGCATCGCACGGCTCGCGGATTTGCCAATGCCGTCTACAACCTGGCTTGAATAGCGGCGGCGTTTATCGTCGGTCATTATCTCTCTCCCGTTGATGCTTCTGCTGCGACAGGCGCACTGATCAATTTTTTTGGAATACGATGAAGCGGTTGTTGGCCGGCATATCCGTAGCCGACATCAGCATCAGACCGCAGTTTGCTGCCCGGTCAACAATCGCCTGCTCATCTTTGATGCCGCTGCTGGCGTCACATGACTTCAGCCACTTATCAAGGCTGATATTGCCGTCACTGGTGTAGCGGCCGTTGTCATTAAACGGGCCGTAGACGGCAAAGGTACCGCCGCTTTTCAGTGATCCGGAGGCATAAGTGATAATGGCTTGTGCAATCTCCCAGCCTACGAAATGCAGGGTGTTGGCGGTGAAGACGCCGTCGTACACGGGTGCTGGCGGCACGGCATCTGCCGCATCAAGCACTATGGGCTCCGGCAAATTAGGCAGCCCTGCCTCCTGCTGCCAGGCACGCATGCCCTCAAGCGTGTCCGCAACGTCACTCAATTGCCAGCGAACAGACGGGTGACGTTCCGCTATATAGACACCGTGCTGGCCGGTGCCGCTGCCCAACTCGAGCCATTGCCCGGCGGCCTGCAGCCAGGGCGCCAATGCATCGGCGATAGGTTGCTGGTTGCGAAGACAAGCTTCAGCGACAGGTTTCAAGGCAGCGTCCTTATTCGGTAGTTCATGAATTCAGCCGCACCCGGGCCAGGTCTCAGGCGTGCAAACTAGGGTAACACCACCCGCAACGCAGTTCCTGCATCATGCTCAAAGCGCATGCTCGCTATCAATAAATTGAAATGCAAAAAAGTATTAAAAATAGTAAAATACCCTGAAATTCAATATGTTAAGTTTTGTTTCCAAGTGTTTACCGACTGTAATTTACGCGCTTCACCCTAAGTGAGCTCCGTTACGCCCGGCGACACCTACAAGGATCGTAATCTCATGCCGGAAAGGATATCTGCAATCGTTGGCCGGGGGCTCCATGGCTGACGTCTCTCAACGACGCCCGCTGGCGGCGCTCGTAATCTGGTTACCGCTGGCTCTCGTTGCGACCTTGTCTGCATATGTATTGCTTATCCATCACACCGCCATTTCCACCCCGCAAGCACAAACACTCACCCCTCTTGTGCCAGATACCGGCGCCGTTCAGTCACAAATAAGATTCCAGGCACTCCCCCTGCAAACCGTGCTCGATCACAAGCTGTGGCAACAGGATGACAACTGGCACACCAGAGACTCATCCCGTGGCAGTCTTGGTTATCTCGACCGACCGACCACATTCCAGGTGATACTGCAGAATTCTGACGACCGCTCTCGTGACCAGTTATTGGTCATTCCTGCTCCCTCACTTGATCAGGTGCGCGCCGTGGTCATAGACCCGGAAGGCGCGTTGCGGCGTCTTGCCACCCTCGGTGACAGTTTTCCGTTTGCCGAACGCACGATCGGCCTCCCTGATCTGATCTGGCCGGTGGCCCTGCCCGCCAATAGCGAAACCACCCTGCTCTTTGAAGTGGTCAATGCCGGCCCCACACTGTTTCCGTTTTCAGTGACCGACGCCGAATCCATGCTTTCAACTGTGGGCGTATCCATCGCCTGGAAGGCTTTCCTTTACGGCATTCTGGTATTTGCCCTGTTTTTCTGTCTGGCGCTGCTGGCGATGCTGCGCCAGGTAAGGCTCGCCTGGCTATCAGGCTTAATCATGGCCTCCCTTATTTCGCAACTGGCGCTGGACGGCTTCGGGCTTTGGCTCATCTGGCCGGACATGCCGGCCGTAAATGATCTGCTGACCCCCATGCATGCACTGAGCGCGCTTTGCCTGTTGGGTTTCACCCGGCACTACCTTGGCATCACCGGTCATCTTCGCGGCCTGATGATCTTGGGCAAATGCATACTGCTGGTACTCGCCCTCGCCGCGCCGCTTCATCTTAATTGGGCAAGCCAAGGCAATATTCTCTTGATCAGCGGGGCGACGATGCTGTTTGTGGTGGGGGTTGCCGTGAGCCGTCGCCCATGGAATGCGCCCGCCCGCACGCTCTCAGGCTTTCTTTTGATACAACTGCTGGGCGCTATTCCCGTGCTGATGCGCACCGTGGGTCTTTTGCCGGTAAACGAACTGACCACATCCAGCTTTTTTATCAGTTCGGCGGTGGCTTCGGTGTATCTGACCCTCATGGTGGCCTATTCGTTAATGACAGAACGCCGGCGACGGCGCAGCGCCCACTCACAGGCCACACGAGAACGCGAACTGCGTACCCGACTGGCGCAGGATTACAACCAGTTGCTGACCAACCACCGGATCACGCGACGCCCCAGCCGCCCCATCATTGAACAGGCACTGGATCAACTCCACGCCGACGGCACCGCCTACACCATCGGTATACTGCGACTGGAGCGTTATCCTGAACTTGAGCGGACGCTGGGTTACCGGGAAGCTGAAAAACTGTTGCGAATCTACCTCTCGCGTTTCAGCCGCTTCCTTGAATCATCATTTGCGGAGCAGCTGGTGCTGTTCCAGGGGCATTGCCTCGGGACAATCGATACCGCCAGTCATGTCTTCGCTTTCAAAACCGCATTGAAAACCGACACCGGAAAACCGGGGGCCGCCATCAACTGGCACATGATTGAACACTGGCTCCAGAGAACATTCGTGGAAGAGCGCTATGCCTTTAGCTGGACACCGCGCATCGGTATCGCAACAGCCCCGGAGCACGGCGACCGAAGCAGCGACCTGATCTCCCGTGCGGGCTATGCGACCCTCTCCCGTCACCAAAGCATTAACCTTTATAATCCGCAGGCCGCCGAGCAACAGGATCTGCAACATTTCCTGCTACTGGATCTGGATCAATCGCTGAGAAATGGCGACATCCACATGGCCTACCAACCCAAAATCAGCCTGCACAGCGGTGAAATTACCGGGTATGAGGCACTCATCCGCTGGCAGCATCCCGGTTACGGTGAAGTGACGCCCAGTCAGTGGATTCCGTTTGCCGAGCAGGTGGGTGCAATTCACCCGGTCACGCTATGGGCCATCGACCGGGCCGCGCAGGATCTCGCCCAGTTGCGGGCGGCAACGGCCGACGATGTGACCGTCGCCGTGAACATATCGGTTCAGGACCTGGCGAATGCCGACTTTCATCTGGAGGCGGCCGACTGTCTTCGACGCCACAAGGTCAACCCGGCGCGGATGGTGCTTGAGATTACCGAGACCGCCGTGATGGCGGACAAGCAGATGGCGCGCGTGATGCTCGACAAGTTACGCAGCCACGGGTTTCGAATCGCACTGGATGATTTCGGCACAGGGCACTCGTCGCTGGGGGCGCTGGTCAATTTTAATGTCGACGAGCTGAAAATTGACCGCAGCTTTCTTACTGATATCGGCCAGGATGCTGTACGGCAAAGTATTTTCCGTGCGGCATTCGCTCTCGGTACAGCGCTGAACCTGCGAATTGTCGTGGAAGGTGTCGAAACCCGAGAAGTGGCCGATTGGCTGAAACAGTTTCCCGGCCTGTATGGGCAGGGCTTCTACTGGGGCCGGCCAGAGGTTCTAACGAATAGCCACCACTGATTGAACCGGGCAATCAACGAATGAGTAGAGCCCGGCAGTTCACACTCGCCGGGCCCCAAGCCGCAATCTGCTAGCCGACATACTGCGGAGCAAAACCTATATTCCAGATAAGTACCGATCCAATGCGAGTGCAGACCAGAATTACCAACGCCACAGTCAGCACCGCGCCGCAATAAACCACCGCCTGCTCTTTGGGAATACCCAACACAATCGGCAGACCGTCATAGATCAGATAACCTGCATAGGCGGCAGCCGCCAGAAAAACCAGCCCGTTGAACCAGGGGACCGGATAAAGCAGCGCAAACCCGGCAAGAAACAGTGGAGTGCTGGCATATGCCGCCAGCGCCATGCCATTGGATTTGTCGGCCTCGCTAACAGAGCCGTACGTTTTCGCCATCCAGTCAATCGCAAACCCCATCGCAAAGACACCGACCAGTATTGCAATGTAGGTCAGCACGCTTAGTTGTATCGCGCTGATGTTCGTCAGTTTGATCAACCGCTCATTGCCTACCGTCCAACCAAAGTAAGTGGTCGAAATATAGGCGCAAATCGGACCGATCGCAGCAAGAATCAACACATAAGACACATAAAGGTGAGCCGGTGTTTCATGTTCCTTGCGAATGGTCGCCCACTCGGCATCGGGATGAGTGAACAGTCCAAAAGCATGTTTGAGCAGCATGGATCTCTCCTTTTTATATAATCAACGCGTTCTTTACGGCGTCATTCTTTCAATCAGCATCATCGCCGGGCCGGCTTGAAAAAACAGTCTCTTCGGCGCGATCTGTATTGAGTCTAGTTCAGATTCAGCACTGTGCTTTAGATGCAGTTCCGACTATATTCCTATCCAGATTAGACGCCCCGTCTGGTTACCGCGAATCCCAGACTTAAAACCCGCCATGGAGGCATCATGAAAACCCGATCATCCCTTACTGGCATCAGCATTATTGTGGCCGCATTGCTGGCGACAGCCTCTGCTCATGCCGAACTCAAAACAGAAAGTGTGACCTATGACGTCAACGGCGAGAGCTTCACCGGCTACTTTGCCTATGATGACGAAGTCTCGGGCAAGCGACCGGGCATACTGGTTGTTCACGAGTGGTGGGGGCATAACACCTTTGCTCGCAAACAAGCAGAGCGATTGGCGGATATGGGCTATACCGCTTTCGCCCTGGATATGTACGGCTCGGGCAAAGTGGCGCAACACCCCGACGACGCCATGGCGTTCATGAAAGCGGCCATGAGCAATCCGGATGCCGTAGAGGCCCGATTCATGGCGGCCATGTCAGTGCTGCAAAAGCACCCCACCGTCAATCGCGATCAGATTGCAGCGCAAGGTTACTGTTTCGGCGGCGGCGTGGTGCTGAATATGGCAAGACGCGGAGTGGATCTGGCGGGTGTCGTCAGTTTCCACGGCTCACTCGCGGCTGCCTCTACCGCAGAACCCGGCACGATCAAACCACGCATTCAGGTGTATACCGGTGGTGATGACAGTTTTGTGCCTGCCGATCAGGTGGGCGCCTTTGTTACCGAGATGCAAACAGCAGGCGCCGCGTTGGAACTGGTCAGCTATCCGGGTGTTAAGCATTCATTCACCAGCCCGGGTGCAGACGCGCTTGGCAAGCAGTTCGATATGCCACTGGCCTATAATGCCGAGGCAGCAGAAGATTCGTGGGATCGCACCGGTCGCTTCTACGATGAGCTGTTCGGACAGGAAGACTGATAGGTGTGCCTGAACCGCTGCAAGCACAAGCCTGCAGCGGTTTTTCATCAGGCGTTGCGGGGATCGGTTTCTGCGATCATCGGCTGATGCTTATTACTGTCCCGGAAACGGAGCAGGCTATCCACTTCGGTGAAGTCCACAATTTCCCGGAACGCCATCCAGTCAACCGTGCTGTAAAGGCAGATGGCAGGATACTGCCAATCATTGAACTCCCCGGCATCGACCATTGCAGCCAATGTACGCAAAGACGTCATGATGCGTTCGCGCTGCAAATTGTAGAACATGGTATCGCTGTCGACGTCAATGCCGGACTTTTTGGACAGCAGGAGCGTCACGCAGGAGTCGTTGACCGCATCGATCAGAGTGAGCTGGTTTTCCTGATCCCAGCTCAGGGCCGCGATGCCCTGCTTGTGAGCAAGATAGCGTGCGATGACCCGTGAGTCATACACCGCCTGGTCCCCATCCTGCAGCATCGGTATCTTAAGCGCAGGATTGTTGCGCCGCAGTTCGTCGCGGCCTGCACCATAGATATCCAGGCTGACGAAGTCATAATCTGCATCGCCCAGCAGCAGGCGGATACGACGAACATAAGGAGATGTAGTTGAACCTATCAGTTTCATGGCAAAACCCCTTTTTCAGGCCCCTTGAAGAAAGTTTTCGGAAATCGACCGCAGCGTGCATCCTGACGCCCCGGTTCATCGTATACTCTTGTCGGCATGTCGTTGAAGTCATTGATGCTGCCAGGCCGGTGAAGCAAATTTAGCCTATGATGACGGTGTTTCAATTCCCTATATCACTCGTGTTATCAATCGACCCGTAATGATCCGACTTTTTCTGAGCATCCTGGTTTCTCTGGTTTTTTATAGCGGCGCCAGTCATGCGTCGCAACCTGAGAACATCGGCTTTTACTACGGCAACGAGGCCCCCGTCGCATCGCTAATGGCTTACGACTGGCTGGTACTTCAGCCCGATCGGGTCTCCGCTTCGCGACTGGACGACCTGCGCCGCGCAGGCACCGTTCCGCTGGCGTATATCAGTCTCGGCGAAATTGCCCGTGACCACAAACAATACCGGCAAGCACCAGCAAAAGGCCTGCTCGAGGAAAACAAAGCCTGGCGCAGCCGGGTGTTCGACCTGCGCAGGGAAGACGTTCAACGCTTTATCATCGACCAGTTGGTCGAACCTGCATTCAAAGCCGGCTTCAACGGCGTTTTCCTCGATACGCTGGACAGCTTTCAGCTCACAGAAGCCGGCCGCGCCGAACCGGAGGCCTTTGCCGCAGCTCAGCAGCAGATAATCGAGAAAATCCGTAATGCCCACCCGAAGGCACGCATACTGGTCAACCGGGGATTTCAGCTTCCCGATGCCGCCCGTGCTTTGGTCGATGGTGTCGTCGTTGAATCCTACCGCCGCGGCTACAACCCCGATAAAAATCGTTATACCCGGGTCAGCGACAGCGATCGTGCATGGCTCGATCAGCAGTTCGACAAGTGGCGCCAGATCCGCCCGGATATTCCCTTTATCGCCATCGACTACATCGAAGAAGACAAAGACTCTGATGCGCTGGCGCGCCAGTTACGATCCGATGGCTTTATTCCCTACGTCTCTGACCCGGATCTACTGCGTCTGGGGCCAACACAGCCTTCCCGTGTCAAACGGCAAATTCTGGTGTTTCACGACGCTCCAAGCGGACAATTGATCCAGAGCACCGCCCATATTCAAGGCGGCGTATTGCTGGACGAGCTCGGCTACATACCCCATTACCGCAGTACTCAGGCGCCGCTACCCAAGGAGCCCGCGACCGATCGGTTTGCCGGCATTGTGGTCTGGTGGGAAACCGCCGGCCAAAGTAACCGGCTTTGTAATTGGCTCATACGTCAACAACAGGCAGGTTTGCCGGTTGTTGTGCTGGGCCAGGTGCCCGGTGACCGGTCCTGCAAGCAGCTGATCGGCGCAGGCGCATTGGGTACACCTTCCGGCCCGCTCGACAGCAAGCCGTTGCAGCCTTCGTTTGCCAATTATGAAAGTCGTCGGCTGCCTGCCGCCGATGGCAGTTCGCTGCCACAAGTCGATACCGGCGCCGTCACGCCCTGGGCGACCATAACAGACAGTAAAAATATCGAATTCACGCCCGTATACACTTTTTCAGGCGGCGGCGTAGCTTTGGCGCCCTACCTGTTCGAGCCCGGCCCGGACGACCAGAAATACTGGCTGTTCAATCCGATCACCTTCATGGCTGAAGCGCTTCGCAAGCCGTCTTTCCCTGCCATTGATGTGACCACCGAAACCGGGCGCATTATTCTGACCTCTCACATCGACGGCGATGGCTTTGTTTCACGTGGCGAGTTCCCCGGTGCGCCGCTTGGGGCAGAGGTCATAGAAGACAAAATCCTGAAGGCCTACCCTATTGCGCATACGGTTTCGATTATCGAAGCGGAAACCAGCCCAAAAGGCATCTATCCCGCCACCAGTGCCGAGGCTGAACCGGTGGCACGATCGATTTTCCGCCTGCCCCAGGTCGAAGTCGCATCGCACTCATACAGCCATCCGTTTTTCTGGAATCTGCTGGAAGACGGGCCGAAGAAGCTACCCAAATTCGCCGATTACGGTTACTCGCTGGATATTCCAGGCTATACACCAAAACTGGAAACGGAAATCGCAGGTTCGATCGCGTATATCAATAAGCTCGCGCCGCCATCCAAACCGGTGAAGGTTTTTCTCTGGACCGGTGACGCCTTTCCCGGCGTCAATGCATTGCGTCAGGTGCGTGAAGCCGGGCTGGTCAATGTAAATGGTGGTGAAACCCACCCGCTGAAGTATGAATCCGAACTGGCGGGTGTCTGGCCCGTTGCGCGTCCGGTCGGGGACGAGCTGCAAATTTACGCCCCGGTGATGAACGAAAACCTGTACACCAATCTCTGGCATGGCCCCTACTACGGATTCCGGGATGTCATAGACACCTTTAAAATTCTGGAACGGCTTGGGCGCCTTAAACCCATCAGTATCTATTACCATTTTTACTCGGGCACCAAACCCTCCGCCTTGCACGCACTGCAGGATATATACGATTACGCCCTCAGCCGGCCTGTCACCTCGCTGTTCCTCAGCCAGTATGCCGAGCGGGCCGAAACCGCTTATCGCTCGGTACTGATGCGTGACGATGACGGCGGCTATCAATGGCGAGGCATTGGTCAGCCCCATACCGTGCGTATCGATCTGGACCAGTATCCGGATATTGAGGCCAGCCAGGGTGTTGCCGGCTACAAAGATGACGCGGGCAAGCGCTTCGTTCATCTGACAGGGGCATCACCGACGCTAAAACTGACGGAGACACCACCCTCGGCTCCTTACCTGCGCAGTGCCAATGCAGTGTTGACCCGCTGGACCCGGGAGCAAGACGGCAATCGCTGGCGCATATCGCTGGGCTTTGAGGGCCACCAGCCTCTGGATATCACCATGGCAGCCAAACGCTGCCAGGTGACGGGTGGCCCTGCTGTGAAGATCAAAACGGCGACTGATGGCGTCCATATCAGCACTGCCGGGCAGCGTATCGACCGACTCGATCTGGAGTGCCAGTAAGCTATGGCGGCACCACGGGAAAAGTTCTTCAGCCTGCCATCGCTGCTCATCGTTGCCGCGTTGATCGGATTGGCGCTCTATGCGCTGTTCCCGAGGCAGGCTGTGTTTGAGAACGTAAACTATCTCGACCGCCCCGACGCCCTTTCTATTGCCTACCTCGACGTCCTGCTTCGGGCGGACCCGGACAATACCGCGGTCCGGATCAACCTCGCGCGCATGCTCCGGGTCACCGGCCAGAACGCCCGCGCAGAAACCATCCTGCGACCGCTGATGCAGCGGGATGCAATTCCATCACTGGCGTTCGGGGAGTACATCAACCTGCTGCGCCAACGCGTGTTTGCGGCCAAACCAGGCCCGGATCGCGATGCAGCTGAGCGTGAACTCTATCTCAACCTGCTTCAGCTGCCTCGTCAAAACTACCCGTTCGAACGGCGTATGGCATTGCTGGACAGTGCCACCGATGCCATTACACCACTGCAGTCCCAGGTGCTGCTGAGGGATATGCTGGCGCAAGCCTCAGACGCCGGTCAGCGACAGGCACTGCGAGTGCGCCTGGCCCGTATTCGAGAGTCCCAGGGCGCCCCGGGCGCTGCGGCGCAGCTGTTGAGCGATAACATCAGCGACACACCACCGGCTCAGCAACCTGCGCTCTTCACCGAAATCATCCGCCTGCAACTGGCGAACGGAGAGCCGGAAAAGGCACTGCTCACATTCAAGGCCCGCGTTGCCAAACCGAAAATGGATGTAACCGGACTGGAGCAGGGCATCCGGCTCGCACGTCTGGCGGGTTCTCCTGAGGATGCCCAGCGCTGGCTCGGCCAGCTTGCTGCACAGCAGCCCGATAACGTGCCGCTGCAAAGGGAATACATGGCTTCACTGTTAGCGAGTGGCGATCTGGATCGAGCGCTGGGTGCCGCGCGGCGACTGCAACGCCACCCAAACCAGCTTACTGACGACGACCGCCAACAGATCGCACAACTGCTGGAATGGACGGATCACCCCGCCGAAGCCCTGACCGCCTGGACCCGGATCTACCGCAAAACCGGCAGCACGCTGTCCTATGATCGCGCCCATGCCCTGGCTCAATCCCTGTTCGACTGGCAAACGCTTGAAGCCCTGCTCAGGCTGCGCAATGAGCGAGGCCAGCTCGACGAGCAGGACTATGCGCTGTTAGCCGATACCCATATCAGGGACGGCAATCTGGAAGCGGCCAAAGCCACGCTTACTCAAGGCCTTAAACGCTACCCTCGGTCGTCTGCTTTACGGGACCGCCAACTTGCACTGCTACTGAACTCCCGTGATTTCGAAGGCGCAATTGCGCTGCTTGAAAACCGCAGCGATCTGACCGACGAACAACGTTTCGAACTGGCCAACCTCTACTGGCATACCCGCCAACCGGAAAAGGCATTTGACCAGTTGCAGTTCCAGGCCGGTGATCCGCTCCTTAACGAAGAAGTTGTGGCCACCCGGCTGGCGCTGGGGACCTACCTTGGTCGCACCGATCAGCTGCGGAATGATTACCAGAACCTGATCGGTATGGCGGATGATCCAAACACATCACCGGACATCCTGGAGCAACTGATCCAACTGGCCGTTCGCTTTGGCGACTACGATACCGCCTACAAACTCAGCCAGAACCGTTACGCCAAGACCGGCGAGTTGCGTTACCTGATCAATTCCGCCGAGTACCAATCCGCGATGTCCGACTGGACCGGCATGTCAGAAACACTGGATCAATGGGCCGCTATCGCGCCGGATGCAGAGAACTCACCGCGTTACTGGACACTGCGGGCACTGGCCTACCATCAACAGGATCAACTCTTGGCCGCCGACGCTGCCTATCGCCGTGCGCACGCCCTGCTCCCCAATGACACCGAAATCCTGATCGGCTGGAGCTGGTTGCAGATCAGCGATGTCAGCCAGTTCCGCGACACGCTGCGGCACCTGCTCGCTGAACTCGCCGAGAACCCGGACTCTGACGCCTATCCGGTTCTGGCCTATGGATACAGCGCGCTCGGCGAGCCCCGCATTGCACGCGACTGGTTTCTGCTTGGGCTCGACAGCAACCGGGACAATCAGGACTGGCTGCTGTCCACCGCCACGACACTGGCGCAGACCGGATCGCCGCTGGCCGCGCGCAACCTGCGTCAGTCGGTTGACCCCAACCGGATCACTGAGCCGGAACAACGCATCGCCTTTTATGAAGACCAGGGGCTGCACCGGCTCGCCTGGCGCACCCTCGAACAATCCGGCCAGACACCGGCAGCGCTCACGACGCAAAACCGTGTTGCCTTGAGCAGCTACGCCCTGGATCAGGACAACACCCTGTTTGCAGAAGCCATGCTCGCCCAGATCGGTCCCAGCCGGCGCAACGACATACCGACGGTTTATACGACGCCGGAAAGCCGAGCGGAGCAGGCCCGGCGCTTGCGACTGCAACTCGACCAACTCGAATCTCCAAATACGCCCGCAGCACAATCGGCGCTGGCACGGGACACAGTCGAGCTGCACAAGCAGCTTCCGCGAGCCGTGCAGTTGGGAACCGAAAGGCTCAACCTCGGTAACTTCGCGGTGCAGCAAACCGGCGCAGCAGGACGCTATGCCTTCAACCTTGACGATCACCTGTTTGTACTGGACGGCGAACTCCGCACGCTGCATGCCAACGGCCCGGGACGGCTGCGTGAGCGCCCGGCTGACTCTGTTGAGGGCGGCGTCGCCTTAACCGGTCTGGAGGAGAACTGGAGCTGGGAGCTGACCGGCGAACAACTGGCGCGGGCCGCCGGCAACGAACTCGCGGGCGGCCTGGAGATCAACTGGCAACCAGTTGATCGCTGGTCCTTGACCGGCGGCATCGGCCGCAACGAACGCACACCGGATACCGCCGAGTCCTGGTGGTTGCTGGGCCGTGACCGGGAATACATCGGGGCGAGCTATACCCCGTTTTCACGACTCACACTTTCGGCGCAGCTACAGCGTATGAGCGTGCACAGCTCTGACGGCAACGGGCTCGGTGAGGGCTATGGCACCGACCTCACCGGGACCTACACTGTATTCCGTGAAGACCCGGCGATGACCGTCACCCTGAATTATCAACGTCAGCGACTGGATCTGACGGATCCACTGCCGGCTGATGTGCTGGCCGAGCTAGACCAACCGCTGGCACCATCAGAACTACTGACAGATGAATACGAAAGAATTGGCATGGCGACCCGCTGGTTCCACGGCGAGCCCCATGCGCTCTACCGGACGACACCTTCGCCACGCGCTTTTCTTGAGCTGGGTGCAGGCTACGTCCTGTCCACCAATACACCTGAGGTCGGTGTTGGTGTGGGCCTCGGATGGCGCCTGACAGGCGATGATGAACTGGCGCTTTCCGGCCGCTGGACCTCCGAAGGTCTGGACGGTAACGGACGAGCAGATCTCAACCTAACCTATACGCTATACCTCGGTCGTTAAGGAGACCCTGATGAAACGACTTATACGCTACTGCTGGCCCATTGCACTTGCTACATTGATGGCCGGATGTGCCGTCATCCAAAGCGAAGACAGCGCGCCCATTCCGTCCGACAGCACGTTTGCTGTGGTGCCGCTGACCAACCTGTCGCAATCACCTCAGGCGGGCGAGCAGGCAGCCAGCATTCTGGCTGCAATCATGCGCGCCAAAGGCAGCAAGAATGTCACCCTGTTCCTGCCCGAAAACCGCAACCCCTTGCTGTTCGATAACACCGAGCAACGCAAGGACGCCATTGAAGCAGCGCAACAGCAGGGCGCCGACTATCTGGTGACGGGTACTGTGGAAGAATGGCGCTACAAGAGCGGCCTTGATGGGGAACCTGCGGTCGGTGTCACACTGGAAATTCGTACCGAAGACGGTCAAACCATCGTCTGGTCAGGTACTTCGGCACGCACAGGCTGGGGCCGGGAAAGTCTCAGTGTGGCCGGGCACAAAGTCATTGATGAACTCACAGAGGCCATGCCTCTGGTCAGTCCACAGTAAAAGGCACACTCATGGATGCACCGGATAACAGCAGCAGTCGCGGGACGCGGGTAAGTCTGCCGCTGCGATGGATCGAAACGCTGATCATCACGGGGTTCTGCTTTGCGCTGGGCGCCTGGAATCAGCCGGACGATCCATTTTACATTGCCGGCAATTTCCCATGGCCGATGGTTGGCCCGATACTGGTCGCCTTACGCTATGGCTTTTTCATGGCGCTGGTATCGTCCATCCTGATCGTCGCAGGATTGGGCTTTTACCTTCGGTTCACCCCCGGCATTGAGACTGCATTTCCTTTATCCTGGGCTGTGGGCGTGCTGGGGCTGAGTCTGGTTGCCGGTGAGTTTCGGGACTACTGGGAACGCCGCCGATCCCAACTTGAAGCATCCAACGCCTATCGTGAATCACGGCTTGATGAGTTCACCCGCAGCTATTATCTGCTCAAGGTCTCCCACGACCGACTGGAGCAACAGCTTGCAGGCAGCTCACGCAGCCTTCGGGAAGCGCTGCGACGCCTCTACAGCGAACTGGACGACGACATTGACCCCGGCATTTCAAAGGCCCGGGCCAATGCCATGCTGCAACTGCTGGTGCGCTATGGTCAGCTTCAGACGGCAGCAATCTACCCGATTGAACAGGGTAAGCCCCTCGATACGCCACTGGCCTCAGTGGGCAAGGTTTCCAGCCTGCCTCTTCAGGACCCGTTGCTGCAGCACGCGCTGATCGAGCGAAAACTGATTTCGATTCAGACCGAGTACCGCTCGCGACAGGCGGACATGGACACGCCATACCTGGCGGTGATCCCCATGATTGATGCGGACGGCCACTTCCAGGCGATCTGTGCGATCGAGGCCATGCCTTTCTTTAACTTCGAGAGTAAAACCCTGCGCTTCCTTGCGATTCTTGCCGGTCATATGGCAGACATGATCAGCGAACAGGATGCCTCGGTCGCAACAGAAGATGTGGGTCGCCGCAGTTTCAATCATCACCTTGCACGGGTCGCCCGGGACGCTGAACAGCACCAGCTGCCCTCCGCTCTGCTATCGCTTCGAATGCCCGTATCCATACGATCCCAGCAGGTGTCTGAACACATCAAACGGATTCGCCGGGGTCTGGACCTGATTTACGAGACCGAGGCGGACAACCGGCATCACATCATGGTGCTCATGCCGCTTACCGATGAACTGGGGCTGGCCGGCTACGTGCAACGCCTCGAAGACGAGTTCCGGGCCCACCTGGGGATTCACCTCAACGACGACGAGTTCCAGCTCCGTACGCTACGGATCACCCAGCGGGATCAGGCCGAAATCTGGGTCGAGGAGGCCTTGCGCAATGGCCACTAACTGGCTCATCGCCCCGGCTATTGCGTTTGAGGCAGGCGGCATCGCGGCACTGTTTTCACCACTGACCGGCTGGAGTCAACTGGCGGCCTACCTGGTACCCCATGCGATTGCCTGCGCGCTGTTTGCACTGGTTCTGACCTGGCTTTTGCCCGCACGCTATCGCGGCCAGTCGCTGCGTGCGGTGCTGTTCCTGTTCACCTTACAGTTTGCGGTGCCGTTACTCGGAATATTGGGCGTGGTTGTCGGGATATTGCTGGCACTCTACCTGCCGCGTTCCGAGAGGGAGGTCCCATGGCAGGAAACCGACATCCCCGAACTGCCCTTCCGCCCCATCGATATGGGGGTCCAGATGGTCTATAGCCAGGGCGGCCTGCGGCAGATTCTGCGCGAGGCGAGCGATCCGGACAAACGTTTGAAAGCCCTTATCGCAACCCGGCAAATGCCTGACCGGGAGGCTATCGGCATTCTCCGCGAGGCACTGAAAGACAAAGTTGATGATGTGAGGCTATTGGCTTACTCGATGCTCGAACAAAAAGAGAAGGCACTGACCCAGCGGGCCGGAAGGCTGCAACATGCCCTTCGCACTGCAACCGACGACGAATCACTGGGCATCCAGCGGCGACTGGCACAAGTATGGTGGGAGATGTCCTATCTGGGGCTTGCCCAGGGCGGCCTGCGCACCCACTTCCTCGACAGCGCAGGCAATACATTACAACGGCTGATTGCCCGTCGTCCCCAGCACAACGACTGGCGACTGCTGGGCCGTATCGAACTGGAGCGGGGCAATCTGGAGGCGGCAGAAAGCGCTTTTAAAGCCGCTATTGAGCGAGGCGCGCCTAAAGACCTGATCCTCCCCTACCTGGCAGAAACGGCTTTTTTACAACACAACCATGCCGATGTCAGACGCTATCTTGCAGAATGCTCCCGATCGCCCGGCAACCCGGCAATCAATACGCTGGCGGAGGCCTGGTTATGAAAACCCAACCCGAAGCCACTGAATACAAGGCCGACATTGCCCTTTTACTCGAAGGCACCTATCCCTTTATTCGGGGCGGTGTGTCGTCATGGGTGCATCAGATCATCACCGGTCTGCCCGAATACACCTTCGCACTGATTTTTCTGGGTGGTGAGCGAGGACACTATGGCGAGCAGCAATATGTCTTGCCGGATAATGTCACTCACCTCGAATGCCATTACCTGATGGATGCCAATACCGAGGGCCACCCCACGCCACGTAAAGGCAATGCAAAAGCCTTTGATGCCCAACGCTCTCTGCATGAACAGTTCAAATCGGGCACCCCGGTGCCGCCGGAAATCATGCATCAGGTTTTCTCCGATCTGGGGAGGCCCGAAGGCATAAGTAAGGAAGACTTCCTGTACAGCATGCAAAGCTGGGACATGATCGACGACAGTTATCGGAAGTACTGCACCGAGCCTTCCTTTGTCGATTATTTCTGGTCGGTTCGGATCATGCACGCACCTCTGTTCCAGCTTGCTGAAGTCGCCCGCAACATGCCCAAAGTGCGGATGCTGCATTCGATCTCAACGGGCTATGCCGGGCTACTGGGCACCCTCGCGAGCGAGCAACGTGGCATTCCCTACGCGCTATCCGAACACGGCATCTATACCAAGGAACGCAAAATTGACCTGTCCCAGGCGCAATGGATTCATGATCCTACCGATCAGGTCAGCGGCACGCTGAACGAACAGGTCGGCTATATCCGGCAATTGTGGATCCGCTTCTTCGAGGCACTGGGCCGGCTGACGTACCAGAAGGCAGATCCTATCGTCGCCCTGTATCAGGGCAACCGCCTGCGGCAGCTTCAGGATGGCGCCCCGGAAGCACCCACCCGCATCATTCCCAACGGCATTGACCCCGGCCGTTTTGTCGAGGTTCGCAAGTCACGACCGCAGGCTATCCCCAAGGTACTGGGACTGGTCGGCCGGGTGGTGCCGATCAAGGACATCAAGACGTTTATCCGGGCAATGCGTACCGTGTGTTCAGAAGTCGAAGGTGCCGAGGGCTGGATTGTCGGGCCGGAAGATGAAGATGAAACCTACGTGCAGGAATGCAAGGAGCTGGTGAACAGCCTTGGGCTTCAGGACAAGGTGAAATTTCTCGGTTTTCAGAACGTCAATGACATCCTGCCAAAACTGGGGCTGATGGTACTGACATCCATTTCAGAAGCCCTGCCGCTGGTTATTCTCGAAGCTCACGCAGCCGGCTTGCCCTGTTTGGCAACCGATGTGGGCGCTTGCCGCGAATTGCTTGAAGGGGCATCCCCTGAAGATCGAGCCCTTGGCGCGAGTGGCGCCGTCGTTCCCATTGCCGATCCTGAAGCCACAGCCCGTGAAGCCATTCGGCTGCTCAATGATCCCGAGTTATGGCATCAGGCCCAGGCCTCGGGTATGGCCAGAGTCGAGGCGTTCTACACGCTGGACAGCATGTTTGATGCCTACCGCGATATCTACAAGCAAGGAGTCAAGCGCTAATGGCCGGCATTGGTTTTGAGATCCGTCGCATTCTGCGCCGCGAGAGCTTCCTGAACCTGCTGGAAGCCTATGGCCTTGCCGGCATTATCAGTTCCGGTCCCTGGGTCTTGTCTGTATTGGGCGTCATGCTGATCGGTATCATAAGCATCAACCTGACTGAGCCGGATATATTGATCATCCAGTTCCTGGTGTCGGTCACCTACCTGATGGCGTCCTCGCTGGTGTTATCGGGTATCTTTCAGCATGTATTCACCCGCTGGGTGGCCGATCGGCTCTATTCCAAACAGAACGGGCTTATTTTGCCCAATCTGATGGGGCTGATCTGGGTCACAACCGTGCTGGCATTATTAATCGGCGGCGCTGTTGCCGGCCTGTGGCTGCGCGATACCGGCCTGCTTTACCAGCTGCTGATGATCGCCAACTTTGTGGTGCTCTGTAATCTCTGGCTGGTGACGATCTTCCTGTCCAGTATGAAATCCTATCGCCGTATCGTGATCCTGTTTGCGCTGGGGTATGCCACTGCCGTAGTAGCGTCCACCCAGCTTGCGCCCTGGGGTCTGGAAGGCCTGCTCGGCGGTATCTTGCTGGGGCATAGCCTGCTGTTTTTCAGCTTCTTCTACACCATTATTCGCCAATATCCGGGCGACAATTTTATCGCTTTTGACTTTCTGCAGCGCTCACAGATCTATCCCTCCCTGATCTTCACCGGGCTACTTTTCAATGCCGCGGTCTGGGCAGACAAGTTCATATTCTGGTTCCATCCGGACACTTCCCAACAGGTTATTGCCAGCCTGCGCGCCTCGGTGATCTACGACTTGCCGATCTTTCTGGCCTACCTGTCGATCATCCCCGGGATGGCAGTGTTTCTGGTGCGAATGGAAGCCGATTTCGCTGAAGCCTACGATCGCTTCTACACCGCGGTGCGCGAAGGCGACACGCTGGAGCGGATCAACCGATTCCGGGACGAGATGGTGCTTATCGCCCGCAACGGTATCTACGAAATTTTCAAGGTTCAGGGGCTGACGGTGATCGTATTGTTCCTGTGGGGGCCTGAAATTCTGGCAGCCATTGGCATCTCGCCGCTTTATCTTCCGCTGTTCCAGATAGATCTGGTCGCGGTTGCCATCCAGCTACTGCTGCTGGCTATCCAGAATGTACTGTTCTACCTTGATGCCAGAGGTATCAACGTAACGCTCTGCGCGCTGTTTTTTGTGAGCAACATCGTCTTCACCCTGATTACCATCGGGCTGGGTGCCTCGTTTTACGGATACGGGTTTGCCGGCGCCGCGCTGATTTCAGCGCTCACCGGCCTGTTTCTGTTGTCCCGGAAGTTCGACCGACTGGAGTACGAAACATTTATGTTGCAGGGACGTTAGTGTTCCGCCCGCCCTTTTTTTCATCGGAAGGTCACTGCATCGTCATGGATTAGCTCCAGACTGAACGCCCCCTTCAAAAAAAGGATTTTACGATGAAAACTGCGTTTAAATGGCTGTTACCCCTATCAGTCCTGATGATCCTCCTGGGCAGCACTCAGGTGTATGCCGGAGGAGGAAAAGACAACAAAGGTCACGACAAGCACCATCACAACGATAAACACCATCGCCATCATGATGTGATTCAGGTGGGGCCACGCCCGTATTTTCTGGTAAATGACATGGACGATGGCCCGCTCAAGAAGAAACTGCAGTCTTGCCGGGTTGACGAATTCAGACGTACCGATCTGTCCATCGCCCACCGGGGTGCCCCGATGCAGTTCCCCGAGCATACCCGCGAATCCTATATCGCAGCTGCACGAATGGGCGCAGGCATTGTCGAATGTGATGTGGCATTCACCAAGGACCGCGAACTGGTCTGCCGCCACGCCCAGAACGACCTTCACACCACCACCAATATCGTGACAATCCCCGAGCTGAACGCCAAGTGCACCCAGCCATTCCAGCCCGCCAACCCCGCAACAGGCACACCAGCAGAGGCCGAATGCCGCACCAGCGATATCACACTCGCCGAATTCAAGCAGTTACGCGGCAAGATGGACGGGTTTAATCCGGATGCAACAACGCCCGAGGAATACCTGCAGGGCACCGCTGACTGGCGCACCGATCTGTATGCCACAAACGGCACGCTGATGACCCATAAGGAAAGCATCGAACTGTTCAGTAAACTCGGTGTGAAATTCACTCCCGAGCTGAAAACCCCGGTCGTCGAAATGCCCTATGAGGGCGATTACACCCAACAGGACTACGCCCGCCAGCTAATCGCAGAATACGAGGATGCGGGTATTGACCCTGCCGATGTATGGCCGCAATCCTTTGAGCTTGATGACGTGCTTTACTGGATTAATAACACCCCGGCTTTCGGCCAACAGGCCGTGTTCCTCGACCAGCGTCCGAACTCCGAAGACACGGCCTCGGCGGCCTACATGCATTCTCTGACGCAACAGGGCGTAAAAGTTGTCGCACCGGCTTTGTGGAAGCTGCTGGCACTGGACCCACGCGGTGACATCGTACCGTCTGATTACGCGGTGAACGCAAAAGCTGCGGGTCTTGATATGATTGCCTGGAGCATGGAGCGCAGCGGCCCACTGGCAACGGGCGGCGGCTGGTATTACCAGACTGTGAATGACGCCATCAACAACGACGGCGACATGCTGACAGTGATCGATGTGTTAGTCCGCGAGGTGGGTGTTGTGGGCATATTCTCCGACTGGCCGGCAACCGTGACCTATTATGCGAATTGCATGAAACGCCGCTAAAGCCTACAGCCAACATCACGCTCAATGCCCCTCAAATGAGGGGCATTTTCCCCTTTCTCTCCCAAAACCCTTCGGTAAATACCCACCCCCGATTTCTTGACGCAGGGGACGACACCCTCTGTTATAGGGGATTGGCAATTCGGAACCGGGGGAAGCTATGCACGTTGTTGTTATTGGTGCAGGTGTAGTCGGCGTCACAACCGCCTGGGCACTGCAAAAGCGGGGACATCAGGTTACCGTTATTGAGCGCCAGAGCGGCGCGGGACAGGAAACCAGCAGAGGCAATGCCGGTCAGCGTTCCTATGGTGTGGTGTATCCATGGGCATCATCCGCCATGGTGCGTAAAGCACTGCCCTGGCTACTGGAAAAAGACGGACCGCTCAAGATGCGGCTACCGCCATCACTGGATACCCTGCGCTTCCTGCTGGCAACGCTGCGCTATGCCTATGCGCCGGGAACTTTCGGCCTGAACAAGCGCACCATGCTGCGGTTAGGCATACAGAGCCAGCGCTGCTTCAAAGAGCTGGAGAATGAGCTGACGCTCGACTTTGACGGTGATCACGCCGGCCTGCTTCACCTCGCCAGCACCCCGGCCACGCTCGCTGAATATCGTGACACTGCGGTTCTGCTCAATGAAATGGGCATTGAGCATCAACTGCTCAGCCCCGAAGAAGTGCGCGAGGTGGAGCCGGGAATGCAGGGCAATGGACCACTGTACGGCGCGTTACGCTACTCCACCGATGGCACCGGCGATTGTCATCTGTTTTCCCGGGCGCTGGCAAAAGCCTGCGCAGACCAGGGTGTCGAATTCCGCTACAACACCAGTGTCCGGCACCTGCTGGCAGACTACCGTCGTGTTCACGCTATTGAGCTGGATTCGGCAGATGGAAAACAGGAAACGCTGGCAGCCGATGCCGTCGTATTATCGGCGGGTTGCTGGTCACCGGAACTGGCAAAACCTCTTGGCATGCGACTCCCGATTTATCCCGTTAAGGGGTTTTCGCTTACCGCCCCGCTGGTCGATCCGTCCAGGGCCCCCGTGTCCACTGTTCACGATGACAATTTCAAGGTGGTCTCGACCCGTTTGGGTGATCGGCTGCGGGCTACCGGCTTTGTTGAACTGGCTGATTTCGATCGTTCTATTCCCGAGTCACGACTGGCCACCATTCGCAAATCGGTAGCCTCCCGATTCCCGGGAGCCGCCGACTTGTCAGCCGCAACAGCCTGGACAGGCTTTCGCCCCATGACGCCTGACGGCCCGCCTATTATCGGCAAGGGCACCCGGGATAATCTGTTCCTCAATACCGGCCACGGCACCTTTGGCTGGACGCTCTCGGCGGGCAGTGCCGAACTGATCGCCCAGCTGATTGATGGCGAACAACTGTCGATGGATCTGGATGGTTTTCGGCCGGGACGCTTTAGCGAGTAGTAGAAACTGAATCCACCCTGCGCCGCAACACAAGAGTCCGCGCTCTACGCGACATTCAAAGCGGACAAAAAAAAGCAGCCCGAGGGCTGCTTTTTTGTTACACCGTTTGTGGCTCAACCGAGCCACGCAGGTGAGACGGCAGTTGCTATTTACAGAGCAACAACGTTCTCAGCCTGAGGACCTTTCTGGCCCTGGGTAACAGTGAACTCGACCTGCTGGCCTTCAGCCAGGGTCTTGAAGCCTGAACCTGTGATGGCGCTGTAGTGAACGAACACGTCAGGGCCGCTTTCACGAGTGATGAAGCCAAAGCCTTTTGTTTCATTAAAGAACTTAACGGTACCGGTCTCTGTAGACATAACTTTCTTTCCTGTAATCATCAATATTTGAAATTGCCCGTAGGCGGTGTTCGGAAATGCAGGACTCGCTTAATCAAAAACAGGACGATGCACTACAAACTACAGAGGGATACGTCTTATTAATGAAATGCTTTGCTGAACCTTTCCAACAGTTTCCACTCTACCTCTGATTAAAACCCTTGCCAACCGATTTTTGGGGCATAGGTATAACTACTTTTGATCAGTTTTAACAGCTGTTTTCATGCCCATTCAGAGGGCCCATTCAGCCTCCGCGAAAGACGTGAAAACTATAGATTCCCAGCCCCGTCATAAGCAGAGAACCGAACAGGTGCAAAGACATGCCTGCAGCGGCCGCAAGCCAGCGATCACTCTGAAGTGCGCCGAACATCTCGAGGGAAAAGGTCGAAAAAGTGGTCAGTGCGCCGCATAGCCCGGTGATGGCAAACAGGCGCCATTCAGGCCCGAGATGCGAGGCCGAACTGAAGTAGCTGATCAGCACCCCCACCAGCCAGGCCCCACTGAGATTCGCCACCAGCGTGCCCAACGGCACTATCGCGCCGTTGGTGTTGAGCCAGAGGCTCAACAGCCAGCGCATGTTGGCACCGATGGCCGCACCCAGACTGATCGCCAGCATGGAAAGAGCAATAGACACTCGACAACTCCTGTTCGCTCAAAAAAGCCGGCGGGGAAACCGGGCGATCACCCTCAGGCACATCAGCAACACCCGGAAAAAGGCATTAAAAAACCCGCAGACACACGCGGTGCGCTGCGGGCTTTCGTCAGCGATTGTTCCACGCCACACCGGTTAGATTAACCAAGGCGGCGTGGTGGCTCAACAATCAGGCTGCATTATGCTGAATGACGGTGTCCTTCTGTTGCGCAAAGGCATCAAAAGCAAAGTCATCTACGGTCAGCATTTCAAGAACACGCCCCTCATAATCGCGCATGAACTCGGCCTCGTCCTTCGACAGGATATCGGCCTTGAGGGCGGCTTCAACCCGGTCTTCCGGGTGCAGGACATCCATCGGAATGTCGCCTTTCGCGTAGGCTTTACCCACTTTGCGGTACAATCCCTCGGCACGCTCGTAATGTTTCAGCAAATCGTTGTACTGGGCAATCGGATTGTCGACCCCACCCTCTTCGGTGGTGGTCCAAGCCGGGCGCAGCAACTTCTCACGCAATGGCGTATCCGTTGAAATAGCCCGAGCCAGCGCACGTGAAACATCGTCATGAGGACGGTCCCAGTTACGACCCAACGGCATGGTGATCGCTTTCAGTGCCCAGGCGACTGGCCGGTTCGGCAGATTCTGGAAGAATTCTTCCAGCGCTGTCTCGATCCGGTTCAGCAGATAACTGAGGCTGTATTCAACCAGCGCCCGCTCACCTTCAACCGGCTGGGTTTCATTCCAGTTTTTCAGAACCATTGAGATCATGTACAGATTTGCCAGCACGTCACCCAGGCGAGCCGAAATCAGCTCGCGCATCTTGAGATCAGAACCCAGTGTGGTCATCGCCGCATCTGCACAGAGACCAAACGCTGAGCTGAAGCGAGATGCCGCCTGAGCGTAACGTCGTGTCACTGAGTCAAACGGTACATCCGGGCGGCCGATACCAAAGGCCTGCGTGAAGGCGCGGGCAGCATTGCCGAAGATCAGACCGGCATGGCTGAAGAAGGCGTCATCGAAGGCATTGATGTCGTCGTTGTCTTTAGCTGCAAGCTCCTTGAGCACGTAAGGATGACAGCGGATCGCACCCTGACCGAAGATCATCAGACTGCGGGTCATGATATTGGCACCCTCCACGGTAATGGAGACGGCAGTACCGCTGAAACCAATGCCCAGATAGTTACGTGGCCCCAGTGTTACCGCCTTGCCGCCGTGGACATCCATGGCATCAGTCAATGCCTGACGCTGCATTTCAGTGAGGTGGTATTTGAGAATCGCAGAGGGCACTGAGGGCTTCTCACCGTTATCCACCATATTGGCCGTCTGGTATACAGATGACTGGGCGATATACGTGAGGCCGGCAATACGCGCCAGAGGCTCTTGTACGCCTTCCATTTCCGCAACCGGGGTATTGAACTGGCGGCGCACACGGGTAAAGCCGCCGGCAGTACCCACTGCCGAGGCCGCGGCACCGGCCGCTCCGGAAGGCAGCGTGATACAACGGCCAACCGATAGACACTCAACCAGCATCCGCCAGCCTTCACCGGCCATTTCCGGTCCGCCGATAATGAAGTCGAGCGGGATGAAGACGTCCTTGCCGAAGATCGGGCCGTTCATGAACGGTGAACCAATCGGGCAATGGCGACGGCCGATATCCATACCCTTGGTATTCCGCGGAATCAGCGCGCAGGTGATACCGAGATCCTCTTCCCCTTCCAGCAAACCGTCAGGGTCGAACATCCGGAACGCCAGGCCCACCACGGTGGCGATCGGCGCCAGTGTGATCCAGCGTTTTTCGAAGTTCAGGCGCAGGCCCAGCACTTCCTTGCCTTCGTATTCGCCTTTGCAGACGATACCGGTGTCCGGCAATGCGGTTGCATCAGAGCCGGCACGGGGGCCGGTCAAACCAAAGCAGGGAATTTCCCGACCGTCAGCCAGACGCGGCAGGTAATGGTCTTTCTGTTCGTCCGTACCATACTTGAGCAACAGTTCGCCGGGGCCGAGCGAGTTCGGCACGCCTACGGAGACCATCAATACCTCGTTCCCCGCCAGACGCTGTAGCACTGCTGACTGGGCTTTGGCAGAGAAGCCAAGACCACCGTATTCCTTCGGAATAATCATGCCGAAGAACTTTTCTTTCTTGAGGAATTCCCAGACTTCCGGCGGCAAATCAGCACGCTCCACCGCCACATCCCAGGCGTTGCATTTGCTGATTGCGTGTACACACTGGTTATCAACGAACGCCTGTTCCTCATCGGTCAGACCGTTGTTACGGTTTACCAACAGCTTGTTCCAGTTTGGCTTGCCAGTGAAGATTTCACCGTCCCAGCCAACCGTGCCCGCATCCAGGGCAACTTTTTCAGTGGCCGATACCTTGGGCGCCACCTTCTTGAACATGGCGAACACTCGCGGCGTCAGCCAGGAGCGTCGCAGGCCCGGCAAGCCGCAAACTGCCGTAACAGCAGCCCCGACCAGCAGCACCAGAGCCAGCCAGTTCGATGCGAAAATCAGGGATAACACACCAAATCCCGCCATAATGGCGATAGCAGGCTTGGCGCCGGCTTCCTGACGCAAAACCATCAGAAGTCCTGCGACTGCAAGCACGAATAAGATAAAAGTCATCATAGGCTTTCTCTGTCTTCCATGTCGTGAAATGGGAATCTGTTACCTGGCGTGGACGATCCGATCGAGTTGCCCGCCATGCTGCCAGGACACTATCTGTCGCCGGATCGGGCTGCTGCTTTAGCCAGCGCGGGAGCAGCCCCGGCCCCTGCCATCTACTACTTTAGGATAACAGGCATTACGCCAAAACTACCGGATTGGATGATTCTGTTCCAGTACATATGTTGCAAACGCGAAAATTGAGACCCGACCCGGAATCATCTTTATATTCAAGGCGCCAGCGCTCTGCCGACACCCTGAATATCGCGACCGCTAACCAATCAGGAGGAGACGATCACTCTGAGGCCGCTCAGCGTCATCTTCGCCCGCGCGATGGCCGCTTCACCAGCTGCCATCTGGGTCTCGAAGAAGCTGATTTCTTCATCCCTGATGGCGGGGTTAACCTTACGCAAGGCTGTCAGGCGGTCAATTTCCGGCTGAATCAGCGCCCTCAGGCTCTCAACTGCCTGGGCCTGCACATCTGCCAACCGGCTCTGTGCAAAGCCTTCCGCATGATCCGCCATGGTTTCCACCTCGGCGCGAATCTGCGGCACCACCTGCTGGGCAGTGCGGCGGCGAATATTGGAACACAACTCATTCAGTCGATCGTGCGGCAGCGCGGCGGACAGGTCCTTACCGCTCACATCCACCAGCAACCTCAGCGGCGCCAGCGGCAGGCAACGTGACAACTGCAGGCTGTCCGGTGCCGGGCAGTGGAGCGTAAACAGGGTTTCCAGCAGTAAGGTTCCAGGCGGTAAGCCTTTCACTGAAAGACTCGCCAGCGCAGCATTACCCAGCTCCGAATGGGTCATCAGATCCATCACGCCGGTCACCATCGGGTGTTCCCAGCTAAGGAAGGCGATGTCTTCGCGCTCTAGCGCAAATGGCCGATCAAAGGTAACCGTCATGCCTTCGTCGGTCAGCTCCGGAAACTGCCCTGTCAGCATGTGCTCGGTCAGTTTGAGTACGTCGGAATGATCAGTATGGGGCTCGACTTCCACGCCAAAAATATCGAACGCCTCCGTCATATAGTCCTGAAGACCCTGGGACTGTTCTTCATCCTCGATGTTGCCGATTAATTTTTCGGCTTCTGCAGGCCGGCAGGAGTTCAGCTCAATCAACGCGTCACGCCCGGCCTGCAGCAGTTCACGCAAGCGTGAAGACTCTGCACTTGCCGCCTTTACCAGATCATCAAGGCCGGCACCCGGCGATTCAATCTGGCCCTGCCACTGGTCGTACAGTGCCTGCTGCACCGCGACACCCACTGCACAACTGGCTCCGAAGGCGTTAAGTCCTTCGTGGTACCAACGGTACTGCACTTCCTGGCTGGTCCCTTCAAGGTAGGGCACGTGAATATCAATCACCTCGCCCTGCCCGATCCGGTCAAGACGGCCAATTCGCTGCTCGAGCAGATCCGGATTGGCCGGCAGATCAAACAGCACAAGATGCTGGGCGAACTGGAAATTGCGCCCTTCACTGCCGATTTCGGAACAGATCAGCGCCTGGGCACCCTGTTCGGTCTCAGTGAAATAGGCAGCCGCGCGGTCACGTTCAATCAGGCTGAGGCCTTCATGGAATGCTGTGCTACGAATACCGGCCCGCAGCTGGAGATGATGTTCCAGCGCCATGGCAGTGGTGGCATGCGCACAAATGACGACGACTTTGGCCGGTTTCAGCGCTGTCAGCGTTTTCTCAAGCCAGGCAATTCTTGGATCCTCCGCCAGCCAGACATCGTCAGGCAATCCGGCTTCAGGCGTCAGCCCATCCAGCCCGGTTGCAGCGGATGCTTCGCTGTAGAGTTCTGGACAAGGTAACGGTGACGGCGTCACGCGCCGCTCAGGGAAGCCTTTTACGGCAGCCCGGGTGTTGCGGAACAACACCCGTCCGGTGCCATGGCGGTCCAGCAGGGTGTCGATCAAGGCCTGACCCTGATCATCACGCTGAAGCAAAGCCTCTGCCTCGTCACCCAACCACCCCTTGAGCTGTTTGGCATGAGCCTCTGAGACCCTACCGTCGGCTGCCTGCAGCTCGCGTACAATAGTATTGATTTCGGCGTAGCGGCTCTCTTCCTGCTCAAACTGGCCCAGGTCATGGAACCGCGCCGGGTCCAGCAGGCGCAGCCGGGCAAAGTGACTCGCGACGCCCATTTGCTCCGGAGTTGCGGTCAATAGCAGCAGACCGCGGGTGATTTCAGACAAGGCCTCGACCGCCTGATATTCCGGGCTCGCTTCTTCGGGCGACCAGGTCAGGTGATGGGCTTCGTCCACGACCATCAGGTCCCAGCCTGCCGCCACTGCATCGGCGTGCGCCTGGCTATCGTGGGTCAGGAAGTCCAGGCTGCAAATGACCAGCTGGGACTGTTCGAATGGATTCTCTCTGGCGCCGAAACCATCTTCGGTTTCTTCATCTTCGTTGTTCAGCTCTGCGAACATGCTGGCCAGCTCGTCAAAACCGGCCGGCATGTCGGGGTCAGATTCGTAACTGCCCGCATCAACAATCGAGAACCGCAGATTGAAGCGGCGCAGCATCTCGACCAGCCATTGGTGGACCAGCGAATCAGGCACCACAATTAACGCACGGCCGGCGAGCCCGGTCTGCAGTTGTGCATGCAGAATCAGACCGGCTTCGATGGTTTTGCCCAACCCGACTTCGTCAGCCAGCAGCACCCGGGGCGCGTGGCGGCGAGACACTTCACCGGCAATATAAACCTGATGCGGTAAATGGCTGGTGCGGGCGCCGATCAGGCCTCGAGCAGCCGACAAACGCAGGCGTTCCTGATGCTCCACAGTCGCCATCCGCAAACGGAACGCGCCGTTGCGGTCGAAGCGTCCGGCAAACAGACGCTGCCGGGGGTCGGAAAAACTCACATGCCCACCCAGGCGCACTTCGGAAATCTGCTGCAACTCGCCGGCAGCATCCTCCGCGTGATAGACCAGCACACCATCAAGCTCTTCGACAGCACGTACCGTCAGCGTTTCGTCATCAAACGTCTCGATTTCGTCGCCTATCTGGAACTGTACTCGCGCCAGCGGCGCGTTGTCCGTGGCATAGGTGCGCTCTTCCTCTACCGCAGGGAACCCCAGGGTGACACGGCGACCGGAAACATCGGTGACGATACCGAGCCCGAGAGAGGCATCACTGTGACTTACCCAACGCTGACCAATTACAAAATCCATGCTTCGCATTACCTTTGAACAGAAAACTGAAAACTAGCGACCCCGGCGCACCGCGGGGAGCTCAGTGAAAGACGATTGTTCCCGCACCCAGTAGGCCGTTGCACCACAGACTGCCGCCGGCACAACAAACAGGTTCAGGATCGGCACCATGGCCGCCAATGCGACCGGCAATCCAAAACCCAAGGCAGACAAACGACGCGACGCCAGCCCACTGCGTAACGTATCGAAACTCACCTTGTGATTGTCTGCGGGATAATCAACATACTGAAGCGACATCATCCAGCTGTTGAACAGGAACCAGAGCGCAGCTGCGACCAGATTCACCACCGGAATCAGGCCAATGATAAGGAGAAAAAGCGCTCTTGGAAGATAATAGATGATCTTGCGCACTTCGCGCCCCAGCGAGCGCGGAATATCCCGCACAAGCTGCATCCAGCCCTCATCCGATGCGACTTCCTGACCGGTGAGATGCTTTTCGGTGAGCTCTGCAAGATAGCCGTAGAAAGGCGAACCAATAAGGTTGGCAACAATGACAAAGCCATAGGCCAGCATCAGCAAGATCACCAGGCCGTAGAGCAACCAGAACAGCCAATCCAGCGACTGCAGCCATTGCCAGTCAGGCAGCCATCCCATAGCGGCATCAATCATCGAACCAAAAGCGCCGGCGAGAAAATAGAACAATAACCCGAACAGGAAGATATTGATAACAAGGGGAATAATCACGAAAAGCCGCAAACCGGGCTGGCGAATCAACCGGAACCCCTCACCGAGGTAACCCAGCCCATGAAAGAAATTGCCTTTAAGCATATGCGCCTCCCCGGTTTCCAGGCTGATCCCGACCAGCCTTGTGCTGGCAGAATGTGGCCGCAGAGCATACCATGGCAGGCCATCAGACCATACCGCCCGCTATTCTTCGCAACAAACCCGGACCGCTTTCAATGACGCAACTGTTCCATCGCTTCACCCGTATGACGGCGCTCTGGCGCCTCGCGCTGTTCGGCTCAATGCTGATCATTCTCTGGCTTGCGACGACCCGGCTCGATTATCCAATCCCCTCATCAAGCTGGGACAAACTCAATCATCTGGCGGCATTCATCGAACTCACCATTCTCGCCCGCCTGAGCTGGCCAAAACTGCGCCCTGTCTATGCCGGCCTTGCCATGCTGGCGTATGGTCTGACGATAGAAATAATCCAGGCACCGCTGGCGTACCGGGAATTTTCCCTGCTTGATCTTGTCGCAGATGGTATCGGGGTCATCATTGGCCTCATCCTGATGCTGTGGTTCCGATCGGAACCCAAACTCGCCAACTAACGACATTCGCCCATCTCGGTGTGAGATATTTCCTACACGCATGTGCGAAAACACGATTTAATCCCGTGAGCATCGGGGTTATGTCAGAGGAGCTGAAATTTAACCCGTTAAAAAATAAGACCTTTCAACTTTGCCGCTCATTAAACGCACAATTTTCAAGACCACCGTCACAAGAAGAAAATACTGAGCTTGGTATAGTGGTCGTGTCAGGACGACAGGGAAAGGACGACACACGGAGTGGTTCCTCGCAGGAAGCGAGGGGAAGCATGGACCAAACGGATTTCCTGCTTAAGGGATCGATTAGTATCGCTGGCTAGGATGCTGGCGAGAAAAAGCATATATAAAGACGGATCCAGGGACTGGATCAGGGAGCAAAGCGACAGGATGTCGCAAATTCGCACGGAGGCGAATACCCGTTCCGACAAAAGGGCAACAGATGTTGCCCTTTTTTTTGCCTGTTTTTCCTGATCTTGCGTGGCGCGCACCCCTACCCGGATAAGTTTAAGCGCCGGACACGCGATAGATACGCACCCGATTGAACTCCTCAAATTCGTGCAGATCCGGCCAGGTGCGCCCCTCTTTCACCGTTTGCAGCTGATAGCGCTCATCACCAAGATCGCGCACCCGGGAATCCGCCAGCAATACTGAAGGCGCTGCCCTGCAAAAACTGTCCAGCAGCGGACGATTATCCGGGTCATATAGCACATCTGCTGCAGTGACCAGATCAAACTCGCCAGCACGGGCAGCCCAGTTATCGCAACATTTCACCTCGACCTGATTGAGCCTGGCATTTGCAACAACCGCCGCCAACGCGTCACCGTCGATATCGCAGGCGACGACTTCAGCCGCTCCTGCCAGCGCGCAGGCAATGGCCACGACACCTGAACCCGCGCCGAAATCGACCACCCGCTTGCCTGCAACCAAAACCGGGTTGTCCAGAATATACTGCGCAAGGATCTGCCCGCTCGCCCAGCAAAACGACCAGTAAGCCGGCTCTGCGACAACAGCCTGGGCTTCATCGTGACTTAACGGCCCTTCCAGGACCGCAGGATCAAACAGAAAGAGTTCAATGGATGGGCAGGCAGCCGGTCGGTTGGCGGCCACCCGGCCCCGACTGAGGGTGCGCCCCATGCGAGCGTTCAAATCATCGTGAGTTTTAGTCATGCCGCATTCTAACCGCCAAGCCTCACAAGGTTAATGCAAAACGTCGCGAGCCGCGGCCAGGCCAAACACAGCCGTATTTTGAAAGCCCTGGCTGGACTGAAGAGATGCGGGGCATCAGTTATACTGCCGCCACACTTACTGGCAAACAGACCTTCTATGACGCGCCCGGACACTGACGACTACCTCAAGCTTTTCCTTGACGACGTTCCGCTTATGGATGTACGTGCCCCTGTGGAGCACCGTAAAGGTGCCTTCCCACTGGCCGAGAACGCACCGCTGATGACCGACGAAGAACGCCACAAGGTCGGCATTCGCTACAAGGAGAAGGGACAGGATTCAGCCATTGAACTCGGGCACCAGCTGGTTCAGGGGGATACCAAAAGCGAGCGCATCGCTCACTGGACCCGGTTCGCCACCCAGCACCCGGACGGCTATCTGTTCTGCTTTCGTGGCGGCCTGCGATCGCGCCTGACACAGCAGTGGATGAAGGAAGCCGGCATCGATTATCCCTTGGTGAAGGGGGGCTACAAGGCGCTGCGCCGATTCCTCATAGAGCAGCTCGAAACCCTGCCGGCGCAATTGCCAATGTTCGTCATCAGCGGCCGGACCGGCACCGGTAAAACCCGACTCCTGCTGGATACCCCCAACCCACTCGATCTTGAAGGAATAGCCAACCACAGGGGTTCAAGTTTTGGTCGCACCCTGATCCCCCAACCTACCCAGATCGATTTTGAAAACCGCGTCGCTATCGACCTGTTAAAAGCCCGTTATCGTCGTGCCGGCCCCATCTTCGTTGAGGACGAAAGCCGTTTGGTGGGCCAGTGTGCTGTCCCCGAACATCTCAGGGAACAGATGCTCAAAGCTCCGCTACTGATTCTTGAAAGCACAATCAAAGAGCGCATCGATATTATCAAGCAGGATTACGTCACGAACATGTTGGAGGCCTATCTCCAGCGGGATGGCGAAGTCGCCGGCTGGCATAATTTTCGCGAGTACCTGACCAGCGCACTGGACCGCATCCGGCGCAGGCTCGGAGGCGAACGTCACCAGGAATTACGCGCGGTGATGGTCAATGCACTCGATGCCCAGCAGCAGGGTGACTCGCTGGACGGCCACGACGAGTGGATCGAAATCCTGCTACGGGACTACTACGACCCCATGTACGACTACCAGCTCAGCCATAAAGAGGGCCGCATTGCCATGCGCGGCGACCTGGCCAGCTTGCGGGACTGGGCGAACAACATGCCAGGCCCCATGCGCTCAACATCCTGACCGAATGCATCCAAATGCTCGTTGAACCGTATACGTCCGGCAGGGAAACACTGACCAGCCGGCTTTCGCCTGCGCTTCCCGAGCTTCGGTTTGAAGGAACGCCCGACGAATCGGAGAATGGATGGAGTGCCCCTAACTGATTGAATTGGCGTCGCGCCTCAGTCATCTTTATCTGCTATAACAAAGTAGACATTTGTAACAACCCACTCAATACCGAAAGCAACGTCAGAGTGCGCTGAGGAATCATCAGCCTCAGGCGCTTTTAAAACCAGGAACCCCCCCCCTTACAAGGAGTCCTCATGGAAAACCTCATGCAAGGCGACGGACAGATCGCCGAACTGGTTCAAATGGCTTACGCCATGGTTATCGCTTACGCCCCGAAAGTGCTGCTGGCCATCATCACACTGATAGTCGGTCTGTGGCTTATAAAACGGGTGATCGGCGTATTGGACAGAAAGCTCGGAGCCAAAGACCCGACGCTGAACAAGTTCATGTGCGGCCTGATCAGCGCCATCCTCAAAATCATGCTGCTGATCTCGGTCGCTTCGATGGTCGGTATTGAAACGACTTCGTTTATCGCGGTGATCGGTGCTGCCGGCCTGGCCATCGGCCTGGCATTGCAGGGCAGCCTTGGCAACTTTGCCGGCGGCGTGCTGATTCTTATCTTCAAGCCGTTCAAAGTCGGTGACACGATCGAAGCTCAGGGCTTTCTGGGGTCAGTCGTCGAAATCCAGATTCTCTACACCATCATCAACACCTTCGATAACCGCCGTATCGTAATTCCCAATGGCGACCTTTCGAACTCCAGCCTGACGAACCTGAGCGCCTATGAAAACCGCCGCTGCGACATGACGTTCGGGATCGGCTACGGCGACGACATCGACAAGGCAAAGGCAATCTGCAAGCGCCTGATCGAAGAAGATCCCCGTTCGCTGAAAGATCCCGAACCGCTGATCGTTGTCGGCGCACTGGGCGACAGCTCGGTTGACCTGATCGTACGTGCCTGGGTCAAAGCCGGGGATCTCTGGCCGTTTTACTGGGACATGCACGAGCGCGTGAAAAAGGCATTCGATGCCGAGGGCGTATCCATTCCGTTCCCGCAACGCGACATCCACGTTTACGAAACAAAACAGGATTAATACGAAATGGCCCGGCACCCCGCCGGGCCATTTATTTCATAGACTTACATCCGTTCAAACCTACCCGGATGCGGCGTTGCGATACCGGGCATCCCGCACCAGTCGCCATTCACCAAATTGTAATTTCGTCTTCCGCCCTGCCTCTACTATGCTTGCCAATGAAACAGGTGGCTCCCTGCTCAACGGCTCCTGTATCCAAAATTGTGGTCGATATTGTGCAGGGGTAAGTGCTGTCGCTGCTGGTAGGAGGGTGTCTTATGCCGGTACAGCAATTGAAGGAATTTCTTGATAGTCAGGCAGTCAACTATACCTGCCTGTCCCACTCCCCTGCGTTCACTGCGCAGGAACTGTCACAGCACGCCGGTCTTGGCAGTGGCGAAGTCGTCAAAACCGTCATCATTGAACTGGATGGCAAAATGGCGATGGTGGTGATGCCTGCTACCTGGCGGATACGCTGGGACCAGCTCAGCCGCGTGCTTGACACCGACTTCGTGCAACTTGCGGATGAAGATGAGTTCAAGGATCGCTTTCCGAATTGCGAGGTGGGCGCGATGCCGCCCTTCGGCAACCTGTTCGGGATGACCGTCTACTGTTGCGAAGCCCTGACCACTCAGCCTCAATTGGCATTCCCTGCCGGCAGCCATGGCGAATCCATGCGCATGGCCACCCGGGATTTCCTGCGTCTGGTTTCACCGATGGTCATCAACAAGGGCTTCAAGCGCCCGGATGCTCCCTGCCCGGCCTGGCTGCGCAAAGTGTCCTGAAACATCGACCGGCACGGACAAAAGAACCGGCAACAGGGTTTGCGACCGACCCCCGCGGCCTCTAATATGAGGCCATTCGAACGGGGAACGGGACATGACGCAAAGTTTTGACGTGATCATCGTAGGGGCCGGCATGGTCGGCGCGGCGCTGGCTAACGGCCTCGCTCAGGCGGGACTGACCGTCGCCCTGCTTGACCGCGAAACCCCCGCGCCATTCGCGCCCGAAGATCCGCCAGACCTTCGGGTGTCGGCGCTCAGTGCCGGCACCGAAACCTATCTGAGCCGCCTTGGCGTCTGGTCCCGCATCAGTGCCATGCGGCTCACGCCCTATCGCCGACTCTCAGTCTGGGACGCCAGCCACCATCCGCTGTCCAACCTGATAACAAAACCACTTGCCAGAACCACATTCGATGCAGCCGATCTCGGTCGGAGGCATCTGGGGCATATCGTCGAAAACCGGGTCACCCAGCGCGCACTCTGGGATCAGGCCGGCAGCGATGAACGGATCACACGGCTTACAGATGTTACCGTGAGTGCGATCGACAACGGTGCAGATGCCGCCACACTGACATTGACCGACGGGCGAACACTGACCGCAGAGGTGCTGGTCGGTGCAGACGGTGCCCGATCCCAGATCCGCCAACTGGCCGGTATCGGCACCACCAGCGATCAGTACGCGCAACAGGCGATGGTGATCAGCGTTCAATACGCCGGTTCACCACAGGACATCACCTGGCAGGCATTTCATCCCAGCGGGCCTCGCGCATTTTTGCCGCTCCATAGCGCAGAGCCCGATGGCGCAGCAGAACACAGCTGGGGGTCGCTGGTGTGGTACGACACCCCTGCACGCCTCAGCGAACTGAAAGCCTTGCCGGAGGACGCCTTGATCAGCGACATTCAGCGCGCCTTCCCACAGGATTTGCCACCACTGGTCAAGGTGGCCGGCCGCGCCAGTTTTCCGCTGGCTCGTCAGCACGCAAAATCCTATTTCGTGAATCGCGTGGTGCTGGTAGGCGATGCGGCTCATACCATTAACCCGTTGGCCGGTCAGGGCGTGAACCTGGGGTTCCAGGACGCAGAAGCCCTGCAACAGACGCTGGTGGAAGCTCGCCGGGCCGGACAACCACTGGCCACCGCTTCCGGGCTGGCGCATTATCAGTCAGTACGCAAGCCGGCGAACCGGCGCATGATGCTGGCGATGGACCTGTTCTATCACGCGTTCAGCAATCAGACACCGCCACTCCATCTGGCCCGCAACATCGGCCTGGCACTCGCCAACTCGCTGCCATTCGCCAAGCAACAGGTGACGCGCTACGCAATGGGTATTGATGCCCAACTGCCGCTGCCGATCCGCCAACTGATCGACCGTGCGCCACGACTACCCTTTATGAATCGCGGCTAGCCAAAGAGAGCGGACGCGGCAAACAGAAACACCTGGTCCCCTCAGCGTTCCCGGACCATAGGCGATAATTCAACGACTGATACCAGCCGTATCACAAGGAGCTTTTCAGTATGGCGGAAACCATTTTCGACAAGATCATCAATCGCGAAATTCCTGCAGATATCGTTTACGAAGACGACATCAGTCTCGCGTTCCGCGATATCAATCCGCAGGCACCGGTACATCTGCTGATTATTCCCAAAAAGCAGATCGCTACTATCAACGACATTGAATCCGGCGATCGCGAACTCGTTGGGCATCTGTTTGTGGTGGCCAACAAGCTCGCCAAAGACATGGGCTTTGCCGACGACGGCTACCGCGTGGTGATGAATTGCAACGAGCAGGCCGGCCAGACTGTTTTCCATATCCACCTGCACCTGTTGGCCGGCAAACCTCTGGGCTGGCCGCCGTATACGGACAAGATGAAGCAGGGCTGATAAACACGCTCTTTTGGCAGCAACTATCCACTGTAACAGCACGATAGGTGGAGGTTGCTGCCCTTGCTGCTGCAGCCCTGATCAGGGCGTGTACCGCGCAAACACCTCACCTTCGGTCATCTCCGGGGTGATATTGGCAAAACTGTAATATCCGGGTTTACGATCAATAAAGATCTGCGACGTCATCGAAAAACCGGAACCACTTTGAAACAGCCCCGCCGGAATGGCGTACTCGTCAGCACCCTTCAATTTATAGAACAGATGGGTACCACACTCACTGCAAAAACCACGCTCCGCCCAATCTGACGAATTGTAGACAGTGATATTTTCCAGGCCGAGAAACTGCACGTCGCTGTCACAGTGCACCGCCAGGTAGGGCCCGCCGCCCCATTGCCGACACATGCCGCAATGGCATGCTTCAACCGCATCCCGGCGCCCCGCCGTCACTGTAACTTTGCCACACAGACACTGCCCCTCCATACGCTCAAGGTTTTCCATTCCACCCTCCTGCGATCGCTACTTGTTTGAAACGACGAATAACGAAACTGCCATTTCCCCCTCCAATATAGACGCCGTCAGATGCTTACGCAGGCAAATGCAACTGACCCGCACCGCTTCGGGTTACGCCGGCCGGCGATAATAAAAATCGCAGGTTTCGCGCCACTGTTTTGATTCTCGAACCGGCTTCAAAACTGACGCCCAGCACCCGCTACCGCGGGCTTAAGGTAACGGCACCAGCCCCTTTCCAAAAATAAAACTACGTTATTTTGCGTATTTTTTGCCCAAATTTTCTTTATTTATACGGTTTTTATATGTAGTTTTACTTTCAATTCTTCAAAGTACGCCCTCGAGGTACTCCCCCGAGGGATCGCTGAAGAATGAGAAAACGCCCGTATCCGCCCGTTGAACAGGGAACCCGAGTTCACTGGTGAAACGAGCCTGCCGCGGCGTCCGAAGTCTATCTAACAACAAAAGCAGGACAGCAATCATGAGCCAGAACAACAAACGTGCCATTCGCAATCACACAAAACTCTCTGTCGCCATCGCGACAGCACTCATTTCCAGTACGGCTTTAGCCGTTGATTTCAAAGGGTATTTCAGGTCAGGAATCGGCTCCACCGTAGGCGGTGGCGACCAGGCGTGCTTCTCCGCCCCCGGCGTTTCGAAATACCGCTTGGGGAACGAGTGCGAGACCTATGCAGAAATTCAATTAGGTGACGAGGTGTTTAGCGAGGGTGACACCAGTTTTTATGTAGATTCGATGATCGCCTATGTGACGAATCAGGAGAATGACGAGGAGTTTACCGGCGGGGATGATGCAAATATCGGTGTGCGCCAGTTCAACGTGCAAGGCACCAATGTCATTGAGTCGCTTCCCGGCTCGATGCTGTGGATTGGTAAACGCTACTACAAGCGTCACGATATCCATATCAATGACTTTTACTACTGGGATGTCTCCGGCCCCGGTGCCGGCCTGCAGGACATTGATGTGGGAACGGGCCTGTTGCACGTCGCCTGGACCCGCTCAGCCAATGACGAAACCAGTGACGAAGTAGTGCTGGACCCAAATGACATCAATACCGTTACCAATGACATTATCGATATACGCTGGACCGATCTTCCCGTGAACCCAAACGGCACCCTGGAAATCGGCGTGGACTATGGCCAGGCGAACCTGAACGACGCCCAGGAAGACAAGGGCATCGATGATCAGGACGGCTTCATGGTGACAACCGAACACCATCAGACGGATTTCTTTGGTGGCTTTAATAAACTGACATTCCAATACGCCACCGACTCACTGGTTCGCAACCTCTCTGCAGGCCTGAATGGCAGCAAAGGGGTCGCCAAAAGCAACGCCCTCAATGATGGCGACATGTTCCGGGTCATCGACCATGGCGTAATTCCGATGGGCAGCAGCATGGACATGTTCTATGTCGGCATTTACCAGGATACCAGCATGAAAAACGACACGGGCGCGACCTGGATGTCGCTCGGTGCGCGCCCTACGTATTACTGGTCACAGCGGATGAGCACAGCAGTGGAGATTGGCCTGGATCGTGTATCGCCGGAGGCCGCCGGAGAAGATGACCGGGACCTGCAGAAACTGACCATTGCGCAACAGTGGTCGCCCAGCGCCAAGTTCTTCGCCCGACCGCAACTCAGACTGTTCGCGACTTATGCCAACTGGAACGAAGATGCCTATAACGCCGCCAGCGACTCCATTGGCCCCGACGAGGGTGATGGCCTGACTTTTGGCGCACAAGCCGAGGTGTGGTGGTAACCTCTCAAGCACCTGAAGCCGGAGCAGGCAATAGCGCTCCGGCTTCAGGACTCACGGGCTAGAGTTTGACGATAATACCTTCATCCGGCGCTACCCGTCCCTCACAGACATCCGGATAAACGCCGGCCAGTCCATCGAGCCCTTCAACATCTTTGAGTCGCAGCCAGCTGCGGCACTTGAGGGTCGTTTCGCGCATGAACGTCGACGACCTGCTGGCAAATCCTGCCGGCCCCCATTCTTTCATTCGCTTCTGGATGTGACCCGGCGCAAAGAAAAACTCGCTACGCTGTTTGTTCACACCTTCACCGGGTGCAGCTTCATCCCAGTGAGTCAGACCGACATTGATGCAAAACATCATGTTGTCGTCCAAACGGGAGTGCAGGCGACCCAGAACCTCGCCATTGCCCGACATATCGACGATCACAGTCGGCACATCCGCATCTATGGCGGCGAGATCGTCATAGCTGACACACTGCCGGTACAACCCTAGCTTGCCGACAAAATCGAGATTGCGCTCTGATGTCACAGCAATCACTGGTGGCGCATCAGGGTCAGCATCCAGCGCATAGGCAAGACCGATGCTGGTCTTGCTTGAGGCGCTCAGAATGACGACCTGACGGGCGCCATACCAATCCTTTTCCTGCAATGCATCCCACAGACAGAATGACGTGATATGCAACGGCCACAGCAACATACGCTCATTGTCCATGCTGCTGTCATAGCCCGGCTCTGCCGCCACCCGGCTGTAGCTGTTATAGCCCGGAGGTAATGTCGAGCGGTGAGGCGCGCCGTCAATCAAGCGCTGTTCGGATACGCCTACAGGCAACATCTTCAGGTAACTCGCCGGCGGAAAATAACCGAATAATCGCTCGCCAACCGGAATACCCTCTGCCCTGGACTCCACGACATCGGCAAAGCCCCAAACGGGGATAACGCCCCAGCCTGTCGTGTTTTCACCCGACGGCGGGAAAAACTGCCAGTACCCCAACTGATCACCGGCAGCAGCATAGGTAATGTTGTTGGCGGTAAATGAAAAGCGATCAATTTTGACCACCACTTCACCCTCAACAATCGCCGGTATCTGCTCCGTTTCGGGTGTCTCAATCAGCCGGTTTGTCGGAAAATGGTCTTTGCGTATTTGAAACTCAGGCATATCGGATTCCCCTTGAAGACTAACCTAGCTCAGCCATAAAGCGATGAAGCTTGGCTACCGCCGGCATCGCGTTGTTTTTCATGCGTTTGATGATCGCCTGTTTTTCAACGTCATCCTTGCTGGCATCCCGGATCATGCGGCTCATACCATCCAGCCGATTCTCCGTCAGCCACTGGCGCAGGGCTTTGTCCTGTGACCACTGGTACTGATTCATCATCAGGCCGGCCATCATCTTGATCCAGTCGGTATCGTGATTCGGTAGCGGCACAACATGACACAACTGATTCTTTTTCGCTTCCCCTTCATAGCTGGCTTCAACGTGGGCAATAAACGCAGCACTGAACACGGGCTGATAGGAGCGCACGGTTTGTGGCGTGATAACATCTCCGGCGAATACGGGCTTCACTTCAAGGTTGGTGATGGCACTTGCCGAGCAGTCAATATGAACCTGGCCAGTGTCGGTCGGCACGCGCCCCTGTTCAAGGATAATGGCGTCCTTTTCCAGGCGCTCAACCCGACCGAGCCGGATAACATTCCGGATACGCCGCAACTCGTTCAACTCCTGCCGGCTCACCGTTGCCCCATGAAACATGGAAGGCCGCACCTCGGGATCCAGCCGCAGCAATACGCCAGCCGCCTCCAGGTTATCAAACAGGCCAGCAATAGATTCCGCCTTTGCAAGGGCCTCAAACTGGGCTGCCATTGAGCCTATGGTCGAGGCAAAGAAATCGTCGGTCGGCTGGGTATTCTGTCGATCCAGCAACCAGGCATCCCGCGAAACAATCCAGCGGATATGATCAGGATCGACTCTGTTTTCGAGCAACCAAAGGCAGGCATCAATACCCGTTTTACCGCCACCGATGACCACGTATCCGGACGGCGGCCTGTCTATTTTGGGCAGATCATTCAGCGGCATAAAGCGCACGCCGTCTGCGATTGAAAATCCCGGCTTATGCGTGGATGGCACGGATGTTTTCAGATAGGTTGCATCTACGGTTTTCCTGTTCACCGACACCTGCCAGGACTCACCCGTCAGCATCGAAACAAACCGCCCCTCGCCCTGATACTCGCACATGGGAAAATACTGTACCCGGCCTGACGGCAAAAACTGATGGCGCATCACGTCATCATAATAAGCGCAGACCTCAGCGCCGGAGGCCAGGTCGTTGAGCCCCTTGTTCAAACCCACTTCATCCCGCAGGCCCTTGCTCAACTCTTTTGAACTCACACCATAGTAGGCGGAAGGCTGATGCAGGGTGACAAAAGGGTAAGCGACGTTCCAGTGGCCACCCGGTTTCTGATACTTGTCGACAATAATGATGGTGGCATCTGTTTCAGTCAGTAGCGTATCGGCAAACGCCATACCGACGGCCCCGCTGCCCACAATCAGATAATCCGCTTCCAGCATCTGCTCTTTCATACCCTTCCCCCCTGTTTTGCGCCATAACAGTGTTATATGCCATGAGAATATAACATTGTTATGCTGCGTCAAGTACAATAGTGAAATGAACGATGCAAAAGCCAATATCCTCACCGCTGCCTCCGCACTTTTTCTCGAAGGAGGCACCCGGGCGCTCAGTGTTCGCGAAATCGCCAAACGGGGCGGTGTTTCGACTATCGGGATCTACAGCTACTTTCAAGGTAAGCAGGGGATTCTGGATGCGCTTTATATCGAGGGGTTTCAATCGGTATCGCGGGCAATGGACGTGGAGACAGAGGGTCGGCCCCCGCGGGAAGCCGTGCTCGAAGCCTCACAGAACTATCTGGATAATGCAGAGCGCTACGAGGCCTACTACAGCCTGATTTTCAGCGAACTTGACGGCAGCTATATGCCATCAGCCGAGGCCCGGGATGCCGGTGAGCACGCCTTTAACCAGCTGACCCGGCTTGTCGGGTCGCTGCTGCCAGCGTCAGCGACTCAAGCGGAAAAACAGGATGCGGCGATTCAGATCTGGTCTGTGGTGCATGGCTTTGTCAGCCTGAAGAATCATGCGGTTTCATTGCTGGCCGATATGTCAGCGTGGAAGCAACGCGCCATGAGGACAATTGAAACCCTGGTTGATTCGATCGAACAGTCTGGCTCAAACCGCTGACCGGCGAACGTCAGGCGTCTATTTCCATCCGCAAACCCGAGACTTACCTGACAAAGGCTGTCGGTTTCTCAAGCTCGGTGAAACCATCGGTAATGGTTTCGATTTTCTGTTCCAGTAACGCCTGAGCGTCGTACAGACCCCGGTTATAGAAATAGACACCCACTTCATCGCCAATAAAATCGAGCAGGAATTCAGCATCAAATTGTCTGATCTCCTGATCCAGCGACTGCTCAAAATAATCTTTCAGCTTTTGTACCAGCAGTGCCTTTTCGTCTTTTGTAAACGCTATAACCGACATACTCACGCCCCTTTCCAGACAAACGCCAGACCAACGTTACTTCGGCGCCTCGTATTGCCCCATCATCAATCGATACCCTGTCGTTTGGTGATATGCGCGCAGTGCGTTATCAAACTCATCGACGAATGACTGAGGCACATCCAGGGCAAAAGCCAGATAAACCGGGCCGCCGCTAACGGGCTGATCTGACGTCGCCAGCTGCGACGCGATCCCCCGTTGCCGCGCTTCATACCAGCCCACTTCGCGGTTCACGATAAACGCGTCTACCCGGCCACGCATCAGAAGTTCAAGCCCGGCCGCTACATTGGGCGCCGCAATCCGCTCAAAACCGGACGCCTCGCTAATCTCTCTGGAGTAACTGTAGCCGGCCGAAAGCCCTACCGTCATGCCATTAAGGCTTTCAACACCTTCGAACTGAACCGGATGGTCTGCCCGCGAAAAAATCACAGTTTCACTCAGCAGCAGCGGCTCGTTTGGAAAGCGCATCACCGCGTCACGCTCCGGCGATCGACCCGCCGCCAGTACCGCATCACGCTGCCCCCGCTCCACCAGGTAAAGTGCCCGGCGCCAGGGAACAAACTCCAGTGTCACCTCAACATCCATCTGCGCCAGTACTGCGCTTGTCATCTCCCAGATCAGACCACCGGACACGCCATCATTGACCTTGATCAGCGGTGGCCAGGCTTCGGTCACGATACGAAGGGTCTGCGCCGAGGCTGCGGACCCCAGACTGCACAACAGGAGAATGCAGCCACCGATACATAATCGAGTAAGACGTACTGCCGCTTTCATCTTCGCTCCATTACCAGCCGCCCGTCTCCGGTCGTCGCCTGTCAGAGTGCGATCTTCAGAATTCGCTCAGGCTTTGCCTGTGGCCTTGTCAGACCCACTATAAGCCACCTGCGCATAGTTAACCGCTGCCACCAGCATGATGCCACCTACCATATTCCCCAGCAGGGTGGGCGTAAAAAACAGCGTGAAGAATTCTGTCATGCTGAAATCACCCTGGAACACGCCATAAAGGGCCGCCACCGACCCCGCCACAATATGGGGAAAGTGCGCCAGCCCGATGACGTAGGTCACCAGAATAATCACACCTACCCGGGCTGTTTCGGCAAAGGGCATCAGCCACAACATCAGTGCCACCAGCCAACCCGCAAAAATCGCCCGCACAAACATGGTGCCGAATGGAAACTCATACTCCCGGGCCGCAATCGCACTGAGGGCGTCGTTAATCTTCGGATCAAGTACATCAAAATATGACAACGCGATGGCAAAGATTGCCGTTCCGATCATATTACACAGCAACACCACCAACCACAGCTTGAGCGTGCCTGCCACCGTCACCCACTTGCGAACCCGCAATACCTCGAGCACCGGTGTCAGCGTGTTTTCGGTAAACAGTTGCTGGCGACCAAGAATGACAAACAGGAAGCCGATGGAATAACCAAAGCTGCTGATAATCGGTCGCCAGGTCGCCTCAGGGGTGTAGCTGTATAGCAACGCCTGAGCCACCAGCGAGAACCCCATCGACAACCCGGCCGCCAGCGCAGACCAGCCCAGCCCCACCAGCGGTCGGCTCAGCTCGGACTCGGCTTCCCTGCGGATAGCCTCGTAAACTACCGCAGCACTTGGCGCCTCACGCTGGCGCGCATCCCGTTTCTCATTCGAGTTGAGATCATTTTCCCGGGGCGTTTTCTCTGTCATGGCGATGTCCGTTTGAAGTTTTCTATCAGGTGGCCCGTTCGGCCTTCACTTGGCACAGGTTATGCCGGACCTGCGCGTCATGGCTAGCAAAGGCTGCGACGCATGCCGATGTCACACGATCGAATCATGACAGGTCGAAATGCTATTTGAGCAGTCTATGAGTGCGATAGCTACGAAATAGCCACATTGGGTTGTGACTTTAACTGGTTAATTTCTATACTGTTAAAAACGCCGTCCGAAGATGAGGTTCCGGGCGGGGAGTCGGCTAAAGATCGACACTGCAGGGAGAGTACGAATGGCTTACCAGAACAGTCCATCGAGCGACGATGCTCCGACGGCAGATCTGCCAGGGTCTCGTCAAAGTAACGCGCTATCCATTCCCCTTTCGGAGCATGATGTCAGCAGGGCATCCAATGCCTTCGAGCGCATGTTACTGCGCAAGCTGCTCAAGCTTGCCGGAAGTCCGCCCTTGCGGTTTGAACTCTGGGATGGCGCTTCGGTCAAGCTGGAAAATCAGCTGACGCAGTTCACACTCACCCTGCGTGATCCCAAGGCCCTGATGCAACTGCTGGCGAATCCCAATCTCGCCTTTGGCGACCTTTACAGCAGTGGCAGGCTGGAAGTAACAGGTGATCTGCCAGAACTGATGATACTGCTTTATCGCTCAACCCACAGCGCACGCGATAACTGGCCACGCTGGCTGGAACGGCTGTGGGCCAATCATGCACCCCGCTCCACCGGCCTTAGCGAAGCACGTGAGAACATTCACCACCACTATGATCTCGGGAATGAGTTTTACCAGATGTGGCTCGACACCGAAGCCATGCAATACACCTGCGCCTACTATGAGTCCGATGACCTGACGCTGGAGCAGGCCCAGCTCGCCAAACTCGAGCACGTCTGCCGAAAGCTCCGCCTGAAGCCGGGCCAAACAGTAGTCGAAGCAGGTTGCGGCTGGGGCGGACTGGCGCGTTATATGGCGCGTCATTACGGCGTTAAAGTGCACGCCTACAACATTTCCCGGGAGCAACTGGCCTACGCCCGTGCCGAAGCCAGGCGCCAGCAGCTTGATCACCTGATTGACTATATCGAAGACGACTACCGCAACATCAGCGGCCAGTACGATGCCTTTGTGTCCGTCGGTATGCTGGAGCACGTGGGCAAGAGCCATTACGCCGACATGTCTGACGTTATCAGTCGTGCACTGAAGCCTGAAGGTTTGGCACTACTGCACAGTATTGGCCGCAACCGGCCGATGCAGATGAATGCCTGGATTGAGAAACGCATCTTCCCCGGCGCCTACCCCCCCAGCATCGCCGAGTTCATGACCCTGTGTGAAAATGGCGGCTTCTCAGTGCTGGATGTCGAAAACCTGCGATTGCATTACGCCCACACCCTCGAAGACTGGCTTAAACGCTTCGAAGCCCACAGCGCTGAAGTATCCGCGATGTACGACGAACACTTTACCCGGGCGTGGCGGATGTATCTGGCGGGCTCCATCGCTGCTTTTCACGCCAGCTCACTGCAGCTGTTTCAGGTGGTGTTTGCACACGGCGAGAACAACAGTGTCCCGCGCAACCGCAAACACCTCTACGACAAGCCGGCCGCACCGGAGGCGCTGTGACATGCAACAGACTGACAATCACTATGATCTGATTATCGTTGGCGGTGGACCGGCGGGGGCTACACTGGCCTGGGGGCTCAGAAACAGCGGCAAACGGATTCTGATTATCGACAAGGCACGCTTTCCGAGAGACAAAACCTGTGCCGGCTGGGTTACACCCGCAGTGATCGAGAGTCTCGGCCTTGATATCGAGGACTATCGCAAAGAGCGGATACTGCAACCGATCACCGGCTTTCGTATTGGCATGATGGGCCAGCCCGCAGTGGACAATAACCATGGCACGGCGCCTGTCAGCTACGGCATTCGCCGTTGCGAGTTTGACGACTACTTGCTCAGCCGGGTTGACGTGGACAAGGTGCTCGACACCCCGGTGAAAACCATAACCCGTGATGGCGACAACTGGACGATCAACGGGCAATGGCAAGCCCCGCTGCTGGTGGGCGCCGGCGGGCATTTCTGCCCGGTTGCCCGCGAGCTCGGCGAAGGCCCCGGCTCTCACGAAACCGCCGTCACCGCCAAGGAAATTGAATTTGAAATGACCGATGCCCAAGCCTCTCTCTGCCGGGCTCAGGGCGAGCAACCGGAGTTGTGGTTCTGCCGTGATCTGAAAGGTTATGCCTGGGTATTCCGCAAAGGCAATTTCCTCAACATCGGACTGGGCCGCGAAGACAACCACAAGCTCAGCGACCATCTCAATGCTTTTGTCGACGACATGAAACAACAGGGCCGTATTCCTGACGATCTTCCCGGCCGATTCAAGGGTCACGCTTATCTGCTCTATGCTCACGCCGACCGGCAGTTGGTGGACGATGGCATTATGCTGATCGGCGATGCCGCCGGACTCGCCTACACCCAGAGCGGCGAAGGTATCCGCCCTGCCATAGAATCCGCACTGCTGGCTGCCGGGACAATTCGTCGGGCACCGGACTTCAGCGCCCAGAATCTCCAGCGCTACGGCGAGGCCATCGCAGACAGGTTTGGCCGCAGGGCTCTTGATCATGGTAACAGCTGGCAGTTACCCGATTGGGTCAAATCCTCAGTTGCCAGCGGCCTGATGCGCTCACACTGGTTTACCCGCAAAGTGGTCACTGAGAAGTGGTTTCTGCATACCGATGTGCCGGCGCTAAAAGCCGCGGTGTGATCCAGGCACTGAAACAACAGGAATTGAACGGAAAAGGCGCTTCCCGGCTCCTTTTCCGTATCAACGACTTACGTACAGATACTCGCGGTTCCACCGCAGTTCTATTCTGTCGCCGTATCGGCTTCGCCA